>SAMEA104315428__coassemble_16323_pt1 | contig 1624 bp, 1 predicted proteins | sample SAMEA104315428__metabat2_high_PE_032 | metagenome-assembled genome bin SAMEA104315428 (sample SAMEA104315428) | gut metagenome | biome: Monkey gut; feature: monkey-associated habitat; material: faeces | place: China | collected 2013 | reverse complement strand
GAACATACTCGTAGTTCATCTTTTGAAGAGTATCTATAAGTCCGTTTTCGAGGGCTGCTTCACTTTGTACAGGCATATCTTATTCCGTTTTATTCATTAAACTTAGTACCAAGGCTAAATATCAAATTGCAGAATTTTAATCTCCAAGGTGTTTTGTTATGACTGCTGTCATATAATTTACAAAGATAATAGATTTTGTCGACAAACCACAGCTATGAGGTTGTTTTCTTTGCTTACACGGTGAAATTATTACAGTTTCATGCTGTTAGCACCTTTGGTCAATTTTAGCGTGTATGTTGCGTTTTGACTTCACTGATGATGCCGACAGTTCCGCATTATACGCTTACTGATGGTTAGACCCACTTGGAATAATTGGTAGAATACCATCAAATATCCCTAAAAAATGGACTTTTTTCATGATCTATAAAAAAAAGGTTGCAATCAACGAGATTGCAACCCTTTTACCTTATATTATATATTACTTTTTATATAACATGTTATTAGCTTACAGCTGAGCCAACTCAACAACCTTATCGACTGCTGCGCTCAAGCCATCTTTGTTCTTACCACCAGCCTGTGCATAGTGAGGCTGACCGCCACCACCACCTTGGATCAACTTAGCAGCTTCGCGAATCATCTTACCAGCATTAAGGTTGTGATCCTTAACCATATCGTCGCTAAACATTACGCTAAGCATAGGTTTATCGTTGCTGATAGAACCTACTACGCAAACGAGATTCTCAGGCAAAGCCTCGCGAACCTTGAATACCAAGTCCTTAGCTGCTGCTGGCTCCATAGGCAATACGGCAGTAACAACATTTACGCCATTAACAACCTTAGCATTTGCTACGAGCTTCTCCTTAGCGCGCTCAACAGCCTGAGCCTGGAACTTCTCAACATCCTTCTTCAAAGCATCGTGCTCGTCGATATACTTTCTGATAACGCCTTCAAGATCCTTAGCATTGTTGAACAAGCCCTTCAAAGCCATGATAGTGTCTTGCAAAGTGTAGATTGCCTCTTCGCTTGCCTTACCTGTAAGAGCCTCGATACGGCGGATGCCGGCAGCAACGCTACTCTCCGAAATAATCTTGAAGAAACCAATCTTACCTGTGCTCTTAGCGTGGATACCACCACAGAACTCAGCTGAAGGACCGAAGCGAACAACACGAACCTTGTCGCCATACTTTTCGCCAAAGAGGGCGATAGCGCCAAGCTCCTTAGCTTCTTCGATAGGAGTATCGCGATGCTCGTCGAGTGGATAGTCGGCACGAATCATCTCGTTTACCATGCGCTCTACCTTGCGAAGTTCCTCGTCTGTAACCTTCTGGAAGTGAGAGAAGTCGAAACGCAAAGTGTCCTTGTCTACATAAGAACCCTTCTGCTCTACGTGCTCGCCCAAAACCTGCTTCAAGCAATAGTCGAGCAAGTGGGTTGCTGTATGGTTGGCAGCGCTACCCTCACGAGAGTCGATATCTACACAAGCCATGAAGTCGGCTGAGATATTCTTAGGCAATTGCTTAACGATATGGATGCTCTGGTTGTTTTCGCGCTTGGTGTCGATAATCTCGATAGTCTCATCCTCGCTAACGAGTACACCCTTGTCGCCAACCTGTCCACCCATTTC
>SAMEA104315428__coassemble_15367_pt1 | contig 1693 bp, 1 predicted proteins | sample SAMEA104315428__metabat2_high_PE_032 | metagenome-assembled genome bin SAMEA104315428 (sample SAMEA104315428) | gut metagenome | biome: Monkey gut; feature: monkey-associated habitat; material: faeces | place: China | collected 2013 | reverse complement strand
AGGTCGCAAACGCCTGCTACAGCAGCCTGACAACCAAGATACTCCATGAGCTGACAATGCAGGGTGGTGAATATGAGCGCCTTGCGATAAGGCTTGTTGTTGTCAATGCGGAGAGTCTGCAGAGTTTTGCCCTTATGCCAAGGGTCGGCAATGGTGACATCAGTATGGTCTGAGTATCTGACCATGGTGAGCAAGGTGGAATATTTCAGACGTATGGTGTCGCCATCAACAGCCACAGGCTTGCTCTGGTTTGAGCAAGCCTGCAGAAGAGAGAATGCCACGAAGGCATATATATATATAATAATGTATCGCATTAAGATATACTAATGTGATGCTTTATTTCAGAATGAAATATCAAGCTCTTATTTCTGATAGTAAGAATCGCAAACGATAGTGCCAGGGTTTACACCGCAGTCGTAGGTGCCAAGAAGTATGCCTGCTGAAGTATAGCGGTAGAGTTTGCAGTCGGCTGTGTAGTCTGCATAGCCAGTATCAGGATTCTTGGTGGACGAAGTGATGAATACATCGCCATTTACTGGGTTTACAGTGAGGCTGTAAGGAGAGAAAATGTCAGGATTAGTAAGGAAAGTGGTAGTCTGACCATTCTTGAGGTTGTATACTTTGTATTCTTTATCGCCACCAAAAGGAGCATTAATCATATAAAGCTGATCGTTGTAAGAATCGTACGCCATCATAGTAGCGTTGTCGATAGTAGAGAGCTGACCATCTTTGAGCATCTGCACGGTAGCAGGCTTGTCGCCATAGTTGCCCATGCTGAGGATGAAGATTGCGTCGCCAGCGTTGATAACATCTACAGGGTTGTCTACAACCTCGATATCCTGATTCTTAGCCAAGGTGTTGGCATTGAGCTCTACTACATTCTTGTTGTAGGTGTAGTCAGGGTTGCAAGAGTTACAAACATAGAGTTTGTTGCCAGCAACAGCGATTCCTTCGAGGTTTGCACCAACCTTTTCACTCTCGCCAGCGATAGTGCGAGTAGTCATATCAATCTTATAAACCTTGCCGGTGTATGAAGATACGTAGATATAGTTAGAACCACTCTCGTAAGCAAGTTCGCGAGGCTTCTCTATCTTAATAGCAGTACTTGCCTTCTTTGTGAGAGTGTTGACGAACTCTACGCGGTTTTCGTCGGCAACGGCAATACAGAGCAAAGAGTCGCTGAAGATGAGAGCATCGTTAGGTGTGCCACCCAATGAACGACCGTTTACACTCTCGAAGATGTTGCGAGTCATGCTGTATGTGCCCTTGGCAACGTCGTAGCCCAGGAAGTCGAGTGTACCATTTATTTGTTTATAGAAGTTACCCTCGTTGATAACATAAACTCCATTCTGAACGATGGTTACAGGTGGAGGACATGTTGGGCAGTCATCGTCGTCGTCACAAGATGTGAACGAAATTGTAGCAGCCATCAAGACTGCGATAGATAAAAGATACTTTTTCATGTTTGTATAAATAATAATTATGTTGTGGTTGTTAATGTCTTTGTGGCTATTTGAAAGCGGCTTCTAAGCTTATTCGCCAGCTTCTGCCAGGCATGGGGTAGTGGGCCACAAGGTCGTATTGCTTATTGGTGATGTTGAGCATCGAGGCTGTGGCTTTGAAATGAGTCTTGCCGATATTGAAACGGCGACTGATGTTGACGTCCATCTCTGCAAAGCCGGGGATGCCTGTG
>SAMEA104315428__coassemble_14369_pt1 | contig 1771 bp, 2 predicted proteins | sample SAMEA104315428__metabat2_high_PE_032 | metagenome-assembled genome bin SAMEA104315428 (sample SAMEA104315428) | gut metagenome | biome: Monkey gut; feature: monkey-associated habitat; material: faeces | place: China | collected 2013 | reverse complement strand
TGGCGCCAATGTTCAACAATCAGTTGAAAGACGCTTTTGCCAACCATACCAAACTGCAGCAGGTGAAGCGTGGTGGCGACCTCGTGATAGAGGGACAAATCGCACAATATTCGCAGCGCAATAAGTCGGTGTCGGCAGAAGGATATTCGGCTCAAACCGAACTCTCGATGACTGTTAATGTGAGATTTGTCAATAATACCAACCACTCTGAGGACTTTGAAAAGCAGTTTACTGCCACATCTACCTACGAGACTACTAAGAGCCTTAATGCTGTGCAAGAGGAACTCGTAACTCAGATGGTGAAAGATCTCACCGACCAGATATTCAATGCCACCGTGGCTAACTGGTAATGAGCGTTGGCGACAAATAATCGAAATACTTAATCATTAGAATCTACATTACAAAAACATTGCTTAACAACAACATCAATACCCATATGGATTTAGCAGAGCTTATCAAACATCCTGAACTATTGGATAAGGAGACCCTTTACGATCTCCGAAGCCTGCTTGCGCTCTATCCTTATTACCAAACGGCAAGATTGTTGCTGTTGCAAAACTTATATTTGCTCCACGACCCTTCGTTCGACGAAGAATTGCGACGCTCGGCTATCTATATCACCGACCGCAAAGTGTTGTTCAATCTTGTTGAGGCTGCTCATTATAAACTTGCAGCTGTAAACAAAACCGAGAAAGCTACTGCCAAGGCTGATGCCGATGGCGATAGAACAATCTCGCTCATCGACAACTTCCTCGATTCTATTCCTGCCGACCAGGAAGAGGACAAAGCTACTAAGCGCAAACCTACTCCTGCCGATGCCACCATCGACTATGTGTCGTATCTGCTTGAAACAGAGTCGGAGGGCGATGGCGATAGCCAACAGTCGCCACAGCTTAAGGGACATGATTTGATAGATAATTTCATATTTAATGAGGGCGGAAAAATCCAACTTAAAGAAGAACCTGAATATCTACCAGATATCGATGAAAGCAATGACGACGACGCAAAAGAGGGCGAAAATGGATATTTTACAGAAACTTTGGCTAAAATTTATATCAAACAAGGCAATTATTCAAAGGCACTTGAAATTATTAGTCAATTAAATTTGAATTATCCAAAAAAAAATGCTTACTTTGCAGATCAAATACGTTTTCTTGAAAAACTGATAATAAATAACAAAATAAATAAGTAAAAAAAAATGGTTTACACATTATTCGTTGTACTCATTGTAATAGTATCGTTGCTCATGATTGGCATCGTACTTATTCAAGAGTCAAAGGGAGGCGGTTTGTCTTCTAACTTCTCTTCGTCTAACGCCATCATGGGCGTTCGCAAAACTACTGATTTCGTAGAAAAAGCTACATGGACTCTCGCTGGTCTTATGGTTGTTTTCAGCGTTATTTGTGCTTATGTTGCTCCTACAGCTTCTACTGAGCGTAGCGTAATGGAACAGGCTGCTACTCAGAATCAGGCTACAAATGCTACAAACACTCAGGGCTTCGGTGCTAGCCAGCAGGCTGCTCCTAAGGCTTCTGCTCCTAAGGCTTCTGATGCTAAGGCTGTAGATACCAAAACTGCTGCTCCAAAGGCTGCTGAGGCACCTGCAACACCAGCAAAATAATAAGGGCTTGAAAAAAAAAGTGCGAGAAATATTTGGTGGTTTCAATTATTTCTCGTACCTTTGCAACCGCTTAAAAACAATAAGCCAACATGGTGCCCGTAGTTCAGTTGGTTAGAGCGTCAGATTGTGGTTCTGAATGTCGTGGGTTCG
>SAMEA104315428__coassemble_14300_pt1 | contig 1777 bp, 1 predicted proteins | sample SAMEA104315428__metabat2_high_PE_032 | metagenome-assembled genome bin SAMEA104315428 (sample SAMEA104315428) | gut metagenome | biome: Monkey gut; feature: monkey-associated habitat; material: faeces | place: China | collected 2013 | reverse complement strand
AGCATACTCATAACCTGCACCAATGGCAAGATAGTTGCCAATGGTATGACCGAGACTTAAGCCGAACTTCCAAGGTGTGTAGAGTTTGAAGTCGTAGCTTTCGCTCATATTTGGAGAGATGTTGCCGTCGGTAATATAGGTATAGTTGCTTGTGGTGAGGTCGTACCAAGTAGGAGTAGCCACAGAAACACCAATACGGAATGGACTGTCCTCAACAGGACGGAATATTGCTCCCACCTTGAGGTCGTAGCCTGTACCAGTAATCTCGCGATTGTCTACTACCGTAAGGTTAGAGATATTATCACGATTTGGCATCAATGTCTCAGTATACTCGCTATAGCCTTTGTAGTGAACATCGTGGATGCCTACGGTAAGACCGAGATACACTTGGTCGTTGAGGTTGCCGCTGATATTAAGGTCGTATTCGCCTATGTAGCCACGCATAGCCTTGTTGAAGGTGTAGCCAGAAGCATCATAATAGCCGAAGTTGCCATCAGCATCCTTTATCAGACTCTTGTAATAGATGTTGTCCAACTGATTGTGAGTAATCATGGCACGATCCTCGCGAGGCAGACCGTTGTCGTCAAGCTCATAGAGCAATCCTTCGCGAAGCTTCTGATAAGTGAGCTTATTCTGCGAAGCGTTTGTCAGGCGACTGCTGGCAGAGAGTATCTGGTCGAAATTGCGACTCTTATGATAGTTGAAGCCGAAGTTAAGGAACGACTTTCTGCCAGTACGTGTAGAATAAACGAAGCCTATCTGGTCGAAGCTCATGTTAGTCTTGTTGCCTGGTGAAAAACTTTCCACCTCTTCTTGCGAAACCAAACCAAAGGAGCCTGCTATCTGCGACTTGCGGAACAGACCAATACCTGCAGGGTTGGTGCCGATAGTGGAAATGTCTGCTCCAAGAGCATCCATAGCTCCACCCATACCCACATAGCGTGCAGTACCGTTAAGCTCGTTTTCTACGAGATTGGCATTCTCGTAAGTTTCCTGTGCAAAGGCAGAAGAAGCTGCGAGAGCCATTCCTGCCACAAACAATATCTTTGTTTTCATATTATCTATTCTTCTTTATAAGTTCTAAAAATGCTTTACTTATCTTCTTCCACCAAAGTGACTACCGCCACCGCCTGAGTGTCCGCCACCAGAGAAGCCTCCGCCCGAGCGACTACCGCCAAAGCCTGATGAAGAGGCGCCTGAACCATAAGAGCGGCTACCGCTATATGATGGTGTAGGATTGCTGAAGCCATTGTTTTTATTGGTTGTGCCATACGAATAAGAGCGGTTAGAATCGCTGTTACCATAAGAGCGCGAACCAAAACGAGCTGGCGACTGGCTGGTAGAAGTGCCGTAGTTGCCACGAGAGCCAAAGCGTGTAGAGCCAGAGGCATTATTAAAGCGTCCTGTCACAGAGCCATGATTGCGAGTGCCCGCTATAGTCCTGCCAGTTCCTCCAGGAACAACAGCTACACCACCCCATCCTGGTCTGTACCAAGGGTCGTAGTATCCATGCCATCCCCAATAGCCACCCCAGTAGCCACCATAATAGCTTCCATAATACCATGGCGAATACCAACCGCAATACCAAGGCGAATACCAACCGGCATAATCCCAATACCAAGGGTCCCATGGGTCGTAGTATCCATATCTGCCATACCAGAAAGGTGAATGCCAACCAGCATACCAAGGTCCATAGAAACCATCCCAACGACTCATTCTGCGTGTGTATTCAAAGTCGTCGTCGTCATATCTCTAGCCTTGTGCTCTCTTCTTTGTC
>SAMEA104315428__coassemble_11567_pt1 | contig 2059 bp, 2 predicted proteins | sample SAMEA104315428__metabat2_high_PE_032 | metagenome-assembled genome bin SAMEA104315428 (sample SAMEA104315428) | gut metagenome | biome: Monkey gut; feature: monkey-associated habitat; material: faeces | place: China | collected 2013 | reverse complement strand
GTTGTGTTAAGGTTGATGATAGAGTATCCGTAGTTTTGTGGACAATATGCTGAGTCTACCTCCCATGTACCCTCGTTGCTTGCTGCAAGATGTAGATGAGATACATGCTGACCGATGCGATGTTTAGCTTGGTCTCTAATGCCGTCGATATCCCATGTTGCCATTCGCATATATCCTTCCATCTGCTCATCGCAGAAGGCTGCTTGGTCGAGTTTGTTTAGTCGCTTGTAAGCCTCTACAGGGTCTTCAGGTTTCTTAGACTCTCTCCAAAGGCGACCAATAAAGTCGCTACCATGCTTCATACACCAGTAGTCCTGGATAAAGCAGTTCTGATATCTCCAATCTTCATGCAGAAGGTTAAGATGATGGAATTTCAAGTGTCCCTCGAAGTTTTCGCCATCGGTAAACTGCATGTTTGGATAGCATTTATAAGCCTGCCAGTTTGCGCAGCTCTCCCACCATCCGTTGCCACCAGAGGCATTGTCGCCATAGCCGTAGTTGAAGCCGTGGGATGTGCCAAGGTCGCACGATACAAGATACTGGAAGGTATGACCAATCTCGTGGGCCACAGTAGAACCGTTTCTTGAACTAATAGCCCATGGGTTTACATGCAACATACCAACCTTCTGGTCTACACCAGAGCCGTTTGCTACCCAGTCTTTGGTGTATTTCACAAACATCTCTATCTTGTATTTGTCAGTTGTCGACTTACCAGGATTTATAAATCCTAATTCCACATATTTGTTCCAATACTTTTCGCCATCGGCAAGCATTGTCTTAGGATTGAATGCGTATCCCGATGCAGCCTTTGTAGGGTCGTTGCCGAATTCCTTTTCCCAGAACACCACGAAATGTTCGCTTTCCATAGAGCGCTTGAAGCACCATTGCGAATTCTCGTTGTTGAAGTCTACAGAACCATAAGTAGAAGGTTTGCAGAGTATTCGTCCAGGATTCTCAAACATTATGTCGCCTGTCTGATTGTTACCAAGCAATGTGCTAATGCGATATTCATAATATCCCTTTGATATACTTGAGTTGTATATCTTTAGTATAGGGTCTTGTGAATATTTAGAGCTGCTAATGCAGAATTCTACGGAGTCAACTTTAGCATTTAGTTGGAATGCTTTATTTTCTGTAAATCTGTTGTCGTATCTCACCCATAATGTGTCTTGTGCCCTTGTCGACAAGAATGATAATATGGCGAGAATGGCTGAAATGATAGCTATTTTCATATGTAGGATAGATTGTAGGTTATTTCACAATATATTTTTTGCCATTAACGATGTATATACCTTTAGGAAGATCTGAGAGAGAAGAAGAATTATGCTTCACAATCTGACCATTGATGCTATATACATTATTGTTTTGTGGCTTAGCTTGGTCGGCATTTATATCTGTGATGGCACTTACCATAGTTTTCTCTATTCTGAAAGACTGAATGTCGGATATGGCATACAACTTTCCATTAATAGAAAATTCTTTCGACTTGGTGTAATACTTCGGACCTGTTACAACATCAGGCTTCACAAGTACTACGCTTTGTTTTGCCCCATTCTTTGCAACTACAGTCATTTGATATACCTCCACCTGCTCGTTGTCGGCAAAGCTTGGAGCGTGAGATAAAGCCAAAGCAGCAATAGCTATAGCTGCAATCTTTGAATAATGATTAGGTCTTTTCATGTTGGTTTTAAGTTATTCGATTCTATATGCAAAGGTAAGTGCTCTTTTATAATAGATGGTATACAAATCGTTTATTAATGGTTCACAATATGATAAAAAGTATGTTGGAAATCTAAAACGCTTGTTTTTTGTCATATTTATACTATATTTGCAAAAAATATAAAACCTAAATAACTTATTCAAAACTTTACTTATGTACTTAAAATCATTATTCATTACTGTCGTAGTTTGTTCTGCTACTATGGCAAATGCTCAAACCTGCGACATCACAGAAGAAGGCATAAAAATGCCCCTAAAAAAGTAATACGTATTACTTGCCCAAGTATGTCTTATACTGATATAGGTAGACACATTTACAAACCATTAAATGTGTTAATCA
>SAMEA104315428__coassemble_7517_pt1 | contig 2810 bp, 2 predicted proteins | sample SAMEA104315428__metabat2_high_PE_032 | metagenome-assembled genome bin SAMEA104315428 (sample SAMEA104315428) | gut metagenome | biome: Monkey gut; feature: monkey-associated habitat; material: faeces | place: China | collected 2013 | reverse complement strand
GATTCTCGAAGAGCTGGGCATACGGGCTAAAAGAGGGCGTAAAGGCATTTGAAAGCATAACATTTTTATAAGATTCATATATGCGATTAATTTTGAACACCTACTTATAATCATCCCAAAAAAGGATAGTGCATCATAGTATGTGCTATCCTTCTTTCATTTATAATATATTGGTGATATTTACAAACCCATACTAAAGAATTTTAGTTGTTTAATAAAATTTTAATATTAATATTCGGTTTATATTAATAAATATATCTATCTTTGCAATGAATGTAAAACTATTGCAGAATCATGTGTTCTCATAAAGGCCTATAAATTCTTATAATCTAAATATTAACTAAATTAATACGAACAGTTATGAACAAAATTTTACGCTTATCTTTCATAGCAGTCCTTGCTATGGTGTTTAATGTTTCGTTTGCTGAAACAAAGATTTGGTCAGAGGATTGGACTGGTGCAAAAAAAGACCAAACTCCAGCACAGATCAACAAGAACTATGCTTCGGAAAATGCTGGTACAAAGATTTATGAAGAAGCATTAGCAGGTGGTAAATCTCCAGAACTTCTTGTTGCAAAGAAAAGTGGTAGCTTCACAGCTACAATTGCATTAAATGGTGCAACTGGTGAAATGACATTGAGATATAACACCAACAAGTCTCTTACTATTTCATCAAGCACTAAAGGTGTAACTATTGGCGAAGGAACAAAATCAGGCAACACCGTTGAAGCTAAGATTACAGTTCCTGCAGGAACAGAAACACTTACTCTTACATTTGCTAACACCGCATCAGGCAATGCTCGTCTCGACAACATTCTTTTGTATCAGGGTGTAGCCAAGAAGCCTGCAGGTCTTTCTTGGGGTACAGCAGCAAGAACTGTAACTATCGGTAGCGCAGAGAACCAATTCCCTACCCTTGCTAATGCTAACAAACTCAATGTAAAGTATAGTAGCTCTGATGAGAAAGTTGCTACTGTCAACGAAAAGGGTGAAGTTACTCTTGTTGCAGCTGGTGAAACAAACATCACTGCTGAATTTGCAGGCAACGATGAGTATGAGGCTCAGAGCGTTACTTACGCTCTTACCGTTAAGGCAGCTTCTACTGTTGACATCACAAATACTCCAGAAACAGCATACACAGTAGCTAAGGCTTTGGAGCTTATTGAAGCTGGCGAAGGTCTTGATGCTAAGGTTTATGTAAAGGGTATCATTACATCAATTTCAGAGGTTAACATGGAATTTGGTAATGCTACTTACAATATCTCTGATAATGGCAAAGCGGAAAAGGAATTGATAATCTACAGAGGTTACTACCTTGGTGCAAAGGACAATAAATTTACTTCAAAAGACCAGATTAAGGCAGGTGACGTAGTTGTTCTTTATGGTAAGCTCGTTAACTACAACAACACTAAGAAGCAAATGACCAACAGCTACATCTACACTCTAAACGGTACTGCTGGTGTAAACGCAATCACTCTTGACAAGACAAACGCTCCTCTCTACAATCTTGCAGGTCAGCGTGTAAGCAACAACTACAAGGGTGTAGTAGTAAAGAACGGCAAGAAGTACTTCAACAAGTAATATCTTCTTCAGCTGATTACTAACTACAAGTAATACATATAAGGCTGGCATCACAATATTGGTGATGCCAGCCTTTATTTTATTGACTCCTTCGTTCAACCCAGGCTGAACGAAGGAGTTAATTATATTACTTTCCAAAGTTATTAAGCTTCTACATCCGTTCAGCCCACTGTTGAACGATAAAGTATGTTAGTTACGATGGCAAAGTAAGTTAGCTTCTACGACCATTCAACAGCTGTTGAACGCAAGAGGTAATCTATTATAGTCTTTATCGAGATTAATATAGATAGGTGGTAAAAAAATATTGCTTGGCATTCACACTTGATGTGATCAGCCAAGCAATACTATAAAAAGCAATATAATAGTTTACTCGAACTATCTAAAATAGTTATTTTGAGCTATTAAGAATATAGGTGAATTACTTAACGAACTTCTTACCATTCTTAATCTTCAAGCCCTTAGCGTTCTCAGAAACCTGAACGCCTGCGAGGTTATAAGTCTTACCACCAGCCGTAGGAGTAAGGATTGTAGAAACACCATTAGATGTTCCAACGAGCTCTATAGCATAGATATTAACGCTGTTAACTGGATATGTAATAGCTACATCACCCTTCTTTGCCTCAACAGTAATAACAGGATAAACATTCTTCTCAACTTTTCCAGTAGGAGAAGTAGCATCTTCAATAGTTATAGTAGTAGCCTCAGACTCCAAAAGAATCTTGTTTACCAACTCTGTTTCATTCTGTGTCAACACAATGTTACGATCAGTTGCGCTGTTGCTACCAGTACGTGCGTAAACCTTAAGGGTGCCATCAGTAGGTAATGTAAGAGTCAAATTATTCTTTGATGACGACTTACCACCTGTCTTCAAACGATAATCGAACGAAACGTAAGACTCCGAGGTGCCAAAGTAAGCAGTATTAGCATCTACAGCGAGCTTACCATCAGTATCAGTTACTGTCAATACAAGGTCGCCTTTAGTAAATGATCCAGGAACTGAACCTTTATCATACTTTGTATCAAATGATAGAACCTGTGCAGAAGCAGAAGTAGCAAAAGCTACAGCTGCGATAAGAGTAAAAATTTTCTTCATAATAATAATTTGTATTAAGTTTATATTATTTAAGTAGATTTATTTTCTGATTCATGATAATACAAAAGAGCGCAAAACGTCAAACACATTTGAATGCAATGCCTTTTGCTTTTATCTTTTGCAAAGATACTTATTG
>SAMEA104315428__coassemble_6398_pt1 | contig 3154 bp, 3 predicted proteins | sample SAMEA104315428__metabat2_high_PE_032 | metagenome-assembled genome bin SAMEA104315428 (sample SAMEA104315428) | gut metagenome | biome: Monkey gut; feature: monkey-associated habitat; material: faeces | place: China | collected 2013 | reverse complement strand
GGAGTTTGTTCATAGCCTCTGTTACCTTCTTGTTGCCATCAGCCAACTGCTGTTTTATGCGGTCGAAATCGGCTTGGGTATGCAAACCTCCTGGGTGTATAAATCCACGGTTTGTATCATAAACGGCATTAGCATTGCCAGCATCGAAAGTCTTACCTTCCGAAGCCTTTGCTTTGCTTATTGAAGTCTTAAGCTTTGCTACCGCCTGATTAATTTGTGTTTGTGTGGTTGCAGAGTCTACTATTTTACGTACATTAAATAGCACGTCAGACAGGTCGTTGACAAGACCAGGCAGATAGTTGTTGGCATTGGCTATAATAGCCTCTGCTTCAGAAATTGCAGACTGAAGTTTCTCTGTATTGAAATCGTCGGCAGTACTGTCGTAGTTGATGCTTTTATAAGGCATCATCGAATTAGAAGCCTTCGTCGTATGTGGAGCGATGAAAGCTATTGATGCTAAAATGAGTAAGTGTAGTTTCATATTAATGTTGCTGCTGATTGTTTTTTAAATATATACGCACTACAAGGAAAAAATACAGAAAAAATAAAAAAAAAGTTTTATAGAACTTGCGATAGTTCGATATAAAATATTTAAAAAAGCATACTTTTAATAAGTTATCTGTATGGATAACTTGCAACATTATTTTTTTTTCGTAACTTTGTCAAGTAAACATTACGAATATGAAACCATTACCCAATGCGATATATACTATTCTTAATCCTAATATTTGCTGTTAGCTGCAGCGACAGCAATCCGTTGTTGTCGCGTCTTGACCATATAGATTCCATTATGGATGCAAATCCGAAAGCAGCCTACGATAGTCTTTGTGCAATCAAAAATACTCAGAATATAGCGCCGGCAAAGAATGTTGATATGAAATGGCGTATGCTCATGGCAACGGCTCAAAACAAGTTGTATATGCAAATGCCTACCGACAGCGCATTCTCTGAGGTTGTGGCATACTACGATCGCAATGGCTCTGATAACGAAAAGATGCAGAGCCGATATCTCTTGGGTTGCATTTATAGAGATACGAATGATGCACCAAAGGCAATAGAATGTTACAAACAGGCGCTATGTTATGCTGATACAACCGATGATAATTGCAATTATAACACCCTGTTTAGGATATATGGTCAAATGGCACCACTTTATGTAGATAACCATTTATATACAGAAGCATTAATGGCACATCAAAAGGCGAGCATTTATGCCTTGAAGGCAGGAGATATTTATCAGTATATAAGGGGCAAAGAACTTACAGGAGGAGATTATTATGCAATGGGAGATACATTACAGGCAATTGCTATAGCTAAGTCGTGCATAAAACTATATGAAGATAACAATATGCATGAGGCTGCAGCTGCAGCACTGCCTACAATAATTTATTCTTTTATTGTGCAAGAGAAATATGATTCTGCCCAAATCTATATGCATAAATATGAAGAACAAGGTGGCTTATTTTCAAATGATGGTATAGAACATGAAAGGGAACATTATTATTTTATCAAAGGTCTTTATAATATAGGAATTGAGAACATAGATTCTGCCGAATATTATTTTCGGAAGGTTATTAAGTATGGATATTTCTATGATGGATATAGGGGGCTTGCACTCGTTTACAAAAAAATAGGTGAGAAAGATTCTTTGGTAAAGTATACCGAACTTGCACAACAATCATTAGAGGAGGCTATGGAAAATAGTCAAAGTAATGATGTTGTTAAAGTAAATGCTGAATATAATCATAAAACGAAGCATAATGACATTTTATATGTTATTGTGCTATGTATATTATTAATAATAATGGTGTTTTTCTTTGTTTTCGTATTTATTCAGAAAAGATTTAAGCGCAAATCTGATAGTTCTACTATACTTCTATGCAACAAAACAAATAAAACTCCCAAAGCATCGGATGAAGAACTCAATATTATTAATAAAGATATTGATGACTGGAAAGAAGAACTTTCGCTCATGGTGCATTTAACCGTTGAGGAACGTGATATCTTGAAACGTTTTGATGAATTACTTATTCCACAAAATGTACAGCAACATCCAAATCAAAACGATTGGACTAATATTATCATTCTAATGAAAAAGTATAAGCCAAAAACATACGATTTCTTAACGACTACTATGTCGTTAAGTGCTCAGGAATTAAAAGTGTGTATATTGGTAGTCTTTGGGTATACAAGTGGCGACATTGCTATTCTTCTTCAAGCAACAAGTCAACGTGTTTCTAATATTAAATCAACACTTGGAATAAAGCTCTTTAATACTTCAGGAGCTAGAAACTTTACTAATAAATTCTCAAAGTCAATTATTATTAATAGGAAGAATATTTGAGATTTGCCTTAAAAAATAATGCCTTAACTGTTCAAAAACTATTATAAAGGCTCTAATATATACCAATGTGTAAAAATGTGTAATAATTTTATATCTTGTTGATTTATAGTACGTTATATAGCATTTCAGAATAAAAATGTGTAAAAATGAGTATTTTTTATAGCCATAAAAAACTCAGATTTTATCTATTTGTTTATATCTTTGCAACACAAACCTAAACAATAACAAAAATGAAGAAATTACTAACTTTATTCTTATGTTGCTTTTTAGCAATTACAGTAACCACAGTAGAAGCAGGAAATCCTTCTAATATTAAAAAGAAGGTTACCTTAAAAACAACTCCTTATAAGGCTTTAGGAGGTATGAAACGTTCGCCTATATTGCCTATATATGCATTTCAAGATGGAAATCTACTAACATTTGATGCTAGTCTTGAAGGTGCAAATATAGATGTTGTTTCCGATGAAATGGCAGTTTTTTCTACACACATTGATAAAAATGGTTGCGTAGAATTACCTGAAAGTTTGGAGGGAGAATTTGAATTGCGCCTATACGTAGGAGAGAATGTGTTCTCTGGGTGGATAGAATTATAAGTATATGAGATCATTAGTGTCCCGTTAAAATCGGGACACTAATGCAACAACTATTTCAACGACCGTTTCCAAGGCATACAAAAAGGTGGGTATAATGTTATAATTGACAGTTTGTTAGAAGGTATACATACAAATATTTAGAAATGGATAAAACCTTTGAGGCGGCAATGTCTTTAGAAAGAAAAGAACATGAATACAGAGCTTAGGAAAATAGCAG
>SAMEA104315428__coassemble_5060_pt1 | contig 3787 bp, 2 predicted proteins | sample SAMEA104315428__metabat2_high_PE_032 | metagenome-assembled genome bin SAMEA104315428 (sample SAMEA104315428) | gut metagenome | biome: Monkey gut; feature: monkey-associated habitat; material: faeces | place: China | collected 2013 | reverse complement strand
GCACATAATAAGCAATATCATGGCTGCAGGCAAGAATGCTTGCAGAAAGATAGCTATTGGATGCTTCGTAATGGTATGCTTCGTGATGGCTTGCGCCATAACAACAAGCTGCGAGCGTGAACCTATGCTACATCTGCACGACGAGAACGCAAGTTGCTCGATGAAGATACCTACTGTCGACTTCGAGTTGCAGGTGTTATGGGACTACTTGTTTGATTATGATTCCGAGTATGACTGGAAGGCTGAATGGCTTTACGGATGGGACGAGAAAGATCAGGAACTCTTCGGTTCATTGGAATATACCATGCCTAACGAATTCAACATTCGTAGATATTTCACAGGCGAAGAAGCCAACGGCAAACATAATGCGCCATATAAGCATCTGATATCTGGCAACATACTATCTACGAAGTTCGACTTTGGCTTTTGGGACATCTTGGCATGGAACGAGATTCATACTTCGGATGGTATACAGAGTATTCGTATTGACGAAACATCCACCTACGACTATGTGACAGCACACACAGGACAGACCATGACGCCATCGCGCTATAATGCCCCTCGATTCACTCGAGCCTTCTTCCAGCCAGAAGCTCTGTTTGCTGGATATGAGAAAGCGATAGAGATAAACAAGAACTACGATGGCTTCGTATATGATGAAGAAAGAAACTTATGGGTGCGCCACTTGAATATGAAGTTGCAACCAGTCACCTATATCTATCTACCACAGATAATACTCCATCACAACAACCGCAACCATCGTATCATCACCTCTATAGATGGTAATGCCAACCTTAGCGGTATGTCGCGCTCGGTGAATCTGAATACCGGTGTTACTGGTCCTGATGCCATTACTGTAAACTACAACATGCGCATGAAGTTCGACCGACCGGGCAGAAACAACGAAACGATAGACATCATTGGTGGAAAGGTGATGACTTTCGGCATCACAAACCTGAACCCTCATAAGCTCAGCACTCGTGCCTATGCAGAATCGCTCGACAAGGTGAAGGCTGCAGACAAAAACCACCACCACTATCTGGATGTTACAATGCAATTCTATAATGGTAAAGACTCCACCTTCGTCTTCGATGTGACGGACCAAGTAAGACGACTCTTCCGCGGAGGTGTAATAACAGTAGAACTTGACATGGACACCATACCAGTACCTAATCGCTCAGGTGGTTCTGGATTTAATGCGGTAGTTAAAGACTTTGAAAACAAGCAATGGGAATTTGACATGTAACAACAATACTGCTCGCAACAGAATATATTTAGCGAACTAATAATAGCAGCAAAATAACAAAATATAAATAGTAAATAATAAATAAAAAACACTCGAATTATGAAAAAGTATTTCATTTTTGCAGCTTCAGCATTAGCTCTTGCAAGCTGCTCAAGCGATGACTTCCTCGGAGAGAATCCTGGGAACGTACAGAATGCAACAACTGCTATCAACTTTGGTGGTGATGCAGGAAAGATTACACGTGGTATATCTACATCTAACGAGGGTACTACACAGGAGATGCTCGCTGGACAGTTCAAGGTGTATGGTGTGAAGAAGGTTAAAGATAATTTAGTGAGAGTATTCCCTAATTATTATGTTTGGGATGTAGCAGATAAGAACACAACCTCAAACACTGATGGATGGGAGTATGTAGGAGCTAAAGGAACGACAAACCTTGGTACTGGACAAATCACGTTAGATACAAGAGAAGACCAAACTATTAAGTATTGGGACTACTCAGCTTCAGAGTATCACTTCGTTGCAGGTTCACCAATTCATGCTTTCACATACAACATAACAACAATACCTGATGTAACCCCTAATAAAATTAAATCTGCTACTGTAACAGGTTTTGCAGGCCATATCAAACCTAATACAACAACAACAGCACTCAATACAGCTCCTGTATATATAGCAGATCCTGTAAAGGTAGTAAAAGACGACTACAAAGATCCAGTAACCTTTTCTTTCAAGCGTCAGCAGTCAATGGTGCGTGTAGGTTTTTACGAGACCATCCCTGGATACAAAATTCATAATATAAATTTCTATTATTACGATACAGATGGCACCACTCTCAAAGTTTCTGATGGCCATAATATCATCCTTACTTCTGCTACAGCAGACTACTTTGTAGGAGGAAGCAATATTAATGGTACTGTCAATTATGACTGGACATCAGCAACACCTTCATACACCTTCGAATATACAGATAATCTTACAAAGAGCAAAAACTGGTATGCTGGTAAGTTAGATATTTTGGCTACAAAATCAACAGACGCAGTTGCCACACTCTATGGTGAAGACGGAGATATGTCAACAACAGGCTACTTCACAGTATTGCCTACAAAAGAAGCAGACGCTTCGCCTATCTTGATTAAGTGTGACTACACTCTTTTCGATGAGAACACTGGCGAAACTATCAAGGTTACAGGCGCAACAGCTGCTATCCCCGCAGCATTCAGCAAGTGGGAGGCTAATACTCGCTATACCTATCTCTTTAAGATTTCTGACAATACTAATGGTACAACAGGTACTCCAGGCACATCCGATCCTGCAGGTCTCTTCCCTATTACATTCGCTGCTTCTGTAACAGAAACATTAGATAAAACAGATGGAACTACCACAACCGTTGCAACTCCTTCTATCACAACTCATCAGGCAGGTTCTGTAACTGAGAATAGTATTGAGTATAAGACTGGTAAGGAGATTGACGTAACTGTATCAGATGCCAATGGCAATAAATTGCCTTTGAATACAGAGGGAACAACTGTAGGTAGCGTAGCAGTTTATAAGTTTACAGATGCTATTACCGAAGCTGAGATACAAGTTAAGAGTACAACAGGTGCAACACTTGTAACAGGCGCAACAATTGATAGCAACGTGCTTAAGTTCACACCTGAATCAGAAGGCTACTATGCCATCCAATACTTGACAAAGGAAGCTATTGCAGATCCAGCAACTCCTGCAGCTTACACCTACAAGGTTGTACATGTAACCCCTGCCCCTTAATCGTCATTATCCCCTAATTCTTATAAACCGGATGGAGCATTTTATGTTCCATCCGGTTATCCGCAAATATCAATCACCTATATATATAATAATGTATATCCGCATTCTTACCATAGTGGCATTAGCAATATGCCTATACTCTTGCTCATCAGAGCAAGACGAGCCTTTTGTGCCCGAATCTAAAGGCATAGCCTTTGGTGGCAACAACGGTACATGGCAGGATGCACCAACCTCTCGTGCCACATCTGGCTTAGAGACTCTCTTCAACACTTTCCGTGTGTGGGGATATAAAACAACAGCTACAGATGCAGCAGGTCCATCAGCGCCACAACTTGTGATGGATGGATATAAGGTGGAATACTCCGCTGCGTCTACAGGCTCAACAGCTACCAACACTACAGGATGGGAATATGTAGGCATCAACAACCCTAATCTATCCTCTGCGCAATCAATAAAATTCTGGGATTACTCCGCCACCAGCTATCGCTTCTTCGGATATAGTCCCTTTGAAGCAAAGACTACAACGACAGCTACGGGAACAGCAGGCGAGAGCAAATCTATCTCTTTCCCCTTTGCCTACTCCGACCAGGCTACAGCCAAAAGCATACCATACATCAGCGAGCTATGGTATAATAACAGTTCGTATGGCAACTGCGTAACTCTGACCTTCGCTCCTATAATAGCAAAAGTGAGATTTAAATTTACCTACCCCAAGAATACGAAATCAATAGATATTAGAAACATACAATTCTGTGATTCTCGATTCATCGC
>SAMEA104315428__coassemble_4313_pt1 | contig 4330 bp, 2 predicted proteins | sample SAMEA104315428__metabat2_high_PE_032 | metagenome-assembled genome bin SAMEA104315428 (sample SAMEA104315428) | gut metagenome | biome: Monkey gut; feature: monkey-associated habitat; material: faeces | place: China | collected 2013 | reverse complement strand
GAGCACCAGTAATAATCATGCCATCGAACTTTTAGTTGCGCAAGATGTCGAAATCCTTATAGAACATCAACATATGTTCCACAGGTGTATTCTTTGGGGTATGACTTTTTAGCTTCATGAAGTTTATCTCCATCTGAAGCGGAGTGTTCGACAATAAGCGTATGAGGTCGGTCTCGGTGGTTATCTTAAGCGGCATGAGGTTTAGGATAACTATCTTCAACGGACGAATCTCCTGGCTATGCGCCCTACTCTCGTCCATCACGAAGATGTTTTCCTGCTTCAGCATTTCTATTGCTGGTAGTTTATCTGGTAATCTTAGTGGCATCGTTAGTTACTCTTATGATTTTTGTATTTATAAAGGGGAGTTGCTATGAACTCCCCTTTTTCTGTTGTTTACCAAAGTTTTACTCTATCCTTGGCAGGCACGAAGAGCTTGTCGCCTTCCTTCACACCAAATGCCTCGTACCAAGCATCGATTTGTGGGAGGGCAGCGTTTACGCGCCATTTGCCCAAAGCGTGAGGGTCGCCCTTAGTACGGTTGCGAATCTCCTTGTCGGTGATGTTGGCAGCCCATACGCCAGCATAAGCGATAAAGAAGCGTTGCTCTGGAGTAAGACCATGGATAGTCTTGAGAGGCTTCTTAGCTGTAGCATGCTTAAAGGCGTTGAAAGATACCATCAAACCTCCGTGGTCGGCAAGGTTCTCACCAAGGGTGAACTCGCCATTGCCCTTAAGACCTGGCAATACCTCGATATTAGAGAAGAAGTCAGCGCAAACCTTAGCACGCTCGTTGAACTTCTCAGCATCGCCATCTGCCCACCAGTCAGTCATATTACCTGACTTGTCGTAGTGGCGACCCTGGTCGTCGAAGCCGTGAGTCATCTCATGACCAATTACCACACCAATAGCTCCATAGTTGAAAGCGTCGTCTGCCTTAGCATCGAAGAAAGGATACTGAAGGATACCTGCAGGGAAGCAGATTTCGTTGGTTGTTGGGTTGTAGTATGCGTTTACGGTCTGTGGCGACATCATCCACTCGTCGCGGTCAACAGGCTTACCAGCCTTTGACTCGATAGAGAACTTGTTCCAGAACTTTCTGCACTCAAGGATATTGTCGTAGTATGACTTCTTAGGGTCGATTGTAAGAGCTGAAACATCCTTCCACTTGTTAGGATATCCAATCTTTACATAGAAAGCAGCGAGCTTATCGAGAGCAGCAGCCTTGGTAGCCTCGCTCATCCAGTCTTGTGCCTTGATGCGTTCAGCCAAACTTGCCTGAAGGTTCTTCACCAACTGCTCCATACGAGCCTTAGACTTTGCAGGGAAATACTTCTTGCAATACATCTTGCCAAGAGACTCGCCCAAAACGCCGTCTACCTGTGATGTAGCACGCTTCCAGAGAGGCAACATCTCGGTACGTCCGCTCATTGTCTTGCCATAGAAATCGAAGTTAGCGCTTACAATATCGTTGCTAAGATAAGATGCAGAACTGCAGATTACGTTCCACTCAATATAAGCCTTGAGCTCTGCGGCGCTCTGTGTAGCGATGAGCTTATCTACGCCTGCGAAGAAGTCTGGCTGACCAACTACGAGTTCTGCGAAGCAGTTGTCGGCAATGCCTTCAGCCTTGAGCTGCTTGGTAAGACCGATATGAGGATAGTTAGCCTCAAACTCCTTGATGGTCATCTTGTTGTAGTTAGCCTCTACATCACGAAGCTCTGTATTGTTCTTAGAAACGAGAGCCAATGTAGTCTCATAGCGCATGATGAGGTTAGCATTCTCCTGTGCCTGAGCCTCTGAGAAGCCGTAGAGTTGGAACATCTTAGCGATGTGCTTCTTGAAAGCGTTGCGGATTTCTGTTGTAGCCTCATCGTTCTCAAGATAGTATTCCTTTTCGCCAAGGGTTAGACCACTCTGAACCAACGAAAGGATGTTCATTGAAGCATTCTTCTCGTCTGAGCCGAAGTAGTAGCCATAAGGAAGGCCGTAGCCCATATCAGCATATTTGAGCTGCAATGCGCGAAGAGCGTCGATGGTCTGAGCCTGCTCAATCTCTTTCATCAAAGGCTGTACAGGCGAAGCACCCTCTTTGTCGCGACGCACGCTGTCCATAGCGAGCTTATACAAGTCGCTAAGTTTGCGCTCTACGGTGCCCTCTTTGAAAGTCTTCTTAGTGAGACTTGCAATGATGTCGTTGATGCGCTGGTTGTTGTCTTCCTGCAACTGGTCGAACGAACCAAAGCGTGAGAATGCACCTGGCAGAGGATGCAACTTCTGCCAACCACCACAAGCATACTTGTAGAAGTCGTCGGCAGGCTTTGCTGCCTTGTCCATGTTTTCCATCTTAATTCCTGCATTCGACTGCGCTGAGCCAATGCTTGGTGCTGCTATCATAAGCAACATCGGAAGGATTTCTTTCATTTTCATGATTTTGTTGTATAAATAATTTATGAAATAAATCAAGTTGTTACTCAAGATTGCTCTTCGCCTCTTCGAGTTGCTCGGATAGTTCGAGCCATTTATCGTTTTCTTCGTCGAGCTTCTGCTTTGTTGAGGTATATTCCGTAACGAGAACCATGTCGGATGCCTTTTCTGGCTGCATAAACAGCTCGTCAAGCTCTGCTATGCGGGCTTCCATGTCGGCAATATGCTTCTCACATTCTTCCACAGCTCGCTGAATCTTCTTTATCTTCTTCTGCTCTTCCTTGCGCTCGGCATAGCTTTGCTTCTTAAGTGAAGAGTTTGATGAGAGTGAAGAATCGCTTTGCTTAGAGCTTGATGAAGAATTGCTATTTACTTCTTCATTCTTTCCTCTTCTATCGTCACCTCCCAGGGCAGCTTGTATGCTGTCGGCATTATGCTCACGCAGATAGTCATAGATGCCACCGAGATGTTCTCTCACAACTCCGCCACCAAATTCATACACCTTGCTCACTAAGCCATCCAAGAACTCACGGTCGTGGCTCACGATGATGGCTGTACCGTCGAAGGCTTTGATGGCTTCTTTCAGCACATCCTTTGATGGCATGTCGAGGTGGTTGGTAGGCTCATCGAGGATGAGGAGGTTGACTGGTTCCATGAGCAGTTTTATCATAGCCAGTCGGCTACGCTCGCCACCACTCAGCACCTTTACTTTCTTTTCAGAAATCTCGCCACCAAACATAAATGCACCAAGCAGGTCGTTGACCTTGAGTCGCATTTCGCCTGTAGCCACTTGGTCGATGGTATCAAAGATGCTCAGATTCTCGTCAAGCAGCTGTGCTTGGTTCTGAGCGAAATAGCCTATCTGTATGTTGTGGCCCACTTTCAATGTGCCATCAAAAGGAATCTCGTTCATGATACACTTTACGAGGGTAGACTTACCTTCGCCATTCTTACCTACGAACGCTACTTTTTCGCCTCGCTTTATAGTAAGCGTAACGTCAGAGAAGACGGTATGGTCGCCATATGTCTTGCTTACTCCATCGCAGATTATCGGATAGTCGCCACTACGCAAACATGGTGGGAACTTCAAGTGCATAGCCGAATTGTCTACCTCGTCGATTTCTATAGGCACTATCTTTTCCAACTGCTTGATGCGGCTCTGCACCTGCACAGCCTTGGTTGGCTTATAGCGGAATCGCTCTATGAAGTCTTTGATGTCGGCAATCTCTTTCTGCTGGTTTTCGTAAGCGCGAATTTGCTGCTCTCTCCTCTCGGCTCTGAGCACCACATACTCGTTGTATTTCACCTTATAGTCAACAGCCTGACCACAGGTTATCTCGATAGTGCGATTGCTAACATTGTTGATAAAAGCACGGTCGTGGCTCACCAATACCACAGCCTTGGCGCTTTGAGCCAAGAACTGCTCGAGCCATTGTATACTCTCGATATCGAGGTGGTTGGTAGGCTCATCGAGCAATAACACGTCGGGTTTCTGCAGCAATATCTTTGCCAACTCTATACGCATACGCCATCCGCCAGAAAACTCTGATGTTGGTCTATCCATATCTGTGCGCGAAAAGCCTAAGCCCACCAAGGTGCGTTCCATGTCGGCTTCATAGCTTTCGCCACCTATCATCATGTATCTATCGTGCTCTTGTGTGTAGCGCTCCACAAGCTGCATATAGTCGTCGCTCTCGTAGTCGGTGCGCTCAGCCATTTCGGCAGCCAGCTTGTCCACACGCTCCTTCATCTTTATTGTTGATGCGAAAGCCTTGCGAGTTTCTTCTCTCACGGTGGTGTTGTCTTGAAGCTTCATCACCTGTGGCAGATAACCAATGGTGGTATCATTCGGTATTGCCACGGTGCCAGCTGTAGGCTGCTGCTGACCACACAATATCTTCAACAA
>SAMEA104315428__coassemble_3929_pt1 | contig 4664 bp, 5 predicted proteins | sample SAMEA104315428__metabat2_high_PE_032 | metagenome-assembled genome bin SAMEA104315428 (sample SAMEA104315428) | gut metagenome | biome: Monkey gut; feature: monkey-associated habitat; material: faeces | place: China | collected 2013 | reverse complement strand
GAGCGGAACCGGTAAGAGTACGCATGTGGGTTTGTGGCTAAAGCTTCTGCCTGGTTGCGATCTAATGAATGATGATAACCCTATTATAAGAATCATTGATGGTAAACCATATATATATGGTGGACCATGGAGTGGAAAAACTCCTTGCTATAGGGATGTAAAAGCAGATCTTGGTGCTATTGTTCATATAAACAGAGCGTTGGAGAATAGTGTTGAAAAGAATTCACCTATAGAAGCTTTTGGTAATGTATTACCAGCATGCTCAACAATGAAATGGGATAGTACTATCTTCAACAACCTTTGTAACATAGTAACTAAAATAGTAGAAACAACAGGCATATACACCCTTCATTGCCTGCCTAATAAAGAAGCGGCTATAATATGCAACAAAGCAATATCAAAATAAAAGAACTTCAGTTTACTAATGCTGATTTTCTGCCAGAGGTAGTGAAGCTTGTAGAAGAAGGACATACCTGCACAATTCAACTTCGTGGTTTCTCTATGCGCCCATTCTTGGAAGATAATCGCGACAAAGCATTGCTTGCAAAGCCAAAAGCTCTGAGAGTTGGCGACCCTGTATTAGCAGAAGTTAGAAAAGACTTTTATGTATTGCACAGAATTATTGATATAGACACTAAGAACAACATCGTTACGTTGCGTGGTGATGGTAATGTCAATAACGAAACTTGCCGACAGGAAGATGTGAAAGCATTAGCTGTAGGTTTCTATCGCAAAGGACGAAAAACTCTAGATAGCATAGACAGCAGAAAGTGGAAGATGTATTCGGCTATTTGGACCAGACTCTACCCTATTCGTCGCTATCTGCTATTCATATATCGTAAGGTGTTTGTTTAGAGATAACAAACTTGTAATACTAAATAGAATTATCAAAACTAAACCATATTGAACATGAAAAAGAAATCAGGTTTCGTACTTAGACAAGTATGTGGAGAGAATATAATAGTTGCAGAAGGCAAAGAGAATATCGACTTTAGCAGTATCATAGCTATGAACGAGAGTTCTGCTTATCTTTGGGAGAAAATTGGTGAAGATTCTTTCACTCCTGAGTCCATGGCAACAATGCTTACCGAAGAATACGATATCGATAATGCCACAGCCCTTGAAGATGCAACAACACTTGCAAGACAATGGATGGAAGCAGGTATTATTGGGGAATAAAAAAGACAGCGACCAATTGTATCACTACAACTGGTCGCTTTATTATGCTGGAATGTGTTTTGGTTCGAATAAATTACTCACCAAAATATCTTTTGTAAAGACCGATAAAGCCTGCACAATGGCGAGCTTCGTCTTTAGCCATTTCATGAACTGTATCATGAGTTGCATCCATGCCTGCAGCCTTAGCATTCTTAGCAATACGGAACTTGTCTTCACAAGCACCACGCTCTGCCTCGATACGTGCAGCAAGATTACTCTTAGTATCTTTCAATACGTCACCAAGCAACTCTGCAAACTTACTTGCGTGTTCTGCCTCTTCAAAAGCATAACGCTTGAAAGCCTCCGCAACTTCTGGATATCCTTCGCGATCTGCTTGACGAGACATTGCAAGATACATACCAACCTCACAACATTCTCCATTGAAGTGAGCCTCAAGATCCTTTATCATCTCTGGAGTAGCATCCTCATTGCGAGCAGCGCCAAGAGTGTGAACAGTTGCAAACTCAGGAGCATCAGAAGGATCTGTTATCTCTTTGAACTTGCTACGTGGAGCTTTACACAAAGGACATACTTCAGGAGCTTCGGTTCCTTCATAAACATATCCGCAAACGGTACAAATGAATTTCTTCTTCATAGTTTATAAAATTTTATGTTATGTTATTGTATTATTATATTGATATTATACATCTTGATGTATTTACCATTTACAAAAATACCTACTTTTAATGAGAAAAAGAAGAAAAACTTGATATTTCTGCAAGTCTTTAACAACATTTAGTTAAGACTTGCAGAGATATTAGATATCGTTTGCATTTGTGAGCAAACTACTATTTACTCTTTTTAAGTTCAGCACCAGGATATAAATCAAAACGAATCTTCTTTCCTTTGGTATCAATCTTCGATTTATCCCATTTACCATCAAGAATATAGATACGAGTGGTTTTACCTACAGGAGCTTCGTCGATAGCTTTTTGCAATGACATATAGTTTCCAAAGCCTCGCTTAGAAACAACAAAATCATAATGGCGCACATGTTTCTTAAATGCAGGTACTTCCTTAGCTAAAGCATCAACAAGGAGTGAAGCAACATTGTGAGCACCATATATATTATAATGTGTATTGTCTTGACGTCCCTTAGGAATGGAAGGAATTTCGCCTGGTTTGAACCACATATGAAGTTTACGTGAACCTATAATGCCAAGCGACTGCTCATAGTCGTGAGTAATTTTGTTAGCATCAACAAAAGGTACATTCATCTTCTTAGCAACGTTACGTGGCGACAATAGATATGCTCCATGAGTATCTATAAGTGTGTCGGAATTGATTTTTTCGTCTGTATATACAGTGTTGCGTAGAGATTCATCATCAATGCCATTGTCAGATTTGCGGAAGAAATTGCGTCGAACAACTGAGTTCATCAATACAGGAATACCTCCCTTTTCTCGAGTTTCGTTTACGTAACGAGTAAGTGTGGCATCAAATGTGGTGCCTGGCTCGGTATATCTATCAGCCTTCTTCTTTTCATCGTTATGACCAAACTGTATTATTACATAGTCGCCAGGTTTGATGAGGTCGAGCACTTTTGCCCAATGGCCTTCACCTATAAAACTCTTTGATGAGCGACCATTCAAGGCATGATTGTCTACTCGAATCTTAGAATCAAAGAATCCTTGTAATGCCATTCCCCAACCACGCTCAGGATTAGTTTCTGGATGAGACTTATTGGCTGCTGTTGAATCGCCAACAATAAATACAGTAGTATGCTTATTGCTCGAAGCAAATAAAATAGCAGCTACGCAAAGAAGCAAGGAATTGATAATAGTCGATAGTTTCATAATAGTTTTTTTGTTGTTTGTTTTATTTAAATACAATATATAGTAACGGCTTTGCCAAAAATGTAAATATGGTGGAGCTTTTTATGTCTCCACCATATTATATATATAATTGAATTAAGCCAAAACTTCGGCAATGAGCTCTTCTGCAGAAACAAGCTTTTGTTGGCCAGTCTCCATGTTCTTTAAGGTAAACTTTCCTTCATTCATCTCGTTCTCACCAGCAAGTGCAACAAAAGGAATATGCTTGGCATTGGCGTAGCTCATCTGTTTTTTCATCTTTGCAGAATCAGGATACATCTCTGTACGTATGCCTGCAACACGAGCCTTGGAAACTGTTGGCATACAATAAGCAGTCTCCTTGTCACCAAAGTTAATGAACAACAACTGAGTTGCATTAACAGCATCTTTTGGATAAAGGTCGAGAGTGTTGAGAACATCGTAGATGCGATCAGCTCCAAATGAGATACCTACTCCACTCAATCCTGGCATACCAAAGATACCTGTAAGATTATCGTAGCGGCCACCACCTGTGATAGAGCCTATCTGAACATCAAGAGCTTTAACCTCGAAGATTGCACCTGTATAATAGTTAAGGCCACGAGCCAAAGTGAGATCTAGTTCTATCTCATTATTCAAGCCGCAAGATTTCAATGTATCAAGAATAAAGCGTGTTTCCTCAACTCCCTTGAGTCCGATTTCGCTGTCTTTCAACACCTCTGCAATAACGTTGAGCTTTTCATCGTTAGTGCCAGAGAGCGAGATGATAGGCTGAAGCTTTGCTATAGCCTCTTCGCTGATACCATCGTTGCGCAATTCTTCGTTAACATTATCAAGACCAATCTTATCAAGCTTGTCAATAGCTACTGTGATGTCTACAATTTTGTCTGCTTCTCCAATAGTTTCTGCAATACCTGAAAGAATCTTTCGGTTATTGATCTTGATACATACGCGAACACCAAAGCGTGTGAACACAGTATCAACAATCTGCATAAGCTCAACCTCATTAATAAGAGAATCTGAACCTACAACATCAGCATCACACTGATAGAACTCACGATAGCGACCCTTCTGAGGACGATCAGCACGCCATACTGGCTGAATCTGATAACGCTTGAAAGGCAACTGAAGTTCGTCACGATGCATAACGACATAACGTGCAAAAGGTACGGTGAGGTCGTAACGTAATCCCTTCTCACACAATCGTGCAGCAAGGCGTAGTGGGTTACGCTCCTGAAGATCTTCCTCACTTACCTTTGACAAGAAGTCGCCAGAGTTAAGAATCTTGAAGAGTAGTTTGTCTCCCTCTTCGCCATATTTACCCATAAGAGTCTGCAGGGTTTCCATGGCTGGAGTTTCTATCTGTAGAAAACCATAAAGAGCGTAAACACTCTTTATGGTGTTAAAGATATAATTTCGTTTAGCCATTTCCAAAGGTCCGAAATCTCTCGTACCCTTTGGTATGCTTGGTTTCTGCGCCATTTATTAATATTTAATGTGTAAAGTTTAATGTGTAATGCTTAATGTCAGAGCTATATTTACCTTCAAAGTAAACACTAAACATTAAACATTACACACTATGAATTTATTTACGTACGATAGTCTGAGCACGGTCTGGACCGATAGAAATGATACCGATCTTTGTCTCAAGGA
>SAMEA104315428__coassemble_3112_pt1 | contig 5661 bp, 4 predicted proteins | sample SAMEA104315428__metabat2_high_PE_032 | metagenome-assembled genome bin SAMEA104315428 (sample SAMEA104315428) | gut metagenome | biome: Monkey gut; feature: monkey-associated habitat; material: faeces | place: China | collected 2013 | reverse complement strand
ATTTCATCATCTATTTAGCATTTAATATCTTTCTTGCATTGTCCACACGCTCCTTTGTTGGCGTAGGCACATCGGCAAGTGGATATTCAATGCCGAGTTTTTCGTATTTAAATGTTCCGAGCGTATGGTATGGTAAAACATCTATACGCTCGATATTTTTTAATGTAGACAGGAAGTCGTGCAGACGATGCAGATATGCATCATTATCGGTAATACCTGGCACCAGCACATGGCGTATCCACACAGGCTTTGCTATCTCGGAAAGATAGCGTGCGCAATCGAGGATATTCTCGTTGCTAAAGCGTGTGAGCTTGCGATGCTCCACATTGTCTATATGTTTGATATCAAGGAGAATGGTATCGGTGACAGCCATCAGCTTTTGAAAATTATCAAACCATGGCGACTTGCGAGTGAAAGGTTGAGCCGAGGTATCGAGACAGGTATTTATGCCCATAGCATGTGCCTTCTCGAAAAGTTCTGTAACAAACTCCATCTGCATCAAAGCCTCACCACCGCTCACGGTGATTCCACCTTTATCGCCCCAATAAGTGCGATAGCGCAAAGCCTTTTCAAGCAGTTCATCGGTTGTAGTTTGTTCGCCCACTCTCGTCTTCCACGAGTCTGGGTTATGACAATACTGACATCTCATCGGACATCCCTGCATGAACACTATGAACCTTACACCAGGTCCATCTACCGACCCAAAGGTCTCAATACTATGAATATATCCTATTTGCATACTTAGATAAACGCTATTGCCACCTTTTTATTGTATCCATTTATGCCATTAGAGTTTTTTTATGTAATTTTGCAACCCAAATAGCATACAACAATGATATACCCACAGAATTTTGAGACAAAGATAGGATTTGACGAGATAAGAGATTTGCTCAAGCAGCGTTGCTTGTCTACCCTTGGCAAAGGAAAAGTCGATGATATAGCTTTTTCGTCCGATGCCGACGAGATAAAGGAATGGATTGAGCAAACTCGAGAGTTTAGGCACATTCAAGATGGTGCCGACGACTTTCCATTGCAATATTTCTTCGATGTCAGAGATGCGATAAAGAGAATAAGACTTGAAAACACCCATTTGGAAGAAAGCGAGTTGTTCGACCTTCGTCGTTCGCTCCAAACCATCAATGATATAGTACGCTATCTAAATAGAGCTGAAGACAAAGGCGAAGATGTTGATCCAGCTCCGCTATATCCTGCATTATACCGACTAACACAGGATGTTGCTACTTATCCGCAACTTGTTCAGGGCATCGACCAGATATTGGACAAGTTTGGTCATATACGTGACAATGCATCACCAGAACTTCTAAACATCCGCAGAGAACTTGCACGTGCAGAGAGTTCGGTATCGAAAACTCTATATAGCATATTGCGTTCAGCTCAAAGCGAAGGTTTGGTTGACAAGGATGTGACACCGACATTGCGTGATGGCAGATTGGTGATACCTGTGATGCCTGGCATGAAACGCAAGATTAGCGGTATCGTTCATGATGAGAGTGCTACTGGTAAAACTGTCTTCATAGAGCCTTCTGAGGTTGTAGAGGCAAACAACAGAATCCGCGAACTTGAGAGCGAAGAGCGCCATGAGATAATACGCATCCTCACCACCTTTACTAATAAGGTGCGCCCCCACTCTCGCGATATTTTGGAGTCATACTCCTTCCTTGCAACAATAGATTTTATCCGTGCTAAGGCAGAGTTGGCAAAACTAACTAAAGCTATTGAGCCAGAAATCACAGACAAGCCACATGTTGACTGGATACAATCGCGACACCCTTTGCTACAACTATCGCTTGAGAAACAAGGAAAGAAGGTGGTGCCTCTCGACATCATCCTCAACAAGGATAAACATATTCTGATAATCTCTGGTCCTAATGCTGGAGGTAAGTCAGTGTGTCTCAAGACTGTAGGTTTGTTGCAATATATGGTACAATGTGGACTAAGCATACCTGTTGGCGACAGGTCTACCGTTGGCATCTTCGATAATGTGATGATAGATATCGGCGACGAACAAAGCTTGGAGAACGACCTTTCCACATATTCGAGCCATCTGCTGAATATGAAGAATATGATGCGTCAGGCTAACAACAAGACTATCATCTTGATAGATGAGTTTGGTACTGGTACCGAGCCACAAATTGGTGGTGCTATTGCCGAGGCGGTGTTGGAACAATTCTGCAACAAAGGAGCATGGGGAGTCATCACCACCCACTACCAAAATCTAAAGCATTTCGCAGACTCCCACGAGGGTGTTGCCAATGGTGCTATGCTCTACGACCGTCATGAGATGCGGGCTTTATTCCAGCTTGCCATAGGCAGACCAGGAAGCTCGTTTGCTATAGAAATAGCTCGAAAGACAGGACTTCCTGAGGAGGTGATACAAAAGGCTTCCGAGATTGTGGGTAGCGACTACATACAGAGCGACAAATATCTGCAAGATATCGTGCGCGATAAACGCTATTGGGAAGCTAAGCGACAGACTGTTCACCAAAGGGAGAAAGACTTGGAGCGACAGATTGCAAAATACGAAAGCGATGTTGCAGAACTGGAGAAGAAGCGTAAGGAGATTCTCACTAAAGCCAAAGGTGAGGCTCAGGAATTGCTGAAAGAGAGCAACAAGCGTATAGAAAATGCCATCAAGGAGATAAAGGAGCAACAGGCTGAGAAGGAGGAGACAAAGCGCATACGCGAAGAGCTCAACGAATTCAAGAGTGTGGTTGCAGATATCGACACCAAGGCTATGGACGAAAAGATAGCCCGCAAGATGGAACAGATAAAGCAGCGCAAAGAACGTCATGCCAAGTTTAAGAGCGAAAAGGAGGAGAAGCAGAAGAAAGCTGCAGAAAGTCTGATGCAGGCAGCTCTAAAGGAAGAGAAGAAAGCAGGCAAGGCTAAGCTTGAAGTTGGCGATACCGTTAAAATGAAAGGCATGAAGACTATCGGAAAGATAGAAGCCGTAGACGGAAATATGATAACCGTGATATTCGGTGACATGCGCACAAAGGTGAAAGCATACAGACTTGAGTATGCTGAGGCAAAAGCGAAAGAGGAAGATTTGGCTACCAAGCTTCAGGCTTACTCTGTGAGCAAAACCACGAGAGCAACTATCGATAGCCATAAGTCTTCGTTCAAGCAAGACTTGGATGTTCGTGGTATGCGTGGCGACGAAGCACTCACTGCCGTACAGTATTTCATCGATGATGCTATCCTCGTTGGTATGCAACGTGTGCGCATCTTGCATGGCAAGGGCAATGGTATCTTGCGCCAGCTAATTCGCCAGTATTTAGGCTCTGTACCAAACGTTATCCACTATGCTGATGAGCATGTGCAGTTTGGCGGCGCCGGAATAACTGTTGTTGACTTGTAGACTACGATATTTCAGTGGAAAAATAAGATAAGCGATCAATAAAAAAGCATCTTTCCATACCACATAAAGTATTGAAAGATGCTTTTTTATACCACAAATTCTAATATGGGTTTAATCACCCCATAAGTTATCTTCGTCGTCGAGATATCCGTTATTCTTCACATTTTTACAATCGTCATCTGATGCAATACCTATTGATGATGTTGCTGACATCATACAAGGCAAAGCCATGCAGAATGATATTTGCGGTTTGATATATTTTTTCTTCATTGTGTTCATTGTTCACATTGTTTTATCTTATTATCACTTTTATCGTTTTGCCACCACGTTTTACTATGTTGATACCCTTTTGCAAGTTGCTGACACGGCGACCTGACAAATCATAGTATTCGGCATTGTCTGTCGAGATGTCGTGAAGGATGTCGATATCGGTAGTTTCAGAATCTATACACAGACTGTAAGCCTTTGCACTGCTTCCTTCCATACTATCGGCAAAAGTCATATAAGCGCGGTAAGGTTTTATACCAACTGTCTTTACTGAAGAAAGTTCAAGTACTTTGGCTGGATTCATGAGCTTGTCGCCCTTCAAGACAAAGCAATCAGAGTCTGCTGATGTAAATATTTTCTTACAGTATGTACCTATGAGCTTAAGGTCGTGAGACGGACTGTCAGAACTGCTTAGATTGGCAATGATAGTGCCAGATGCCGACACATTCAGATTGTCGACATTAATCTTTCTTCTGATTATTACAGGAGTATTGGCCGCAAGAGTTCCAGACAACTTCGTAAGTTCTACCATATCGTCCGACAAACGATTCAAACTATAAGCCGTAAAGTCGGCATTGTGGTCCAAATCTATATCTATTGGCAGACAAAGACTTCCCACTCCGAAGTTAGAGTACGCGAATAAGAAATGTTAGAAGCATTACAGTTCTCTATTATAGACAAGTCCTTGTTATCGTCCAATACAATAGGGGCTTTGATGGTGAGGGGTGAACCTGTTGCCCCAACAATGTCGTTGCCGTTTTTACCTACTGTTTTGGTAAAGTATCCCGTCTTGTAGTTGGCATAAGTCATATCTGTTTTGCTTTTTTGAAATCCGATTTCTCCCTTGAGATTATTGCATCCTGTGAAAACATCTGTGCCTTGCTTACCAATTTGAAATTTGTCGCTGGCATATATAGTAGTAAGGTTGGTACAGTCTTTAAACACGTTGTTCATAATATTAAGATTGGGAGTATAGAAGTTCGACAGGTCGAGCACCGTAAGTCGTTTGCAACTTTCAAACATAGAGGTTATGTTTCGTGTGCCACTTACATCCAAATTTTCTATACCTTCTATCGAAGTTAAAGCATATGCTTGAAAGAACCACCTTCGGCAAGTCCATGGCGATTGGTCTTTGAAACTCTTGTCGAATACAGCCTTGGTGATGTTCTTTCTATTTTCATACCATTCTGGATTATCAGCTCCCGAATTCAATCCATAATCACCACTTTGCTTGTAGTAGCTATAATAGAAGGTTAGCACACCATTTTTCAGACGCACATACGTGTTGCGTCCTTTGTTTTTGTCGGCAAAGTAGCCTGTGGAGCAGTTTGCGTATTTATAATCAGTCTTGGAGGCATCATAGTTAATTGCGCCAAGCAATGACACACAGCCATTAAACATGCCATTGCCTCTTGTGCAAGATGCTGTCGAGAACTTGCTGTCGGCAAATATCCATACTAAAGATGAATTGCCAGCAAACATGTTGTCCATAGTCTGCACGTTGGAAGTACTGAAATTCATGAGGTCAAGTTTGGTTAAACTTGAGCATCCGCTGAACATGTTGCACATGTTTAATACATTTCCAGTATCAAACATTGATACATCGAGCGAAGCGAGGCTCTTGCAACCGTCAAACATATATTGCATATCAATTACATTGGCAGTATTGAATTTAGACAGATCGACCGAAGTCAAGGCAGAACACCCTTGAAACATAGCAGAAAGATTGGTAGAGAAACCAACGTAGAAATTGCCAAGAGTGAGAGAGGTGAGCGACGAACAGTCCTTGAACATGCTGTAATTGGATTGTACATTCTCGGTATTGAATGTTCTCAAGTCAAGTGATGTCAGTTTGCTGCACCCACTGAACATACTGCTCATATTAGTAACATTAGAAGTTTTGAAACTTGCCAGACAGATACCCGTTGCAGTACAATTTTCGAAAAGGCTCGACATGCTCGATACTTTTTCAGTATTGAAACCCGACAAATCAAGATTATCTTTGATTTGGC
>SAMEA104315428__coassemble_3013_pt1 | contig 5839 bp, 4 predicted proteins | sample SAMEA104315428__metabat2_high_PE_032 | metagenome-assembled genome bin SAMEA104315428 (sample SAMEA104315428) | gut metagenome | biome: Monkey gut; feature: monkey-associated habitat; material: faeces | place: China | collected 2013 | reverse complement strand
TTGTCAAACGAACACGGGCAACCTTACGCATTGCCGAATTAGGCTTCTTAGGAGTGGTTGTGTATACACGAACGCATACACCGCGACGCTGAGGGCAAGAATCCAAAGCTGGAGACTTACTCTTGTCTACCAATACTGTTCTGCCTTTTCTTACTAACTGTGAAATAGTAGGCATAATTTAAAATTTTTAATTTATATATTTATTTTGTTTATTATCAACGCTTTACAACACTGTATTAATACATCAAATCTACAATGCCGTTTCGGGCTGCAAAGGTACAAACTTTTTGCTAAAATACCTATATATAAAGACAAAAAAGATTTAGCAAAAAGAAATATTTAACGTAATATAACAAATGATAGCATATTTTAGTTACTCACTAATATATGCTATCATTATTTATTCAGCAAGATGAGAGTGTCTCATCTGCCATTGGATAAAAAGTAATATCTTTAAGCCTCACCACTTCCGAAAGGAGCGATAGTGCGACCAGCAGCGTCAGGCTGCTGCATCTGAGGGATTTCGATAGGACCGAATTCCTTCTCATACTTCAATACATTTTCCTGAAGAGCTGCCAAGAGACGCTTTGCATGCTCAGGAGCGAGGATGACGCGAGAGCAAACCTCAGGCTTAGGCATACCAGGAAGGATGCGTGCGAAGTCGAGGATGAAATCGCTATGAGAATGAGATATGAGTGCGAGGTTTGAATAAACACCAGAAGCTACTTCTGGCTTAAGTTCGAGCTGAAACTGCTGTCCAGCCTGTGGGTTCTTGTTATCAGACATTGTTCAATAATGTTTTTAGGTTATTATTATATATAAATATGTATAGTAGATTACGAAGGCCTTGATTTCGTTGTTTACGTCATCTAAGACCCTCTATCTAAATGCAAATTTACTAAAAACATTTATGCTGTGCAAATTTTCAATATCATTTTTTCCATTTAAAATAGTGATATAATAGATAAAACATTAAATGAAGGACTGTAATCACGGATAAATTCCATAATCAGAACAGCAATACAACGAAGAAAAGGTGTGATTGCAAGCCTTTTATAGTGTTTGTATTGAATTTTCTTAATAAAAGCAAGAAAAAACATAGATTAGTACTAAAATTTAGAATTATAGGCAAAGAAATGTTGCAAGTAGCTTTCATTCAGCAACTTAACAGACTTCATTCGTTATCGAAGCTATGTCTCGAGCAATCTATGCTTTCTAGCAAACGTATCTTTGCTTTCTACCAAAGATATTTTTGCTTACTGTCAAATGTCAATATGATTACTATCAAATATATTTTATCACAAGAAAAACCCTACATTCGAGTATCTTTTATCCCCAAAAGATACACGAATGTAGGGTTATAGGCTTAACGAACAAAGAGGTCGTTGCCAAAGTTTGTTATCTCATACTGGTTATTATGTATTAGAAGACAAAAATCTTATAATCCTTGATACTACCAGGAGCGCCCTGCTCAGCACGAGGAAGGTATTCGAGGGCAGAGATGGTCTGTATGCTACCAAGATCGATTACCAAGAGGTGTGGGAATCCACTACCCTTCACTGTCTGCCAATATGTAGACTCCTGAAGGTCGAACACCTTATCGCCAGTATGGTTACCATTCTCCTCTTCGCTATCAGCATACTTGGTAGTCCAACTTTCGCGGCTCAAGCGCTTGCCATTTCCACCTTGAACATAAAGCTCGGCAATAGCAGCAATATCGCTACCATCGTGCAAGCTGCTACACTCAATAGCAAGATAACGTCCCTTGGCTGACTGACCGAACTTTACTGTTTGCCATCCATTACCAGAGTTGAAAGCACCCTTAGCGGCAGGAGTCATAGAATTGAGGTCTGGCTTGTCACCGATATTATTATGCTTATTGCTCTTTTCGAGCTGAAGTTTATTTAGTTCAGGCTGAGCCTGTCCCCAAACAACAGCATTGCGTGGACCAACAACATCAAGAACAACAACCTCATTCTTGCCCTTCTTCAACCAGCATCCAGGAACATACAATGTCTGCTGAGGACCAATACTCCAAATACGTCCCATGGCATGACCATTGACATAAACCTGTCCCTTACCCCATGTTTCGAAATCAAGGAAGGTGTCTCCAACCTTCTTGAGGTTGAAATAGCCACGATAGTATCCAGCCTTGCCTATAGCTCTGGTCGACTTGGCCTGCTTAGCGCGGTTTAGAGCATGGATGGCTGTTTGATAATCATCAGGAATAGTACAGCTTGCCCATGACTTTGGCTTGATAGTATATTCATTATTGCCATATTCGGTGGTAATGGTAACATCTCCAACAATACCCTTGAAGTCTTTTATGGCACGACCGAAGTTGATACGTCCCATACCCTCGACAAGAATCAGAAGGTCGTCACCCTTCTTTACAGCAGGAAGGTTTACTGTCTTTTCATTCTTCACACGGTCTACCTTACCTATGTATTTTCCATTTAGGAACACCTGACCGAAGTCGTGGATGTTGGCAGAGAGAGTGCTTGCAGAAGGAATCTCTGGCAAAACACAGCGATATAACATAGAACCCCAGCCCATATCCATCTCTTCAAAAGTTTTAAGACCAGACTTAGTAATAGAGTCAATACCGAAAGCAATAGGAGCAAACTCAGAGAGCTGGAACTTAGGAACAGTGATGATGCCCATAGGAGCCTTAGGGATAGAAGGCATTTTTTTGCCATCATTATACTTTGCCATCATCTTGCGCAACTCGAAGAACTTAGGAGTTGCAAGTCCCCACTCATTGATAGGTGCATCATAGTCGTAAGATGTTACGTCAGGGGCAAAACCTGGAGAGTTAGCACCAGCCCAATGACCGAACGATGTTCCTCCGTGAGTCATATAGAGCGAGAAGCTAATACCCTTAGAGAGCATCTCGTCCATACCTTCAACCATATCCTTAGCAGGACGAGTTTCATGGCGAGCACCCCACTTATCAAACCATCCACTCCAGAATTCTGAACACATTTTTGGAGCATCAGGACGAAGCTCACCAAGACGACGGAATTGATTGTCGATATTGGCACCAGTACCAAAGTTCATTGTCCAAACAAGGTCGTCGAGACCATTCTTTGTAAAGTTTGACGACCAGTCGCATTGGAACAAAGCAGGACCTACGAGTTTGCCATCGGCATTCTTCTTATACCAGTTAGCTTTCAGCACATCGCGTATTTCGCTAACATAAGCTTTGTCTTCGCCATAAGAGCCATACTCATTTTCCACCTGAACCATGATGATAGGACCACCATTCTGAATGGTCAGCGGAGCAAGCTGCTCAGCAACCTTCTCTTCAAAAATCTTCACACGCTGCATGAAGTAAGGGTCTTGCTCACGAAGGCGGATATCTTTTTTCTTCAAAAGCCACCAAGGCAGACCTCCCATCTCCCACTCTGCGCATACATATGGACCAGGACGAACGATTACATACATACCATTCTTCTGAGCCAAACGGCAGAATGCAGCAACATCATTATTGCCGGTGAAATCAAACTGTCCCTCCTTCTGTTCATGGATATTCCAGAACACATAGATGCAAACAGTATTCATTCCGAGAGCCTTGCACATTTTTATGCGATGGTCCCAGTAAGCTTGTGGAATACGAGGGTAATGAACTTCGGCAGCCTTTACAACAAACGGGTTGCCATTGAGTAAGAATGTGCCCTTACCAACCGTGAAGTCGCCAGCCTTTGGAGCTGCATCAGCAGCCGAAGGTGCCATGGCCATAGTGGCAGCAAGAGCAAGTGTAGTGAATAATTTGGTTAGTCTCATATAAGAATAATTATTATTGTTAGTTGTTGTATAATAAAGCCATAACTACATGACCTTTTGCAAAGTTAGTGCAAAAATTTCGAGTAAGCGAAGAGAAAGCAAATAAATTTGTATTTTTGAGCATTAAGCATAAGAAAATTATAATTTGTTTTGATTTTAAAAAAAATACATATATATTTGCAAATGATTAATAAACCCAAAACTATTACCATTATGAAATCAGAAACAATTTTATTACTTGCGCTAACCTGTGCATTTATGACATCATCATGCGGCACCGACGAAAATGATTTTTTGCAAGCACGATTTTAATACGGAGCAGTTTTCTATACTATGTTACGAACCTAAAGGAAATGTTGAAGAAATTAAGACTGTCAATAATGGCATTATCTATTTAGGCCTCGCAGACAGCACTTACTTTTGCGGGATATTACATGAGATGTCACAATCCAGCTATTCAATTTACAAATTCTAAAAACAACAAGTCGTATGAAAAGAAACATATTATTTATTCCTATATTATTATTTTTAGCAAGCTGTTCGTCGTCACGTGTCCTCACTATAGCGTCTAAGTATGGAACAATATGCGATGGTGAATCCGGTTGCATCTGTAGAAGCTACTTTGTAAAAGAAAGCAACAATAGCTCATGGCAACTTATGGATCTATTAGAATTGAAAGGATTTCCATACGAATTGGGGTATGAATACAAGATAATAGTGAATAGTGATGGAGTATACGACCGTACCGTTTCAAAAACAAAGAAAGATTCTGAAGGTCCCTTCCCAACAAGAATATTCGACGAATCATGGGGATGGAATACCCGATGTGAAGACGTATACGAAAAAGAGAAATAGGACACATGCAAGACTCTGAAAAAAAGTGCTTACTTGACAAAATAAAGGTCTTTACTTTTCTGAGAGGGGTGTTTTCTTTTCAAAGTAAGTAATACTTCATCAGAAAAACAAGCGTTATTGCCTTGTAATCAAAATGTGGCGACACCCATAAAAAGTGCCGCCACATTTTTGTTTATGCTATATATGTCAAGAAGTCTAAAGGCTCCATGACATAAGAAATTATTCCTTAACCTCTACCTGACGAGACTTAGTCTCCATCACAGTCTTCTCAGCCTTACCGTCGACGATGACGCAACGGTTCTTGTCATTCTCAGCGAATGGCTGAACGCTGTCGCCCTTAGAGTCGGTAGCGATACGGTTTGCATCGATATTGTACTTTTCAACAAGCTCTTTCTTGAAAGAGTCTGCACGCTTCTGAGCATACTTCTTGTTGAGAGCAGAAGTACCAGTACCCTTGTCTGCATAACCTACAACAGTGATAGTAGCATCCTTATAAGTATTGAGGAAGTTAGCGATGCGGCTCATCTGAGCGTTCTTTTCTGTAGACTCAGACTCACGGATAGCATAGAACTTCTCCTCGTGGAGAGTTACAGGTTCCTTCTTGTAAGTAGTATCAACAACTGTGATATACTTAGGCTCAGGCTTCTTCTCCTCAGTTACTACAGGAGCTGGAGCTACAACAGGTGCAGACTTCTTAGCCTTGTTGCCGAGACGTACGCTAACACCGAGGAACAGAGAAGTATACCAGTCGTGAGAACCATTGTTAAGACGACCATTGAACTGATCGTTGGTGTTGTCGGCACGATATTCAAGGTTCAAAGAAACATCCTTTGAAAGAGCCCAATCGAGCTGAGCACCGAGACGAAGATTTGGTGAGAACTTTGAAGAGTTGTTTGTTGTCATCTCTGACCAGTTCAAGCCAACACCGGCAATACCATATAGGTTCAAAGCACGAGGCTTGCATGAAACCAAGTTGAGAAGGTTTACCATAGCATCGAAAGAGCCTGTAGCATACTTAAAGTTCTGCTTGTCGCCAGAGAACTCGTTGTATACTTTTGACTTCCATCCTTCAATTCCCAAACGAGTAGAAACAATAGGATTAACATTGCGACCTATGCTGAAGCTATATACAGGCGAGATAAGATCAGACATACCTGGAGTGTTAGGGAGCTGAATGCCACCCTGAGCACTGAAGAAC
>SAMEA104315428__coassemble_2925_pt1 | contig 5992 bp, 6 predicted proteins | sample SAMEA104315428__metabat2_high_PE_032 | metagenome-assembled genome bin SAMEA104315428 (sample SAMEA104315428) | gut metagenome | biome: Monkey gut; feature: monkey-associated habitat; material: faeces | place: China | collected 2013 | reverse complement strand
ACGGCTCGTTGGATTACATTTGCAAAGTTACTACATTCGCATAACTCGTTGTCCGCTTATGTCCGCTTGTGTCCGATGTTGTCCGGATTTTAACTTTTAGGCTATATATTTTAACATTTTCTTTTCTGTTTCTGCCTAAAATAGACGCATTGACATTCTTTATTCTGCTGAATATTTCGTATCTTTGTAGTAGAATAATGAGAGAAACATCAGACCATATTCGGAAAGAAATTATCATACGGAACTAAAACGGATTTTTCGGATCATTATGCAACGGAGGCTACACGCACGGAACAAAAGACGGAGGCTGACGCCCTGAGTTTTCGCTTGAATGTTATCGCGCAGATTTCATTGGCGCCAGCCTTCCGTTTACATTCCGTGCGATTAGCCTCCGTATCTCCTTAGTCCGTTCCATCCGTTTAAAATCCGTAGGATAATTTATTCACTACACATTACACATTAAACATTAAACATATATCATCATGCAAACAGAACAAACAACACCACTCAACAACATCACCAACAATTCGCAAGCAACTAAGTGTAATCACTCCCCTCTCCTTGGGAGAGGGGGTGGGGGTGAGGCTGTTTGTTCCATGACCCGCAAGGAGCTTGCTGACTTGGCAGGTGTTAGCGAACGCACGCTACGCAGATGGATTCAACGCAGCCATCAGCAACTCATAGCCTCAGGCTACCAACCATCACAACGCAAACTGACTCCAAGAGTGGTTCGGCTTCTTATGGACTTTTATGGAATTGAGAAATAAGGTGTTGTTAGTTAATTAATATTTATTAAAACTTAAAAGTGTGTCATTAAGTGTCATTAGTCATTATGTCATTTTCAAAAAAAATATTGTGTCAAACCCTCTATATAATTATATATTTTAATATATAATTATATAGGCATAATTTCACACTTCAAAATCCTTAATGACCTAATGACATAATGACTTAATGACACACAGAAGCTGGATTTTTTGCATGGAAATATATATTTTCTGAAAATATATTTGAGAATGACGAAAATAATTGTAACTTTGTAGGGTATTTATATTAAAATAACGACTAATAATATGCTAATCAAACAATTTCCCAATGTAGACCTTGGGCCACTAAACAAATAAGAAATACACTATCATGGCAAAGAAAGCAAAGCAGAAAATACAATTGGTGGAAGGTATTGATCCAGGCTTGTTCGGACAGAAGTATTCCAGCAGGGATTACAGATATGAGGAATCATGGGGCAAGAATCAGTTTAACAGTTCATTCCCAGCATCTCTTGTTGCATATATGAGCAGCAAGAATATATTACCTGTCTTCATTTGCACCGATGATAAGAACGAGATTGTTCATAATAAAATATCAGCATTGGAGCTATTTGGCGTTGACCCACTGAGTGAGGATGCTTATTATGACTATGAGGCTGGCTATTATCCCTACGAGCAGTATTATACTGCAAGCAAGAAAGAGAAAATAGATTTGGTAATGATAAACCGTTCCAGCTCAATTCCTATGAGCGGTCTGGAAGTTAAGTTGACAACCCTTCCTGACAATACAACAAAGGACTTGTCTGATGCGGAATATGGTAGTGAGATTGTTGTTCGTTCGCCTACTATTTTGTTTGTAGCTTGTAGTATTTGCGCATGTTACGACTCGCCAGAAGGGAAAATGCGCTTGCATAATATGCTCAATACTATAGGAGAGGAAATAAGAGATTGGGGTGAAATAAGGCAGGTTGCGCCTCATTATGAGGCGATAAAGCGAGCAGTTTTAAGCGTGTCGAGCGATTTGGTTGACAGGCAGGTTCCATTGATAATGCAGCCTATATGGAAAACAGACAAAAGATTGACAGATTTGGACGAGAAATGTCTTGACGTTTTTGTATGGTCAAACTTGTCTGTTATACAGATGGCACTAAGAGAGAATAGCTCTGAAGACGATATTTCAAGAAATCAGAGAACCATTATATGGTTGTACAAAATGCTGTGGGACTTCACTCAATTCGGCAAATTTAATTATACTGCCATAGTGAACAGTCTTGCATATAAATATAAGACAGACAAGGCATTTGCCATAAGTGGTAGGCTGACCAATCAATTTATGAAGTCACAAGAACTTGAAACCCCTCGAATCAGTAAATACGAGATTAAGAATATCATACTGGGTGATGGGCAAAAGCTTCTAAGACCTGAAAGAAGATTTGACGCATATCTTGTAAGTCATCCCGAATTATTCGAATAAAAAAGATGAATGTAGTAGATTTGTTTTGTGGCTGTGGCGGACTTAGCCTTGGCTTTGAAAAGGCTGGAATGAATGTGGTTGCCGGTTTTGACAATTGGCTGGACGCACTTGATGTGTACAGGCGCAATTTCACGCACCCAGCTATAAGGGCCGACTTGTCAAACGTTGAGGAATCTGTCAAGAAAATCCGTGAGTTCAGCCCGGATATGATAATCGGCGGTCCTCCATGTCAAGATTTCTCGTCTGCGGGTAAACGCAATGAAGAGGGTGGACGTGGCGACTTGACTGTATGCTATGCACGCATAATTTCGGAGATAAAACCACGGTGGTTTGTCATGGAGAACGTGGAGAGAATAATGAAGACCCAGAAACTTCAGGATTCCTTGGCTGTGTTCCGTGCCGCTGGTTATGGACTGACATATATGGTGCTTAATGCCGCATTGTGTGGTGTCCCTCAGAAGCGCAAGCGCTTTGTGATGGTGGGCAAGATGGGTGCAGAAGACGATTTCCTTAAAGAAACGCTTTTGGCAAATCTGTCAGACCACGAGATGACGGTAGCCGAATATTTTGGTGATAAACTGGATGTCAAATACTATTACCGTCATCCTCGAAGCTATGCACGTCGTGGCATTTTCAGTACGGACGAGCCGAGTGCCACCATACGTGGAGTCAACCGCCCCATGCCGCAGGGATATTCGCTTCATCCGGGCGACCCTGTTGACTCTTTGGATGGAATCCGTTCGTTGACCTCGCGCGAAAGAAGTATGATTCAGACTTTCCCTGAAGATTTCGACTTCAATGGCACCAAGACCAATGTGGAGCAGATGATAGGCAATGCCGTACCGGTGAATCTAGGCTATTATGTGGCAGATGCAATATTAAGGTATTCGGGCGCGAAACGCCTGGATACTGCACATACAAAGCCTAAGAAGCACCAGCAGCTCAATCTGTTTAATCTACATGGTCAATATGCTTACAAAGATATCTCTGACGACTGTATGTTGAGGGAGGACTAAGCACCGTAAAAATACTAATACGGAAACAGTCAATTTCTAAAGGATATTTTCGAAGCCTCGATGATGTTTGATGTTGAATATCTTATCTTAGCAGTTAGAAATATTTATAGAGGGTACGATGATTTTGAGAGAATTTATACCTTCCTTGAGACAATGTATATTTCAAATAGAATCAAGCTTCCTCTAAAAGGAATATTATTAATCGGTTATTGATTGCAAACTATGCAAACAACAATTATTCTGCAAATTAAGTATACAAGTTAAACCATAATGACTAAATTAATCAAAAATTTAAAATGAATGATCTTAAAGACCAAATCTACGACATAATTATAGACCCTTTAGAAACTGCTATTGATGGAAAAAAACCGGCTATAAGATTAAACTATTACGATGAATATAGCATAAAACATTGGTATGAAACAAGGGGAATAGCATATCATCCGCAGTTATTTATGCGGCAGGATATTGAGTCTGTTGAATCCATTGTAGAGAGATTGCGTAAAAGTGGGTCGGCTGAGATATTATCAAAATGCTTGACTCCTCTTTACGTAGATTTTTTCACGAATTTAGAGTTCTTTAAAGATAGGTCAGAGGGGTTATATATCGGACGTGATGAAAAAATACAAAAAGAAGAAGATTTGTGGACTTGTTATGGCTCGGCATGCCTTGTTTCTATCCTCAAGAAAGAGGAATATTTTGAAGAACTTTTTGATGAAATTGATTTAATAAGTTTGTTAGAGAGATGTTTAGAGGTTGAGAATAACGGATTCGAGGTTAAAGATATATTCAAACATTGTGTAGTTGAAGCTGTTTTGCATGACTACCCTTTTGATTGGGATGATTTGTACAAGAAAGTAAAGACTGAAATAAAATGTGCTCCATCCAATTGCACTAAAGCCAAAATGGAATACTGTTGCATTGTTATTGCAGTAGTAATGATTATGCGCAATAAAAATATTAGCCAAAGAAAACAGAAGCTATTAATTAAGCAGTCGGAAAGTTATAGTTTTTCCTCCATGCTTTTTTCTTTTTATAGTGTCATTACTAAAAGGGTATTAGGTTCAAGGTTTCCAAACATCAATGCTGTGGTTGCTCACTTTGTAACGCAGCATACTCAATACGCTCATCTGATGATATCGTGTTTGAACTTTATGCAGGGTAGGTTTGAACCCAACATGCAACGCAAACTGGATGGTCAGATGGCAAAATTAAAGGATGCTATGAAGACTGAGCAAAACGATGATATGGACGAACTTTTCATCATACTTTTCCCTCAAAGCGAGATAGTTGACTACTCATGCGATTCGCCCAGATTAACATCTGGCGAACGAGAACGACAACTTGCAGAGGCTAAAAGGGAGAACGACGCATTGGTAGCCCGACTAAACAGCTTGACAATTGAGAATCAGGAATTGCGAGCCTTAAGCGAAATGGCTAAGCAAACTGCAAGTCAAGATGTTAGTATAGAGGCTCTTAGAGAAATGTTCAACGAAATCACCGAATATGAAACTTGCAAACAGATGTTTATGCAGGTGGATTACTACCTTCATAAAAACAAAGTATGGAAGGCGCACTATGAAGAGCTAAGAGACATAGTGGAAAGCAAAAGAGATAACAACAAAAGTATAACAAAAATTGATGTTGAAGCAGGTGGCGTGTTTGTTCAACAGGCACAAAATGTTATAAAATAAAGATATGGAAACAAAAGACTTTTCTAACGTGACTCACTTCACCCAAGTTGATGTTCAACCTGGTGGCATCAATATTCAGCATGTAGAAAACTTGTATCAAGCTGATTTTCTGAAAGCGTTAGGGATTGAAGTTGGGGTAAAGAAACAAGTGACAAACTCTGCGAATAACTCTTTCTCGTTGCTCGACACGCCCGAGGCTCAACTGTTGTGGGAGAAAGCAATCGAAGCAGGGTGGGTGGATGCTGAACGGCTGCCTACCAACCGCTTGGACACAAAGGCTGCTAAGGCGGTGTTTGCCAACGTGATGATAGAAATGCTGAATATCCCTCGACCTGCCTATGTGCCGTTTGAGGCGTTGTGGGGAGAAACAGGATTGCAGAATTCTTATTCAAGTGGCATAGACCGCCCAACAAATATTAGTCTGAAGAACAATATAAAACGCTCGCTTCAGCAATAACTTTTTTTCGCTCACTCTACTGAGGGCAACCGTAATGACAACGTACTGACAACGTATTATTACGGTTGCCCTCTTTTTTTCTCTCTATCTTTGCCCTCGTAATCCTCACGGCATGCTTCGGTTGCCTGTGTGGGGTTGCGAGGAAACTTTTTTAAACCAAACATTAAAGTATCGATGGAAACAAAGATCATGAGAGTGGTGCAGCAGAGCGAGGCTTTCGCTGTACAGAGCCAAAAGGCAGAGAACGGACAGACCATGAAGTGCAACATCATGTTGCAGGAGATGGGCGGTAAGTATGAGAACCAATATGTGGCAGCAATTCTTGGCAACTTGGCTACAAACAAGTTCACCCCTGGCGACATTGTGGCTGCAACGATGAGATTCTCAACAAGAGAGTATAATGGTGCTCACTACCAAGATATTCTTGTAACGGATATAAAGTGCCTCACCCCCAACAGCCTCACCCCCGCCCCCTCCCCAAAGGGGGGAGGGGAGTAATTACCCTAAAAGGCGCAGACTTTACAACAAACAGCCTCACCCCCGACCCCTCTCCAAAAGAGAGGGGAGTAATTACCTATAAGGGC
>SAMEA104315428__coassemble_2922_pt1 | contig 5998 bp, 9 predicted proteins | sample SAMEA104315428__metabat2_high_PE_032 | metagenome-assembled genome bin SAMEA104315428 (sample SAMEA104315428) | gut metagenome | biome: Monkey gut; feature: monkey-associated habitat; material: faeces | place: China | collected 2013 | reverse complement strand
GTGCTCAATATGCCATTCGTATCAATGCCTGTAGAATGGTCTTCTAAGAAGGCACGAAGTTCTTTCGTAGCAGATGAACGAGAAAGCTCGACAAGAACACCTTCTTAGCAGCAGAAAGTATATATATGCAAGAAAGCGAATTTATACATAATGATTTATTTTTATCCACTTTATTACCTTATTGTTTGCTTATATCAGTAGAAATGTGTACTTTTGTCACCATAACCAATAAAAGATTAAAAAACTATGGATGAAGCAATAAAGCAAATTGGCGAACGCCTTAAAGGACTTAGGGACGTGCTCGACATCTCGTTAGAGGAAATGGCGCAGACTTGCGGCATTACAACCGAAGAATATCAGGCTATGGAGAATGGAGAAAGCGAACTACACGTGAGCAACCTCCAGAAGATAGCACAGAAGTATGAGATTTCGCTCGATGTGCTGATGTTTGGCGAAGAACCTCACATGAATTCTTACTTCCTTACTCGCAAGGGACAGGGACTGAGCGTGGAACGCCGCAAGGCTTACCACTATGAGTCGTTGGCAAGTGGTTTCCGTGGCAGAAAGGCAGACCCTTTCATCGTTACCGTAGAACCTAAGCCTGCCGACAAGCCTTTAGACACAAACACACATGCTGGACAGGAGTTTAATATGGTGCTGGAGGGCGACATGGAGCTGACTATCGGCAAAAAGACTCTCGAACTACACCAGGGCGACAGCATCATCTTTGATGCCACACAGCCTCACGGCATGAGAACATTAGGTGATAAAAAGGTAAAGTTCCTCGCCATAATCTTTTAGCTTTAATATATAAATATGGTGGTAGACATTCAGGAACCACCAATTCTTTAATTTCGACAACAAACAATCATGATAGAAAGATTCTTAGTACAGACTACTTTCACATCTGAAGAAGATTTCAGAGAGCACTTGGAGTTTAAGGTAAAAGAGAACTTCAACTTTGCATACGATGTGATGGACGCATGGGCAGAAGAGGCTCCCGACAAACTTGCACTCCTTTGGACAAGCGAGCGTGGCGAAGAGAAACGACTGACTTTTGCAGAGCTAAAAAAAGAAACAGATCAGACAGCGAGCTATTTCCAGAGCCTCGGCATTGGCAGAGGCGACATGGTGATGCTGATATTGAAGCGTCACTATCAATGGTGGCTTTCGATGATGGCACTATGCAAGATTGGTGCGGTGGCTATTCCTGCCACTCACATGCTCACCAAGCACGACATCGTTTATCGCAACAACCGTGCAAGCGTGAAGGCTATCATCTGTGTGAACGACGAATATGTTACATCTCAGATTCTCGCTTCTATGGACGAGAGTCCTTCGGTAAAGGTGCTCGTGGCAGTAAACTCTGATGCGCAGCAGGGCACACCTGTTCCTAATGGTTTCCATTGCTGGAACGATGAGTGGCCTAAGGCTCCTGCTTTCTGCCGTCCTGAGCATGTAAACACCAACGAAGATACTATGCTGATGTATTTCACCAGCGGCACAAGTGGCGAACCAAAGATGGTGGCTCACGACCATCTGTATGCTTTGGGCCATCTCACCACAGGTGTGTTCTGGCACAACCTCAATGCCAATAGCATCCACCTTACCGTTGCCGACACAGGATGGGGCAAGGCTGTATGGGGTAAGCTATATGGCCAATGGTTTGCAGGCGCTACCGTCTTCGTTTACGACCACGAGAAGTTCACCGCCGAGAAGATAATGCGTCAGATAGAGAAATATCATATCACCTCATTCTGTGCTCCTCCTACAATATATCGTTTCATGATTCAGGAAGACTTCTCTAAGTACGACCTTTCGTCACTAAAATATTGCACTACTGCTGGCGAAGCCTTGGAACCTGCCGTATATCAGAAATTCTTTGAGCTGACAGGAGTACGCCTCATGGAGGGCTTCGGACAGACCGAGACCACAATGACTCTCGGCACCTTCCCTTGGAACACTCCAAAGCCTGGTAGCATGGGTAAGCCTAATCCTCAATACGACATCCACTTGCTTAAAGCCGACGGCACAGAGTGTGAGGATGGTGAAAAGGGCGAAATCTGCGTAAAGGTTGGCGACCGCAAACCTTACGGACTCTTCAAATACTACTATCGCGACGAAGATATGACTAAGAAGGTTTGGCACGACGGACTATACCACACAGGCGACATGGCATGGAGAGACGACGAGGGCTACTATTGGTTCGAAGGTCGTATCGACGATGTCATAAAGTCGAGCGGCTACCGCATCGGTCCTTTCGAGGTAGAGAGTGCTTTGATGACCCACCCTGCCGTAGTGGAATGTGCTATCACAGGTGTGCCAGACGAAGTGAGAGGAATGGTGGTTAAGGCTACCGTAGTGCTCGCTAAGGAATGGAAAGACAAGGCTGGAGACAACCTTATCAAGGAATTGCAACAACACGTAAAACACGAAACTGCTCCATATAAATATCCACGTATCATCGAGTTCGTTGACGAACTGCCTAAGACAATATCAGGCAAAATACGTAGAGTGGAAATCAGAGCAAAAGACGGAGCAAAATAATAAGTTTAACCGAAGATGGAGAGTGAAGAGCCATATGATTCTTCACTCTTCACTCTTCACTCTTCACTTAAATATGAAAAGGATTGTAGTAAAGGTGGGCAGCAATGTGCTGACCCGAGAAGACGGGAAACTGGACGTAACAAGAATGTCGGCTATCGTAGACCAGATAGTTTGGCTAAGACAACAGGGTAACGAAGTGATATTAGTATCATCAGGTGCTGTGGCTGCAGGAAGAGCCGAGCTACATGTAGACCACCACTTGGATAGCGTGGAGCAGCGCCAGCTGTTTTCTGCCATTGGTCAGGTGAAACTCATAGGCCTTTACTACGACCTATTCCGTGAATATAAGATAAAGGTTGGACAGGTGCTCACCATGAAGGAGAACTTCGGTGCCGAAGAGCAATACAAAAACCAGGAAGCTTGTATGCAGGTGATGTTGGAGAATGATGTGTTGCCTATCGTAAACGAAAACGACACCGTATGCATCACCGAGCTTATGTTTACCGACAACGACGAGCTGTCGGGACTGATAGCCAAGATGATGAATGCCGACACCCTTATCCTACTCTCTAATGTGGATGGTGTATACAATGGCGACCCTAAGGATGCGCACACCCGCATTATCCCATCAGTATACTACGACCGCGACATCAGCGAATATATTTCTACCACCAAGAGTAGCATGGGCAGAGGCGGTATGGAGTCGAAGGTGAAGACAGCCCACGAGGTTGCCAATGCCGGCATCAAGGTTATCATTGCCAACGGCAACACTCCAAACATCCTCGTCAACCTCACCGAGCATCCTCTCGAAACTTTCCACACCGAGTTTGTGGCAAGACCGAAGGACTAACACAAAAAAGTATCATGGCAAAGAAGACACCAGAAGTTCAAGAGCTATCTTGATGTAAAATATTATATTTGCAAATAAAGCACATATGAATAATCTTGCGAAAATATTTATATTACTGATTGTTGTTCTAAGTAGTTCTGTTTTTTTTGCTCAGACAACAAACAATATGATAAAAAGTCGTGTTGATACATTGACCATAAATGTATCAAACGATTCTTTAGCGTTGGATATGACAACGCAGGACACCTTAGTGAGTACAAGCATAGATTCATCAACTATGGAAAACAGTGCTATTGATACAGTCTTATATCGGTCAATAATGTTATATCGGGATAGTATTGGTTATAATTTAAAGAAGCCGTATAATAAAGATGATTTTAAATTCAAATATGATTCATTCAAGGAGAAGATGAAAGAACCTTGGATAGGTGACATTTTGAAAGAAATTTTTAGATAATTATGAAAGTCTTTTTAATATATTACATAGTATAGGAAAGCACCATGACATTGCAAAACCATGGTGTGCACCTGTAGGACAAGGTGAAGCGGTAAATAGGAGTTAGGAGTAAATTCTCAATCTAATACAGTCTTTCGATTGCAAATAACTATATTCATAATTTAACAATTAAAATTGAAAAAAACTGGTGACGAATTTGACAAATGATGTTTTGACGGGTCAAATGTATAGAACACCAAAATAAATGAAGTTATGAATATAAGTTCGAAAGTATTGGCATATCTTAACAAAAGCCCCAATCTTACCGTCAAGCAATATGTCAAAATAACATCGCTTGGCAAAGAAGCGGCAGAAGCAGAACTTGATGCTTTTGCGCAGGATAGAAACATCCCGATTCATACAATTGTTGACGGGAAAAAGAAATTTTATGTAATCACAAACAAGATTCATGATTAATGATACGGATATAATCAATGCCGTGCGACGTGATCCTGAAAACGGTTTCCGCATCCTTATGAAGGAAAAATGGGAGTCCGTGTATTGGCACATACGGCGTTTGGTAATTCATCATAATGATGCACAAGATGCCACGCAAGAAACATTCATCCGCTTATTTCGTTCATTCGACAAGTTTAAAGGAGATAGTTCTCTAAAAGTTTGGATTTATCGTATCGCCACCAATGAAGCACTACGGTTGATTGGGAAACGGCGTAATGATATTATTTCGATTGATGATAACAATGTATCGAATGTTCGGATGATAGCGGATACAGAATATGTCAATTATGCAGATGCAGAGGCGGTAAAATTACAAAATGCCATTTTGTCTCTTCCTCCCAAACAGCAACTGACATTCAACATGCGATATTATGATGAACTGGAATATGATGAAATAGCTCGCATAATCGAATCAACACCATCAAGCGTGAAAGCAAGTTATCATATTGCAAAAGAGAAGATTATCAAATATATGAATACATAAATTGAATATGGATGACCAAGAATTTTAATTTTGACAATATTGGGAAACGGCTGCCATATACGATGCCGCCTGAAACCTTTAATGAAATGGAAGCAAATGTCTTTGCTACATTGAAACAAGATAAACGGAGAAAGAAATCATATCGGATAATCCGATGGGGTTCAATCGCTGGGATTGCAGTTGCTGCAAGTGTAGCTCTATTGCTGTCAATAGCACCGACAATGACGGTGCAGGATGATTTGTTGACACAGATTGACCTTGCTTATGCCAACCTGAGCGAAACAGACCAAGATTTTCTTATTGAGATTAGCCAAGATGATATTTTTCTAAATCAAGAACAATAATAATTAATAACGTATGAAACAATTACTCCAAACCATCATTATTGCCATCGTAGTTATGGCAAGTGGAATGTCTGCAATGGCGCAAGCCAACAGCAGCCAACGACTGTCACGTAAAGAACTTGCAGTAAAGCAAGCACAATACATCGCCCGTGAACTTGCGTTTGATAAATCAAATACTGATAAATATGTGGAAACATTTTGTCAGTACCGGAATGAGGTATGGGCACTTGGTCCACGCAAGAATCTGACAACCGAGCAGCGTCTTGAGCGTAGCCAACAGATTCTTGACCTACGTAAAAAATACAATACAATATACAGAGGATTCCTGACAGAACAACAGCTTGACAGGGCATATAAACTCGAAAAGCGATTGTTGAACAGGATGGGCAAAAACAAATCTAAGAGCAGAAATCATAAAAATCGTAGGTAGAATGAATAATAATGGAAAAATATCCAGAATTTGGATGTCGTTAGTCGGCATCCTTTTCTGCGTCTCAGTATGTAAGGCGGATAATGACTTTACTTTTGAAACTGATGAAATCACACCTGTCGAATTTTAGAGTAGAAGGTAGGGCATTATCAGAACCACCAAGTAAGGGACTGTATATTGTACAATGGGTTAATAAAGACGGGTCGGTAACAACATTGAAAAAGTTAAATTGAACAGAATATAACAACGGCTTCCTTTTGGGAAGCCGTTGCTAATTACATAGTAAAATCATTGGAACTTACTATGTAGGATTACATATTTTTAAAAAGTATTAGCATTTATCACTTACCTAACTTGGTTTATACAAAAAAAAGTTATATCTTTGCCA
>SAMEA104315428__coassemble_2900_pt1 | contig 6036 bp, 5 predicted proteins | sample SAMEA104315428__metabat2_high_PE_032 | metagenome-assembled genome bin SAMEA104315428 (sample SAMEA104315428) | gut metagenome | biome: Monkey gut; feature: monkey-associated habitat; material: faeces | place: China | collected 2013 | reverse complement strand
TTCGTACGATTCATGAGATTCGTGTCCCCTATCATTGCCCCCTCGAGTCTAACCCCTCCCCTCTCTCTTGGAGAGGGGTCGAGGGTGAGGCTTTATTTAACTACAATCTTTCCCTTAGCCTTGCTGCCACTAACGGAATATACGTAGAGACCTGGCTTAAGAGCAGATAGTGAGAGAGAGCCATTGGCAGAAGCCACATTCCATTTAGCAACCTCAGCGCCAGAAACAGTAGCGAGGCTTATGGTACGTGGAGCTGCAGTAGCGAAGCTATAGTTCAATGCACCATTAGCGAAAGAAACTTTCTCGTTGTCTGCCACGATGTTGTTTACTCCAAGCACCTTCTGGTCGTTAGTAACAACGAGAGTCATAGTAATCTTTGTACTATCCTCTTTGCCTGTGATAAAAGCTGCGATATTATACTTAAAGGTTACGATATCCTTGTAAAAGCCACCTGGCTCTAACAGCAAGCTGATAGGCTTGTTTGCCTCCAAATCTTGAGATCTCGTAAAGTTAGTATTAACAGCACAACTTCCACCATAGCAGAATTGGAATGACTTTGTAGAGCTTGCCTTAACCGTAACATTAGCATTCTCTGTGCTCTTTATACTAACATCAGGAAAAAAAGCATAAGCTCCGTCTTCTAACATACCAGGATCGCATTTCGAAGTAGTAAAAGTCGCACCAGATGCAATCTCCTTACCATCGCAAACGAAAGAGAGCTGAGCATTAGCAGTTATGGCGAGAGCCAAGAAAGCTACAATAGATAAAAGTTTCTTCATTTTCTTACGTTTTTATTATTTCACAACCTCTGCCTTCTGTGCCTGTAATACTCCGTCCTTATCGTTGTATACAAAGGCTACAATATGAAGGTTGGCTACATTCCAGTTATCCTTAATTGCTATAGAAGCAGTCGTTGTCTGGTTAATCTGTGGCTTCAATGTCACATCTTCACCCCATGTGCCATTCACGGCAGCACGAAATACATGATTTTGAACATAGTCCTTCTTCAAAGAGCCATGATCAATCTGCGATGCTACGATGCCATCTTCAACAACCCAAAGCTGCAACTTCCCCTTCATATCAGCATAAGGCTTCAGCTCTGTGCTAATCTCAATCTCGTTGGCTGCATTTACGCGAGCAGCGAGGTCGATATCAAGATTTGTTGGACGCTGAATCTCCTCATAGATGTTAGTATCCCATGTTCCTGATGTCAGAAGAGCAGCACTTCCTCTACGATCGAATACAGCACAAGGGTATCCTAACGCGTCAAGGTCTCCCCATTTGTTTGCATACTCTTCGCCTTCTGGCTGCTTCAAACCCACAGGGAAGAACTTATTTGTTTCATCTTCTCCAATAGCGAAAGAACCAGCATGAATACCCACAGCAATAAGGTTGCTACCATACTGTTCAGACAATGCTGCAAGAGCCTTGTGAGCATCAGGACAGTTGGTACACTTCTGACCAGTAAACTCCTCAACAAGCACATTGCGCTTGCTCTCCTGTGCAGGCATCTCTACGAAGCGTTCGTTTTCGTCAAGCTCATCACAAGCTGTAAATCCGAAAGCAAGAACAGAAGCCACGGCAGCAATGCCGAGGATTGATTTCTTTATATTAAATAATGTATGTATCATAATATTTGCTCAACCTTGATGTTAGAAAGTATAATTGTACGAAACGTTAAGGCCCTTGCTTGCAGGCACATAACGGCACACGCCACCCGAACAGTTATATCCAGCACGTGTCTTGCCATAGCCTACCATTAGGCGGTGAGACTTAAACGAAGCTGTAACAGAAGCCATATAATAATGGATATCTGTCTCGCCAGTATTCCACATATCGCTCACGGTGAACATCAAGTAAGGGAGTGCAGAGAGCTCCACAAGTCCATAAGCCCAGTCGCCCTGGTCTTCGCTTGTAGAGAGATACTGCAATTCTCCACGCAGAGTATACCTCTTATTAATCTGATACTTACCCTCAGCAACACCGATATTCGACTTAATCACGCCACCCTTACCTTCGATGACAGTCTTGTTGTAATACTGATTCATGTACATGAGGTTGAGCTTAAACGATTTGCTCATCTTCTTCTCCATCTGCACATTGATATCCTGGTAGTATAGTCCACCCATCTTGAAGAAGCCTGTAGTATAGCCCTCGGTACCACGAAGGGTAGTACCATACAATGGTTCTACAGGGTCTTTGTCCAATCCGCGGATATGGCTCACGTTGAGCTTGAGCTTTGTACCATACTTACCACCAAGGAGTGTGTGGCGCTTGAAGTTATATCCAAACTCACCCTGGAAAGCCCACTCGCCAGGAGCAGCCTGTGTGGCATATGGATAAAGAGCTGCAAGAGCATAAGTATGCTGATAAGCAAAAGCTGGCATATTGTTGAGGAATGCCGAAGTACCGGTAGTAAAACGGTTAGAGCGGAACGCCATATCCTCGCTACGCTTAGCCTGGAGCAAAGCGCTTACACCTCTGTTAGAATAAGAAGCTGATACCAGCACCGCATTACCGCGACGATAGATATATCCATTGTCGGCAGAAGGATCCTGTGTGCGCCAAGCATATTCAGCCAAGAAGTTGTAGTTGCCAGTCTGCAAACTTGATCTGAGGTCGAAAGCATGAACCGACATAGGCAACTCCAAGCGATTGTTAGAACCTGTAGCAAAGATAGTCTTATCCTTATTCTTGTCGTAGTCGAGATATACATACGAGCCACCAATCATCCAAGTGATGTTCTTATCACGCAAAGACTTGATATACTGGTCGAGGTTTATCTCAAGGTCAGTACCTGTCAGCATCTGGTCGGTATCCCAATCCCAGTAGCGGCGCTGCACACCACCGAGGAATTTAAACTGTACACCCTTCAATGCACTAACATTCAAGCGTGCACCACGAATGGCGTTGTCAATACCAAGGCTTCGTTCCTCGTAGGTACGGAAGATGAGTCCGCTACCAAACTGGTCGTAGAAATCACCTACTGTCAAGTCCACACCATTATTACTCTTAAACTTAGCATATACATGTGGCACACCCCATCCCTTGAATCCTGGTTCAAAACCAGGCAATGGATGTTCGTTGTATTCGAAACGCACGCCAGCCTCTACGTATTTGCTATCAAGACTAATATCGGCATAAGTATTTGTCAGCACATCGTCCTTGTATGTGCCAGTTCCGAGCTTTTGGTCTTCTTGTGGAACCAAGATATCGCTCTGTATGCTTCCGTGTATAGCAATGCCATCATTGCTCTGTGCATTGGCATTAGCCACCGACATCATAGCAACAAGCAAGGAAGCGTAGAAAGAATATTTCATATAAACCTTTTATGTGTCTTATATATATAACAAGGTGTAGATAGTGTCTACTTCTTCACCAACTCTCTAACCTTTTCGATAAGATGCTGCTCGCCACCCTCGGTATATCCGCTGCGCGACTCTACAATCTTACCATCGCCACCGATGATGAACACGTGAGGTATCATCTGCACGCCCATAGCACGACGGAATTCGCTGTTAGGGTCGAGCAACACTTCGTATTCCCACTCTTCTCCATCTACGAGAGGCTTAACCTTATTAATATTCTGCGCTTGGTCGATAGAAATAGCTACCACCTTAACGCCAGTCTCTTCCTGCCACTCCTCATACTGCTCGTGGATAGCCTTGAGCTCACGGTTGCATGGCTTACACCATGTAGCAAAGAAACTGATAATGAAAGGTTTGCCATCGTTGTTGAGTGTCGATGTGTCTACAGTCTTGCCATCGAGAGTTTTCAACTTTACAGAAGGAAGCTGTGCAAACAAGCTTGTGCAAGTCATCATAAGCACAAGCAACGAAATAATTCTAAACTTTTTCATATTGATGTATTTTTTATTATAATTCGTAATTACTGATGCAAAATTACTCATTTTTTATCAAACATATATCAAAACTAACACAAATTCGTTACTTATTCACCATTTTTGGCAATACCAACCAACTTCAACTAATGTTTTATTGATTTTAGCCTCCTATAGCTGACATTATTTTATTACCTTTGCATACAAAGAATAAACACATGGACATATTTAGAATAAGGAAAAACGAGATTGCAGTATTCATAATCGGGTTTATAATCCTCGCTCTACTCAACATTATGATGCTTGGCTACAACCCCGACCTCTTCACTCGTGGTGGCAACATAGGCTTCTGGAGCATCTTCTATGACCATTTCATCGTCTCGGGCTACGACTCCTTCGTATATCTGTCGCTATCCAGATGGAAGATATACTACACCCTGTCGCGCCATCCTCTTATTGCGCCCATGCTCTATCCTCTTGCCTTGCTCAATGGGTGGCTTATGGACCTCACAGGCGTCAACTGCGCTATCTATATCGTAGCCGCCCTATATTGTCTATTGGGCACCTACTCTTTCCTCTTCACCTATCGCATCATGCGCAAAGTGATAGGCATCTGTGTGCTCGACTCTATGCTCTGCACCCTTTTCTTTTTCTCTTTAGGTCATGTAATGACGGCAACCTTCGTGCCCGACCATTTCGCAATATCGCTATTCCTTATCACCCTCACCGCCTATATCGCTGGCACATACATGAAGCGTCAAAGCCTAATGCCAGCATGGCTCACAGCCCTATTGGCTACTATCACTTGCGGAGTAACACTCACCAACGTTGCCAAGACATGGCTCGCTGCGCTATGGACAAACGGTCGCCACTTCTGGCATCTGAAATCGCTATTGCTAACCACCATCCTGCCATTAATGATAATAGCAGGCGGATATTTCCTGCAATACGAATACCTGGCTAAGCCCGACAATCTGGTACAGCAACACAACATAGAGAAAAAGCTAAAGAAAGACGCCAAGTTCGCAAAACAATACTACGAACATAAGAAATGGATGGAAAATCGCCGGTCGTTCAACAATACCGACAACACAATCTTGCAATGGATAGACACCAAGACCAACCGTATAGCCACCATCATCGAAAACCTCTTTGGAGAATCTTTCCAACTACACCAAGACTACTTGTTAGAAGACACCAACAAGTCGCGTCCTGTGATAGTAACCTATCGCCATTGGTACAACTATCTGATAGAAGCCATCATCGTGGCATTGTTCATAGGTGGCATCATCATTGGCAGAAAGAATAAGTTCTGCCTTATGATACTCTCATGGTTTGCTGTCGACATGACCATGCACATCATCCTTGGCTTCGCCCTCACCGAAGTCTACATCATGACCTCCCATTGGGCATTAGCCCTCCCTGTAGCCATAGCTTCGCTGTTGTCCGCATACAAAGGAAAACAGCGAATAGCACTCCGCTTAGTGCTATTCGCTGTCACCATATGGCTCTTAGCCTGGAACATTCCTCTCGTCATCGAGAAAGTTTGGAATGTATAGGCTAATAGGCTCCCATCCGTGCCTTCAGTGCAATCCGTGTGCGACACCAAGTTTAAACATTAAACACTACACACTAAACATTAAACACTAAACATTAAACACTAAACATTAAACACTACTTTTTCAAATCCTTCGTGTAGATTCGAATTATTCGTGTTCCCTATTAAAAGACCCTTTTTCGTGTTCTACTTCCTTAGCGCCTTCAAGTCTAATCACTCCCCTCTCTTTTGGAGAGGGGTTGGGGGTGAGGCTTTTAATACTCCGTTTTATCCGTCGACTCAGCCCACATTTCGAAAGCCTTCTTAGCCTCTTCAGGCAACAAGAGTTCCATCTTCTTGTGGCGATCTTCGTTCTTCAGTTCCAACTCCTGGTATATAAAGTCATCATCAAAACCTATAGCCGCAGCATCCTTACGGTCGTTAGCATAATAGATTTTGTCGAGATGCGCCCAGTAGATAGCACCCAAACACATAGGACATGGTTCACACGAAGTATAGATATCATATCCCGACAAGTCGAAAGTACCCAACTTAGCCGTAGCCTTGCGAATGCAGTTTACCTCTGCATGCGCTGTAGGGTCGTGGTCGATAGTCACCGAGTTAGAAGCCTCAGCAATAATCTCACCATCCTTAGATG
>SAMEA104315428__coassemble_2736_pt1 | contig 6393 bp, 6 predicted proteins | sample SAMEA104315428__metabat2_high_PE_032 | metagenome-assembled genome bin SAMEA104315428 (sample SAMEA104315428) | gut metagenome | biome: Monkey gut; feature: monkey-associated habitat; material: faeces | place: China | collected 2013 | reverse complement strand
ATGTGCGAACAATCTTTCTCATGGAGTCTGACAAATCTAATGTAACCTCCTCAACCATATTTAGAAGAGCTTTTGGTATATGCTTCAAGGCATTGATAACGTCCTCTGACTTAACGCCCTTGACAATTGCAACCAGACATTGGTCTTTTCCGTGTCTATCCCTGTTGGTGACTATTGTGCGCAATTCTCCGTTAGACATAGAGGTTTCGTCTATCGCCAAATGACGACCTATGTTGTTAGGAAAGACAAGCCAATCATCAGCATGTTCTAGTTCTGACCAGGTACGATAGTCACTCAAGACATCCTTGTATTGTTTATCCAACGTATTGGAGTTTACATGGTAGTATCGCTCAAGCGTACGGCAGGTCGTCGGGGATATGTCCATACGTCTCTTTTAAAAAAGCCGCAAACTCTTTCGAGTAGCGGGTGCCTGATTCGGAAACACTAATACGGTCAACAAACGTTTCTCCTGTTTCCTTGTTTTTCCATCTACGACGACGAAGTACAAGAATCACTTTATGGTCACGAATCGGAAAATCAGTTATGCGTACAGCATCCATAAAACCTTTGGATTCGTAATCCTCAGATTTTTGGAGATAAGCATTCATACGCTCGTCCAGATGGATGGTCATACTCATTGCATCAATATCAGACTCATCTGTTTCTATCTTAACGATATCGAAATTGTCTAGTATCTCCTTGGGAAGAACTAGACGGGCTAATTGTTCAAGCATGTTCATAATGCAAAGATACAAAATACTATGAAACAAAAAAACATCCCCAGTACTTTTCCACTGAGCCATAAAGTGTCCATTAAGTCTATAATGAGGGTGCTGAAGTAGTGAGATGTATAAAAAAGTTGAGTGTTGAACGAAGAGTTTTTTATGGCAAAAGCCTAACTCTGCATTCAACACTCAACAATTAATGTTTATTATTCAATTATTATTATTTTATTTCTATCTTAAAATAGCATGCCTATTTGGTATACCACGGCAGATGTTATCCAAGCTAGGACTGTAGTGTAGCCAGCTGCAAACAGTGCCCACTTCCAAGAACCAGTCTCGCTCTTTATGGCTGCTATCGTTGCTATACATGGGAAGTAGAGCAGTACGAATAGCAAGAAGCAATAGGCTGCCAAAGGTGTGATACCGTCTGCAGTCATCTGAGTGTGGAGTAGGGAGTATTTTGTAGAGTCGTTATCAGCATCACTATCATCGGCTATGCTCTCATTGTCAGCATACAACACACCCAATGTAGATGCGACAATCTCTTTTGCTCCTATACCTGATATCAAACCTACATCTAGTTTCCAATCGAAACCTTGTGGACGGAACACCGGTTCTATGGTCTTGCCAATCATTCCAATATAACTCTGCTCCTGTTGTTCGCGCTGTGTCAGTTGGTCGTTATGTGGGAAATATCCCAATGCCCATACGATGATACTTGCCACCAGGATTACTCCTCCCATCTTTTTTAAATATTGTTTTCCCTTTTCCCAAGTATGGCGAGCCATAGCCTTAGCTGTAGGGAAACGATATGGAGGCAATTCCATCACGAAAGGAGTATCTTCACCACTTATCAGATATTTACTAAACAGTCGGCTTATCAATACAGCCATCACTATACCTATTATATATAATGAGAACATCACCATCGACTGGTATTGTCGGGCAAAGAATGTGCCGATAATCATAATATAAATAGGTAGACGAGCCGAACAGCTCATCATTGGCAATATAAGCATAGTGATTAGTCGGCTACGTTTGCTCTCTATAGTGCGTGTTGCCATCACCGCTGGTACATTACATCCGAAGCCCATGATTAGCGGGATAAATGATTTGCCGTGCAATCCCATCTTGTGCATCAGCTTATCCATGATGAATGCAGCACGAGCCATATAGCCTGAATCCTCCATAAACGAGATGAAAAAATAGAGGATGAGAATCTGTGGTAGAAATACTATCACCGAGCCCACACCGCCAATGATGCCATCTGTAATCATAGCTTTGAGTGGACCTTCTGGCATCGATGAGCCAACCATTTCGCCTATCCATCCAACGAAGCTTTCAATCCAGTCCATAGGATATTGACCTAATGAGAACGTTACCTCAAACATCAGCCATATCATAGCTATGAAGATAGGGAAACCGAGATATTTGTTGGTGATGGCGCGGTCGATGTAGTGCGTCATCAAGTATGTATCTTTGTTGTCGCCTGTTTCGAAAGAAGCTTCCTTTAGTGCTCCATGTATGAAACCATATTTGGCATCCATGATAGCTGTTTCGCTATCCTCTAGAGTTTCCTCCTTTACTCTAGCTGCCGCTTGGTCTCTTGCCTTAAGTATTTCATTTGCGTTAGGCAATGTCTTAATCAGCGCTTCAATATCCTTGTCGCCCTCCAAGAGCTTGATTCCAAGGTATCGGGTAGAGTAGCGATGGCGTAGCGAAGCATCTGTTTTCAGATATTTCTGTATATGACTAATACCATTTTCTATCTCATGACCATGATAGATATGTATATGTCGATAGTGCGACTCTTCGTCTTCGTTGCCTTCGTATAGCTTGATAACCATGCGTAGCAGGTCGTCTACACCGCGTCCAGTTTTGAATACCGTAGGTATCATTGGTATTCCAAACAGCTCCGAAAGTTTGTCGTAGTCCACTTTGTCGCCGCGCTTCTCTGTTTCGTCAAACATGTTTAGCGCACAAACTATGCTTAAGTGCATATCTACCAACTGTGTGGTAAGATACAAGTTGCGTTCAAGGTTGCTGGAGTCTATAACATTGAGAATGATATCAGGCGTATGCTCTACCAACTGTTTTCTCACGTATAGCTCTTCTGGCGAATATGCAGATAGAGAGTATGTGCCAGGCAAGTCAACAATGTTGAGTTGGTAGCCTTCGAATGTTGTTGTGCCTTCCTTTGCATCCACGGTTACACCAGAGTAGTTGCCCACTCTTTCGTGAGCACCTGATACAAAGTTGAAGAACGAAGTCTTACCACAGTTAGGATTGCCCACAAGCGCAACGTTTATCACCTTACGTTTCTTCATCGCAGCATCCATCAGCATCTTGTCGTTCATCTCTATGTCTGAGCCTTCTGTCACATCTACATACTGCGGTTTGGTGTTATCCATGTCTTTCAGCATTTCCTTAGCCTCTTCCATAGATACCACCTCTATGTTGTCAGCCTCCGAGCGTCTTAGCGACACCTCGTAGCCCATAATCTTATATTTTACTGGATCCTGTAATGGAGCGTTAAGCAACACTTCTACGCTCTTACCTTTAATAAATCCCATTTCCACAATTCTCTTGCGGAAACCTCCGTGACCAGTCACCTTTACGATGACTCCACGTTCACCTGTTTTTAGTTCAGATAACTTCATCCGTGTTCTCCTATTAATTCTTGCAAAGATACAAACTATTTGGATAACATGATAATGTTTTATATAAAAATACCTATAAATGATGATAGCAGAAACTTTGTAAAAACAACAATGGTGAAGAACTATGGCTATATATAATAATGTGTATATAGCGATACGTTCTTCACCATTGTTATAATGATGCGAGTTGTATGTACGTTGAGTTAGCTTGTCGCTACGTATTTTCCATCTCTTCTTTCATGTCGATGAATTGCTTCTGAGAGTCGTAGAACTCATATTGCAAGAATGCAAGCTTCTGTGAAGCAACGACATTCACTCCAAATCCATACTTCATCTGCCACTTTCTCTTCAGCGAGATTACTCCCTGATTGATATAAGCAGCAACATATGGATGTACATGCAACTGGAATTTCTTGATGCCTACCTTGTTTACCAAGCAGTCTATCTTTCTTTCCAGCTGATCTGTAAATAGCAAGCTCGACTTTATCTTTCCCGTACCATTACAGGTAGGGCATGTTTCTTCTACGTTGACGTCCATTGCTGGTCGCACTCTCTGTCGTGTTATCTGCATCAATCCAAATTTGCTCAGAGGTAGAATGTTGTGTCTTGCTCTATCTTTCTGCATGTTCTTACACATACGTTCATAGAGCATTTGGCGATCCTCTGCCAAATTCATATCGATGAAGTCTACTACGATGATTCCTCCCATATCTCGTAGTCTTAGTTGGCGTGCCAATTCGTCGGCAGCACCAAGATTCACGTCGAGAGCGTTAGCCTCTTGTCCGTTTTCTGAGCGAGAGCGATTGCCGCTGTTCACATCCACTACGTGAAGAGCTTCGGTATGCTCAATAATAAGGTAAGCGCCGTGTTTGTAGTTCACGGTCTTGCCGAAGCTCGACTTAATTTGTTTTGTGACGTTGAAGTTGTCAAAGATAGGTACCTTGCCGGTATACATCTTCACGATGTTTGCTTTTTCCGGTGCAATAAGAGTTACATAGTCCTTTACGTCTTTGTAAACTTCCTCATCGTTGACGTAGATGTTCTCGAAAGTTGGATTGAAGAGGTCGCGTAGTAGGGCTACGGCTCTTCCTGTCTCTTCGAATACCAGTTGTGGTCTCTTTTGTGTCTTCTGAACCTTTTGTATTACGTCCTCCCACCGTTGGGTCAGAATCTTCATCTCAGAGTCGAGTTCAGCTACTCTTTTTCCTTCTGCCACCGTGCGTACAATAACGCTACAGTTTTGTGGCTTAATGCTGTGGATGAGTTGTTTTAGACGAGCACGTTCTTCGCCGCTCTTGATTTTAGAAGAAACAGAAACTTTGTTTCCGAAAGGCATCAGTACCAAATATCTACCAGCAAAGCTTAGTTCGCCTGTGAGTCGTGGACCCTTAGTTGATATTGGTTCTTTTACAACCTGTACCAAAACTTCTTGACCTACGGTTAGTGTTTGTTGTACCGAACCGTCTTTCTTAAGTTCTGGCATGAAGGATGCCTTAGAAAAAGGAAACAGTTTTTGTCTGTTGCTTGTTACTTGTTTCAGATATTTGCTGTAAGAATTGAATTGGCTGCCCAAGTCGAGATAGTGCAAGAAGGCATCGCGTTCGTACCCTACATCTACGAAACAGGCGTTGAGACCTGGCATCAGTTTCTTAACCTTTGCCACGTAGATGTTTCCGACAGAGAAACTTGCCGATTTTGGCTCGTCTTGATATTCCACCAACTTCTTGTCTTCCAAGAGTGCGATAGAGATATCGTCCTGTCTAACGTCAATGACTACTTCGTTTGTCATCTTTTACCTTGTTGCTTTTATCTTTTTACCCTGCAGTCGTCCTTTTATTATGGCTTTCTGCATTAGTCTTGGTTGCTTACAACCTTAACCTGATGTTACAAATAAAGGCGTGTCAAGAAATCCTTGACGGACACATTGACACGCCCCACTAAAGAATAGACCTTAAAGCCTTACTTGCTCTTATGTCTGTTCTTTCTCAGTCTCTTTTTACGCTTATGAGTAGCCATCTTGTGGCCCTTCTTCTTCTTACCGTTTGGCATAGCTTAATTAATTTAAATTGTTTATTATAATGTTATCGAAAAATCTTTTTTATCTTCAATGTCTGGCTATTAATTATTCACCCTTCATCTCGTCGATAAATGACTTTGCAGGCTTGAAGCAAGGCAGGTCGTGAGCTGCAATAGTAATAGTGGTGTTCTTGGTGATGTTTCTTGCAGTCTTCGCAGCACGATGCTTGATGACGAAACTGCCGAAACCACGCAAATAGACATTTTCCTTGTCTTTAAGCATAGATTCCTTGATAGTCTCCATGAAACTCTCCACAACTACAGTAACTTCTCTTTTCTGAAGTCCAGTTGCTTCCATGATCTTGTTTATAACGTCAGCTTTGGTCATTTTTTACTTGTTGTCTTGTTATGTTATTTTACTTATAATCCATATTGGACTTGCAAATATACGAGTTTTTTATGTATACAGGAAATTTATTTGCCTTTTTTTGCAAAATCTATGGCTTTTTTCTTCTTAAACTCCTTAATGTTCAATAAATTAAGAGTCAAAAGTGGCGTTTTTTAACTTCTTTGCTTTATTTGTCTATCTATTGTGTTTGTCAATAAATGTTCTTTAATGTGGGCTTGAGAGCTATATATAATAAATAGGTATAGGGAGTATCTGTGTGTAATAACGCTACTTCCACTCATTTGCACTACCTTTTAATAATGTAGGCAGCATTAGGGAATAAAAAAACAAAATTTTATGATTTTGTTTTGTTATTCCACTCATTTGCACTATCTTTTGATAAGGTAGGCTGCATTCGGGAATAAAAAACAAAATTTTGTGATTTTGTTTTGTTATTCCACTCATTTGCACTACCTTTGTCCGTTGAATTATCATTAAAGTACAAATAATTGTTTAATTTGTTATGATTAAAATCACATTCCCAGACGAATCTGTTCGTGAGTATGAGCAGGGCGTAACTGGCTTACAAATCGCCGAGAGCATC
>SAMEA104315428__coassemble_2573_pt1 | contig 6710 bp, 5 predicted proteins | sample SAMEA104315428__metabat2_high_PE_032 | metagenome-assembled genome bin SAMEA104315428 (sample SAMEA104315428) | gut metagenome | biome: Monkey gut; feature: monkey-associated habitat; material: faeces | place: China | collected 2013 | reverse complement strand
TTGCAAGACTTGCACCACAGACCAGCAACTGAAAGAACTCCTAAAGGAGGCCTCTGCGCAAATCACCCGTTATGCCGATAGCGACATAGTGAGGGATGCCGTTAAGACCACCCACCTACACAAGCTCGTAGTGATGTATAGAGGAGCAGAAATGGTGGTTTGCGAGGAAATAGCATAATGGTTATAAAAACACAAAAGGAGGTATGGACATAAAAAGACCATACCTCCTTTTTGTGTATAATAATCATTAATCAGGGTCGTCGCAAGTTTCTTCCATATTCACTGGTATCCCATCGTACAAGTCGCCACGCTTTTTAACGTGATCGTTATAGCCGCCCGAAACTGATAACATCAATATAGGTTCTACCTTATATATCTGCATAGCAGGTTTTACATACATTTTCTTTTTCATAATCTTCAGACAATTTGTTTATTTCACATATTTCTTTCCATTCTTGATATATATGCCGTGTGTAGGCTCCTGGTTAAGTTTACGTCCTTGCAGGTCGTAGATGCCTTGCTTGCTCTGTGCATACTCATCACTCACAACATGAATATCCTCAATGCCAGTAGCCTGTCCATTGCCTACAACCTTTATTGCAATACGACTCAACTTGGCAGACGCAGCCAACTGACTGGCACTTCGATCTTTGGCAGTAAGATACCAGCGCTGTGGGTTAAGCTTTGTACGACTTGACACCTTCCACAATTCGCCATCTTTCATTACAAAGTCGCTCTCTGTGTCGAATGTTGTCTTGGCTTCTATTGTGCCATTAAACTTATAGTAGCGACTAATGCTCCAACAGTCGATGCTCTTGTTGGCTGCAGCAACAGCCTTGATATCGTTGAACTTTATGTTGAGTTGTTTACCCTCGGTAGGCATCTGCTTTAGACGAATTATGCAAGGAGTAAGGGCTGGAATGGTACTACCGTCGGTCACACGTTTCACCTCAAGCTCCACTTTCTTTGTTTCATTTTCCAGTTCGTATTCATGAAAATTGTTGATGGTAGCCACTTCGTACTCTTCAGGCAGTTTGCTGGTATCGAAACAGAATGGCACATATAAGGTTTGCCACTTATTGCTCTTGAAGTTGCGGGTGTAAGTAAGGCTACCTCTTACTAAGAAGTCAACCGGACTGTTGTAAGCCTTTCCATCAGCAAGCTCCATATCATTCGTGCTATACTTACCATCACTTCCTACTTCAAGTTTAAGGTCTTTGCCTTCTTCGCCACAGAAATTCTTGATATACATTGTTGAACTTCCTTCGCCACAAACAGTACAGATATCGCCATACAAACCATTAGCATCATAATTCTTCTCGTATTTATGCGGAATAATTCCTGAGATATCAAAGATACTCTTATTATTTGTATAAACATCCGTAGCCTTATTGCATGCCAAGCCGTGGTATACGATGTTGTCGCCAGTAGATTTCAATAACGGATAAGCATCGCCATTCTCGCCCAACTTCTGATACCATGCCAAGGTGCTTCCTTCAGCAGGAACAGATGTGGAGCCATTAAGACGCCATGCCACCTCACCGCTCTTCAGCTGAGCCTCTGTAAATGCTGTAGCTTTCTCTTCCGAGAGATTGCCACTTCCGAAGGCTTTAACCGTAATCTCTTGCCCATTGTTTACGGTCAGCTTTGCACCACTATAGTATGCCACCATGCCTTCAGTGGTTCCATTTTCAGAATAGCCATAAGCCATGCCTATATATTGCGTGCTGGTCGTGGCACGTATGCTGCCATAGCAGAACACGTTCTGCATCTTGCCTTTTTTGACGTAACCTGCCAAGCCACCTACATAACTTGCTGCCTTTACATCTCCATAGTTGGCACAGTCTTGGATGGTTCCAGTACCACCGAAAAAGCCAACCAAGCCACCGACATAATTATATCCTTTTACCGTGGCGTGGTTCACGCAGTTGTTGGCGTTACCATCAAGATCACCTGCAATTCCACCTGTGTAACTATTTCCATTCATCTGGCAAGTTTTTGATATTTTGATATCTTGAAGGATGCTTCTATATCCTGCAAAACCAACTAAAAATCCTGTGTAATAGCCCGCATTTGTCACATTTGCATACTCAAGGGTTAGGTCCTTGATTGTGCTTTGATTGATATGACCGAAAAGCCCCATATTATCTTGGCTTGCATTGATATAAAGGTTGCTGATGGTCCTTCCATTTCCGTCGAAAGTACCTTTGTATTTGTTCGTTTCATTTCCGATAGGCGCCCAGCTCAGTTCTTTTAAGCTTTGAGTCTTATCAGCCGCATAGCAGTAGCCCTTTAGATCGATATCCGCAGTCAGCTTGGCAGATGCTGTTGGGTGAGCAGTTTCAGCTGCTTCGCCATCGTCCACGATAGTTCCGTTCACATAGTCGCGGAACCATGCCAATTCCTCAGCTTTTGTGATGATGAAAGGATTGTCAGTCTTTCCGTCACCTTTTTGTGGTTTACTTGCAGTCTGTGCCCATCCCCATTGCGGAATGAGCAATGCCATCACGAGCAGCAGCAGCGTGAATAGCTTATTTCTTGTCTTTATGTTATTCATATCAATATGTTGTTTTTTGAAAAATCTTTTTCATTTTCCTAACTTGTTCTATTTTACATACTTCTTACCATTCTTGATATATATGCCGTGTGTAGGCTCTTGGCTAAGCTTACGTCCCTGTAGGTCGTATATGCCCAGCTTGCTCTGTGCAGCCTTATCGCTTACGACGTGTATCTCATCAATACCCGTAGGCTTACCATCGCCAATAACCCTGATAGCAATACGGTTAAGCTTTGCAGTCGAAGCCGACGTATCTTCGGTTCTATCTGTTGCGGTGAGATACCAGCGCTGTGGCTTAATCATTGCATCGCTTGTAGCCTTCAACAATGTACCTTCTTGCATCACGAAATCAGTGTTTGTATCAAACGTATTCTTGCTCTTGAACACACCATTGAATACATAATGTCGAGTGACACTCGAACAGTCGACTATCTTGTTATTGTTAGCACAAATCTTAGCATTGCTTAAATTCAGCGTCAGCTTAGTGTCCTCGGCTGCCTCTTGCTTAAGACGTATGATGAAAGGATTTAAGGCAGGTATAGTGCCAGTGTTAGCATAGTTAGCTTCAAGTACCACATTATAGCTGCCATCATTCTGCTCGTACTCATGGAAGTTGTTGATAGTAGCCACTTCGTACTCTTCAGGCAGTTTGCTGATATCGAGGTCGAATGGCACATACATGCTTTGCCACTTGTCGCTGCTACCTACGTTATAAGTGTAAACCAAATTTTTTGCAGTGAATGTCTTGTACACTTCCAAATCGTTATCATCTGTAAGCTCAACACTCTCGGTCAAAATAGGATTGCCTAATCCATTAATATTCTTATCGCCCAGTTTTGCCACAACACCCTTAAACTTGAAGTAGCCTCCTTCGCCATAGTGGGCATGTGTTTTATCTACTTCTTTAGGATTGTAGTTTTGGAGCCAATAATTTGCATTATAAAACATATCGCTCGACTTTGTAACTTTCGCAGTAGAGAACAAATCGCTAACATAGATGTCTTCTATGTTTTTACAAGTAGCGAACATGTAGCTCATATTCTCTACCTTAGCAGTGTTGAAACTTGATAGGTCGAGCGTTTTCAACCTATCGCAACGCTGAAACATACAATACATTTGCTCTACCTTAGCAGTGTTGAAACTTGTTAGGTCAAGCGATGTAAGGCTCATACAACTACGGAACATATTAGTCATATCTGTAACATTGGCTGTATTAAAGCCTGTGAAGTCGAGCGATGATAGAACGTCGCAACTAAAAAACATATCTACCATACTCTTTACGTTTGTAGTATTGAGATTATTCAATCCTTCAATTGTATACAATTTATTAAATTCTTCGAACATCCCTTTACATGAAGGCAACGCATAGTTGCTAAAGTTCTTCTCTATCACAACCTTAGTAACAGCATTTTTCACATCATCCGACCAATAAAACTCGTTTTTTGTTCCATTAAACCAGTTGGCATTAACGGCAGGATCATAAAAATCGGCAACCAATGTTTCGTCTGTACCAAGCTCATGGGTAATATCGCGCATCTTGAAAGTCAGCACATTGGTCTTAGTGTTGTATACGGCACTTGGTTGTAGGTAATATGTATCAAGAGCAGTATATGTTACCGAGTTGTCGTATACCTGCGCCCTCAAGCCTGTTGGCACAAGCCACATCATCAGCACCATCAGCGGTAGCAGAGAGAGCCATCGCCTTATGGCTCCATCTGTAGACAAGATGCCATTGTTTGACATCTTCTTTTGTTTAGTAAAATGCTTCATAACTATAAAATATTTGATTTTTGTTTATACTATTAATTCAAGCTATACATCCACACCTCGCCTACTATTGTAAGCAGGAAGAATAATAGGATGTATATATAAAACTGTTCGCGTTTAAGAAAGTCGGCAAAACTATATTTCTTTCCCCATTTATTGGCAAGATACAAACGGTAGTCGTATATCATCATAAATTTGATAGATGCCGAATAGAGCACAACAATTATACCAATGACAAGTAATACATTGCGCCCTGAACTGAGAATTGTTAGTTGGTAAGGTATCATATTCTTTGCATTTAGATTTTGGGGCAAAGATAGAGAAAAAATTTGGTATTGATGTGTTGCATTCCTATAGTAGGTGTTGCATTCCTACCAAAAAAGGTGTTGCATTCCTATGAATGCAACACCTTTTTGGTGTAAATGCAACTATTAAGCCTGTCTAATACGGTCTCTCCACTGACTTGGCGAAAGCCCCGTTCTCTGTTTAAAGATGCGGTATATCTGTGTGTGCGATGAAAATCCGCACTCTGTAGATATGGTATCATTGTTATATTCGGGGTTGTTTTTTATTATTCGTATAGCTTCATTAAATCGTATATCGCTTAGCCATGTTCTAAAGTTGGTATGCTCCGAAAGATTGAAGTACTCGGTTAGCTCGTACTTCTTGCAACCTAAGTTGGCAGCCAACGAGTATATGGTTACGTTGCAGTCTTTGTACATTCCGTCGGCACACCATTTTCTTAGTGCCGTTTCTATCTGCTTCAAGCGCTCTGGTGATAGCTGTTTTTGTGGAGCCAGTGGCTTAAGCTCTTCATCTTTTATATCAGCGTTGTCTATCTGTTCTGCAAGTTCGTCTTGTTCGTTTAAAATATTGTCGTTAGGCGAGATATAATAGCCCAATGAAACGAAGCTATGAACAAAGAAGACGATAATGAGCAACATTAGCGGACCTACATATAATAATAAGGTGTTGAAGAGAATAACAATGGGCAGAAAGGCTGCCGAAATGTATAGCAGGGTTAGACTGGTCTGCGCATAACGCACGTATGGCATAAGGTCGGTAGCCGACTCCTCTAATAGCTTCTTCTTACGCTTTTGTATCTCATAGCGGATAGAATATATGAAGTAGGCCATACTTGCCACAAAGAGTGCAAGCATAACGTATAGCAAACTGCCTATACGTAGACTATCATTCTGTATTACTCCGCATACAAAGACAATGACAATGAGCGCATAAGCCGCTGCTCCTCGCAAGCAGTGGCGAAGCACATTGTTTTGTGTGCTCTCCATATTGATGATGGAGAGGGTTATTATAAAAGATACGGGGGTATAGAACATTATATTGAACACCGCACCAACGTCTGCACCTTGGCCACGAAAGCCCAAAGTCATCTGCAAGAAATAGTGTATAGAGAACAGGAGCATTGCTCCACAAAGCAACCATCTTGATATCTCGTACCGCTGCTGCTTCCATCTTACTTGCAAACTTGCCATTGCCAGATGCAAAGCCAACATAGCAGTAATGGTGCAACATACCAGTTGCAATATAAATAATTGTGTCATGATATTTAGTTTTAAGAGGGTGTGGCAAAAGAGGAGTTATCCCCTCTCTTTGGCCCACCCTCTTAATTAATTTTCTTATTCGGCTGTCGGCTTAAAGCGCAACATTACCACATGCTCGCCTGTAGGGGTGAGGTATTGCGGCAGACATGAGTCGCCACCACAAGATCGGTTGCCTATACCACGCTGCCAGAAGTCGAAGTGAGCAAATACCTGAGGCTTGCGTACAAGGTCGTATGGGTGCTTGCCACCATAGAACACGTCGTAGTCGAGCTGTGCATCGTCGATATGCGATAGCGAGAAAGCCAGCTGGCCTTCTGTCTGCACTCCAAGCTTAATGCCGTTGCCCGTAAGCTGCAAGAAGCGCAATCCCTGGCGGTCGCCCATGGTCTGTGGGGCACTCAATTCCTCAAACATGCCGTCAACAGTTGTTTGATAGAGTCCGAGCAACGAGCCACGCTGGCGGTCTATATAGTTAGACCAAGGACCCTTGGCATAATAGTCTACCTTCTCCATGCCTGGTGCAAACTGCATTGTAATGCCTACACGGCGGTTGTCGGCATTAGAGTTGTTGAAGGCTATGCGCATATCCACCGTACCGTCAGGGTAGATAGTATAGCGTATAGCATGAGTATCGACACTGTTGGCTACAGCTGTCTCAACCACCACATTCTTGCCTACCTTGCGAGGAGCCTTTACCAAAGTCTTCTTGCCAGTAAGAGCACCACCTACAAGATTATCGTTCTTTGCCACACCACCAGTTGCTCCAAGCGACACATTATCGTTGGCTATACGGCGGAAACCGCTGAAGTCGGGACCAGTAG
>SAMEA104315428__coassemble_2067_pt1 | contig 8251 bp, 7 predicted proteins | sample SAMEA104315428__metabat2_high_PE_032 | metagenome-assembled genome bin SAMEA104315428 (sample SAMEA104315428) | gut metagenome | biome: Monkey gut; feature: monkey-associated habitat; material: faeces | place: China | collected 2013 | reverse complement strand
TATACCATCAATTACAGCACCATTGCATCCAATAAGATGCACAGTCCAATAGGCACCATCGCGGATGGTAATATCGCGGATAGTAAGATTGTCTACACCAAAGAGTGTAAGCACATGTGGACGAGGATCGAAGGTTGTTACGGGTTTAAGCTCATAAGAATCGTGCAACTCCTTACCCATAAAGGCAACACCATTGCCATGGATAGTTCCCTTACCCGTAATAGAGATATTCTTAGCATCCTTGGCGTATATCCACATCATGCCTTCACCTCTATTCTCGCCAAAGGCACTTAGATTATAGATACTTTCATCGGGATTAGCTTTCCATACAGAGTTTGCCTCTAAAACAATATTAATATTAGACTTCAATTCTACAGGACCAGAAATAAAAGTGTGATTGGTAGAAAAGACAACATTACCACCACCAGCTTCAGAACAAGCATCAATAGCTTTCTGAATAGCCGATGCGTCATCGTTCACACCATTTCCTTTAGCACCAAAGTCCATAACGACATAATCTTTGGCAAATAAAAAAAATGGTATTGCCAAAAACATGGCGATACACAATGTAACTCTTTTTATCATGTAAGTTTGTTTTCGTTAATTTTTGGGTCGTAGTAAATCTTTAGGTTTAATAACCGTTGCTAATTTAAGCAAATTTATTAAGAGTAACAAGCAAAATGTAATTTATTTTATCATTCAACCCGTTATTTTAACAATTACCTTAGTATAAAGCACTTAAAAAGGTGTATCAAACACTCATAACAACACGAATGTTTGATACACCTTATTATATATATTGGGCTTGAGAATTAATCAATCTCTTCGTCTGCCTCGTAGCCACCCATCTCGCGGATAGCGTTCTTAAGCATTGTATACTGCTGGTATAGGTTATTAACAGCCTCTTCACCTTTAGTATAGTCGTGCATAGGAGCCTTGAGGAAGAAGCTCAAGAAGCGCTGGATGCCATAACGACCAGCACGAGCAGCAAGGTCGCTCAACAAAGTAAGGTCGAGGAGCAATGGGGCTGCAAGGATAGAGTCGCGGCAAAGGAAGTTGATCTTTACCTGCATTGGATAGCCCATCCAACCAAAGATATCGATATTATCCCAGCCTTCCTTGTTGTCGTTGCGAGGAGGATAGTAGTTGATACGCACCTTGTGATAGTATTGTGTATCCTCATCGTTGCCATGTCCATAAAGGTCTGGCTGTACGTCTGGCTTCAAGATTGTTTCAAGTGTAGAAAGCTTGCTCACTTCCTTAGTATGGAAGTTTGCAGGCTCATCAAGAACAAGACCATCGCGGTTGCCAAGAATATTGGTAGAGAACCAACCATTCAAACCAAGGCAACGAGTACCGATAATAGGAGCAAAACCACTCTTTACAAGAGTCTGGCCAGTCTTGAAGTCCTTACCTGCGATAGGCATCTTGGTCTTTTCTGCCAATTCCCACATAGCAGGAATATCAACAGTTGTGTTTGGAGCACCCATGATGAAAGGAGCACCCTCAACCAAAGCTGCATAAGCATAACACATAGAAGGAGCAATGTGCTCACGGTCGTCAGCCTTCATAGCCTCTTCAAGAGCTGCCAATGTGCCGTGTACCTTCTCGTCCTCAGGAACGTAGATTTCGGTAGATGCTGCCCAAATCACAACGATACGAGCACAACCGTTCTTCTCCTTGAAGTCGCGAATATCTTGGCGCAAAGCCTCAACCATTTCCCAACGAGTCTTGCAGTCCTTGACATTATCACCCGTCAAACGCTTGGCATAGTTCTTATCAAACGCAGCCTTCATTGGAACAATCTGCTCCAATTCGTCCTTAACAGGATTGATATCCTTTTCCTTCAATACCTCGCAGTACATTGCTGACTGATAAGCATTCTGTGGATATACATCCCAAGTACCAAAGACGATGTCATCGAGTTTAGCCAACGGAACGATATCCTGATAGTGCAGGTACTGCTTTTCGTCACCACGTCCCACACGAATCTTATCGTACTGAGTCATTGAACCTACAGGTTTTGTCAACCCCTTGCGAGTCATCAATACACCTGTCATAAATGTGGTAGCAACGGCACCACAACCTACAACCATAATACCAAGCTTACCTTCAGCAGGCTTTACATTGTTTTGTTTCATTACCGATTTTTAATAGTTATTAGAATAATGTTTGGCAAAGGTAACAAAAACCCTTAACAAAAAGCAAGTTTTCACATCTTATTATCTATAAATTTAGATTTATTAGCTTATTAACAAGCTGTTTACACATATTACCTACAATAATATACGGAGTGCAGAATATTGTTATCGCAAACACATAGCCATAAAGATACATTATAACGTATAGATATACACGTTTATAACATTGAAATGTTATTTTGTCACATATTTCTGCAATTATCTTGCAATTTATTTGATTGTTTGCAAACAATATAGTATTTTTGCACCAACAAACGCATAAACATACAGCTATGAAGGTAAAGAACAGCAGAATGGAAGCTCTTAAGCTTATCATATCAAGCAAAGAGCTTGGAAGCCAAGACGAAGTTCTAAGAGAACTGGAGAAAGAAGGATTCAAACTTACTCAGGCTACTCTTAGCCGCGACCTCAAACAACTAAAAGTGGCTAAGGCTGCAAGCATGAATGGTAAATACGTATATGTATTGCCAAACGAAACTATGTACAAACGTGTACACAAGCCATTGCCTGCAAGCGAAATGATGCAGATGCCTGGTTTCGTTTCTATAAACTTCTCTGGCAACATGGGCGTAATAAGAACACGTCCTGGATATGCAAGTTCCATAGCTTACAACATCGACAATGGCGACATCCCTGAGATTCTCGGAACAATAGCTGGCGATGACACTATTTTCATCGTTACCAAACCTGGTGCAAGGGAGATTGATATCATCGATGGACTGAGAAACATCATGGAATTCAGATAAAGAGCCCCCAAAAAGAGGGAACTCACGACATACACCTTATTATATATATAGACAACAAGGATATAAATTATAAAATAGGATAATGGAAGAAGTTAAAGTAATGGTGGCTGATGAGAGTCATATAAAATATATCGACACCATTCTAACAACAATTGCAGAAGCTGCCAAGAAGCGTGGTTCGGGCATCGCAAAGCGCTCGCCTGAATATGTTGCCACAAAGATGCGCGAAGCTAAGGCTGTTATAGCTCTGCAAGGTGACAAGTTTGCAGGCTTCAGTTACATCGAGACTTGGGGCAACAAACACTACGTAACAACATCGGGATTGATAGTTCACCCAGACTTCAGAGGTATCGGACTGGCAAAGCGTATCAAGAACCTCACATTCACACTTGCCAGACAGCGATGGCCACATGCTAAGATATTCTCTCTCACCTCTGGCTCTGCCGTGATGAAGATGAACACACAGTTGGGATATTTGCCTGTTACATTTGCCGACCTTACAGACGACGAGTCTTTCTGGCGTGGCTGCGAAGGTTGTATAAATGTAGATGTGCTTCATCGCACAAACCGCAAATATTGCATCTGCACCGCCATGCTCTTCGACCCTGAAGAGCATCTGCCAATAAAACTTCCAAAGGAGGTTATCGCTCGTATCAGAGCTATTGATGGTCCTTCTTGCGAACTCGAAGGTTAATCATTGGCAAAACATTTCACCAACAAAACAATAATAAAAATCAACTTAATAAATATATAGTTATGGCAAACAAGAAAGTTGTAGTCGCATTCAGCGGCGGACTTGACACTTCATACACAGTTATGAAACTCAAGGAAGAAGGATATGATGTATATGCTGCATGTGCCAACACTGGTGGCTTTTCTGCAGAACAGCTGAAGACCAACGAGGAGAATGCTTATAAGTTGGGAGCTAAAGCATACGTTACTCTCGACGTTACTCACGAATACTACGAGAAGTCATTGAAATATATGATTTTCGGTAATGTATTGCGCAACAACTGCTACCCTATCTCCGTATCTTCTGAGCGTATATTCCAAGCTATTGCCATAGCTCGCTATGCTAAAGAGATTGGCGCTGACGCTATTGCTCACGGAAGTACTGGTGCGGGCAACGACCAAATACGTTTCGATATGACATTCCTCGTGATGGCTCCTGGCATCGAGATTATCACTCTCACCCGCGACAAGAAGCTTACTCGTAAGGAAGAGGTTGACTACCTCAACGACCATGGTTATTTTGCCGACTTCACCAAGCTGAAGTATTCATATAATGTAGGTATCTGGGGAACCAGTATCTGTGGTGGTGAACTCCTCGACCCTACTCAGGGTTTGCCAGAAGAGGCTTACCTTAAGCATGTAACAGCTAAGGAGCAGGAGGCTACTCTCAAGATTACCTTCGACAAGGGTGAGATTGTTGCAGTGAATGGTGAGAAGTTTGACGATAAGGTTGCTGCCATTCAGAAGATTGAAGATATTGGTGCTTCTTATGCTATTGGTCGTGATGCCAACGTTGGCGATACTATCATCGGTATCAAGGGACGTGTAGGCTTCGAGGCTGCAGCTCCTAAGCTCATCATCGAGGCTCACCGTCTATTGGAGAAGAGCACACTTAGCAAGTGGCAGCAGTATTGGAAGGATCAGGTTGCCAACTGGTATGGCATGTTCCTCCACGAGAGTCAGTATCTTGAGCCTGTCATGCCAGACATCGAGGCTATGTTGACTTCTTCGCAGCGCAACGTCACAGGTACTGCCATACTCAAACTCCGTCCTTATGGTTTCGAGACTGTTGGTGTAGACTCTGACAATGACCTCACAAAGTCTAAGCTCGGCGAATATGGCGAGACTCAGACTGGCTGGACTGCCGACGAAGCTAAGGGCTTCATCAAGGTTAGCTCTACTCCATTGCGTGTATACTACGGCATGCACCCTAACGAGGAAAGATAAAAAAACAAAATAATGCTATGCCTACTGCAACCTTTAGGTATCCACGTGCGTCAAATAATTAAACAATAACACATTATTATATATTATATTATGGCAACAGGAAAAAGATTACATCGCAGCAGCGACGATAAATGGATTGCAGGTGTCTGCGGAGGTTTTGCAGAGTATTTAGATTGGGACCCTACTCTAATACGTTTGGCATGGCTGTTTCTGACAGTATTCAGCGCCGGTTTCCCAGGTTTGCTCATCTACATATTCTTGTGGATTTGCATGCCGAAGTAATATTCTTACTTCACTCTATGGGAGCCACTAACAACTCCACACAATGATTAAAATTGGAATTTTAGGTGCTGCAGGATATACAGGAGGCGAACTTATTCGTCTCCTGTTAAATCATCCTGAAGCAGAGATAGTTTTCGCAAATAGCGAAAGCAATGCAGGCAATAGTGTTGCCGATGTACACGAAGGTCTCTATGGCGAAACAGACTTGAAGTTTACTGCCGAAATGCCTTTCGATCAGGTAGATGTCATTTTCTTCTGCTTCGGTCATGGCAAGAGCGAGGCATTCCTTAAGGAGCACAATGTGCCTGAGAATGTGAAAATCATCGACTTGGCTCAAGACTTCCGTCTTGCTCCTCAAACTGTGGTTGCAACTCAGCAACCAACTCCAGCAGCCCACGACTTCGTATATGGTCTTCCGGAAATAAATGAGGCAAAGATAGCTTCTGCTATGCATGTTGCCAACCCTGGTTGTTTTGCCACATGTATTCAGCTTGGCTTGTTGCCTGCAGCAAAGATGGGACTCATCAATAGCGACGTTAGCGTTAATGCTATTACTGGCAGCACGGGTGCCGGTCAGAAGCCTGGAGCAACAACCCATTTCTCTTGGCGTATGGGCAACATGAGTATCTATAAGGCTTTCAGCCATCAGCATGTGCCAGAGATATGCCAGAGCCTTAAGCAGACTCAGGGTTATCTCGATGCTGCCATCGACTTCATTCCTTATCGTGGCGACTTTGCTCGTGGCATCTTTGCTACAGAGGTGGTAAAGACCGATAAACCTTTGGAAGAAATCGTTGCAGGCTATAAGGAATTCTACAAGGATGCCAAGTTTACTCATTATGTAGACAAGGCGCTCGACCTAAAGCAGGTGGTAAACACCAACAAATGTTTGGTTCACGTCGACAAATATGGCGACAAGCTCCTCATCACTTCATGCATCGACAACCTCTTAAAGGGTGCCGTTGGCCAAGCAGTACAAAACATGAATATCATGTTCCATCTTGATCAAACTTCGGGTCTTAAATTAAAGCCATCGGCTTTTTAAACACTTAACAACATGATTTTATACGACGTATATCCTCTTTTCGATATAAATATTGTAAAGGGCAAGGGCTGCAAGGTATGGGACGACAAAGGTCAGGAATACCTCGACCTTTATGGCGGCCATGCAGTAATCAGCATAGGTCATTGCCATCCTCACTATGTGGAGATGCTGACCAACCAACTTAATGAGTTAGGATTCTATTCCAACTCCGTAATCAACAAACTGCAAGTGAAGCTCGCCGAGCGTTTAGGCAAAGCAAGTGGCTACGACGACTATCAGTTCTTCCTCATCAACTCTGGTGCCGAAGCTAACGAGAATGCATTAAAGTTAGCATCTTTCACCAACGGCAGAACTCGCGTACTTTCTATAGAGAAAGCTTTCCATGGTCGTACATCTCTTGCCGTTGAGGTAACGAACAATCCTAAGATTATCGCTCCTATCAACGCTAATGGTCATGTCACCTATCTTCCTATCAACGATCTTGAGGCTTGGGAAAAGGAACTTGCTAAGGGCGATGTTTGCGCTTGTATCATCGAAGCCATTCAGGGCGTAGGTGGTTGCAACATGGTTACTCCTGAGTTTGCACAGGGCTTGCAGGCAGCTTGCAAGAAATATGGTACCGTGCTCATCTGCGACGAGATACAATGTGGCTATGGTCGTAGCGGTAAGTTCTTCGCTCATCAATGGATCGGCATTCGTCCTGATATGATTACCGTGGCTAAGGGCATCGGCAATGGTTTCCCTATGGGTGGTGTATTGATTTCGCCTGAGTTTAAGCCTGTTTATGGTCAGCTTGGCACAACCTTCGGTGGCAACCACCTTGCATGTACTGCAGCGCTCGCCGTGCTCGATGTCTTTGAGAAAGAGAACTTGGTAGAGAATGCGCATGTGGTAGGTGAATATCTCATCAGCCAACTCAAGGAGCTACAGAAGCGCAACAGTCATATCACCGAGATTCGCGGACGTGGACTCATGGTAGGTGTCGTTCTCGATATTCCTCACAAGGAAGTTCGCAACAAGCTCATCCACGAGCAGCATTGCTTCACAGGTTGCGCAGGCACCAACATCCTCCGCATTCTTCCTCCATTAATATTGAGCAAAGAAAATGTTGAGGATTTCATCGGCAGACTTGAAAAAGTATTAAAGGAGGTATAGATCATGAAAATTTCTATCATTGGAGCTGGAGCCATGGGTGGTGCCATGGTTGAAGGACTCTTGCAAAGCGAGAAGTTTCTTCCTTCCGACATTACTGTCTCTGACCACAATCAGCCAGTTTTAGACCACTTTGCAAGCAAAGGAGCAAGCGTAACATTAGACAACCAGCTTGCCGTAGATGGTACCGACATCGTATGCGTAGTGGTAAAACCATGGTGCGTAGAGAAAACACTAAAGGGCATCAAGAATGCTCTCGACTATAAGAGTCAAAAGCTCGTTGTTGTGGCAGCAGGTGTTCCTTCTACCGAAATCAAGCAATGGCTCGATAAGGATGGTTGCACACCAACTTTCTTCCTCGTAATGCCAAACATCGCCATAGCCTACAAGCAGTCTATGACTTTCATCACTCCTGTAGACGCATCGGCAACAGAAATAAAACAGACAACCGACATCTTCGACGAACTTGGCGAAAGCCTCATCATGGAAGAGCGCCTTTTCCCTGCAGCCACAGCTATGTCGTGTGCCATCGCATACGCCATGCGCTATGTCCGAGCTAATGTAGAAGGTGGCGTGGAAATGGGCTTCAAAGCCAAGGATGCCAAGAAGATTGTCTTGCAGACCATAAAGGGTGCTGTAGAATTGCTTCAGGCTACAGGCGAACACCCGGAATCAGCCATCGACAAAGTAACTACTCCTGGCGGTTGCACCATCAAGGGTCTAAACACCATGGAGCAAGAAGGCTTCACCAATGCCGTTATCAAAGGTTTGCTGGCTGGCAAGAGATAAAAATCAAAACGACCTACAATATAAAATGGGGGTGTGTCAAAATTCACACCCTCTTTTAAAATATCACAAAGCCCGAA
>SAMEA104315428__coassemble_2018_pt1 | contig 8483 bp, 6 predicted proteins | sample SAMEA104315428__metabat2_high_PE_032 | metagenome-assembled genome bin SAMEA104315428 (sample SAMEA104315428) | gut metagenome | biome: Monkey gut; feature: monkey-associated habitat; material: faeces | place: China | collected 2013 | reverse complement strand
TTAACAAGGTCGGTAAGCACCTTAGCATTCTCTACCTCAGACAAACCAATCATTGCGCAACCCACATTCGGCAACACATCAGTACCCATATCGGCAAGAGCGCGAGCCATGTTGTGGAGCTTGTGTGAATACTTCAGTCCGTCCCAATGATAAGAACCATTAGGCAAGAAGTCATAGTCTTTCTTTCCCTCGTCATGACAAGTGTCGAAGAGGTTTTCCTGGTTGTAGAATCCTACTGCATAAACAGAATACTTCTTCTGTGCAGATGCAAAAAAGGACACGAGCAGCACAGCTGCAAAGGTCAAAAGTAGCTTTTTCATATAATTATAAATTTATCTGCTGCAAATATCGTAATTTTTATCTAATAAAATGCATGTTTAATGAAAAAATAATAAAAAAGGCTCGTTATTGTCGAATATATTTATTTACTTTGCAGAATAATCATTTATTAATCCAAATTATCTCTTATGAAAAAAAAGCTAACTTTAGCTGTGATTGCTCTCAGCTCTACTTCTTTGGCTTTAGCCCAAAATGACTCTATAGGTCAGATGGGTGCCATTATGGGCGAACAGGCTTTCACTTTCACGGAGGCACAGTTGGGTGAGGAAGACAACTTTTCACAGAATGTCACCATCATCAACTCTAACTCAAATATCTATGCCTCTCAAGTGGGATATCTGTTCTCGCCAGTAAGGTTCAGGTATCGCGCCTTTAATCAGAAATACAATGATGTTTACATCAATGGCGCGCCAATGAACGATATGGAGACAGGTCAATTCCGCTATTCTCTTGTTGGTGGTTTGAATCAGCAGACAAGAAACATGGACTCTGCAATGCCTTTCGAAGAAAATGCATTCAACATGTCAAACATGGCGGGAAGTAACAACTACGACTTCCGTCCTGCCAACATGGCTGTAGGCCAGCGTATATCTCTCGCTGGTGCTAACCGCAACTATACCGTACGCGGTATGTACACCTATAACAGCGGACTCAACTCTAAGGGTTGGGCTGTAAGTGCCAACGTCACTTATCGTTGGGCTGACAAGGGTTATGTAGAGGGAACATTCTATAATGCTCTTTCTTACTATCTCGGTGTGCAGAAACTCTTTGGTGAAAACAACAAACATTCTCTTACTTTCGCCACATGGGGCAACCCTACCGAACGTGCATCGCAGGGAGCTTCTACCGACGAAATGTATTGGATTGCTAACGACAACACTTACAACCCTTATTGGGGTTACCAAAACGGTAAGAAGAGAAACTCTCGTATCGTTAACGACTTCGCTCCTACAGCTTTGTTGACATGGGATTGGAAGATCAACGACGATATGAAGGTTACTACAACTCTTGCTGGTAAGTATGGTTGGTATAGCTCTACAAAGCTCAACTACAATAATTCTGACAACCCACATCCTGACTACTGGAAGATGTTGCCATCAAGCTATTATGATGTTTGGGGCGACAACACACAGTTCCAGACTGATCAGGCTTTGGCTGATTGGAAGTTGGCTTACGAATACTTGAGCTCAAGCAAGGCTAACCGCCAGATTAACTGGGATCGTCTATACCTTTCTAATAGAAATGCATCTGCTCAGGGTGCCGACGCTATGTACTACATTCAGAAGCGCCACAACGACCAGAGCATGATAACATTGTCGTCTACTCTCAATGCTCATCTCGACAAGAAGAGCAAATGGAATATTGGTTACTTGCTTTCTACAAGCAACACCAAGCACTATCAGACAATGGACGACCTTTTGGGTGCAACAACATTCCACAATATCAATACTTACGCCATCGGTACATACGCTCCTGGTTCTAACGAGGTGCAGTACGACCTCAACAACCCTAACCGTGTTGTTGGCGAAGGCGACAAGTTTGGCTACGACTACGATATCCGCGTAAACAAGGGTTCGGTATGGACAAGCTACACTCGCAACATGAGACGTTTCAACTTCCTCGTTGCAGGACGTATCGGTGCTACTTCTATGGAGCGTAATGGTAAGATGCGCAATGGTTTGTTCCCTAACAACTCATACGGAAAGAGTGGTATGGCTAACTTCTGTGAGGGTGGCGCAAAGGCTGCTATGACATTCTCAGCAGGTCATGGTCACACATTCTCTCTCGGTGCTGGCTATCAGTGGAATGCTCCTACAGCATCTACTGCTTTCCAAGCTGCAGAGATGAACAACGACTTTGTGAAGAACCTCAAGAATGAGCGCGTATTTAGCAGCGAGTTCGGCTATCAGTATCAGAACGCTTGGGTGCACGCCAACGTAAACGCATACTACAGCCGTCTTGACAATGTTACTGAGTGGACATGCTTCTACTTCGACGACATCAACTCGTTCTCTTATGTTTCATCTACTGGCAACACAAAGGAATACTATGGTGTTGAGGCAGGTTTGAAGTTCAAGCTCGCTTCTTATCTCGACTTGAAGTTTATCGGTACTATCAGCGAAGCTAAGTATGTTGACGACGCTAATGTTCGCTACTTGAACTCTACACAGGGTACATACAACGACGATATCCTTCGTTGCACAGGTATGCGCGAGAGCGGTACTCCTCTTACAGCTGCTAGTGCAGGCTTTAGCTACCACCAGGGTGGATGGTTTATCGACCTCAATGGCAACTACTACGACAGAATCTATCTCAGCTACTCTACATACTATCGTATGGATGGTCCTTTGAGCAAACTCAATCAGGAGCCTTCAGCACAGGATAAGGGTAATGGCGGATTCATGCTCGATGGTAGCATTGGTAAGACATTGCGCTTGAAGACTGGACAGTTGAGCATCAACTTGATGGTTACCAACATCCTCAACAACACCCGCATCTGCACAGGTGGATACGAGCAGAGCCGTTCTGACGTCACATCATCGGGCAACGCACGTTCTTACAGATTCTCTAAGAATCCTAAGAAGTACTATGCATACGGTACAAACGGCATGATTAACTTGACTTACAGATTCTAAACGACTCACTGAAATGAAAAATATTAAATATCTATTAATGTTAGTGCTCGCATGCAGCCTGTTTACTGGTTGTATGGACGATGATTGGGACACTCCAAACGCCGAGGCACTAAATAAAGCCTATGGCAATCAAGAGATTGCTGAGACTAACGTAATCACCATCGGCAGTTTAAAGGAAAAATACGAAAGCGTTATCAATGCGTCCACAAACTCTTATGAGCAGATTACAGAGGATGTACAGATTAAGGGTCGCGTAGTTGGCAACGACATCGGTGGCAACATCTACAACGAAGTATCTATCGACGATGGCACAGGTGCTATCCTCATCTGCATCTCTCAGGGTGGTTTATTCTCTTACCTTCCTGTAGGTCAGGAAATCGTTGTTGACCTCAAGGGTCTCTACATCGGTGGCTATGGCAAGCAGGCAGAAATCGGTATGCCTTATACCAATGCCAAGGGCAACAGCTACGTTAGCCGTATGAGCCGCGTATTGTGGAACAAGCACTTCAAACTCACAGGTGTTGCTGATGCAAGCAAGGTTGTAGCTGAGGAGTTCGATCTTAGCAAACGTACTAATGAGGAGTATTTTACTGCTAACAATGGCAAGCTGATGACCATCAAGAACGTAGAGTTTACAAATGCTGACGGCAAGACAACTTTCGCACCAAGCGATGAGAAGGATGCTGCAAACAGCGTAAACCGCGGTCTGTCGCAAAATGGCAAACCTATAGCAACAAGCAGCTTAGTAGTTCGTACAAGCTCGTATGCTGATTTCGCAGCTAAGCAATTGCCTACAGGTAAGCTGAACATCACAGGCGTATTCACACGCTACAGAACTACTTGGCAGATTCTGATACGCGACGAAAGAGACATTCAGTCTGCAGAATAACAACCTATATATATAATAAGGTGGAGGCTAATACCTACACCATAAACAAAAACAAAACAAAAAATATTCTATAATATGAAAAAGATAGCATTATCAATGATGGCACTTGCCATGGCGGCAGTGACATTCACAAGTTGCGAAGATGTTCCTGCTCCATACGACTATCCAGGAACTGGTGGTGGTGGCTCTACCACTGAAGGCGTATACCTTAATCAGAGCTTTGCTAAAGACCTTGGCGACTTCAAGTCATTTGGTACAAACGACAACATCGCTTGGAAAATCGATTATAGTAGCGCTTGTATAACAGGTTTCAAAGACTATAATGGCGATGGCACCAAGACCAATGAGGCAGGTGTAACATATCTCGTTAGCCCAGAGGTAGACCTTACAAAGGCAAGCAAGGCTTATATCGAAATGAACCATGCTATGAAATATGAGCGTGGCGACGTAAATGCCAACAACACTCTGCTCATCAGCAAGGACTATACCGACGACCCTACAAAGGCAACATGGACAACTATCGCTTATCCTACAACAGGCCTCAACGATGCTTCTACAAAGGAGTTTGTTTTCGTAACATCAGCAGCAAACATTCCTGCTGAATACATCGGTCAGAAGGTTAGAATCGCTTTCCGCCATACATGTACAGATAAGCAGTCTTCTACTTGGGAGATCAAGACTCTCAGCGTTAAGGAAGGTGAAGTTGAGAATGGTGGTGGCGAAGTTACTCCAACCCCAACTCCTGGTCAGGGCACAGGCGAAGGCACAGAGGCTTCTCCATACGATGTAACAAAGGCTTTGGCTATTATCACATCAGGAAACATTCCAACAAGCGAAGTTTATGTAAGCGGTATCGTATCAAGCATATCAGAAATCGAAACAGCAAACTACGGTAATGCTACATACAACATCTCTGTTGATGGAACTACAACATCTGAGCAGCTCATCGTATATCATGGCTTCTATCTCGGTGGTGAGAAATTTACTTCTAATGACCAGTTGAAGGTTGGCGACAAGGTTGTTGTGTATGGTAAGCTCAAACAATTCTACGAGAAGAAGGAAATTGATTACAACAATAAGATTGTTTCTCTCAACGGCAAGAAGGCTGAAACAGGTGGTGGTGAAGAAAAGCCAGGTGGTGGCGAAGTTACTCCTCCTGCTCCAACAGGCGACAACCTCCTTGCTAATGGCAACTGTGAAACTTGGGATGGCACAACTCCTGTAAACTGGAAGACTACAAGTAAGGCAGGTAATGCTTCGCTAAAGCAAAGCACAGACGCTCATGGCGGTTCTTACTCAATATCTGTAGGCTTCAATGCTTCTCAGAACAAGCGCCTTGGATATAAGGAGATTACCCTTAAGGCAGGTACTTATAAGTTCTCATTCTACGCAAAGAGCACAACTGCAGACAAATCACAGTGCCGCCCTGGTTATGTTGTAGTTACTGATGGAGTTGCAGACAAGAACTACAACTATAGAGAAGCCTATGAACCTCTCAACAATAGCACATGGACATTGGTAAGCTATGAGTTCACACTCACCGAGACTAAGACAATCTGCTTGGTAGTAATGAATCCTAAGACAACTGCTTATGCTACAGCTCAGGACATCCTCGTTGACGATGCTTCGCTCGTAACAGCAGATGGCGGTTTGGTAGAATAATACCATATTCTTAAATATAACATCAAGAGGGGCTCTCAAGAGTTCCTCTTTTTTTATTCATCTACAAACAAAAAGTCATAATTGTTTGGTAGATAGGAAAATTCTTACTACCTTTGCAACCCAAAGCGCATAATAGCGAAAATTATTAATAACAATTCAATATTAAACAGAAATGAAAAAAGGTATTCATCCAGAAAACTATCGCCCCGTCGTATTTAAGGATATGTCCAACGGCGATATGTTCCTTACAAAGTCTACATGCAAGACTACAGAGACAGTAGAATTTGAAGGCGAAACTTACCCAGTAGTTAAAGTCGAAATCTCAAGCACATCTCACCCATTCTATACAGGTAAGAGCAAGCTTGTTGATACTGCCGGTCGTGTTGATCGCTTCATGAGCCGTTACGGTAAGTTGAACAAGTAAGACAGATATCTTTTCACAAGATACATACGATTTTATAAGGGTGCGGTCGAAGGTAGTTGCATATACGCTTCGGTCGCACTTTTTGTTTTCTCTTTATTTATATTCTTAATCCTTTAGAAGATTCATTCACCCCACCCCATTTATTCACCCCGCCTTATTTATCCTGACAAAAATATTAATCACCCTTAATCATGCTAAAGAAATCTCTATTATATATTTTTGCAGCTATGACATTAGTTGCATGCTCAAGCGATGATAATGAAGAAGGCTTTTCCACCAACGCTAATGCCAACTCTACAAAGCAATGCGCTGAATATGGTGGATTGGAGTTTCCTCGCTTGAATAGCGATACAAAGAACAATGTGGTGCTTGTTCACAAGAGCAATGGTATACTCAACTATTGCGTAGAGTGGGACATGCAGAAGAAGTCGCAGCGTTGGTCGTGCTACAAGATGTACAAGAGCATCATGGCTTCAAATGTAGACCGATTCGATGTAAAATATAATAATCCAAACCCAAATAAATATAAATATCAATATCCTTTAGATCCAATATTGGATGAAAAATATCCTTGGTCTGTAGGTAGCGGTGATGGTTACTATCGCTCAGGATATGATCATGGACATATCTGTCCTTCGGCAGATAGATTGATGAGTTTTGAACAAAACTATCAAACTTTCTATCTCACCAACATGCAGCCACAAACAAATGGTTTCAATGCTAAAGTATGGGCAAATATGGAGAAAAAGGTGCGCGATTGGGCAAAGAGCAACAGCTACAAATTCTGCGATACCATGTATGTATGCAAGGGTGGAACCATCGATAATAAGAGCCAGATTGCTGGAACTATAAACGGTCATATCATCCCAAAATATTTCTTTATGGCAATTCTTATCAGCAAAAAGCAATCAAGTGGCAACGTGAAATATGATGCCATGGCTTTCTGGATAGAGCATAAGAATTGTACCGACAATAACAACGCATTGAAGAAATATGTCATCACTATCGACGAATTGGAAAAGAAGACTGGCATCGACTTCTTCTGCAACTTGCCTGACGGTATAGAGAAGGAAGTTGAATCAACTGTCAACATGAAGCTTTGGGGATTTAACTAATAGTCACAAAACATCTACCCAAAGAGAGAGAAATAATAAGTATAAAATATTAGCCGTAATGCTTAAACGACATAAGCATTACGGCTATTTTATTGTGTGCATTTTTGCAATTAGTTTCGTTGCCAGTACCACATAAGTAACACTCCAGTACCAACTATGTGAAACTCCAGTACCAGATAGGTGAAACTCCAGTACCAGATAGGCGGTACTAAAAACGGTACTGAGGAGCTTTTTCAAAGTAGCCTATTTCTTGAATATTCTTACTGGCTTTACTTCATTTTTCTCTGTGCTGCGGGTAGCTTCGTCTACACTTCCCTTCTTTGCGTAGTCATAGCCAAAACCGTATTCATAGTCATAATTAGGCGAAGAGGTGTGGCGCAAGCGGAAGTTTACTCTCTGGTCGCCATAATAGATTGTGCCTACGAAGTAGTTGTCGCTAAGATGATAGTCGTAGATTTGTACTCTCGTTCCTTCTTCTATCAAATATACATCTATCACACCATTATTAACTTGCCAATCAATATGGTTAGCAATATAGCTTCCCCAAGGACCATTGTTGTAGTGGTCAACCCAATATCCTGTACCTGAGGAATAGCGGTAAGGATCGCGCGAGAAGCAGATTTCCGAATAAGTGGCATCATACACTCTGCCATCGTATTCCATACTCACATACATGTTTCCACTCCATGTTCCTTCCAAAGTATATGCTATTTCAGCATCCTCATCACACGAAGTGAAAGTCATAGCCATCAATGCCATGAAAGCCATTGCCAATATAGATGTAAACTTCTTCATAATCTTACTGTTTAAATTGGTTGTTGATTTATTTTCTACTGCAAAGATAGGTTTATATTTTCATTCTGCCAATAGTAAAACTCATATTCATCGGTATGTTTTCCCTATAGTGCAGGGAAAAATCCCTAAAATTAGTATAATAATCGCGTTGTGTTGCTTGGATTACAATTAATTTTGGTATTTTTGCATAGCAAATAAAATAAAACATAACATACAAACAAAGATGAGAACAGTTTACGAATTCTCTGTCAAGGACAGAAAAGGTAAAAACGTATCACTCAAAGAGTATTCAAACGAAGTACTCCTTATAGTCAACACAGCAACACAATGCGGATTCACACCTCAGTATGAAGATTTAGAACAGCTCTACGAGAAATATCATCAGCAGGGTTTCGAAATCCTCGACTTCCCATGCAACCAGTTTGGTAGCCAAGCTCCTGGTACTGACGAGTCTATACACAACTTCTGTAAGCTCAACTATGGTACAGAGTTTTCGCGTTTCAAGAAGATCAAGGTTAATGGCGACGATGCTGACCCATTGTTCAAGTTCTTGAAAGAATGTAAGGGTTTCGCTGGTTGGGACGAGAGCCATCCTCTATATCCAGTATTAGACAAGATGCTCT
>SAMEA104315428__coassemble_1998_pt1 | contig 8593 bp, 5 predicted proteins | sample SAMEA104315428__metabat2_high_PE_032 | metagenome-assembled genome bin SAMEA104315428 (sample SAMEA104315428) | gut metagenome | biome: Monkey gut; feature: monkey-associated habitat; material: faeces | place: China | collected 2013 | reverse complement strand
TCTTTCACAGAGAGCTTCGAGGACGAAAGTCTTCGGAGCTCTTTTCGTTTATATACACTTCATTACATGCTACACATTATTATATATATACATATTATTATATATACGCCTTTACCCTTTTATTCTTTTACTCTTTTACCTTTTTATTCTTTTACTCTTTTATTTTTTTACCTTTTTACCTTTTTTTATGGTTGTGAACCGCTATGAACTTGTTTTGTATTATTATTTAACTTATCTTTGCAACATAAATGTTTAATTCCAAATATGACTCTAATTATGAAACCTTATTTTGTGATTGGTATTTTGTCTACCTATTTGTTTGCTTGCTGTTCAAGCGACAGTGTTAATGAAACTATACCTCCTACACCTCCTTCAGAGAAGGTACCTATCAATATTAGTACTACTGTGAGTAGTCGTGCTACAGATTTGGCTTTTGAAGTTGGAGACAAGATTGGTTTGTATGTGGTAAATCATAATGCTGATGGTTCTGCTGCAGCCCTAAAGGTTTCTGGCAACCATGTTGACAACATGCAGTATACATACAACAGCTCTTGGACTCCTGCTACCCAGACTTACTGGAAGGATAATACTACTCATGCAGATTTCTATCTGTATTACCCTTATACATCTACTATTACCAGTATTGATGCTATGCCATATAGCGTAAAGGCCAATCAGAGTAAGCTTTCTGATTACAAGGCGGGTGATTTGATGATTGGTAAGACTATAGACGTAGCTCCTACAGAATCGTCTGTTAAGATAGAAGCTAAGCACGCAATGAGTCAAATGACTATTAAGCTTGTTGCAGGTAATGGTTTTACTGATGCAACTTTGGCTGCTGCCAAAATTAGTGTGAAAGTTAATAGACTTAAGACTAAAGCTACGGCTAATCTTGTTACAGGTGCTGTTACTGCCATAGGTGACGAAGCTGATATTATTCCTTATAAGGTGGCTAATAATAGCTATAAGGCTATCGTTGTACCTCAGTTGGTTGGCGAAGGCAACTTGATCACTATAAATGTTGATGGTAGAGACTTTAACTTGCAAAAAACAAGCAACTTTACAGGCTTTGAGGCTGGCAAGAAACATAATTTTAACGTTACCTTGAGCAAGACCAGCAATGGTGTGAATGTAAACATCACCAAGTGGGAAGATGATGGTAACGATTATGGTGGCACAGCAGAATAATATTGTTTTATAGTAAATACGCTATGATAAAGATAAAGCATACATTATTATATATGGTTGCCGTTGTTGCCTATGTATTGACAGGATGTAGCGACGATTTATTCAATGGTGACTATAGTCAGCATGATAGCAACCGTATACAGCTATCTGGCGACATCGACCAGCTTGCTGTGACTCGTGTTAATGACAATGGTTTCTGCAATGGTGACGTGATGGGTGTGTACATTGTAGATTACGAAGGCAACAACCCTGGCACGCTGAAGGTTAGCGGCAACCGTGGCGACAATGTGCGCCACACTTTCGATGAGCCTAACTATAAGTGGAACTCCGCTTATGACCTTTTCTGGAAAGACAAGCATACGCATATTGATGTGTATGGCTACTATCCTTTTGCCAATCCTGAGAGCATAGAGGATTATCAGTTTGAAGTACAGAAAGACCAGAGCAAGGCAACCGAGAATGGCGAAATGGGTGGCTACGAAGCGAGCGATTTTCTCTGGGGCAAGGTGTCGGATGTGGCTCCTACCACCAGCGTAATCCGTTTGCCTATGGCGCATCGCATGTCTAATGCCCGTGTTACCCTGATTCAGGGTTCCGGTTTTGCCGAGGGCGAATGGGCGAATCTGGAGAAGATTGTTCTGACAGCCAACGTAGCCCGCAAGGCAAGCATCAACCTTTCTACTGGCGAAATCAAGACTGCAGGTGCTGTAGAGAACACCATGACCATCCCATCTCGTACTAACGACGAGTGGCGCACCATCGTGGTTCCTCAAACCGTGGCAGCCGGCACAACACTCTTCAGCATCACCATCGGCGGCGTACCTTATAAGTTCACTAAGAACGAAGCACTTACCTACGTATCTGGCAAGATGATGAACTTCGGTATCAAAGTAGATAAGCAGACCGGAAGCGGCGCTTATAAGCTTACTTTGGTAAGCGAAAGCATTACTCCTTGGGAGAATGATCTCGTGAGCCATGATGCAACGGCGAAGGAGTATATTGTCATCAACTCTACTCCTGGAGGCTTGAAGAATGCCATTACAGCAGCTAATAAGGACTATACGCAGGTTCGAAATCTCAAGATTACAGGACAGATTAATGCAAAGGATTTCTACTTCATGAGAGATTCTATGCTCCGTTTGTCAGCATTGAATTTGAAAGAAGTTCGAATCAAAGGATGGGGAAAGAACGAAGAGTATGAAGAGAATATGGATGATCAAATTCCAAATAGTGCTTTCTATTTCATTCAGACTGTGGGAGGAAGTAATAGTCTCAATAGAATAGTTCTTCCTGACACTTTAAAATCTATTGGTTCAAATGCGTTCTACGGCTGCAAATATCTGTCAGGTTCTCTTATAATCCCTGAAGGTGTGACAGAAATTAAACGTGGAGCTTTCAACGGATGTATCGGTCTAAATGGAATCTTATCTCTCCCATCTACTCTAAAAAAATTAGGAAATAGAGGCGAAGATGATATGGGTGATGAAGGAACTGACTATTATGGAGGCGTATTTCAAAATTGTAGAAATCTTACAGGAAATTTAATTTTGCCAGATAATTTGGAATTAATTAGAGGATATTGCTTCTCTGGGTGTAGTGGATTATATGGTGAATTAAGATTACCTGCAAAACTTAAGAGAATGGGTAATTGTGCGTTTAGTTACTGTTCTGGATTCTCAGGCTCATTATCAATACCACAAGGTATTACAGCCCTACCATCTGAAGCATTTCATAACTGTGGTTTTAACGGAACCCTAACTTTACATGATGGTATAACAAATATTGCAAACGATGCTTTTGCAAACTGTCATTTCAAAGGCGAATTACACTTGCCCAAAAGTCTAAAAGTCATTTCGGAAAACGTCTTCTGTAATAATGATTTTTCAGGAACCTTAACATTACCATCTACCCTTACCCATATCGGTAGCAATGCTTTTGCAAACAATTGGCGATTGATGGGAGTTCTTGATATTCCTAATGAAGTAGAAAGTATCGGTGAAAGTGCATTTTCAAACTGTAAAATGTTGGAAGGAATTATCTTTCCTGAATCTATGGAGACTATTCGCCAAGGCGCATTCAATGAATGCTATGGTATCAATTCCATTGTATGTAAAGGAACGATGCCTGCCCATATTGAGAGCGGAGCTTTCAATGGCGTAGCCAAGGATAACTTCACTCTCGAAGTTCCAGAGTCAGCCATTTCCCAGTATCAATCAGCACCAGGCTGGTGCGACTTCAAGCGTATCGCAGCTCACCATGAGCTCGTTTGCCGCCCATCTGTAGCCTGCGCTTTGAGGACGTTGCATAAGCAGAAACTGGTGATTAACGCCGAAGGCGAATGGGAAGTAGCCAGCAAGCCAGACTGGTGTGAGGTTTCTCCTGCCAGCGGCAACAAGAAGACAGAAGTTACTTTGACCATCAAGGGAATGGCTAAGAATGCTGATAGTCGTGATGGAAAGGTGGTATTCCGCCTGAAAGACAAAGACTATACCCACGAATGTAGCGTTTCGCAGTATGGTTATGAATATGGCGAGGACGAATGGATTACCCTGCAGAAGGCTACCAAGGGCAACAATGGAGGAATCAACATCGTGCTGCTCGGCGACGGCTTTAGCGCAAAGGATATTGCCAGCGGCAAATATCTGAATGATATCAAGCAGGAAGTGGAGTATTTCTTCGGTATCGAGCCTTACAAGACTTACCGTGATTACTTCAACGTCTATACCGCCATTCCGCTTTCTACGGAATCGGGCGTGGGAACCGTGAACACCATCCGCTACAACCGATTCAACACTACCTTTACTGGTGGTGTAGGTCTAAAGGCTGATTATGATGAAATATTCGATTATGCTTTAGGTGCACCAACTGTTAACAAGCGCAATCTGAATCAGACGCTGATAATCATTGTTCCTAATTCTACCGATTATGGTGGCATCTGTCAGATGTGGCCAGACGGATCAGCAATTGCCTTCTGTCCTAAGAGTACCTACGGTTATCCGCTCAACACCCGTGGCGTAATCCAGCATGAGGCAGGTGGACACGGATTTGGAAAGCTGGGCGATGAGTACATTTATCACAACGCCTTCATAGATGCTTGTGGCTGCTCTTGCTGCGGACACGTTCTCGAATTCAACGCTGCCAAGTCGCTCGGCTGGTACGACAACCTTGAACTTACCGGCAAGATGCACAGCGTGGGCTGGAGCCATCTGATCTTCGACGACCGTTACAGCGACATCGTGGATATTTATGAAGGAGGCTACATGCACAACAGAGGCGTCTTCCGCTCGGAGCCGAACTCCTGTATGAACAACGATATTCCTTACTATAGCACCATCAGCCGTGAGAGTATCGTGAAACGCATCAAGGCGTATGCTGGCGAAACATACAGTTTCGAAGACTTCGTGAAGAACGACAAACGAGATGCAGGAATCGTAGAGAGCCGTGCTTTCGGTGGCAATGGCGACCAACGCAACGCAGGAACCTATCAGCATGCTCCTGTTATCCACAAGGGCAGTCCATTGAAGATGGCAAAGGTTAGAAAGCATCGCTAATGGCGAACTCTATGTTTAATGATATTATAGACAATTTAAACAAGATAAAATGAAGAAACGCATAATAAGAATCGCAAGTTTAGCGTTGGTAATATTAGGTATGGTATCTTGTAGCGATGAGCAGGAAACTGCTCTTCGCCCACAAGATGCGAAATCTACACCTATGACTTTTCTGGTGAGCCATCCTGGACAAGCATCACGTGCCACAGAGACCAACTTTGAGAAGAATGATAAGATTGGACTCTACGTGGCAGCCGCAAAAGCGCAATTGGAAATAGGTGGCAACCTTGTGAACAATGAGGCTCTTACCTACGATGGAAGCAAATGGGCTGCTGCAAGAGCCCTCTATTGGGACAAAGGCACATATACAGCCTATGCTTATTATCCATACATTGAGAATGTAAGCAGCATCACAGACCAACCATTCAGCGTAGCTCTTGACCAAAGAGTTGCTAAGACTGCTACATCCCTTGGTGGATATGAAGCCAGCGATTTGCTCTTTGCTACCAGCAAGAACATCTCAGCATCAGCTTCTCCTATAAACCTTACCTTCAAGCATATCATGAGTAAGCTGAAGATACGATTGGTGAAGGGCGAGGACTTTGAGGGAGAAATGCCAGCTACTGCAGATGTGTATATCCACAACACAGTGCCTACAGCCACTGTCGATTTGCAAGCAGGTGTGGCTACTCGTTATGTAAAGGGAACCCGCCATACCATTGTTGCTCGTCAAGACGATGAAGCCAGCTATTCTGCCATTATCGTTCCACAGCGCATCGACAACCGAATGCCGCTCATCGAAGTTGTGATGAAGGGTGTGAGCTATCTTTATGAGAGCAAGTTCCAATTTAAACCAGGAACAGAGCACCTTGTAAATCTCATCATCTCAGACAATCCTGATCAGGTGAAGATTGAGATTGGTGGTGAAATCAAGAACTGGCAATAATAGACATACAGAGTCTGATAATTTAATATTATCGGTCAATTTATTAGTAATTTCAATAGAGGCAGTAGTCATAAAGCTACTGCCTCTATTGGTTAAATAGCTAATGATATTTAGCCATTCAATATTGCTACAATTATCGGTAAATACCAAATTTTCAGTCACTTATATTCCCTTTAACATACGCTAATTAACCATAGCTGTTTATGCAATTGTTTGATTATCAATTTATTGAATAATGTACAAAAGTCTTAAAAACTGTAAACGCTTTGTATAATTGAAGAAATTTTCGTACCTTTGCACCCGATAAGAATAAGGATAGCAATTCTCAATACTCAAATTACGAGATGTTATTCGCTAAGGTATCTAACGGAGTTGAGACTATTTGAGTTTAGAGTACTTGTGTTTTTTGTACTTGGTCTCTTGCGTTCGTGATGAACTCTGAAAACTCCATAAAACTCAAATTATGAATTTTAAGGAAAAGATTGTAAGACTATGTATTCTATTTATTTTTGTACTAACTTCGCAGATTTCTGCATCTGCTAAAGCGTCTTCTACTTTCAATTGGCAACCTGTTATTGATGCTATTATTGAAGTAGAAAGCAATGGGGACACAAGAGCAAAGAGCGGCAATTCTGTCGGCGCAATGCAGATTACCCCAATCTTGGTTGCAGAATGTAATAACATTCTTCGCAGCCGCAATCAAAAAAAGCGTTATAAGCTTTCTGATAGATTTAGTTTGCAGAAGTCAAAGGAAATGTTCCTGCTGATGCAATCGCAGTTTAATCAGGAGAATAATGTTGAAAAAGCCATTAGGGCTTGGAATGGAGGAAACAACTTTAGTAAGAAGAGAACACAGCGTTATTTTGAAAAGGTGATGTGTGTGTTGAAATCTAATGATTAATATCATTAAATAAAAATAGCCAAGAAAAGCTTTTGCGTTTCTTGGCTATTTTGTTTTTAATTACTGTTTACGCTTATCAATATTGATTATAGCTTAAGCTTATCTGCATAATACATTATTGCTTGTCGTGTAATTTTTTCAGCCTCAGCTAATGAGCAATCGAGGTGACCTCCGCTGGCATTGAAATGTCCGCCACCATTAAAGAATTTCTGTGCAACTTCGTTTACCGAGAAGTCGTCGACAGAGCGCAAGCTAACCCAAATGCAATTATCTTTTCTATCGTCTTCGCGCAATGAGATAGACATCTTCATACCTTTTATGCGTAGAGGCTCATTTACGAGTCCCTCTGCGTCTCCTTTTATGAAGTGGTAGTCTTTCATGTCTTGGCGTGATAGAGCGTAATATGAGGCATGCAGATCCTCAAATACGTTAAGCTTCTGGCTCATTATATATCCACGCAGTCTGATAGCCCAAGAGCTATAGTTGTTGAATACGTTTCGATATATCTTGTCTTTATCTATATTCTTTGTGAGCAGTTGGCAAATGATGAAGAATATTTCAGGGCGGTTGGAATTATATGTAAATCCGCCAGTATCTGTCATCATACCGCAATATAGGTTAGTTGCGAATTTCTTATCGAGTTTATCAAACCCACCTAATTGCCAAACGATATGGAATATTAGTTCGCATGTTGAGCTCATCTCCTCGTGTGATACAGTTACAATGCTATCGATAGCCGGTCCCATGTGATGGTCTATGAGCACCTTTTCGGCTTTGCATTCCACTAATTCCTTTTCCATATCCTGCAGTCTGCTTGGCTGGTTTAAATCGAGGCAGAACACGAGGTCAGCCTCTTTGAAAGCCAGAGAAATACGTTCTTGATGTTTGTCGTATCGAAGTATCTTCTCGTTGTCTGGCATCCATGAAAGGAAGTCAGGGAAAGCATCAGGCATTGCTATTATAGCCTCTTTGCCAAAGCATGTGTGCAGATATTCTGCCCATGCCAAAGTAGAGCCCATGGCATCACCATCTGGCGACTTATGTGCACATATCACTATACGAGAAGAAGCCGCTATCTTCTCTTTGAGGGTAGCGGCTTCTTTATCAGTTAAGATATTTTTCAGCATTAGAATAGTTTTGAAGGATAAACGCCCTCGTCGATGAGTTTCTGAATACGATCAACTGTATCCTGACGGTCAGCAGCGTATGTCACACCGAACCACTTGCTTGTAGTATCAAGAACCTGAACAGTAGAAGTCTTCTCGTTGATGAGTTTGTTTACCATCAATGGAATGAAGAACTCAGCCTTGAGGTTAGAGATATTCTTTGGATCAGCAAGGAACTCCTTGAAATATTCCTCAGAATGCTCGAAATAGTCAGGAGTGAAGCCCCACATGTTCATAGAAACAGGAGTGTTGTCTTCTACTGCTACCCATTCGCCATTCTCGTCCTTGTAGCAAACAGGACCATTTACGCGCATGATTTCTGTACGCTCAACAACAGTTGTAAGGTTGCCCTTGTCGTCCTTTGAGCAGATACCACGAGCTACGGTACCATTCTCGCTAAGAGTGTTACCTACGCGGAAACCTACCATTGCATACTTGTTCTTTGAACCCTCTGGAAGTTCAGAAAGGAACTTGCCGATAACCTTGAAAGCATCACGGTTATAGAAGTCATCGCAGTTGATAACGCAGAAAGGCTCCTTGATAACGTCCTTTGCCATAAGTACAGCATGGTTTGTTCCCCATGGCTTCTCACGACCCTCTGGTACAGAGAATCCCTCTGGAAGAGCGTCAAGGCTCTGGAATACGAGCTCTGCTGGGATGTGACCTTCGTATTTAGACAATACCTGCTCACGGAACTGCTCTTCGAAATCACGACGGATAACGAAAACAATCTTACCGAAGCCTGCCTGAATAGCATCGTAAATAGAATAATCCATGATGGTTTCACCGTTTGGACCCAGACCGTCCAACTGCTTCAAACCTCCGTAACGGCTGCCCATAC
>SAMEA104315428__coassemble_1936_pt1 | contig 8849 bp, 6 predicted proteins | sample SAMEA104315428__metabat2_high_PE_032 | metagenome-assembled genome bin SAMEA104315428 (sample SAMEA104315428) | gut metagenome | biome: Monkey gut; feature: monkey-associated habitat; material: faeces | place: China | collected 2013 | reverse complement strand
AGAAGCGGTAAATGTTAAAACATTGGGGGCAAAAGTTAAAAGTCGGACAACATCGGACATAAGCGGACAACGATATGCGGAGCTGATGTATTTTTGCAAAGGGTTTGGGAGAGAATAAGGGTAAGAGACTTGAAAACTAAGGGTAAACGACGAGATACGAAGGCTAACAGCGAGAAATGAGGGCAAACGACGAGAAACAACGCGACAGACCGTACAAGCTAATGAGAGTAATCGAAAGGCGCCACGAGATTAGTCGAAAAGGCTTATGAGGATAGTCGCAGCAAACGAGGGGAGCAACAGCAGTAAAAGTACTAAAAAATACTAATACATTTTGTAATTTGCTCGAAATTTATTACTTTTGAAGTTGGTTTAAAGAATCAATCCTTTTAACCCCACAAAGGTTCAATCCTTATAACCAAGAAGAATCAATCCTTTTAACAAGATTAGAATTTAATGAAAAATATAATTATATCAGCATTCCTGTTTTTATTACCTTTGACGGCTTCGGCTCAGAAGATTACGCTAGGTTCCATGAACATAACGATGGACAACACACACGGAATTTACAAAGGCGAGATGGCAGCAGGAAAGCCACATGGCAAAGGCAACGTTGTTTTCGACAACGGCAACTCATACGAAGGCAACTTCGTGAAAGGCAAGCGCCATGGCTACGGAGTCTACACATTCGCCGATGGTGAGAAATATGAAGGCGAATGGTTTCAAAACCAACAGCACGGTCAGGGCACTTATTATTTCAACAACAACAACAAGTATGTGGGTCTTTGGTATCGCGACTATCAGCAGGGACACGGCATCATGTATTACTACAATGGCGACATTTATGTTGGCAACTGGCTGAAAGACAAACGACAGGGCAAAGGCAAATACACTTATTCAAACGGAGCTTTCTATGACGGTCAATGGGTTGACGACCAGAAGTCGGGCAAGGGAACTTTCGACTGGGGCGACGGCACAGTATACGAGGGTATGTGGGCAAACAACCAACGTTCGGGCAAGGGCACAAACAGATATGCTGATGGCGACATTTATGTTGGCGACTGGAAAGACGACATTCAGAATGGTAGAGGAATATACAAATTCCAAAATGGCGACGTTTACGAAGGCGACTATGTGCAGGGCGAGCGAACTGGCATAGGAATATTGAAATATGCCAACGGTGACAAATATACAGGCCACTTCTTCGAAGGCGACAAACAGGGTCAAGGCACATTGGTTTGGAACAATGGCGACACATATGTTGGCGACTGGAAGGACGACAAGCAGAATGGCCATGGCAAGCTCACCAAGAAGTCGGGCGACGTGTTTGAAGGCTCGTTTGCCAAAGGCAAGGTGGAGGGAGAAGTGATTATCCACTATGCCGACGGCTCACGATTTAAGGGCGTCTACAAGAATGGCAAGCGCAACGGCAAGGTGATAGAAGAAGACAAAGACGGCAAGCGTTTTGAAGGCACCTATGTCGACGACCGACGAGATGGCAACTTCGTGGAAAAAGACCGCAACGGAGCCATCACAGCCAAAGGACACTACGAGCGTGGCAGACGCTATGTGGACAAATAGTTAAAGAAGTTAGAGAAGTTAGAGAAGTTAAAGCCATATGTTTTCATGGCTAAAACTGTAGCTAAAAACTCCAACAGAAAGGCTATTGGCTTTAACTTCTAGCGACCAACTGAAGCGATAACTTCTTTTAATTCTATAACTTCTAAAAAGCAATAAATCTATATATTCAACAACTTAACAAAAACTTATACGGTTATGGTAGTAGACACAATGGAGAACATCGGAAAGTATGTTTCTTTGAACCCTCTTTTCGAGGAAATGGTAAAGTTTATCAATACCCACGATTTGGCAACTCTCGAAGTAGGCAAACACCCTATCGTAGGCAACGATTTGTTTGTGAACATCGCTGTTGCCAACGGCAAGACCGAGGAAGAGGCTGTTTTCGAAACCCATCGCAAGATGATCGACGTACAGATACCGCTCGATGCTCCTGAAACATACGGCTACACCCCTCTTTGCGACCTGCCAGAGGTGGAATACAACGAAGAGAAGGACATCACAAAATATCCTGGTGTGAAGGCTGAAACTCTCGTAAACTGCAAGCCAGGCGAATTTGCCATCTTCTTCCCTCAGGACGGACACCAGCCTTGCATCGGCACAGGCACCATCCACAAAGCTATCTTTAAGATTAAGGCTTAACCACTACTAACTTAAAAATAATTATGGCTGTAAAGAAAAAGGCAGCTAAGCCCGCTGCAGTAAAACATATCGGGCTTGTAAAGAACGACGGCTATCTCGAACCATTCGAGGATGCTATCAAGGGACGTCACGAAAATGCGCTACATAAGCTCGCACAACTTACCGATAACGGCAAGAAGACTCTCTCTGATTTTGCTAATGGCTACGAATATTTCGGACTCCACAAAACTGCTCGTGGAGGATGGGTGTTTCGCGAGTGGGCTCCTAACGCTACCGACATCTATCTCGTAGGCGATTTCAACAACTGGCAGGAGAGCGACAAGTATAGAGCAAAACGCATAAAGGGTACCGAAAACTGGGAACTCAAACTGCCAGCTAAGGCTATGAAGCATGGCGACCTTTATAAGATGCACGTTTATTGGGACGGCGGACACGGCGAGCGTATTCCTGCTTGGGCTCAGCGAGTGGTGCAGGACGAGGAAACAAAGATATTCTCGGCACAGGTATGGGACGCAGAACCATACGCATGGAAGAAGAAGACTTTCAAGCCTAACACTTCCCCACTCCTCATCTACGAATGCCACATCGGTATGGCGCAAGACGCTGAGAAAGTGGGCACATATACTGAGTTTAAGGAGAATGTGTTGCCACGAATCATTGCCGATGGCTACAACTGCATCCAGATAATGGCTATCCAGGAGCACCCTTACTACGGTTCGTTTGGCTACCATGTAAGCTCATTCTTTGCAGCATCAAGCCGCTTTGGCACTCCAGAAGAGCTAAAAGCCCTGATCGATGAAGCCCACAAGCACGGCATAGCTGTGATCATGGACATCGTTCATTCTCACGCCGTGAAGAACGAGGTTGAGGGACTCGGCAACCTTGCTGGCGACCCTAACCAATATTTCTATCCTGGCGACCGCCACGAGCATCCAGCTTGGGACAGCCTATGCTTCGACTATGGCAAAGACCAGGTGATCCACTTCCTGCTCTCTAACTGCAAATACTGGCTCAACGAATTCCATTTCGATGGTTTCCGCTTCGACGGAGTGACATCGATGCTTTACTATAGCCACGGACTTGGCGAAGCATTCTGCGGATATCAGGACTATTTCAACGGTCACCAAGACGACAACGCCATCTGCTATCTCACCCTTGCCAACCTGCTTATCCACGAGGTAAATCCAAAGGCTATCACCATAGCCGAAGAGGTGAGCGGAATGCCTGGACTGGCTGCTAAATTCAAGGATGGAGGCTACGGTTTCGACTACCGCATGGCGATGAACATTCCTGACTATTGGATTAAGACCATCAAGGAGCAGAAGGACGAAGACTGGAAGCCAAGCTCTATATTCTGGGAGGTTAAGAATCGCCGTAGCGACGAAAAGACAATATCGTATTGCGAAAGCCACGACCAAGCTTTGGTGGGCGACAAGACCATCATCTTCCGCCTCATCGATGCCGACATGTATTGGCACTTCAAGAAGGGCGACGAGAACTTCATGGCAAACCGCGGTATTGCTCTTCACAAGATGATTCGCCTCGTTACGGCTTCTACCATCAACGGTGGCTACCTCAACTTCATGGGCAATGAGTTTGGACACCCTGAGTGGATTGATTTCCCTCGCGAAGGCAACGGCTGGAGCCATAAGTATGCACGCCGCCAATGGAACCTCGTTGACAATAAGGAGCTCGACTACCACTATCTTGGCGACTTCGACCGCGAGATGCTGAAGGTGATAAAGAGCGAGAAAGATTTCAATAAGACTCCCGTGCAGGAGATTTGGCACAACGATGGCGACCAGGTGTTGGCTTACATGCGTGGCGACATTATCTTTGTGTTCAACTTCTCGCCAAACCGCTCGTATACCGACTATGGCTTCATTGTGCCTGAGGGTGCCTACGAGGTGGTTTTGAATACCGACAGCAAAGACTTTGGTGGAAACGGACTCAACGACGACAGCATAACTCATTTCACCAACTACGACAAGCTCTACGCACAAGACGGCAAGGGATGGCTCAAGCTGTATTTGCCAGCTCGCTCAGCCGTGGTTTTGCGCAAGAAGAAATAAGTTATGTAAGCATTGCGCAAGAAATAAGACGAGTTGCGCAAGCAAGAAATAAAACTAAGAAAGAGAGCCATTAGTAAGAAAAAAGCTAATGGCTTCTCTTTATTCTTATAAAAACAAGCAAATGGACAAGGTTTTTCGCGAAGACAGCATCATAGTAAGGATAACGAGTGCTGCATGTTTTCTGATTTTCACATTTCTATATTTATATAATTATCAGACCGACGTGCTGGCAATGGCTCAGCATGTGCTCTCTGACGGCAAAACATACTACGTGCCCTTCGTTGGCGCTTCGCTCATCACCATCCTCTTATTCCTGCTTCAGCTCTTGATAGCAAGATTTCTACAGCTGAAGACCATGTTTCATGCCCTCACCTATTTCCCTTCGTTGCTCATTCTTGCCATCATCACCGACGTTAGTCCCGACATCGACCGCGGCTTTAGTTTTGGAGCATGGCTGTGGGTGGTGCCATTGCTGATGGTGGTGTGGCTGATAGGATCGTGGATAGCTAAGGCATGGGAAGTTTACGAGCCTTTGCGATTTTCGCATGGTTTCTTTTCGCGAGCCGTATGGATGAACCTTGCTCAGTTTGCCTTGATGTTTGTACTCGTGGGAATGGTAGGCAACTCCAACGAGGTGTTCCACTACCGCATGGCTGTGGAGCGTAGCCTTGTCAAGAGCGACTATAAGAAAGCACTCACAATAGGCGAAAAATCGTTGGCAACAGACAGTAGCCTTACCATGCTTCGCATCTATGCTTTGGCTGCAAACAAGCAGTTGCCTGAGCGACTATTCGAATATCCACTCGTGGGCGGTTCGGAAGCCATGAAGCCAAACGGCACAAGCGTGAAGATGATGCTCTATACCGACACTAAGTTGCGACTATTGCGTAAATCCAAGACAGACTACCAGTTGTGCGCCTACCTCTTGGATCGCAACCTCGACGGCTTCGTAAAGGCTATGGTGAAAATCTATGGCAAACCTACCATGGAGAAAAAATCAAAGACCGACCCTGCAACTCCCGACGACAACACGTCTACAGCTCCTTATACCATCACAAAAGCGTTGCCTAAGCACTATCGCGAAGCACTTGTGCTCTACACCCATCTGCGCTCTAATCCGCTTATAGACTACCACGACGACATCCTGGATGCCGACTATCGCGACTACCAAGATTTGGAGCACAAATATGCTAACCCACAAGAGCGAAAAAACATGATTCGCGACACTTATGGCAAAACATATTGGTATTATTACGATTATCGATAATTCAAAGAAACAATAAATAAAAGCGAGAAAAAAAATGAAATTCGTAGCAATAATTCCTGCACGCTTTGCCTCGACAAGATTTCCTGGCAAGCCATTGGCTATTCTCGGCGGAAAGCCTGTGATACAACATGTTTATGAGAAGGCTGCAGCAGTATTGGGCGACGCCTACGTGGCTACCGACGACGAACGCATAGAAGAAACCGTAAAGGCGTTTGGCGGCAAGGTGGTGATGACGAGAAACGACCACAAGAGCGGCACCGACCGCATAGCAGAAGCCTTAGAAAAGATTGGTGGCGACTACGACGTGGTGGTGAACATCCAGGGCGACGAGCCTTTCATCGACAAAAGTCAGATAGAAGAAATATGCCATTGCTTCGACGATGAGAATACAGAAATTGCCACCCTCGGCAAACCTTTCGAGAGCATGGAGGCGGTGAAAAATCCTAATTCGCCAAAAATCGTAACCGACAATAATGGCTACGCCATGTATTTCTCACGCTCGGTAATTCCATACGTCAGAGGCAAGGAAGAGAGCGAATGGTTAGCCAACTTCCCTTACTTGAAGCATTTGGGTATTTACGCTTATAAATGCAAGGTGCTCAAGGAGATAACCAAGTTGCCACAATCGCCACTCGAAATAGCCGAGAGCCTCGAACAGCTCCGTTGGCTACAGAATGGCTATAAGATAAAGGTGGGACGCACAGACATCGAGACCGTGGGCATAGACACTCCTGAAGACCTTACGAGAGCAGAGAAATTTCTACAACAGATTTCGAACAAGGGCTAACGGCAAATCTGCCATCAAGACGTTTGCCTACAACCCATAGAATATTGCCGTCGGCATCGGCAACGACAAGCTGACGACGCTTCAACGGGAGCGCCACCTTTTGGTCGGTAAGGAAATCGCTAACGAGTTTGCTTCCCTTCATACCGAAAGGCACAAAGCGGTCGCCACGAGCAACGCGGCGAATCATCAACGGAAACTTCACTTTTTGAGCATCCAGGCAAACCTTGTCGGATGAGCGCGAGATGGTGTAGTTTTCGTTGATTTCTTTTTGTTCTATTTTCAGCTTGCAAAGTTCTGTATACACGTAGGTGCCCGCTTCGGGAATTCGCATCTGTCTGCCCTCTTCTTTATCCAAAGGAGTAAGGATGAGTCGACCGCGGTCGAGAGTAAGCTCGTGAGAAGAAGAGAGCCACGAGGTGCCTGTTGTGGCATGCAGATTCTCAGCCACCAAAGCCACTTGCGAAGAGTTGAAACCATAGTCCCTAAGAATGTTCCAAAGCAAATATTCTGCCGACTGATATTCCTCTACCTTGGAAATATCAACGCAGAACGAATCGTTCAGCGTTGCAGACGAAACAGCCTTAGCTTTAGCCTCACTAAGCGAAGCTTCTACAATTGTGGAAGCCTCAGCAATCCATCGAGCCATAGTAAGGATGTTGTCCTTGACGGCAGGATTCACATTCTCGAGAAGCGGCAATACTTTTAACCTGATTTTGTTGCGTTGCACATCGTCGACAAGATTTGAACTGTCGGTGACGTAGTCTTGATTTTCAGCCTCGAGATATTCCAAGATGTCTTCTCTACCTATGCAGAGCAAGGGGCGCAAGATGAAGCCATTACGAGGCGAAATGCCTGTGAGTCCGTTCATGCCTGTGCCTCTGACGAGGTTGAGCAGAATGGTCTCCACATTATCGTCCTTATGGTGAGCCACACAGATGGCGTCGGCATTAATATCGCAACGTAACTGTTCGAAATAAGAATATCTGAGGTCGCGGGCAGCCATTTCGATGCTGACCTTATGGAGTTGGGCGTAGGTGAGAGTGTCGAAATGTATGCGATGAAGAATTATGCCCAACGATTCGCATAGCGACACACAGAAGTTCTCGTCGCGCTCCGACTCTTTGCCACGCAAATGGAAATTGCAATGCGCAGCCTCAACGTCGTAGCCGAGAGCCTTCATAATAAGCAACAAAGCGACACTATCGGCTCCACCCGACAATGCCACTATGTATTTATTGTCAGCAGCAAGCAACTGATTTCGAGCTACGAAACCAGCCACCTGCTGCAGGATTTTATCTTTCTTAGTTTTCAACATACGGTATTTTTCAGAATACAGTATTTATTCAGAACTGAGGTGTATTTTATTCTACGTAGAGCACCAATCCCTTCAAATATTCACCCTCTGGATGATAGATGTTGATAGGATGGTCGGCAGGCTGATGAAGCTGATGAAGGATGCGCACCTTGCGACCAGCCTGAGCAGCAGCTGTGAAGACTGCATTGCGGAAGTTGTCTTTAGTAACCACCTGCGAGCAGCTGAAGGTAAACAATATTCCGCCTGGCTTAATTTTCTCGAAGCCCTTGACATTAAGGCGTGTGTAGCCCTTCAAAGCATTATGAAGAGCAGCACGATGCTTTGCAAAGGCAGGAGGGTCGAGAATGATAAGGTCGTATTTGCCATCGTTGGCATCAAGGAATTTGAAAGCATCCTCGCAGAAAGCCTCGTGGCGCTTGTCGCCCGCAAAGTTGAGGTCGATGTTGGCATTGGTAAGTTCAATAGCCTTAGCACTACTATCTACCGAGTGCACCAACTTGGCTCCGCCACGCATAGCATAGACAGAGAAGCCACCAGTATAGCAGAACATATTGAGCACACTCTTGCCATGAGAATATTTCTCGAGCAATGAGCGGTTTTCGCGCTGGTCGACGAAGAAGCCTGTCTTCTGACCTCTGAGCCAGTCGACATGGAAAAGGAGTCCGTTTTCCTTGGTTGTATTCTCGTCGCTACCGCCATAGATAAAGCTATTCTGCTGTCCGAGGTCGGCTTTGAAAGGCAGGGTGGTTTCGCTCTTGTAATAAACGTTTTCTATTCTCTCGCCCATCACGCTAACGAGCGCCTTGCACACCTCCATGCGGCAAACATGCATTCCCACGCTATGAGCCTGCATCACGGCAGTTTTGCCGTAGCAGTCGATTACGAGACCAGGCAAGTTGTCGCCCTCGCCATGCACCAAACGATAGGTGTTGTTGTCGGGATTGTCGGCAATGCCAAGGCTGCGGCGAACCTCAAGAGCCGAAGCAAGACGAGCTGTCCAGAAGTTGCCGTCGATTTCAATATCCCTGAACGACAACACTCTTACTGCGATAGAACCAATTTGGAAATGACCTACTGCGAGGAAGTCGCCACCTGCCGACAACACTCTTACAATATCGCCCTCAGCAATATCGTCGTCACCATGGAGAATAGCTCCCGAGAATATCCAAGGATGAAAACGCTTTAGCGATT
>SAMEA104315428__coassemble_1889_pt1 | contig 9117 bp, 6 predicted proteins | sample SAMEA104315428__metabat2_high_PE_032 | metagenome-assembled genome bin SAMEA104315428 (sample SAMEA104315428) | gut metagenome | biome: Monkey gut; feature: monkey-associated habitat; material: faeces | place: China | collected 2013 | reverse complement strand
AGCATTTATCACTTACCTAACTTGGTTTATACAAAAAAAAGTTATATCTTTGCCATTACAAAAAAGTTGTAACACAAAAGTTGTAATAACGTATGAGGCTTAATAACAGAACATTAACTAATCCTTTTATTTATCAAGGATATGAAAGTCCGAAGTATTTCTGCGATAGAGAGGTTGAGACAAAGACATTATTGTCGCACCTCAAGAATGGCAGAAACGTAACCCTTATCTCTCCTCGAAGAATAGGAAAGACAGGATTAATAAAGAATACTTTCTATCATCTTAAAGAACAGGAAAAGGATGCCACATGCCTTTATATAGACATTTTTGCAACAAAGAATTTGCACGACTTTGTAGAGTTGCTGGGTGTTATGGTCATTAATGAGATTGTGCGCAAGAATGCATCATTCATAGAAAAGACAATATCTTTTTTTAGTGCGTTGCGCCCTGTACTAAGCATGGACCCTTTGACTGGCGAACCAAGTGTATCAATAACGGTAGAACCAAGCAAAGAAGATATAACCATTCTGAGCATATTTAACTATCTCAACGATAGCGAACAGGAAGTATACATAGCCATAGACGAATTTCAGCAAATAGCAGAATATCCAGAAAAGGGAACGGAAGCATTGCTACGCTCGTACATACAATTTGCTCAGCATGTACACTTCATTTTCTCGGGTAGCAAATTTCATCTTATGGCAGAGATCTTTGGCTCGCCTAAGCATCCTTTCTATCAAAGCACAGAGATGATGGGACTTAAGCCTTTGGACAGCGATGTATATTTCGACTTCTGCCTTCAATTCTTTAAAGAAAAGGGTGGCAACATAGAAAAAGATATTTTCGAATATCTATATAATATGTTTGAAGGACATACTTGGTATATACAATGTATAATGAATCGCATATACGAAGCTAACACCAATGTTGAGAGCATAGAACAGGTAAATGCTGCAATACTCTCTATACTTGCGGGACGAGAACCACAATTCGAGAGTTTGTCGCAATTCTTCACCGGCAATCAGTTTTCGCTATTGAAAGCTATTGCCAAAGAAGGTATTGTAGCGCAACCTACTGCAGGAAGATTCATAAAGTCGCATAACTTGAGTGGTGCAAGTAGCACCAAGGCAGCACTAAAGGTTTTGGAAGATAAAGAACTGGTATATAGAAAACCCGAAGGCTATATCATCTACGACCGCTTCATGGACTTGTGGCTCAAAAGACTTTGACAAAAGTACATAAAACAACATGAGCAACATAGTATAAAATCGGCTTTATTTAGCTACGAACTCTATTTTTTATGGTTCGTAGCTAAATAAAGCCAATTTTATTCAAATATTAAAGGTTATTAACAAGCATAACGAAAACACAAGAGAGGTTATTCTTCGGAATATAATCTGACAATAATCGGAATATAGCTTAACCTAACAGGTGTTTCTGTTTTTATAGAACAAGCATAAATATCCACACTATCAAACTTTTATGGCAAAAAGTTAGGAAGGAGAGGGTAAATTAGAAATAAAATACTAACTTTGCATAAGTTAGGCTACGCTCGGCAATTTGAAAATAAACTTTCATTGCACTCGCTTGCACTAACTTTGCATAAGTTAGGCTACGCTCGCTAACTATTACCAAACAAGCACAAACAATAAAGATATGGAATTGACAGAGACTTTTAAGAGAGTGAAGGCGGCAAGCAAGACATTGGGATTGCTTACCGATGAGAAGAGAAACGAGATTCTTAATAAGGTGGCGGATGCCATTATCGAGAAAATGCCAATGCTGTTAGCGGCAAATGCTAAAGACTTGGCAAAGATGGATAAGGCAAACCCACTCTACGACAGACTGCAGCTAACGGAAGACAGACTGAAAGGTATTGCTGCAGATATGCGACATGTCAGCATGTTGCCTTCGCCTTTGGGCATAGAAAGCAAGCAGAAGACTCTTGACAATGGACTGAGATTGAAGAGAGTGAGTGTGCCTTTCGGTGTGATAGGAGTGATATACGAAGCTCGTCCTAACGTTACGTTCGACGTTTTCTCACTATGTCTTAAGAGTGGAAATGCTTGCATACTGAAAGGTGGTAAGGATGCCGAAGAATCATGCAAGGCAGCAATAGAATTGATACACGAGGTGTTGCAGCAGCAGGGTGTAAATACCGCTATCGCCGAACTTATGCCTGCTACCCACGAGGCTACAGGCGAAATGCTGAATGCCGTGGGATTTATAGATGTGTGCATACCACGAGGTGGCAGAAAGTTGATTGACTTTGTGCGCAATACTGCCAAGGTGCCTGTGATAGAAACAGGAGCAGGAGTGGTGAATACTTATTTAGATAAGGATGGCGACATCGAGATGGCTGCACGCATCATAGAGAATGGCAAATGCCGAAGAGTGAGCGTTTGCAATGCCTTGGATTGTTTGATAGTACATAAAGATAAGCTCGCAGCATTGCCTACCGTTTGCCAACCTTTAGCAAACAATGGCGTTACTATCTATGCCGATGAAAGAGCTTATGCAGCATTGGATGGTCACTACCCTACCGACTTGCTTAATCATGCTACTGCCGACAGTTTCGGCACAGAATTTATGGCTATGAAAATGGCGATAAGAACTGTAGACAATATAGACCAGGCAATAGACCATATATCGCAATATGGCTCAGGACATAGCGAGGCTATAATAACACAGAATGCAGAAGCAGCAAAGAAGTTCCAGCTTATGGTAGATGCTGCTTGCGTGTATTGGAATGCACCAACAAGTTTCACCGATGGTGGACAGTTTGGATTAGGTGCAGAAATTGGCATAAGCACACAGAAGCTTGGTCCTCGTGGTCCAATGGCGTTGGAAGAAATGACAACGTATAAATGGATTATAGAAGGAGAAGGACAAGTAAGGGAAAAGTAGCCTCACCCCCAACCCCTCTCCAAAAGAGAGGGGAGTGATTAGAATAGAAGGCTAAGGAGGTGAATGCAATTCTACACTTTAAAACAAGTGAAGAGTGAAGAACGAAGAGTGAAGAATCAAATAGCCATGTAGACTAATGGATTCTTCACTCTTCAAAACAAGTGAAGAGTGAAGAATCCATTAGTCTATATGGCTATTTGATTCTTCACTCTTCACTTTTCACTCTTCACTTACTTTATTATCTTTTTGCCATCAACAATGTTGATACCCTTCTTGAAGTTCTGGAGGCGACGACCGAGGAGGTCGTAGATAACGCCAGACTTTGTAGACTTATCAACATTAGCTACGCTCTTGATGCCAGTAACGATAGCGAGGTCGGCAGCAGCGCCGAAACCACCACGAGCATTAGCCTTGCGGATAGTGCCCTCTGAATAAGATGAAAGGTCAGCACCCTTGATAAGGGCAACGAACTTGCCATCCTTTTCTACAAGATAGATAGCCTCAGCATCGAAGTTTGCAGCATCGACCTCAGCCTGTGCTGCAACCTCAGCAGGATTCCAGTCGGTGAAGAACTTGTCGAGAGTAAACTCCTTAGCCTCTTCTTCTGCAAGCACAGTCTCCATAGTCTTGTTACCATTTTTGTGAGTAAACTCAATAACATTAGACTTAGGAGTATTCATGTTGTTGCCAGACTTGTCAACAGTATTGTATTCCTTGAAGTAAACAGGAACAGAGTTCATACCAGCAGCTGTCCAACGGCTATCAACGAGCTTACCGCTATTGATAGTGGTGTTAAGATATGCAACCTTTGCATCACCCCATGAACGACCGAGGTTGAAAGTCTTGCTTTCTGTTTCGATAGAGCAGTTGTTGAAGACATATCCCTTTTCTGCATTTCTTGGATAAGCAGCAGTAATAGTGCAATCACCAGTATTGCCAGAAGCCGTACGACTCTTGTTGAGGAGAGTTACACCATTGAAGTAAGCACTACCGCCACCACAGATATAGTCGACAGTACCCTGGATAAGTCCACCTTCGAAATAGTATTCACCACTCTTAGAATAGTAAGTATCCTGATATGAGCGGAGGTTTACATTCTTCATAATAGTCTTTGTACCACCATCCTGGATAACGGCAGCACGACCTGCAGAACCTGCCTTGTAGTAGTCGAGGTCATTTTGCAAAGTAAGATCCTGGATATAGAGGTTCTTAGAAGAGTTCTGGAAGAGGTCGGCTGAACCAAGACCTTCAACCTTAGCATCAGGAGCATTCTTGATTACTACACCCTCTGTAGACTGACCAATAATAGAGAGGTTGTTGGCAGAGATAGCAGTCTTAACGGTCTGACCGAAGTCGTAAACACCATTAGGAAGGAATATCTTGTCGCCATCTTGTGCCGACTTGATAGTGAGCATCAAGCTTGCAACGTCGCCAGAAGAAACAATATAATAGCCTGTTGTCTCATCCTTAGCTACGAAATCATCAACATTGTAAACCTCAACGCCATGCACATAAGCAGAAGAAGGGAATGTGATGGTGAGAGTTGTTGGTTTGCCATCATACTTGAACGAAGCAGCTCCGCCATCAGCATCAGCCTTAGCCTGGAAGGTTGCAACCTGATTACCATCAGCATCTGTTACAACAACTTCCTGCTCAGCAGAATAGAGGCAATTCTTAACGAGAACTACCGCACGTGAAGAAACATCGAGCTTTATGCTCTTTGCCAGCCAACCATGATTATTGTAGTAGTTACCATCGATAGTGATAAGTTCGTGGTCTTCCTGATACCAAGAGCTCTTTGTGAGGTCGTAGTCATAGTGTGTGCCAGCAACAGCCTTTTCGATAGCAGTTACCTTAGCATTAAGGCGGGTGTCAGCCTCAAGCTTTGTGCCTTCAGTCAACTTGATGCCTGCATTTGTGAACCAACCTCGGAATGCCATGCCATCTTCGATAGCTGGAAGATCTTTAATAGTATATTTAGGAGTAAACTCGCTACCAGGAGCAACAGTATCATCACCAAGTTTATTGCCATTCTGATCGAAATAGGTAATCTTCAAATCAGCAACATACTCACAAGCCTCAGCCTTGATATAAGGAGTATACTGTGCTCCGATGATGGTAAGAGTAGCTGGTTCAGTAGAGTTGTATACCCATGTAGCCACGCCACCATTATGATAGCAACCAGGAGTCTTAACATCTACAGAGCCAATCTCTTTTTCGCCATTCTTAATAATAGCATTTGTATTGCTATACTGGCAACCACCGAAAGTGAACTTCACAGGACCATCAACATTTACAACCATCTTGAAGTTGTTCAATCCGTGAGCATCACCACGTGGAGCACCCTCAAGAGTAGTTACACCCTCAGGCAAAGTCTCTGGCATTGCGGTGATGTTCTGGAAGTCAAGTTCAAAGTCCTTGAATGTGCGAGCCACATTCTCTACGAATTGCACTTTGCAGAGTACGCCCTCGGCAGATGTATTGCGAGTGATATACACACCAGTAACGGTTTCATCGAGATCAACAACAACCTCTTCTGGTCCTTGAGCTGCAGCGGTAGTAGCTATCAATTCGCCCTTTACAGGTTTGCCAGCTTCCATAGTACCACGACATACGTCAACCTTAAACTCAGCAGTGCTCTTACGATTACTGATAATGAGCTTAAGTTTACCAGCAACAGCAGCCTTCTCAAAATAAGCATAGCCTGAGCTATTAAGTTTTACACCATGCAAACCAAGGTTTTTGCCTTCGCCATCATTCACATAGCCTGCATAATACAAGCCATTGTCAGGACCTGCAGATGGGATATCCTTATTAGTATAGTCCCAACACAAATCATTCTCACCTGCATGCACAAAGATAGATACCATGGCAAGCAGAGATAAAAGTAATAACTTTCTCATGTTTAATTTTGTAGATTAGTATAATTATAATTTTAGAAAAATTCATTTATAGTAGTTGTTGCAAAAGTAGGTATATTTTCCCATACCTGCAAAGAAATTATCGGAATTGTTGCATAATAAAAGTATATTACTATCAACATTTCAACTAACCGCCATATTCGTTGAGCAAATTTTTGGTAAACAGCGAATTTTTCGTATATTTGCAAATGTCATAAACAAACACTATCACAAATATGAAGACATTTTTCAACGTAGAAGACCTCGGCAATCTTGACAAAGCCATTGCCGAAGCATTGGAAGTGAAAGCAAACCGTTTCGGTTATCAAGAGTTGGGCAAAAACAAGACTTTGCTCATGATATTCTTCAACAATAGCTTGCGCACACGCTTGAGCACACAAAAGGCAGCCATGAACCTCGGTATGAACGTTATAGTGTTGGACGTAAATGCAGGAGCATGGAAGCTGGAGACAGAGCGTGGAGTTATCATGGATGGCGACAAGAGCGAACACTTGCTGGAGGCTATTCCGGTAATGTCGAGCTATTGCGACATCATTGCCGTACGCTCATTTGCAGGATTGCAAGACCGCGAGTTCGACTATGCCGAGAGCATAGTAAACCAGTTTGTGAAATATAGCGGTAAGCCTGTTGTTGCCATGGAAACAGCTACCGTACATCCTCTTCAGGCTTTTGCCGATATCATCACCATCAAGGAGAAATGTACAGAATTGAACATCAAGCGTCCAAAGGTGGTATTGACATGGGCACCTCATTGCCGTGCTTTGCCTCAGGCTGTGCCTAACTCGTTTGCTCAATGGATGAACGCTGCAGACGTAGACTTCGTTGTTACCCATCCTGAGGGATATGAACTCGACCCTAAGTTTGTTGGCAATGCCAAGGTGGAATACGACCAGAAGAAGGCTCTCGAGGGTGCAGACTTCGTATATGCCAAGAACTGGAGTTGCCCAGGTGTTACAAATCCTGCCGACTATGGCAAGATACTATCTAAGGACATGGGATGGACTATCGACTCTGAGCACATGGCATGGACAAACAACGGATACTTCATGCATTGTTTGCCAGTACGTCGTGGTCTCATCGTTACCGACGATGTGATAGAAAGCGACCACAGTTTGGTGATACCAGAGGCTGCTAACCGTGAGATATCAGCCGAAGTGGTATTGAAGAGAGTGTTGGAAAGCTTGTAAGAAACCATATAAAAAGAATAGAATTGAGAGAAGTAGCATGACTTCTCTCTTTTTTTTGCTCTTTCGCTATGTAATTCGAAAGAAATATTGTAAGTTTGCATAAACAAATACAACATAGGCATGATTTCTCTTGAATGTGACTACAACAACGGTGCACACCCAAAGGTGTTGCAGCGACTTATCGAGACAAACAATGAACATACGGGTTGCTATGGCTTCGACGTTTATTGCGACGAAGCCAAGCGAAAGATTATGGCAGCATGCGACGACTATGATGCCGACATATTCTTTATGTCGGGAGGTACGCAGACCAATGCTACCGTTATCGACTCTATACTCCACTCCTATGAGGGTGTGATATCTGTCGACTCCGGACATATCAACACCCACGAGTGTGGCTCCATTGAGTTTACTGAGCACAAGATTATTAATGTGCCAAATCACAATGGTAAACTGAGAGCCGACGTATTGGAAAACTTCATGGAGAGTTTTCTTGCAGATGGTCAAAACATGCACTCTGTGTTCCCAGGACTTGTATATATCACATTCCCTACAGAGTTTGGAACCATATATACAGCTAAGGAACTTGAGGAACTATACAATCTGTGCAAATACTACAAGATGCCACTATATATAGATGGTGCACGTCTTGGCTATGGACTTACAGCCACAGGCAACGACATAGACCTACCATTCTTAGCTAAACATTGCGACGTGTTCTATATCGGTGGTACAAAGATTGGTGCACTATGTGGCGAAGCAGTAGTGTTTACACATCACAATGCCTACGAGCACTTCTTTAGCATTCAGAAGCAGCATGGTGCTGTATTGGCAAAAGGCAGACTGCTCGGTTTGCAGTTTGACGCATTGTTTACCGACAACCTATACTTCGACCTTGCTCGCAATGCCAACGACAGAGCTGAGGAAATGAAAGAGATATTCCGCAAGGCTGGCTACGGTTTCCACATGGATTCACCAACAAACCAGCAGTTCGTAATAATAGAGAACAAGGAGGTAGAAAGATTAGAGAAGCATGTGACATTCACTCGCATTGCTACCGCAGATGCTCACCACACCATCTGCCGCTTCGTAACAAGTTGGGCAACCACCAAGGAAGAGATTGCAGAACTTGAAAAGGTGGTTTGCAATAAATAGAAAAAGCAATTAGCAATCAATACTGTCCACACATGTAAATCTCTTGAAAACCTTGTTGGCGTAACGACGAAGATTGTGGCACACCGGTATCATCATTGAGTCCACAAAACTGACACCACAACACTTGCCAAAGCCGCAGGGTTTCTTGAAGAGCATCATGTGACATATTGATATGTTTTAAAGTTTTTATGCTTCATACTGCTCACGGGTTATGGGAGTCTCAGGGTCTACCACCAGCACCTCGTCGTAGGTTAGGCCATAGAGCTTATACACCATGAAGTTTATCTCGTTCTCCAAGACGGTGGTGTCAGCGGAGGGGTCGGACTGCTTGGCGGAGAGGATGCGAGAGACCTTTTCGTCTATTACTACCCGAGTTTCTTCGTCTATATTTGGAAGTGGAAACGTCTTGACATCTGAAACCAATATCTTTGGGAAGGCACCTTTTGTTGCTTTTGGCGAATGATTGAAATGATAGAATGTCGCCAATTTGGAGTTGAGTACTGCCCACAATATATTTAGAGAGCTATCATCCTTGGGTATTACCGCAATCAGCTGAGGGTCATGCACATATATCTCCTTCAAACGACATGCGATAATTGTTGGATTCGTAATTTCGCGAACAACAATGCGGTCTTGATTGAAGAAACGTATATCTACATAGCAAGCAAGATGGCGTCCATATTTAACATATTCCCCTGTCGATTTATAAGAATATTTAGATATATCACGACCATATAACTCTTGAATATATTCCTCTGATTCCTTATTAGCAGAGTGCCATAATCTTTGTTTTACAATCTTTTCACCTTCTATTTTTCCATAGCTCTTGACCAAATCTGATTTACGATAAGGAATATACCCTTGTGATACATCGTACAAGTTTATAACAGATTCAGGGCAGACGCATTAAATTGCGCTGCCCTCCAAAAGTTTTGACAGGTACTCTT
>SAMEA104315428__coassemble_1704_pt1 | contig 10306 bp, 5 predicted proteins | sample SAMEA104315428__metabat2_high_PE_032 | metagenome-assembled genome bin SAMEA104315428 (sample SAMEA104315428) | gut metagenome | biome: Monkey gut; feature: monkey-associated habitat; material: faeces | place: China | collected 2013 | reverse complement strand
TAGCTACCCACATTATTGTCCTTGGTAGGTACTGCTGGTGGTTGCTGATCGAAATGTCCGCGCCAAGCAAAGCCTACATTTACATACTCTGGGTCGCCATAGCCATTCATCTCCCAAATGCCAGGAAGGTTCATGGTCTTCCAAGAGCTGTCGTCAAGATCTGTCTTGTAGAAATCGGTAGGACGCTTGTCGGCATCTTTAACCCAATTAAACTTCCATGCGCCATGGAGTGAAAGGAAGTTGGTACTCTTTGTCATGTCGCCAGCTTTAGCTGCTGCTTCATTCTCGTAAGCAAAGTAATTTGTGTGAAGCTTAAAGCGATTTACTTCGTTTACCTGAAGGTCATGCCATTCTGTAAATGTCGGAACTAAAGGAGTTGGAGCAACTACTTTTTCTTTGGCAGCAAAGGATGTGAGTGTGCATCCCATCATGGCTGCCATGAGCAAATGTCGTGGGCTTAGCCCAGAGTTAATTTGTTTGTTCATTGTTATTGGTTTTGTTGATAATTGATAGTTTAAAGGGTTATTATACATTAATATATAACAACCTGACTGCAAAGATAATGCAAACGAGCGCAATGAAAACTTGTTTTCAAATTGCCGAGTGCAGCTTATCTTCTGCAAAGATACGATAAAATATCGGTCTTTAGCTATTTAGCGCGATAAAATATTACGGCATAGGGAGTAAACCTTCCCATTTTACATTCCAATCCTTAGGGAAACCTGGATTCTTGGTGGTTGCACCATCCCATCCGGCACACATCATGGCTACAGCTGTTAGCAATCCGCCATTGCCAGGCATGTAGACACGCAGGCGACCATCTTGATAGTTGTGACCATTAACGAGATAGGTGTTGGTGCGCTTATTCATGAGCAATGCATCGATGGCACGACTTGGCTGACCAAGGCGAGCGCAGGTCATGGCTACCATCGGATAGTCCCATCCCCATGTTTTATCCCAGTTCCAGTTGTCCCAAATCCAGTCGAGAGTCTTTGCCATTACGCGCTTATTGATGAGCTTGTTGTCGGGCATCATGCCGAGAGCACCAAGAAGAGCAGGATGGTCGCTGGTAAAGCGTATGTCGGTGTAGGTATTCTTGGCAGTTTCGGCAGCAAGATATAGGCTATCTTCATTGAATGCCAATGGTGAAAGCTTGTTGATAATAGAGTTCCATTCGCCCTTGTCGTCGATACCGCAACGCTTACGCCATTGTTCAGCCATTTGCAGAGCTGTGTGCCAATAAGATAGCTCGAATGGTGGGTTAACGGTAGAGTCGGCTTTCAAAGTTTCTTGAGCTGGGATACATCCGCGCAGAATATATCTGTCGTGTATAGAGTCGTATTCTGCAAAGTCTGCCATGAAAAGAGCAGTGGCATTCACGGTGCCAGCATATTTCTTGAGTAGCTCTTCGCGCTCAGCAGAACTTTTGGCTGCACGATAAAGAAGTTCGGCAAGATATATGAAATGTGGCTGTTGCCAGATAAGATAAGAGCCTACATTAGATGGAGCCTCGATGCCCGAAGGGTCAGTCATCTTCATCCAACGAATACCATTAAAACCTTGACGCTTAGCGATTTGGCGAGCAAGCTTCTGAGCATAGAGGAACCAGCCGAAGCATTTTTCCATACACTCAGGCTTATTCCACAAGCCATAGTGGGCAAGGTGCCACCATGTCATCTCAAGGTGGAATTTGCCAAACCATGAATTATAGGTGAGTCCTGTTTCTTGAGGAGGAAGAATACCACACTCTTGTGCACCCATGAGATATTGGCTAAGGATTACTCTGCGCTCGAGTTCTTTGGCACGAGGGTCTTTCACATCGCCAAAGTCTACGAAGCCACCTTCGTTCCAATAATCGCGCCATCTGCCTGCCGAAGCCATGGCAAAGTCGGCAAACGGACGATTGCTGAGATAGAAGCCCATAGGAGTGTTGCCATTGAAACCTACGTAGAGGTCGAGGGCTCCCTTCTTGGTAGAGATTACAATGGTGTGGGCACCCTGTTTGCTAATGCGTGCGCCTTCGCTAAATTCCACATTAATATAATATGTACAATTATCAAGCTGACGCTTTATAGTGGCATGTGAGCCTTCTTTATATAGCTCTGTTGTGTGGCGGCTGTCTTGATTCCAGTCGCAAGCGTCGTCGCTATGCTTTCCTGTAGGATAAGGGAATCGCAACACCACCTCGATGGTGCCATCCGACTCGATATGCGAAGCCACAACATCCTTGTCGGGGTCGCAAACGGTTTTAACATGATAGTTTTGTTCGCCATATTTGAATCGGCTCTCCACCTTTCCTGTCCAAAGGTCGAGAGTTTCGTCAATATTGCTCACGAGGTTAGGGTCGGCAAGGTTGAGACCAATATTGCCGAGATGAAGGCGATGAGGATTTTGACGGAAGTAGTTGGAAGCATCTTGCTGACGACCAGGGGTGCGGAACTGTGCAGCATAATATTCATCGTGACCACGATGGAAATCGTGATTGACAAGAGCTTCTTCTATCTTGTAGCCTTTGTCGTTAGGGAACGAATGCCATCCCCAGTCAGACATGGTGCCAAGAGGCACTCCGTTGCTATATTTCTCAGGAAAGGTCTGCAAACCTGTAGCATCAACGGTAAAGGCGAAGCCTCCGTTGCCCACGGTGAGCGAAGCTAACGAGTCGATACTGGTGATGTGAGGATTGTGACGAGTGACAACAGCCTTGCGGTCTATTTTGTTGTCGGCATGTGCAGCCAACGCCATAGCGAAAGCTACGAAAAGAAGGACGATTTTTCTCATCAAGATTAGTTTTTAGTCATCATTATGGTTCTGATTTGTATAAAAACCATTGTGTAATGGTCTGTTATATATTAGAATATGCAAATTTAAGTATTATTTTTGTTTTATCGGTCGTAATATCATATTTTTATCGTTATTGCAATCGTTTTCACATTTAATGTCTGTAAATTCACATTATTTACACTCTTTATATGTTAATTATCTATATCTTTGCACCATCATCAAACATAAGCTATTAAACCATAATCAAATAATGAGAAAACTATTATTATCTACTATTCTCGTCTTTTCTGCAATTGTTTCGTTTGCAGCCGATGTAGTAACAAAAGAGGGTGCATGGTGCTGGTTTGCCGACCCTCGTGCTATTCATTTTGCTGATGTTGAAGCTGGCATTGATGCGTCTTACATCGGATATATCGATGTGCATGGCAATGTAAAAGCAACTCAGATTGATTGGAAAAACAATAAGCGCACAGAGGTTTTGGTGCGCAGCTATTTCCAGCCAGACGATCACAATAACCCTACTTTCATTGTTCTTCCAGATAAACGTGTGATGATCTTCTATACTCGTCATACCGATGAGGCAAAAATTTGGTATCGCATTTCGCAGAAGCCTGGTGATATCACTATGCTTGGTGAAGAGAAGTATCTTACTACCAAGAATAACACCACATATCCTTCGCCTTTCATTCTTAGCGATGACCCAGATCACATATATCTCTGTTGGCGTGGTATCAATTGGCATCCTACTATCGCACGTCTGACAATGCCTGACGAGAACGACAACTGCTCGTTTGACTTCGGTCCTAAGCAGATTGTGCAGAGCACAGGTGCACGCCCTTATGCTAAATACTACAGCAATGGTAAGGATAAAATCTACCTTACATATACCACAGGCCACCCTGACAACGAAATGCCTAACTGGTTATATTTCAATGTTATCGACATCAATAATGGTAATGGCCCTATCTTGAAGGATATCAAGGGTACAACTTTGAAGAAGGTTGCCGACGGACCATTCAATGTAAACAAGACAGATAGCTATGCTAAGTCGTATCCTTATACAGTGGTCGACAAGACTGCCAACTGCCGCAACTGGGTTTGGCAGATTGCTACCGACAAGGATGAGAATCCTGTAATAGCACTCACACATATTGATAATGCCAAGACAACTCACGTATACCACTATGCACGCTGGACAGGCTCTGCATGGCGCGATACATGGGTACAATATGGCGGTCATGCCTTCCATCAGAATTGGAATTCTACCGAGAAATGCTACTCTGGCGGTATGGCTCTCGATCCTGATTCTATCAATAATCTCTATCTCTCTATTCCTACAAAGGATGGTGTATACAACAAGGATGGTGTATACGAGATATGGAAATATGTGATTGGCGATGATGGCAAGGTCGTTTCTCAGGCTCAGGTCACAAAGAATTCTGAGAAGAACAATATGCGTCCATATATCCTCAATGGCTCTGTAGGTTCAAAGGCTCGCTTGGCATGGATGAATGGTGACTATTATTACTGGATGGTAAAGACTGCTTATCCTAAGGGCTACCCTACATGCGTGATGATAGATGCAGAATTGCCACACGAGGCTGTCGATCTTAATGCAGGTGCTAATGCTAACGCTGGTGATAAGACTTTCACTATAACAATGTTTGCATCCATGGATGCCACCAACTATAAGGGTGTGTTCTTCACCGCTGGCAATATAGAGGTTGGATTGAGTGCTGATACAAAGCTATATATTACTGCCGCAGACAAGACTTATACCAGTAGCAGTATGTTCTATACTTCCGACGATTGGGCAACAAAGTCTTCTGGTACATCTGGTGACTTCCACCCTACAAAGCTCACATCGGTAGCTATCACTCTTGCCTACGATGGCGAATATCTCTACCTCTATCGCAACGAGATGCTTGAGATAAAGGTTGCTGTTGCTGACCTTGCTTATGCCAAGGTTGCTGATGGCACCATAGCTGGCGAGGTGAAGACTTGGAGCCGTAGCCTCAACCAAGAAGAGGTTGCTGAAATGAAAGGTATGCTCGCTGCATCTATGCTTTCTGTTCCTACAACCGTAACCACCGACATTGTTTTGCCTTCATCGGCAAGCGGTGTTGAGGTAAAATGGACTTCTTCTAACCCAGAGGTTATCTCTAATGATGGTATCGTTAAGTTTCCAACTGCAGAGACTGAGGTTACTCTAACAGCTGCTGTAGGCACCATCGTTAAGGAGTTCAAGACTATCGTGATGCCTCGCAACATCAACAACAATTTATTGGTGAAATATGATTTCGAAGAGGGTGACGTATATACTGAGGACAACGTGAAATATGTACGCGACCTCAGCGGCAACGGCAACGATATGAAGGTGATGGGCTCTGCAAAGGTTGATGGCACATTAAATTTGAAGTCTAATCAACCTGTGGCTTTCTCTACCAATGGCTATGGTTTGGCTCCTGCAGGCTTACTCAAAGGTATGCGCTCTTACACTTTTATGGTAGATGCAAACCTTAGCAACCGCGGCAAGATGCCACGATTCTATGACTTTGGTTCTAATAGCGGCAATAGTATATTCTGTCGTATCAACGGAAACTTCTATTATGGTGCTGGCGAAAAGTATGCAGGTGGCTCTACTCTTATGGTCGAGGCTACTGCAAATGCAATAGCTCTCAATACAACTACCACCATCGTTGTTACCTTTGATGCTGCTACACATACTACTACAATCTACGCGGATGGTAAGAAAGTGGCTCAGGGCACAAAGATTACTTACGAGCCTTGGCAGGCAGCTCCTGCTGGTGAGGATAGCAGAAATTATATCGGTCGTACACAATGGTGGGACAACAACTCCGACAATGGCGATGTTTGTGGAACTCTCGACAACTTCCGTCTTTACAACATTGCTCTCACTGCCGAGGAACTCTCTGAAATCGCCTCTGACATCAATAATATGGTGACAACCATTACTCCTGCAGACACAAAAATATATTCACTTACAGGTGTAAGACTAAACAGTGAACCTAATAAGGGCTTATATATAAAAGATGGAAAAAAAATAATAAAATAGCTCCTAATCTTAGGTATAAAAAATTGTTATCAGGTCTAACAAAGAAAGCAATTAAAAACAAACCGTTTTAATTTAATCCTAAAAAAACTAAACTATTTGTCCAAAGACAGTAAAAGGAGCCTATAATTGGCTCCTTTTATTATTTTTATTCTTCATTTCGATTTTATTTCTTCATTCCCACACCGAGATAGAAGCCTGGCTCTGGTGGCTGATTGTAAGCCACATTCTCGGTAGCTATGCTCAGACGATAAGGAACATCCTGCATGAGGCAAGTGATGCGATGGTCGGTAGGAATATCTGTGGTGTAGAGCTTAAGCATAGTGCTCTGAGCATCGCGCACCAACACCTCTTCACGCCAGTCGCCAAGGATGTCGCCACTAAGACAAGGGTTAGACTTGGTGCCATTGTTGAATCGGCCATCGAAACGCTTAATAACATTCACCCTGCCTGTTTTCCAATCGTATTTCTGAACGGTCTCGTGGTCGAGAAGTTCGCGAAGCAAGTCGCCATCCCACCAGATGCCGAAGTTTGTAGACATTCCTCTGCGCTTATTTTCGTCCATGGTAGGCTCTTCGTATTCTGTAGGTAGGAAGAGTTCGCCCTTGACATTTCTTACGCCTCCGCTATTGGCACTCCACATCTCCAAACCTTCGTTGGTAGGATCAATATCGGCAGCCATACATCTGCCCACATCAAAGTTGCCCGGAATCTGGAATATTACTTTGCCTGTTGCAGCATCGCGGAAGTCGCTACCATCGCGGCGATTCTCGTGACAGTCCCACACCTGCAACTTATCACTATTAGGATAGAAAGCCATCAGGTGCAAGGCATCGCCATGACCGAAGCCTGTGTTGTAGAGTCCTCTGCCATCGTGGTCAACAGCCATAGAGCCGTATGTTATTTCGTCGCAGCCATCGCCATCAACATCTGCCACTCTGAGGTTGTGGTTACCTTGACCAGCATAGCTTGTCCACTCAGGATTGTTGGTGTCGAAGACCCAACGGCTGGTGAGATTCTTTCCATCCCAATCCCAGGCAGCAATAACTGTGCGAGTGTAATATCCACGGCAGAAGAAAGCAGAAGCCTTTTTGCCATCGAAATAGCCTACGCCTGCAAGATAACGCTCAGAACGGTTGCCATGGTCGTCGCCCCAACTGGTAAGAGGTCCGCGACCAGGAATATAGTCGACGGTTTGTATAGCTTCTCCAGTGAGACCATTGAAGACAGTAAGATATTCAGGACCATCCATGATTCTTCCCAAGCGGTTGTTTTGCTCATGGCAACGCCAGTCTTTAGAACCATCACCAACAACATTGCCTTTGCCATCGATTGTGCCATCGGCAGTCTTCATCATGAGTTCGGCTTTGCCATCACCATCGAAGTCGTATGCCATAAACTGGGTATAGTGGGCTCCAGCACGGATATTCTTTCCCATGTCGATACGCCACAGACGTGTACCATCGAGCTTCAAGCAGTCGAAATACACGTTGCCCGTATAGCCAGCATGCGAATTATCATGTGCATTTGAAGGGTCCCACTTCAGAATAATCTCGTATTCCCCATCACCATCTACATCTGCCACCGAGCAGTCGTTGGCGCTATAAGTGCACACTCTGCCATCAGGCATAGTAAGGTCGGCAGGCTTCTGAAGCGGAATAGAGATAAAACCCTCTTGGGCATCAGCCTTAAGACAGAACGAGCCATTGCAGCTGCCACCTCGAACCTCGTAGGTAGCGTCGCCACTAACAGGCTGCTCATCAACGAAGAAGGTTCCGCCTTTCTTCAGCGCTTTGCTATTTAGTTTCTTACCATTACGGTACACATCGAATGCAGCATTCTTGCCATCTTCCGACAGCAATCGCCACGACACAGCCACCTTGCCATTGCTCTTGGTGGCTACAACACCCCTGTTCAGCTTTTCCATCATGATATTCTTCATATCATAACGTGGCTGGGCAAAGCCTGCCGAACATACTGCGAGTAAGCAGATTGTAGAAAGTAGTTTCATAATAAAAAAATTATATTGCTTTAGTAAACGTTTACAAGTATGAAGTTAGAGAAGTTAGAGAAGTTAGAGAAGTTAAAGAAGTTAGAGCCAATAGCCTTTTTACCAAGTATTTACCTACAAAAAAATAATCCTCTCCCCTCTTTGAAGTGCCCCCAAAGAGGTGGAGAGGAAAGCTTTGTTTACTTCTCAAGATGTCTTGCGTATTCGCAAGCAGCAAGCAGGAAGGCACCAGTACCGAAGTTTGTTACACTCTTCTGGTTTACCACCTGTCCAGGAATAGCCTTTTCGCCAATAGGCTGCACATAGCCTACTGTGCCATCAGGCTGAAAGGCTATAGTAGCAAGATAGTTCCAAGCCTTATCAACAGTCTTCTGGTATTTTTTAGATAGGTAACCGTTGTTGATACCCCATTGAATACCATAAGCGAAGAGCGCTGTGCCACTTGTTTCGCGACCAGGAGCCTGCTCTGGGTCAACCATAGAGCGAGTCCAATAGCCCTCGGCTTGTTGGCATTTAGCTACAGCCTTAACAATCTTCTTATAATAAGAAATGTATTTCTTGCGATGAGCATCATCCTTTGGAAGGTCTTTTAATATCTTAGCAAAGGCTGCTACAACCCATCCGTCGCCACGAGCCCAAAAGTCTTTCTTACCATTGTTAGTGGTATGCTTAGGATAAACATATTTGCCATCGCGGAAGTATAGACCTGTCTCCTTATCATACATGATGCTATTGGCATACTCCCAGTTTTCGTACATCTTCTGCAAATACTGCTTGTCGCCAGTAATCTTATACATCTTTGTCATCACAGGCATCACCATATACAAAGCATCTGCCCACCACCAGTAGTCGGACTTGTCGCTATATGCCTCGTAGTGCATAACTTCCTTGGCACGCGCCAACATGAAATCTTTGTCGGCAGGAGCTATAGGAGAATTATAGAGGTCGATATAAGTCTGGAAGCAAATCTGCCAGTCGCCAAACAAGACGAAATCGTGACCTTCACCGTATTTTTCATAGCGCCACTTGCTCTTATCTGTTTCGCGAGCACCCTTCCATTGGTTCTTTTCAGCCCACTCGTATGAATACTTATACCAATCATTATTGTTCAAATACTGAGCAGCTTCCATATTACCTGTATGATAAACGGCAGGATCCCAAAACGAGCGTTCTTGCTTTGGATGATTCTTCTGCCAGGTATTGTTTACCTTAGTAATAATATCTTTCACCTCGCCTACGGTCCAGTTCTTAGCCATAGCTGGCTGCAAACCCAAAATGGCGAGTGCCAATATTATTATCTTCTTCATAATTATTGTTTTTAGTTAATATTTGATATTTAACAGATTACCATTTATCTTTAGTTTGAATATCATCAGCCCATCTATGGTCTTTAGGGAATTCCTGTCCGTTCCATGCTTTTACCTGAGTCCATGGCTTTGCCTCGTCAGTCCAGAAAGGAGCGGTGGCAGGAAGACCAAGAGGCATAAATGCCAATGAGGTCATGTATAGCGAACCGTTGTTAGTATACCAATCGGCTATATTCTTCTGTGAGCCACAGAATCCGATAGTAAGAAATCCACCCTCGTTATAGTTGTTCTGATGGTCAAACATGCGGTGCATAACCTTTGTCAACGCAGCTCTCACCTGACCATTGCTGAGGTCTGAAGGCAACTTTTCATACCAAGCCATCAAAGCCAAAGGTTGCATAGCTGCAAGGCGGTAAGGAGTAGAGCGACCGATAACAGGGTATGTACCCTCAGGCGAAATGAAACGCTCAAGAATGATAGAGAACTTCTGTGCCCTCTTCAGCTCACGCTGATAATACTTCTTATAATCCAAACGAGTGTTAGCCTTTGCATCTACCATAGCCTGAAGGGTTTCGAGATACATAGGGTGGAATACATAGCTTGAATAATAGTCGAAAGCGAATACAGGACCATCGGCATACCATCCGTCGCCAACATACCACTCTTCAGTCTTGCGACAGGCTGTATTCACACGAAACTCATCATATGGAGCACCAGCCTTAGCGAGGAAACTCTCTATAACACTAGAGAATAAGAACCAGTTAGTATAAGGTGGGTCTACTCGTCTCAACTGAGTAAACTCCTCAAAATAGCGTTTCTTTGTTACCTCGTCGAGTGGTTTCCACAATGCGTCGTAAGCTCTAAGGAAGCTCTCTGCCACGTATGCTGCATCCACCAATGCTTGCCCATGTCCTCTCCAAGCCAAATAGTCAGGGTTTTTAGGGTCTACAGCATTCTTATAGCTTGCCAATGCCCATTCTCTGAGTTGCTTACGCTGTACACTTTCTGCAGTTTCGTCATCTGGCAACGATATCCAAGGCGCAATACCAGCCATCAATCTGCCGAAGCATTCCATGTATGCAACCTTCTTGTTTCTGCCGTCCCAGTTTGGCGACACCTCGAGTTGCATATTCT
>SAMEA104315428__coassemble_1614_pt1 | contig 10879 bp, 10 predicted proteins | sample SAMEA104315428__metabat2_high_PE_032 | metagenome-assembled genome bin SAMEA104315428 (sample SAMEA104315428) | gut metagenome | biome: Monkey gut; feature: monkey-associated habitat; material: faeces | place: China | collected 2013 | reverse complement strand
GTAGCTGTTTCTGATTCTCCTACAGGTCCTTTCGTTGACCTTGGCAAACCTCTCTTGGCTAAGAATCATCCTGGTTGCCATGGTCAGCTCATCGATGTGGATGTCTTCATCGACCCTGTGAGCAATAAGCCTTATCTATATTGGGGCAACAGCTTCATGGCTGGCGCAGAGCTCGACCCAAGCATGACAAAGATTAAAGACGAGACCGTGACTGTGATGACTCCTAAGGGTGGCAGTCTGAAGGACTATGCTTATCGTGAGGCACCATACGTGTTCTATCGCAATGGACTCTACTATTTCATGTGGTCAGTAGACGACACAGGCGCAGCAAACTATCATGTTGCCTATGGCACCTCTAAATCGCCACTCGGACCTATCGAGGTTGCCAAAGATCCTATCGTATTAATCCAAGACCCACAACACGAAATCTATGGCACCGCCCACAATTCTGTTATCCAGATTCCTGGCTCCGACGATTGGTATATCGTCTACCATCGCATCAACAAAGAATACATCCATTTCCAGCCAGGTGTTCACCGCGAGGTATGTATCGACAAAATGGAGTTCAATGCCGATGGCACCATCAAGCGTGTAGTGCCTACTCACGCAGGCGTAGAGTTGAAGAAATAAGAAACCGAGCCATACTTTTTTAAGTGGGCTAAGTATTTTATACTAAAAAAGCAGAATTCCGAACTCGGAATTCTGCTTTTTTTAGTTTATATATTGTTCTTTTCACTAAAATCGTTTATCTTTGCCGTGAGTATTATATAATCTGATAAAGAATAACTAAAAAAATATTGATATGAAAAGACTTTTCTATTCGCTATTGCTTTCTACGGCAGTATTATCTATCACATCGTGTGGTGAAAAAGCAGACAAAAGTAATTCTGAGGCTGACTCTTTGCGCAATGTTATTGGTGCAAATATGGCTGAGATGGACGAGATGAACCTCTTCCTTGACGCTGTAAACACAAGCATGGATAGCGTGGTAAATATGGAAGGCGGAATACTCCGCACTTCAGGCGAGAGCCCTGTGTCTAAAAAAGAGCAGATAAAACAAAATCTTGAAGCCTACAAGATGATGTTGGAGCGTCAGCGTGAGCGTATCTCAATATTGGAGGCAAAACTGAAAGATGGAGATGCTAAATCTAAGAAGATGTTGCATACCATACAGGCTTTAAAGAAACAGATAGAAGAGAAAGATAAAACAATTGTTGAACTTACCGAAGAACTGGAGAAACGCAAGTTTGATATTGTTACTCTTAAGTCGCACGTTGATAAATTGAATACTAATGTTGCTCAGCTTAAAGAAGAAAAGGCAGAACAAGAGAAAGCCCTTGAAGCTCAGAGCGATATGCTAAATGAAGCTTATGTAGTTATAGGCTCAAAGAAAGAACTTAAGGCGGCTGGCCTTATGACAGGTGGCTCTTTGTTTAAGAAGAGTAAGCTTAATATGAGTAAGGTTAATGCGTCGGCATTCAAGAAGATTGATATTCGAAATGTCAAATCGTTTAAGATACCTGCCAATAGATATGAAATATTGTCGCAGATGCCTTCTGGTTCATATAAAGTTTCTAAAAATGACGATGGAACAAGCACATTAACTATTACTGATGCTACTCGCTTTTGGAGTGTAACTAATTATCTCGTAATTAAATATTAATTATTATGCAACTTCGTTTAGTCTCTTTTATCGCAGCATTGCTATGCTGTATGTCTCTGTATGCGCAGAGATGTGAGCATGTGGTGCAACGTGGAGAAGACTTTAGCTCTATAGCTCAAAAATATGGTATAACGGTAGATGAGCTTAAGGCATCCAACCCTTCAAGTTCATTATGCTATGTAGGTAGAAAACTGCTTATACCAAATCCTGGTCAGGTGGTAGAAAGAAAACCTGCCAAGGTTGAACCTTTTGACTATGGACTTATTTCTTCTCTTGGCGACTCGGTATTGACAAAGACTTCCACTACCACGTATCATGTAGGAGAGGCTTTGTGGAAACAGAAGAAATATGCGCAGGCGATGGTTTACCTTTCTTCTGCTGCATATGGTGGCGATGCACGTGCCTATTATCCTCTTGGCGACTGCTATAGCCAGTCTTCATCAGAAAATCCTGATGAAGAGACTGCTGCTACATGGTATTTGAAGGCTGTAGAGGGTATGAAAGAAAAGACCGATGTGGGTTATTATATGCCTTGTCTTCGCTTGTCAAAATGCTATCTAACAGGAAACGGAATGACGAAGAATGTAAAACAGGCACGCCATTTCTATAATGAGTATAAAAGATATGCTGAGTCCTCGAATGGCGCAGAAGCAAAGCAATTGCAGCATGATATCGCTGCCGAAGAGGCTGCTATAGCAAAGGCTGAAAATGAAAAACGTATTGCTATTGCTAAAGCTGAGAAAGCTAAGCGTGAGGCAGAACAGAAGCGACGTAGACAAGAGGCTTTAGCTAAGGCAAACAAACAGAGGGTTGTGGCTTCGAATAATGTTGCTAATACGAGCAATAGAACTGTTGCTAATAACACTACTGTGAGCCATTCTGTAACTAACAATAATGCTCAATCTGTATCAGCAACGCGTAATAATGTTCAAAACCAGCGACAGGTTAATACGCAGGCAAGTGCATCGAATGGTGTACAAAAATGGCGTGAAGAACTGGGAATGGGGTGCTTTGTTATCGTGACTAAATATCCAAATGGTAACATCTTGCGCGTTAGATATCGTATATGTCCTAATTGCAAGGGCGGACAAAGGTGCGCAGGATGTTATGGTACCGGACGTTGCGGAATATGCAAAGGACAAGGTGGTATCGTGACTTCAGGCTATGGCAGATATATTCCTTGTGGTCTTTGTGGCTCTTCGGGCGTTTGTTCGCTATGTAGAGGCTCTGGTCGTTGCGTATGTACTGCTGCTTCTGAATATCCCGGCTATGTTGTTGGCAGCACATCTGCTATTACTCCTGATGGCACAACAATAAGAAATACAGCAGGATATAATGGACGTGACGATAAGTTTGTAATCACACCTCCAGGTGGTACTTCTTATACTTTTGATGATGAACGTTCTACTGGCAGTAGTTCGTCTCGTCGAAGCTCGTCGGGTTCTTGCAGCAAATGCCATGGTACAAAATACGATCCTCAGGCTATGCAATATGCTGCTGCATCTACCTCAGGCGTTCGTCCACCATATCATAGTAAATTAGGCGATCATTGTCCATACTGTACCTCACGAGCTGACCATTATCATTATCCATGTAGTGGCTGTATGGGCACAGGCCACAATTAATATTGTTAATGTAATTCTATCTCCTGTAACCGCATACATATTCGTCGTAATATTGATGAGTATGTATGCGGTGATGTTTTTTTACAAAACATTTGCTAATGGAGAGTAAATATAGTATCTTTGCATCATGATAACGTGATAAGCTGTTTTATGAAGCTTAAATGCGTAAAATGTTATCATTTATGTATGCTTTGCTATTGCGTCTGTTGCTTGTGTAAATAGATTAACTGTTTGTATAATAGATTGCTAACTGAGAGTTGTAACTGTACTCTAATTAGTGGCTGTTATTATATTTGAATATGTTTGGTAGCAAGCAAAGCAAGATTTGAAAGTAATCAAAAATTCGTTTGCCAGTAAGCATAGCAAAATTTGATAGTAAGCATAGATTCAATTTAACAGGCTTCGTAATCGAAGAAAGTAAGGTAAAATATCGATACTAATTAGTGTCAGAATAAAGGGCTGAACTCCTGCAAACAGCAAGGAATTCAGCCCTAATATTTTCTTAAGTAATAAATATCCTAAAACCTTATTTCTCCATCGTAGTTGAAGATAGGCTCGTTGGTGTTTACTTCCTCAGGATAGAATTGTACGGCACTATCGTTCATTTTAGGATGCTGACGGTCGAGGAGGCGAAGCATCTCGGCACCAGCCCAAATGGCAGGACCATAGCCGTGGGCAGCAGCTGTGCTCACAGGACGATACATATAGAACGCAGGGTCGAAGCCCATACCTGTGCCTACGCAAGTGTTCATGAATCGACCTTGGGCATCGATAGATGCTTCTACGGCATGCCATGCAAGCTGAACGGCAGGACCATAGGCAAGGGCGGAAATCCAACCTTGGTTGATGGCGTGAGCTATACAATAAGTATAGATTGCTGTGCAGCTGCTCTCTTCGTAAGAGTCGTTGCGGTCGAGGAGCTGATGCCAAAATCCATCTTTGCCCTGCAAAGCTACGAGGCCCTCGATATGTTGGCGCAGAAGGTCGAGGATGGCGCCACGTTGTGGATGATTTTCAGGCAAAACGTCGAGCACTTCGCACATGGTGAGGATAGCCCAGCCGTTGGCTCTTCCCCAATGGAAAGCAGGGTGAGGGTTCATGGCTTCTACCCATCCGTGGCGGAAGAGTTTCTTTTCTTTCACCCACATTTTGTCTTTGAATAGCATAATCTGCTTTGCTGCTTCGTCGAAATATTTGCTGTCGTTGGTATAAGCGCCCATGTAGGCTATAGCAGGAATTGCCATAAACATGTCGTCGAGCCAAACAGTATTCTTGTGAGGACGCTTGCGGGCAAAGGTGCCATCAGCCAAACGAAACTCCTTGGTCATGATATACTGCGAATAGTTTTCTATTACTGGAGCGGTATTGATGACCTGAGTGGAGCGAGTCTTAGGGTTCTTTCTTGCGTCGAGCTCTGCTTTTATCATGGCTGCACAGATGGCACCTGCATCATCAAGGGCATGAGGATCTACAACCTTGCGTATGGCGGTGTCGAGAGTTTTGCCTTTCTTAAGGTCTTTCATGGCTCCAGGAAAGGCATCGGCAATAGCCTTGAAGTTTTGCTCTACGTAGGCAGCATATTTCCTGTCGCCCGAAGCCTTGGCAGCATCGAGGCATGCGCTGTAGGTTACTCCCCATTCATAGCTCGTGGTGCGAAACTGCTTTGGGTTTGCCAATATGTAGTTCATCACTCTGTCGATGGCAGCCTTCACCTCCTGTTTTGTCGACACTCCGTAGCCATACTTATAGTCGGGCTTGAGGAGGTGGAGTGGGGTGTTGGAATCGTTGATAGTTGTGTTGTCTTGGGCAAAAGCCATGGCAGGCATAAGCAAACTGGCTAATGCAATAGTTTTGATATTCATGATGAATGGTGAGTTTTAGTAGTTATACAATGTTTTTAGTTTACGCGTGCAAAAATACTAATTTATAGGTAATTAGCAAAGTCTTTGGTGTAATCATATCATTAAATTATTATAAATACCTATTGAAAGACTTCTTTTTTTGAAAGTAAATTATTAATTTTGCGCAAAAATACTATAAGGTGAGTACTGAGATATTACCACCATCTAAAATAATAGCAAGAAAAAATGTTTGAAAATTTAAGTGACCGCCTTGAACGCTCGTTCAAGATTTTGAAGGGTGAAGGTAAGATTACCGAGATAAATGTAGCTGAAACGCTGAAGGATGTACGTAGAGCTTTGCTCGATGCCGATGTAAACTATAAGGTAGCAAAGTCGTTTACCGACGATGTTAAGAAGAAGGCATTGGGTATGAACGTGCTAACAGCGGTAAAGCCAGGCCAATTGATGGTGAAGATTGTTCACGACGAGTTGGCAGCCCTGATGGGTGGCGAGGCTGTAGATATCAAGCTTACAGGTAAGCCTGCGATAATATTGATGAGCGGTTTGCAGGGTTCTGGTAAGACTACATTTAGTGGTAAGCTTGCCAATATGCTCAAAAACAAGCAGCATAAGAATCCTTTGCTCTGTGCGTGCGACGTATATCGTCCTGCTGCTATTGAGCAGTTGAAGGTGGTTGGTCAGCAGGTAGGTGTGCCTGTATATTCTGAGCCAGATAGCAAGGATGTTATCACCATCGCCAACAATGCCATCAAGGAGGCTAAGGCTAAGGGCTACGATGTAGTGATTGTGGATACTGCCGGTCGATTGGCTGTTGACGAGGAGATGATGAACGAGATTTCTTCGCTCAAGCAGGCTCTCAATCCTGATGAAACATTGTTCGTAGTAGACTCGATGACTGGTCAGGATGCTGTAAACACAGCAAAGGAATTCAACGACCGTTTGGATTTCGATGGCGTTGTGCTCACCAAGCTCGATGGCGACACCCGTGGCGGTGCTGCGTTGAGTATCCGCACCGTTGTTACCAAGCCTATCAAGTTTGTCGGTACAGGCGAAAAGATGGAAGCTATAGATGTATTCCATCCTGAGCGTATGGCAGACCGTATTCTCGGTATGGGTGATATCGTATCGTTGGTAGAGCGTGCGCAGGAGCAGTTTGATGAAGAAGAGGCTCGCAGACTTCAGAAGAAGATTCAGAAGAACCAATTCGACTTCAACGACTTCTTGAACCAGATTGAGCAAATCAAGAAGATGGGTAATCTGAAGGATTTGGCTGCTATGATTCCTGGTGTGGGCAAGGCTATCAAGGATGTAGAAATAGACGACAACGCCTTCAAGGGCATTGAGGCTATCATAAAGAGTATGACTCCAAAGGAGCGTACAAACCCTGAGATTTTGAATACAAGTCGCAGAATGCGTATTGCCAAGGGTTCGGGTACCAACATTCAGGAGGTTAACCGCCTTATCAAGCAGTTTGACCAAACTCGCAAGATGATGAAGATGGTAACTGGCAACCAGATGGCAAGCATGATGTCGAGAATGAAGGGTATGAATATCCCGGGAATGCCAAAACTATAAAGGAAACAAAACTATACTATGCAACTCATTGACGGAAAAGCTACTGCTACAGCCATAAAGGCTCAGATAGCACAGGAAGTAGAGAATATCGTTGCTGGTGGCGGCAAGCGCCCACACTTGGCAGCAGTACTCGTGGGTCACGATGGTGGCAGCGAGACATACGTGAAAAACAAGGTCATCGCTTGCGAGCAATGTGGCTTTAAGTCGACACTCATCCGCTACGAGGCTGATGTTACAGAGGAGGAGCTCCTTGCTTGTGTAGACAAGCTAAACAAGGATGCAGATGTAGATGGCTTCATCGTGCAGCTTCCTTTGCCTAAGCACATCGACGAGCAGAAGATTATTATGGCTATCGACTATAATAAAGATGTAGACGGTTTCCATCCTGTCAATGTAGGTCGCATGGCTATTGGTTTGCCATGTTTCATTTCAGCCACTCCGTTGGGTATAATAACCCTTCTACAATATTATAATATAGAGACAAGTGGCAAGAAGTGCGTGGTGTTGGGTCGCTCAAATATCGTGGGCAAGCCAATGGCACAGCTCATGATGCAGAAGCAATATGGCGACGCTACGGTTACTGTATGCCATTCGCATTCGCGCGATTTGAAGAAGGAATGCCAAGAGGCTGATATCATCATCGCTGCTATTGGCAAGCCAGACTTCGTTACTGCCGACATGGTGAAGCCAGGAGCCGTAATCATCGACGTAGGTACAACTCGTGTGCCTGACGCTACTCGCAAGAGCGGATACAGACTAAATGGCGACGTGAAGTTTGATGAGGTGGCAGAGAAATGCTCGTACATCACTCCTGTGCCAGGAGGTGTTGGCCCTATGACAATATGCTCGCTCATGAAGAATACTCTTCTTGCAGCTAAGGGCAAAAAGGCATAAGACTCTTTTTTTTGAAATAAAAAAGGCTAATGTCGAAAGGCCAAAAAGAGATTGGTCGTAACAGTAATTTATGGAAAACAAAGAAACTCTGACTGCCGCTGAGTGGTATGAGCGTGGCAACGAATATCGCAAGAAAGGCGATTGGAAACATGCCATCGACTGCTACTTGGAGGCTATAGAAATTGATCCCGAGTCGCCTGCGCTTCATGCAAAGGCGATGCTCGAGGATATTCTCAATTTCTATCATAAAGACGCGTATAACCCATAATGGGAAGTTGTAGCCCCTTTTAACCGCAACTCCCTATTAACTAAACTTAAACAATAATCATTATGGTAAAGATCAAGGGTGCCATAGTCGTTAATAGCGACAGATGTAAGGGCTGCCAATTGTGCGTGGTGGCTTGCCCTAAAAACGTTATTGCGTTGGCACCAAAAAAAGTCAACGTACATGGATATCCATACGTGGAGCAAACTGGCGACGACTGCATAGGATGTGCAAGTTGCGCTATCGTGTGCCCAGACGGATGTATTACCGTATACAAGAAAAAGATGGAGGAATAGCACTATGGCAGAAAAAGAAGTAATGCTAATGAAAGGCAACGAGGCCATAGCCCACGCTGCCATCAGATGTGGAGCCGATGGCTATTTCGGTTATCCTATCACACCGCAGAGCGAGGTTATCGAAACCTTGGCTGAGCTCAAACCTTGGGAAACTACTGGTATGGTGGTATTGCAGGCTGAGAGCGAGGTGGCATCAATAAATATGGTTTATGGTGGTGCTGCTGCGGGCAAACGTGTGTTGACATCTTCATCGTCGCCTGGTGTGGCACTTATGCAGGAAGGCATTGCCTATATGGCTGGTGCTGAGGTTCCAGGAGTGTTTGTAAACGTACAGCGTGGCGGTCCTGGTCTTGGTACTATTCAGCCTTCGCAGAGCGACTATTTCCAGTCTACCCGTGGTGGTGGCAATGGCGACTACTATGTCATCGTGCTTGCACCAAACTCTGTACAAGAGATGGCAGACTTCGTAGACCTCGCTTTCGAATTGGCTTTCAAATATCGTAACCCTGCTATGATTCTTAGCGATGGCGTCATCGGACAGATGATGGAGAAGGTGGTGTTGCCACCATACAAGCCTCGCAAGACAGAGGAGGAGATACGACAGTTGTATCCTTGGGCTACTATCGGTCGCACTAAAGACCGTGAGCCTAATGTAATAACTTCGCTCGAACTGAAGCCTGAGGTAATGGAGCAACGCAACTTGCACTTGCAGGCTAAATATCAGCAAATCAGAGATAATGAGGTGCGCTATGAAGCAACAGGCTGCGAAGATGCTGACTATCTTATCGTGAGCTTCGGAAGTGCAGCACGAATCTCTGAAAAGGCTATCGAATTGGCACACAAAGAGGGACTGAAGGTTGGATTGTTCCGTCCTATCACTCTTTGGCCTTTCCCATCACAGCAGATTGCTGAGGCAGCTCGTGGCAAGAAGGGTGTGCTCGTAGTAGAAATCAACGCCGGACAGATGGTTGAGGACGTGCGCCTGGCTATCAATGGCGAAGAGAAAGTAGAACATTTCGGACGTCTTGGAGGTATTGTCCCTGAGCCCGAGGAAATCGTTAACGCATTAAAGGAGAAACTGTAAAATGGCAAACGATATTATATCACCAGAGAATCTGGTATACAAAAAGCCGGAATTGATGAACGACACTCCGATGCACTATTGCCCGGGATGTTCTCATGGAGTTGTTCACAAACTTGTTGCCGAGGTTATTGAAGAGATGGCAATGCAGGAGAAGACTGTAGGCGTATGTCCTGTGGGATGTGCCGTGTTTGCTTACCGCTATCTCGACATCGACTGGCAGGAAGCTGCTCATGGTCGTGCACCAGCATTGGCTACTGCCGTGAAGCGCCTATGGCCAGACCGCTTGGTATTCACATACCAGGGCGATGGCGACTTGGCTTGTATTGGTACATGCGAGACTATTCATGCGCTGAACCGTGGTGAAAACATCACCATGATCTTCATCAATAACGCTATCTATGGTATGACTGGAGGTCAGATGGCGCCAACAACGCTTATCGGTCAGAAGACAGCTACTTGTCCTTATGGTCGCGACCCTGAACTTCATGGTTATCCACTCAACATCACCGAACTGGCTTCACATCTTGAGGGTACATGCTACGTTACTCGTCAGAGCGTAGAGTCGGTGGCTTCTATCCGCAAAGCCAAGGCTGCCATCCGCAAAGCCTTCGAAGCTTCTATGCAGGGCAAGGGCTCTTCGCTCGTAGAGATTGTTGCCACATGTAATAGCGGTTGGAAACTCTCGCCTGTTAAGGCTAACGAGTGGATGAAGGAGCACATGTTTGAGAAATATGTAAAGGGTGATCTTAAAAACACATTGGACGTATGAAAACAGAAATTATAATTTCCGGCTTCGGAGGACAGGGCGTTCTCTCTATGGGTAAGATTCTTGCCTATTCCGGACTTATGGAAGATAAAGAGGTGACATGGATGCCTGCATACGGTCCTGAGCAGCGTGGCGGTACAGCTAATGTTACCGTTATCGTTAGCGATGAGCGCATCAGTTCGCCTATCCTTAGCAAGTATGATGTGGCTATAGTCTTAAACCAGCCTTCGCTCGACAAGTTTGAAAGCAAGGTTAAGCCTGGTGGCATACTCATCTACGATGGCTTTGGTGTTATCAATCCTCCTACACGCACCGACATCAAGGTGTATCGTGTAGACGCCATGGACAAGGCTGCAGAGATGAAAAACTCTAAGGTCTTCAACATGATTGTGCTTGGTGCTTTGCTCGGCGTATGCCCTGTGGTTAGCACCGACGGCCTTAACAAGGCTCTCTATAAGAGTTTGCCTGAACGCCACCATGGTCTTATTCCATTGAATATGGAGGCTGTGAGCGAGGGTATGAAACTCGTAAAGACAATTCAGTGATACATGTAATATATACTTGATTTTTGTAACTCTTATGTGTGGGGGACAGACGTATTTTTTTTCTAAAATACTCTCTCTCAACCCCCAAGTTTACACGAGGCTGATCGCAGCGATGCGCTTAGTCTTCGATTATAACGAGGTGGTCGCAGCGATGCGCTCACCTCGTTTCTTATTTTATAATCTTTGTAAATTCTACACTTAATGCTTTGTCAATTACACGATTTCCTTTATCTTTGCATTATCTTAGTATAAGATAAGCTGCACTCGGCAATTTGTAAGCAAGCTTACATTGCGCTCGTTTGCA
>SAMEA104315428__coassemble_1576_pt1 | contig 11140 bp, 10 predicted proteins | sample SAMEA104315428__metabat2_high_PE_032 | metagenome-assembled genome bin SAMEA104315428 (sample SAMEA104315428) | gut metagenome | biome: Monkey gut; feature: monkey-associated habitat; material: faeces | place: China | collected 2013 | reverse complement strand
CTGATGAAACTGGAATACGAAGCCAAGGTGGCGATTGCGGAAGTCGCTAAGCTTAGCTTTCGACAGATTGCTAACATCAATACCATCTATGACGATGCTGCCACTATCTGGCTTGTCGAGAGTTCCGATAATCTGCAATAAGGTAGTCTTGCCGGCACCACTTGGACCAACAATGCTCACAATCTCACCTTTATTAATATGTAGGTCTATGCCTTTCAGTACCTGTAAAGAGCCGAAGCTCTTGGTGATATTCTTAATGTCTATCATAATTTCTTGATTAATCTAATCTTTCTATATATCCAATCTTGCAGTTCGTCGTATGCAGAACGTTCCTCTGTATGCTGCGACTGTGCGAAAGTCATTGTCTCCATTTGTTCGCCAAACTGGTCAGGGAATATTATCATGAGGTTTTTGCCATTGAAGTATTTTGTTATCTCCTCAGGCAAACGGTCGAGAGCCGTTTTGTATGATACTGTTCCCTTACGTGCTGTTACCACCACAAACATATGATCTTGTGATATGGTTGAAGCCAACATTGGCAGTTCGCTCCAATGCTCCATCTCCTCGTAGTCGGCTCTTAGTTCGTTATGCTTATTGGTAATAAACTGCTTGATAAGTTCCTGAGTGTCTTTGCGGCTATGGAATGTGATGCGACATTCCAGATTCTTAGCCATACGAGCCAAACGTTCAAGCCAACGATAGAAGCCTGGCTCATATTGTGCTCTTGATGGTACTGCCACCTGTATTCTTCTGATTGTTGTCAACGGCTGATGCAGACGAGCCATAATAATCTGGCGGTTAAGACCATTGAACAAGCTTTGATGAAATTCGCCCCAGAACTTATTAGAGATCTCAGCATGCATGTGCATACCGATGAGAATCTCTGAAGCCTGAAACTCCTTAAACGCATGCTTGATACCGTTGGCAATATTGGCAGCAATGCGCACCTGCGTTTGCATCTTAACGTCAGAGCCTGCGGCATATTGCTGTACTTGTTGCAATATCTTCTGTCCTAAAGCCTGATTCTGTCTCATCTTGGCATCATCATATACCACATTCAGACCCACCAAACCGCGATTGAGCTTTGGGTTCCTCATCAGTATGGCGAGATTTATCAAGCGGTTTGCATACTCCGGATATTTCACAGGCACGAGAATCTTCTCGTCGTCATTATCTGGTTCTTCCTCGTGTGCAAACTCTTTGTCGCGTAGAATGATTCTCTGTGCAGCATTCTCGGTCACCATAGTAGAAATGATGCAAGTGAAGAGAATCATCATTACCACACCATTAAGCATGGTATCGTCGACAAGATATTTGCCAGGAGCAATCTCAATCTTCATACCCACCATCACCATAGCAATAGCACCAGCAGCATGGGCAGAAGTAAGACCAAACATCATGCGCCCCGACGACCAAGGCATGCGGAATGAGAAACAAGCTAAGTAGGCTGCAATAGCCTTGCCCACAGTTCCAAATACCACAATCAGGAATACCACCCATAGTATGTTGCCACCATTGAATAGTAATCTCACGTTGATGAGCATACCCACACCAATAAGGAAATAAGGTATAAACAAGGCATTGCCAATAAACTCTATGCGGTTCATCAATGGCGATACAGGAGGAATATAGCGGTTGAGGATAAGACCAGCAAAGAAAGCACCCGATATACCATTGACGCCCACAGCCTCGACAAGAGCTGCACTCATAAAGAGCATAGCCATGACAAAGATAAACTGCATGACAGCATCAGAATATCTGCGCAAAAAACATCTTGTTAGTCGCGGTACTATCAGCGATAGCACACCACAATAAATAATAATCTTAGCTATAAACCATGCCCAAAATATGATGCCACTATTGCCAGCATGCGCATTCTCTATAGCTGATAATATAATAAGCGAAGTAAGCAATGAAATCATAGATGCTCCAACGCTTAGCGTAACACTCGGCTTGCGTTGCAGACCATATCGTCCTACGATAGGGTAGGCGATGAGAGTGTTGGAAGCCATGATACATCCCAATATCAATGAAGCCATGATGGAATATTTCAGCATGCTAACACTCATCACGAATGTTAAGCCAAACGGAATGAAACACGTTAATGCACCATATATCAGCATTCGCTTCACATTCTTCTTTACTCCCTCCATATCCATCTCGAGTGCAGCGAGGAACATGATGTAATAAAGTCCCACGTTGCCAAACAGCTCGAACGAGTCGTCGCGATTAAGAATATTGAAACCATATTTGCCTATGAGGACACCAGCCAATACCATGCCTATGATGTGAGGAATTCGGAGCTTACCCATGATGATAGGAGCAGAGAGAATTATCAGCATCACGACAAAGAAAATCAGAGTCGGATTAGTAATTGGAAAATATGTAGCTATATCGGGCATAAGTCTTGTCGTTGATTAGTTAGTATGCTGCAATATTATGCGAGGCTTAAACCACACAAACAGCAAAAATATTGGAAAGCTATGCATTCCACCTGCAAAGTTGCAAAAAAATATTGGATTTCTGACACAATTCGCTGAATTTTAATGGTTAATTGCGCTAAAAGTTGTAATTTTGCCCCTATAATTTCACATTTTATTAATATAAACAGGTAATTATGAAAGTAGCAATTGTTGGTGCAAGTGGTGCAGTAGGACAGGAATTCCTTCGCATTCTTGCCGAGAGAGAATTCCCTATGGACGAATTGGTGTTGTTTGGTTCTGAGCGTAGCGCTGGCCGAAAGTACACCTTTAAGGGTAAGGAATATGAAGTAAAACTATTGCAACACAATGACGATTTTAAGGATGTCGATATAGCCTTCACCTCTGCAGGTGGCGGCACAAGCAAGGAGTTTGCCGAGACTATCACCAAGTATGGTGCTGTGATGATCGATAATTCAAGTGCATTCCGTATGGACGCTGATGTGCCATTGGTAGTGCCTGAGGTTAATGCAGAGGATGCGTTGGTACGTCCACGTGGCATCATCGCAAATCCAAACTGTACCACCATTATGATGGTAGTAGTGTTGCAGCCTATTGAGAAGCTCTCACACATCAAGCGCATTCATGTATCAAGCTATCAGAGTGCAAGTGGTGCTGGTGCTGCAGCTATGGCAGAACTTCAGCAGCAGTATAAGGAACTTGTAGAAACAGGCGAGGTAAAGACCATCTCTAAGTTCCCACATCAGTTGGCATACAACGTAATCCCACAGATTGACGTTATGACAGATACCGACTATACTAAGGAAGAGATGAAGATGTATAACGAGACACGCAAGATTATGCATAGCGATGTTCGCACAAGTGCAACCTGCGTTCGCGTATCTTCACTTCGTTCACACTCAGAGTCTGTATGGATGGAAACCGAGCAACCATTGACAGTTGATGAAGTTCGCAAGGCTCTTGCTGTTGCTCCTGGCGTAACTCTCGAGGACGATCCTCAGAACTATGTATATCCAATGCCTCTTGAGAGCGCAGGCAAGGATGATGTATATGTTGGTCGTGTGCGCAAGGATCTTGCCAACGATAACGGTATCACCCTCTGGCTCACAGGCGACCAGATTCGCAAGGGTGCTGCTCTTAATGCAGTTCAGATTGCTGAATATCTTATCAAAGTAGGAAACGTAAAATAATCCTATAACCCCATGAAGGAACCAAGTCCATGTGACATGGTCTTGGTTCCTTTTTCTTCGGCTAACAACTAACCATATATTTATTAACCATTCATGACTGACATTCTTACCAATTATCAGCCAATAACTCTTGAGGAAATGAGCGGTATACGACTTATGAATCGCACAGATACTAAGTTCGTTACCAATATCGCCACGCTACGGAAACTCTTGAAGCTTGCCGTATGGCAATATCGTGCCCAAGAGATTGAAGGCAAACGGCAGGCAAGATACTACACCATGTATTTTGATACTCCTGATATGCAGATGTATACCTGTCATCATTCTGGTCATGCCAACCGCCAGAAGCTGAGAATAAGAAGCTATGTGGATAGTGGGCTCAACTTCCTTGAGGTGAAGACAAAGAATAACCATAAGCGCACACGCAAGAAGCGCACCACAATGTTCGACTTCGACCCTCTTGCTCCAGCACGCAATATAGCTTTCGATAGCCATGACGTTAACTTCAAGGAGTATGATAGTTTTCTGAGAGAAAACCTTTGGTATAAGCCCGAAATTATGGAAGAGGCTATAGAGAATAGATTTAATCGCATCACACTTGTTAATAATAACAAGACAGAGCGACTCACCATCGATACCGACCTCTGTTTCCATAATATCCATACAGGCAACGATTGTTCGCTACCCGAGCTTGCTATCATAGAGCTTAAGCGTGATGGACTTGTGCCTTCGCCTATCCTTTCGTTGCTCAACGAACTCCGAATAAAACCTCTTGGCTTTAGCAAATATTGCATAGGCACAGCACTCACCAATCCCGACATACGCCAAAATAGGTTTAAGCAGCGTCTGCATGCTTTAGGAAAATTGGCAGAGGCAAATAAAGAATTATAAAAATAATATTTCTAATAACCTACCTTTAATAAACAATTTATTTCAACATGGATATTTTCTCACTTTCTATTTCTGAGCCATTCGTGGCTATGCTTATTCGACTATTTGTTTGCATAGTAGTAAACCTCGTTATCGTAGACCGCCTGTATTACAAGAAGAGTCGTCGTCGTGATTTCTATTTCACCTTCATGCTAATATCGTTAGCAATATTCTTCTTGGTATTCTTCATGATATTCGTTTTGGAAGATATGAAGGCAAAGACAAGTATCGGTATTGGTATTGGTCTCTTCGGTATCTTCAGTATCATGCGCTATCGCACCGATGCTATGCCTGTTCGCGAGATGACATACCTCTTCGTGATAATCTCTCTTTCGGTAGTTAACGCCATAGCAGCATCGGTTTCTATAGTGGAATTGCTTGTCACAAACATTATTGTTGTTGCTGCTATCTGGTTGTGCGAACATCGCTTGAAGCTTGAGCCAAGCAAGCTTGTGCAATACGACCGACTGGAACTTATCAAACCTGACCGTAGTGAAGATTTGAAAGCAGATCTTGAGATGCGTCTTGGCTTGAAGGTTAGAAAAGTTGAAGTAGGAGCCATAGATATGCTTAGAGATATGGCAGTGCTCAGAGTTTACTACGATGCAAATACCGTGAGCAATACTGTAGACGAGAAAATGAAACTCAATCGTGCCGACCTTGTAGAGGTTTAGTTATTATCCTTAGTTATTAATACACTAATAATATATATGTATATGATTAGAAAAACATTATATCTTTTGGCAATGATAATGTTGCCACTAATGTCGTTTGCTCAGAGCGACGACTTCGGTGTTTGGACTTCTATAAGTGCAGACAAGAAAGTGAATAAAAAGATTAGCGTAGGCATAGAGGCAGAGATGCGCACTCGCGACAACTCCGAGAAGATAGACCGTTGGAGCTTTGGCGTAGACGCTCAGTATAAGCTAACCAAATGGTTGAAGGCAAGTGTGGGTTATTCTCTGTTAGATGATAACAACTACAAGATAACTTACAAGGCTTCAAACGGTGCACCTAACAAACTTGCAGAATATTGGGGTGTGCGCCATAGATTTAATGTGTCGCTTACTGCAAGCCAGAAGTTTGGCAACTTCCAACTGTCGCTTCGCGAGCGTTGGCAGTATACCTATCGTCCAGAGAAGACCATTGACCAACGTTGGGATTTCGATGATGACGAGTATGACGGTAAGGCAAAGACATATAGCGGACGTGGCAAGAACATCCTGCGAAGCCGTGTGCAAATAAGCTATGATATTCCTAATAGCCATTTCGAACCATACGTTAGTGCTGAGATGTATAACGGATGGTCGGTAGAGAAAATGAGATATACTGCTGGCGTAGATTGGAAAATCACCAAGAAGCATGCTGTAGGTGCATACTATCTCTACCAAGCTGTTCACGACGATGACGACGACAACGAGCCAAACCTTCATGTCCTTGGTTTGGAGTATAAGTTCAAGTTTTGATAATTGGGATGGATTATAGCATAATGCGACTTTGTAATAAAAACCATCCCGTTTGCTGATTTTATTTTATCGTTTAGTGGTGTTTCGCTATCTTTGTGCTCAATATATAACACAAATTTAGACGGAAATGAAATCACTACCATTATTAGCTCTTATGTTTCTGCCTTCTGTAATGACGGCTCAAACGCTTAATGTGGCATCGGGAAATATTGTTTATCAGTTTCCTGCAGCTCAGGTGGGCGATATGCCTTATAGTGATGGCAAGACATTAGAGATATTGGGAAAGTCTATCGACCTTACGTCGGTAGATAGTATATATATTAATAATGCGTTGGTCAACGACAATACAGTTACGGTGGCATATGCTGGCGAAAAGGCTTATGTCACCGTAGCTGGAAATATAGCTAAAGACATTACGGCTACTGTTAATGGCGCACATGTTGTGCTCCTTCAAGGTGCTGGTGTAAGCAAGGAGATTACTTACACCCTTAGTGGCACCTCGCAGAAGGGCTCGCTATATATGGATGGTTCGCTCAAGGCAACATTCATACTAAACGGTCTCTCGCTTACCAATTCTGATAGTGCCGCTATCAATATTCGCGATGGTAAGCGTATAGCCATCCAACTTGCTGATGGCACTACAAACAGTCTTGTTGATGGAACTTCTGGCTCGCAGAAAGCATGCTTCGCCATAAAGGGACATGCCGAGTTTAGTGGTGGCGGTACGCTCAACGTTACGGGCAATACCAAACACGCCATTTGGAGCAAGGAATATATTCAGGTGAAGGCAAGTGTTGGCACAATCAATATTTTGAAGGCTGTCAGCGATGGCATTAACTGCAACCAATATTATCAGCAGAATGGTGGTAATGTAGCTATCTCAGGTGTTGGCGACGATGGCATACAAGTGAGCTACGAAACTGACGATGCAGACAACAAGGTTGTTGACGAAGAGAATACTGCTCAGCTGATAGTTCGTGGCGGAACTCTAAAGGTCAACGTAACAGGCTTAGCTACAAAAGGTCTTAATGCCGAGGGCGACATCATCGTGAATTCAGAAAAGTCGCTACCTATGATTACTATTTCGTCTACAGGTAATGGCACATGGGATGCTGATGATTCTGAGGCAAAGGCTTCCGCATGTATTAAGTCGGATGCCAACGTAACTATTGCCGATGGCACATTAACCCTTACCAGCACAGGTACAGGTGGCAAATGTATAAAGTGCGACTCCGTACTAACAGTATCAGGCGGCACCATAACAGCTAAGTCTACAGGTGCTGTTTATACCTATGGCTCGTCATCATATTATTCAAGCAGCATGCAGGCACCAGGTGGTGGCAGGCCAGGTGGCGGTGGCGGTGGCTGGCCAGGCGGTGGCGGCAACCCCGGCGGTGGTCCTGGTGGCGGCGGTAATACCAACTCCAGCAATAAATGTTCGCCAAAAGCTCTTAAGTCGACAGGAAATATGGTGTTTAGTGGTGGAACCATAGATGCAACATCTACCAACTCTGAAGCTATAGAAAGCAAGTCGAGCATCACTATCGAGGGTGATGCTGTTGTCAAGGGCTATGCTGGCGACGACGTAATCAATTCTTCCAGCCACATGTATATCAAGGGCGGAACTGTAACTGTATATTCTACAGGCAATGATGGTCTTGATGCTAATGGCAACATCTATATCTCAGGTGGTCATACCATAGCCTACGGCACACGTAGCCCTGAGTGTGGTCTTGATGCCAACGAGGAGCAGAACTATACCGTATATTTTACAGGTGGCGAACTTATCGCTATTGGTGGTGGCAACTCGGTGCCAGACAACTCTTCGTCTACCCAATGTTATGTTACAACCTCTGGTAGCGTCTCTGCCAATACCTCTGTAGCCCTCAGCAATGGCTCTACCACGCTTGCAACCTTCACTATGCCTTACGCATATTCTAATGGTTCAATCCTCGTTACGGCTCCAGGCATGACAAAGGGTAGTAGTTACACCCTTAAACTCGGATCAACATCTAAAACCGTATCTGCCGTGCAGTATAGCTCAGGCTCAAGGTGGTAAGAGGCTGATTTGATGTTAAACATATTCTTTATAGAATAATAAAGCCCGATAAGTTGCTAATCAACGCTGCTTATCGGGCTTCTTACTATTTGAAAGTTTTGACTTTATTTCGCAGCTATGCACTCAACCTCTACGAGCGCACCCTTAGGAAGATCCTTAACGGCAACAGCTGAGCGGCCAGGATATGGAGCAGAGAAGAATTCGGCATAAACCTCGTTCATCGCACCAAAGTTAGCCATGTCTGAAAGGAATACTGTTGTTTTTACTACGTGAGCCAAGTCGGTGCCAGCAGCTTCGAGAATGCTCTTTGCATTGGTAAGACTCTGGCGAGTCTGCTCTTTGATGCCACCCTCTGGGAAGTTGCCTGTTGCTGGGTCGATAGGAAGCTGACCAGATGCAAATACAAAACCGTTCGCCTCAATAGCCTGGCTGTAAGGACCGATGGCTGCAGGAGCCTTTTCTGTGTTTATTGCTTTCATTGTAATACGTTTTTATTATAGTTATACATTAATATTGTAAGAATACTGCAAACTTACTCAAAAATCCTTTGATAAACGACTATTTCTGCAAAAAGATGATGTTGTAGTATCTTTTTCTTGTTCTTTCTTTACAACAATCAGAAAAAAGTGTTAATTTTGTCAGCAGTATATTACTAACACACTAACACTTACAAATTATGGAAACAAAAATCACCACTTTGCCTCAGTTGTCGTTTGCAGAGGCTGTGAAACTAAACTTTGCTCGTATTACTGATTTCAGAGGTCGTTCTCGTCGCTCAGAATTGTGGTGGAACTATCTGATGTATGTCATTCTAACATTTTGCCTTTCATTGCTCTTGCGCAATGGCAATTTGATAGTACTTGCCATCATTTCATTAATTCTTCAGTTGGCAATTGTTCCTGTCACCATCCGTCGTATGCACGACTGTGGACATAGTGGCATTTGGGTTATAGCGGCAGTTTTGTTGGGTGTAGCATCTAATGCTTATGGCTTTATGTCGGGATTGACAACTCCTGGAGCTCTTACACCAGAAGAAATAATGGAAGTTGTTTCTACTCCTACATTTATCGGGCTTACAATAGCAAGTGGTATTGTTCAGCTTATTATCTTTATCTTTGCTGTTATGGATGGCGACAAGGGTGAGAATAAATATGGAGCTTCTACAAAATATATTGTTGAAACATTAGCTGAGGCTGCAGAATAATAACAACTCTTTTTTTTGAGTAGCCTCGTTTGCATATGCGACTATTCGCATGTGCTTATACGACTACTCTCATTGGCTTATGCGAATAGTCGCATAAGCCAATGAGAGTAGTCGCATTTTTTATCTGTCTTTATTAGCTTTTATTCTCCTAAGAATCTTTATTTTCCCAAGAATCGGGTGGTGACATATTCCACAAAGGCATCCTTATAGTTGTCGCCTATTGGCAGATATGTTTCCTCGTCCATGATTACTCGATTCTTGTTTACCTCCTGTATCTTCTTGAGGTTTATGATATAAGAGCGGTGTATGCGCATGAAATACGAAGGCATACATTCCTCGATTTTCTTTAGCGCCAGCAATACCGTGATAGGTTTCTTGCCTTCGATATAGAATTTCTGATATTCGCTCATGCTCTCTATGTAGCGAATGTCGCTAAAGGCAATCTTCATAATCTTCTTGTCGGTTTTTATGAACACCGTGTCGTCTTCGTCGGTAATCTTAGCCTTTGGTATTACAGCCATTTCGTATCTTTGTTTCACTCTCAAGGCAGCACGTCTGAATTCGTCCATGCCGAAAGGTTTTAGCAGATAGTCGGCAGCATCAACCTTGAAACCATCGATGGCATATTCCGATGAGGCTGTGGTAAACACCACGATAGGAGTCATGGGCAACGACTTTATAAAGTCCATACCATTGATGTCGGGCATTATGATGTCGCAGAATATGGCATCCACCTCTTCTTTCTCCATTATCTCCTTAGCCTCTACTGCGCTTTGGCATTTGCCAACAAGCTGCAAGAAAGGAGTGTTCTCTATGTAATTGGCAAGTTGCTGAAGAGCCAATGGCTCGTCGTCGATAGCTATGGTTCTAATCATAATCTTACTCTTTGTTTATTGTTCGTATTTGTATTCTCAAGTGGTAGCAACAGTCTTACCTTGTAGTTGTCTTCAGTATCTTTTATGTCGATATGATATCTGTCGCCGTATATTAGTTCGAGGCGATTTTTTACGTTTCTTAGTCCGATGCCACCATCTAAATCTTTCTCTTTTGCGCCATCTTTACGTTTAGAGTTTTTACAAGTAAAGAGTATAAACTCGTTGTTGTGGCACCTTAGCGTGATGTCGATTGTAGAAGGCGACTTATAGCTCACTCCATGTTTGAAAGCATTTTCGGCAAATATTGCAAATATCAATGGCGCTATGCCTTTTTGGCTTGTCATGGCAGGAAAGTCGGTATTTACCTTTACCATACCCGTAAACCTCATCTTCATCAGCGCGATATAGTTTTGCAAGAACTGCACCTCGTCGCTTAGCGGACTTATGTTGGTGTCGCCATCATATAATATATGTCGCATCAGTTTCGAGAGTTCCACTATCGACTTCTTTGCCTTTTCGGGGTCTATATCTACCAGCGCATGTATGTTGTTCAGGGTGTTCATGAAGAAGTGTGGACTTATCTGGTATCTCAGATAGTTGAGCCTTTGCTTCAGGTTCTCCTTCTCTAATTGCTCCATGCGGTTGCGGTCTTTGTCAGCCTTATAGTATAGCTTCACACCGAGGTTCATTCCCATGAGGAATATCACAGCCAAGGTGTTTGTAAGCTCTACTGGTCCTATAAAAGGGCGTGGCTCTTTGAACTGTGGCCTTGGTCTATCATCGCGAAAATTATCAGCTTTGTAATACCTTTGCGTTATAGGCATCTCTGCTCTTGGTCTGTGCCGTTTTTGTTCATGCATTATTGGTCTTATCCAACTTTGCAATGCTATAAATGCCACCACCAATATCAATATCGAACATACATAGCGACCTGTCTGCTGCTTGTATAGTAGCATTGGTGCCAACAGAAAGTTG
>SAMEA104315428__coassemble_1503_pt1 | contig 11863 bp, 8 predicted proteins | sample SAMEA104315428__metabat2_high_PE_032 | metagenome-assembled genome bin SAMEA104315428 (sample SAMEA104315428) | gut metagenome | biome: Monkey gut; feature: monkey-associated habitat; material: faeces | place: China | collected 2013 | reverse complement strand
ATAGAAAACAAGATATCGAAATATATGTCAATAATGAAATTGAAATCCACAAGACGGTTTGTGCGTCCTGCTCTCTCGGCAGCAACGATGATGCTGCTGGCTGCCTGTAGCCAATCGTATCCGGGACTGGAATATGAATTTCCAGATAATGAGATTGGCAACACGGAGACCTATAACAAGACACCAATCATGATGTTTGTCAACGAGCAAAACTTCTTCTCGATAACGGCAACTCGTGGTATGGGCGCTTTTGAGAACGATGGCATCAACCAAGGTGTTTCGCAAATACAGAAGCAAAAGGCCACTCTCTATGTGTATAGCTTCAGAAATGGTCAGGATCAGCAAGGTCCTCTGACTTCGGCTGCCGACCTCACAAAGACAAGATATGCACAGGGCAAAACTCACGACGAAGACAATGAAAGCTGTCTTTTGGATGGTCCTGACTACAACCACGGTATGCCTGTGAAGCTAAACACTGAACCTGGAGGTATGCTGGTGCCACAGTGGACTGAAGACTCGCTATTCTATAGTTCACGCTATCAGGATGTGGGCTACAACTTCTTCTGCTATCATATCGACGACTGCCCTACCAGTGTGCAGCGTAACAACGACCGCATAGTATGCACATGCACCGTGGATGGCACTCAGGATGTGCTATATGGCTATGCGCCTAAGCTCGACCTCGCCTATCTGAACGAAAACTATAGCAATCTAAACCTTTCTGACGAGGAGAAGGCTAAGATTGTGAATGCCAATGGCTACAGCACCTATGCTGCCCACCGCGACATTCACCCAGAGATAAACCTCGACCACGCTATGGCTCGCTTCATTTTCCAGGCTTTCCCTGGCGACGAGAATGCCAACAACATAAAGATAAAGCATGTGAAGATGTTAGCGCCAAATCAATGCCAGCTTACTGTGGCTGCAAGAACTACCGAAGAGACTGGAGTGAAATTCTTAGACGAAAAGGATTGGATGACTCTTATGTCGTGGGATACAGAACAGGGAAAGATGGTGGATATGGCTGAGGCTACAGTGATATTCGAACCAGAGATGAAATACCAACCATGGTATGAGCGCGCACACGTAGACCTTGGCAGCAGCCTTCTGCTTGCTCCTGCCGAAGAATATAAGCTGATATTGGAATACGAACAGTATATCTTCACTAATGGTCAATGGCAATGGAAACCTCTGACATCGGAGTATACTATCACAGCTCCAAAGAACGAGAAGTACAACCTTGACACGGCTACAGGTACATTCAAATTCTTGCCGGGCTTCCAGTATACAGTGAAGATAGCTGTCTATGGTTTGTCGCCTATCAAGGTAACAGCCAACATCTCTAACTGGAAAGAGGGTGGCGACATCTTTATCAATCCAGACGATGCCGACAACATAGGCTTAGGCAACTAAGAACGGAGAACGAATCTATATTTTTTATCTTAACATATTGTTTAACAATTAATTTTTATCTATTATGAAAAAATTATTTTTGATGGGAGCAGTAGCTTCTCTCGGCTTGCTCGCAAGCTGTTCGTCAGACGATGATTTGTCAACTGGTGGCAATGGTAAGGACGGCCTTCAGAAGATTAAGATTGGCATGGGCGTACAGGCTAATGTTGCTACAAGAGGTACTGGTACTGTTGGTGCTGTTGGTGAAAAAGAGAACACATGGGCTAAGCAGACTGTAAATGTCTACATGCTCAACAAGGGAACTCTTGATCTCGCTATGTTTGGTACTACTGATCCTAAACCTATTTATGACAACACTGTTTTGACAACTCCTGCAGACAATGCTTCTGGTATTGCTTCTGGTATTGCTTCTGAGTTGGACGAAAATGGTGTAGCACAGTACAAGTATTATCCTACAACAAACACAGCTTTCGACTTCTGGGGCTATCGTTTGGACGATGCTAATGATGCTACAGGTATTGAAGATCAGGAAGGTACAGATAGCAAGGTTGCAGTAACAAGCGGTCAGTATGTTCCTTACACAAGTGGCGACAGCTTGCTTATAGGTTTCAAGATTGATGGTACACAGGATATTATGGCTGGTAAGGCTGTTCCTACAGAAGAAGAAATCGCAAAGTGTGGTGGTGAGAATAATATCTACTCAGCATTTGCTGCTCGTAGAGAAGTTCAGCCAAACATCAAGTTTGAGCACCTTTTATCACGCCTCAACTTCCAGGTTTTGGATGGTAAAAAGACTGAAACAACAGATCCAGATAAAGCTGTAAAGGTAACAGGTATTACTGTTAAGTCAAAAGCTACAGGTAAGCTTGTTATTGCTTATCAGGGCGAAGCAACAACTTTTGCAAATGTATCTGATCAGCTCATCGTTGACAAGGATGCTGACGCAGAGAAAGACGCAGCTTTATTGAAAGAGCTCAAGGTTAAGCAGCGTGAAGATGGAGCACCTTTGACAAAAGACCTCGTAGACTTGACACCTGTTACTCCAAAGTGGAACAATGGTATGGCTATGGCTACACAGGTTGGTGAGGCTCTTCTTGCAATTCCTGCAAACGAGTATAAGATTACTATCAACCTCGAGCAGAAAGTACAGGTTAAGGGTGATAAGCTCAACCCTCAAGAGGGCGACTTTGAGGTAAAGGAATACACATATAATGCAGACCTTAAGAACACCGTTAACCCAGAGAAGGGTTTTGAGCCTGGCTACTCATACAATGTTACTATCACAGTATACGGTTTGAGCGAGATCGTAATTACTACAACTCTTACTCCTTGGAAGGATGGTGGCAACATCGAGATGAATCCTGAGGATGAGACCTTCGGTGCAACTACTGCAAACAACGCATACGAGTGGGCACTATTAGATGCAGAGCCTACAGGTGCTACTGTAGAGCCAACTCCATACGCTACTGTTGATGATCTCAAGGCAGCAGTTGCTGCAAACGCTTCTAACAGCGGTAAGATCTACAAGGTAGGTTCTGAAAGCTCTTGGACATACTACCAGTGCAAGGTTAAGGTTGTAACTCCTCCAGCTCCAGCAGCTACTTATACTTTAGAAACATATACATTCCAAGAAGGTGTAGACAATGTAGAGGCATCATATGATACTAAAGAACTGCTCGACGCTGCAGGTGTAGCAACTGAAGCAAATGTGGATAAGATCTACAAGGTTGGTACAACAGAGCCTTACACATACTACATAGTTAAAAAGCAGGTTGGTGCGTAATCTGTTATTAGAAACAAACTTTATATGAACAAATAGGTGGGCTGCTACAGCCCACCTATACGACCCCTCTAAAAAAAATACTTTCACGTATTAAAATATGAAGAAACTCTTTTTTATTCCATGTATCATCGGAGCTTCACTGTTGGCTTCTTGTTCATCAGAAAGTGAACTTGCAGACAATGGCGCTTCTGACGCTTTGACATCTACCCAGTGGAGTCACCAGATTGCCAACAGCAATGTGGAGATTAAGTTTGGTAGCAAAATCAAAGGCACCAGAGCTATTGTAGAGAGCGATGATCAGCAGAATTTCACATTAACCAACATGGGTCTTTTCTGCTTGGCTATTGCAAAGAATAATATTAATCCAAATGAAGCCAACATCGACTATACACAGGGTTCTGCTGGATATAATTATTCTGTATGGGTAGACAATGCTGAAGTTAAGACTGCAAAGGACGCTGTTAGCAACAAAACAATCTTAACATGGTCTGATGGTAAGAAGCATTACTATCCTACAGGCAACTGGCATAAGTATGCTTTCTATGGCTACTATCCAAAGCAGGATGCTGCAAACATTATCTACGACAAAAATAGCGTTAGCGTAATGTTTGAAGACCTTGATGGTACTACCGACATCATCTATGGTAAAGCTGAGGATTTGACCACTCCTTACGCATATAGTGCATACTATTTCCGTCAGGAGGGTAACGAAGACAAGGTGCCTACCGTAGCCTTCGCTCACAAGCTGATGCGCCTCACCTTTGCTATCAAGCCAGGTGGAAAAAACAAAGAGGCTGCAAAGACTATGGGTGTAACAAAGGTTGAGGTTGTTAAGGTTCCTACTAAGGGTACTCTTATCCTTGCCGACAAAGATGCACCTGCTAACGCTGGTTATATCAACTTCGATTGGACCACTACAGCAGACTTGGCCTTAAAGGCTAAAACTGAAGGTACAGGCGAAGGTCTTGAGCCAGAGTTTACAGCTTACGATGCTACCAATGAGACCAAAGCATGCTGGGTAAAGGACGATGAGGTTAATATCGGTCAGGGCATTATGATTCCTGTGCCTGATTACGATACAAACCCTGACTACAAGTATCAGCTTAAGATTACTCTTATAAACAAAGATGGTCAGGTGTTTGAACCAGAATATCCTATGGACTTGAATACTAATGGCAACGAATTTGCTGCTGGTACTTCTTACAAAGTTACTATGACTATCAACGGTCCTAAGGAGATTCAGCTTAATGCTACTTTGGAAAAATGGCAAGAGGACAACACCACTATCGGTGGTATTATACTCTAATCCATTAGACATACCAATTCATACTGACAGTGGCAACAATATTGCCACTGTCGGTATTTCTAAACAAAAAGAAGAACATAACGATAAGCAATGAAACATTCACTGCACATATTATATAAGTCAGCATTAGTCATTATCCTAAGCATTATGGGCATCGAAAAAATGGATGCACAGATGATTGCTGTGAGGAATAATGTCGTCTACGATGCTACAATGTCTCCCAACATAGGCTTCGAACTGGTTGTTGGCGAGAGGAAAACAATATCTATCGACTTTATGGGCAACTATAAACCCTTGGGCAAGGATATGAAGATGATGTTCCTACAGCCTGAGTTTAGATATTATTTTTCTGGTCGTCCGATGTTCAAGCACTTCGTGGGCTTGGGACTCATTGGCGGTGGCTACGACATAACCTGGAAAGGAAAGGTGTATGACGGTATGGCATTAGGAATGGGAATGACTTTCGGATATGTGAAGAAGATAACAAGCAGATTCAACATAGACTTTCATGCCGGATTTGGCGTGATAGGATACAAACAAAAGGAATATTACGAAGGCGACCACTTCGACCAAGACTATATGGAGGGCAACGAACGCACCAATGCTTCGGGCTATACACTGCTGCCTACAAATATCGGTGTGTCGCTACATTATATCATAAAATAAATCCCCCACCTTTTTTTTCTACACCCACATTCTTTATATATAAAAACGCCACAGGAAGATGAAAAAGTTTTTGCTTTTGATATTTGGTTTGCTACCATTGGCAATGCAGGCACAGGAAGAGACTACTGTGACTGAGGATTTCCGTGTAACATGCCGTGCATATTCTGTAGACGGTATGAAACCGAAACCTGGCACTCCACTAAAAGCTGACGCAAAAAAAACTGCAGTAAGAGCATGGTATGCCTGTGTGCCTGCAGATATGGCTTATCGCATAAAAGATGAATTTAAGCGAATAAACAAGAACGACGAAAAGGCTGTAGAAAACTTCAAGAAGCAGAAGGGATTGAGAGTGCGACCTAATGGCGTGTTTGGTCAGCGCTCACGAGTGGGCTTCGCCATTCTCTGTTTGCACGAGGATGCAGAAAACGGTATCGAGGTTTTCGAAATTAAGCCAGGACAAACTAACTTCGAGTCGTTGGAATATTCTAACGCTATCGGAGTGGTGAACGTAAATGCAAAGAACAAGGTGAAGGGACGTGTGATTGGTCTCGACACTGGTGATGGCAACGAGGTGTTTACTATCTCGATGCCTCTAAACAAAGGATATTTCACTGACAACAGCCGACTGATATTGCAATGCGATGCTATGGACTGCCAAACTGAGGATACAATAGACTATTGTACGCCCGTGGTGTTTGAAGGTCCTGAATATCATGAACTGCAAGATAGAAGAAAAGACTACGACTATTTTCATAAAGACTCTTTGGCGGTGGCTTACAAAGGTAGCTATGCCGAACTCGACACCACATCGGATGGTCAGATGCTGATAAATACTCGTATAGTATATCGCAAACCAGACCGCAATAAAGATTATCGTGGCGACTGGGCTTACTCTATTGAAGACTATAACCGCCCTTTGACAAGCGGATTCTTTGGTGGCACATGTCTGAAGCTTAGACCTTTTAAGTTTTTGAACTTCCAGGCTGCTATTCCAGAGATGGAACTATCGCCAGAGTTTCAAGAAACAGCGGAAATAAACACTCACGACGTAAACACAAAGCTCGACTTGAGATTTGTTACTGGTAAGTCGATATTGAAGGACGACTCGCTGAACTATGTGAACCGCGACAACTTGATTAAGGAGCTTCGCTCGTATGGCGACCGACTGGTATCACCAAAGATTATCGGTGGTGCTTCGCCTGATGGTTCGCTGGCAAAGAACATACAGTTGGCGAAGGAGAGAGCTGGTGTGGCACGAAACATGATAGTAAACTATCTGCCTCGTAGACAACAGTTGAGCAGCGACTATAAGGTTTACACATGGAGCGATGTGGCTGACTCATTGGAAAACCGCGGAATGAAGGCTCAAGCCAACGAGATTAGAGGCATCATAGAGAGCATAGGCGAAAAGAATGATGTGGCGCTATTCCGCACAATTCAGAAATTGCCATATTATGGTTCAGACACCATACAGACAATATTGACAAACCAGCGAATGATGCAATGCTCGTATAGCTACATCATTGAGCGAGTGTTTACTTCGGAAGAGGTGGTGGACGAATGGCACAACAACAAGAGAGACTACTTGCAGGGCAAGAAGCACTTCTCGAGTGGTGACTTCTACAACCTGTTCAGCAACATTCAAGACAGCACAGATGTAGACTCTATCACCATCCTTGCCTACAAGGAGCTGAAGAAAAACCCTACTTGGTTTGTTGACCGATTGTCGCCATACATCCTTAACCAGATGCAACGTCTGCAACAGCGACTCGGCATGGCTGACACACTGATGCTGAAGCCATATCTGCGTACTGACCCAAGCGACAGTATCGGTATTGAGGTGTTTAAGAACTTTGAAGGTATTCCTGTAAAGCTCAACCGCCGCGACTTGCTGCTGACACAAGCTATGTCGTATTATCAGATGCAGAAGTTTAGCGATGCTCTGTCTATATTTGAATGGCTGAAGTCGGAAAACAAGACTCTGCCAGGTATGGAGCGCTTGGAGAACTTTATGAACATACGTAGCCTATACGGTAAGGAGCTGACTGCTGAGCAGGAGGTGAAGCTGAAAAGAGCTAAAGACTATGTGCTCAGTCTGAGCGATGAAAACAAGGCTATACTATATACTGAGATACCAGAATGGTCGACTCCGCAAGAGGCTGAAGACTATGTAGACCTGTTAGACGACAACAACCCTAAGAAATGGTATCTGAAGGGTATACTATGGTCGAGAAAAGCCAACGAGGCTCAGCCTAACCTACAGGAATATGAGGACACTACGGCTGCTGTGGCAGACTCATTGGCTGTAGACGACAACTTAGGCATGTATGACATGGGCGATGACTTTGATGTAGATAATAAAGAGGTTAGACACTATCTTGCATATTTCCATCATTGCTTCAAAATGCAACCTGAATATCTAAAGCTCTACTACAGAGACGGACAGATAGGCGACGAGCTTCGCAAGAAATATAAATACTTGAGAAAAGATGTACCTGAGTATGAGCGCTTGTTTAAACTCCTAAAACGTCGCGATGACAAACGCCGCATTGAGGTGATGCACGAACTTGGTATTATTGAAGACGAAGTGGCTGACGAACCTGCTGCAACAGACAGCAATGCCACAACTCAGGAAGCAACAACTGAGAACTCTCAGAATGCTGCTAACGACAATACCCAAAACGCTGCCGACGACAACAAGAACGCAAACCAGGAAAACAAATAGAAATATATATGAACCAAAAGATAATAAAACGTTTAGCTTCTTGCGCCATCCTCTTTATGGTGGGTAGCACTGCTGAAGCTCGCAGCGGAATGGTACCAAGCTACTTGACACAGGTGCCAGATACCATTCCTTATGGTTTCTTTGAAGATGAAAGAGAGGCCCGCGACTCTTCGCAGTTTACCCGAAAGAATGAGGCAAGAGACAAGGGAGCACGTAGCGCCATGGAATATGTGATGGACAAGAGATACATAAACCAAGGCGAATCGTTTAAGAAGAATTGGTATGACCACTTGTTCTTCGATGCGGGCTATGGCTTCGAACAGCTCAGTGCTCCTGTAAGCAGCTATAAGTTTAAGCCTCTATCTAAAATCCGTATTGGTGTGGGCAATCAGTTTGATAAGCTCAATAGCGCACGCCTATCGTTTAATGGCGGATGGGGATATCTGCATGGCACTAACTCGCTATTTAAGACTTTCGGCGTTAATGCCGACTATATGTATAGTCTGTCGTCGTATTTCTATGGCTACAATCCTTCGCGTCTGCTCAATGTATCAGCAATAGCTGGTGTGGGATTCAGAATGTCGGAACTGGGAGATAAGAGAAAGGGATCGGCTCTGGATGTGCATGTGGGAGTGCAAGGAAAATTCTATACTGGTCCGCACGGATATATTGCCATAGAACCATATTTGGGTATCGGTAGCGACGCTATGGACTTGAGCGAGACAAGAAACTGGAGAAAGAATGATATGTACTATGGTGTGAACTTCTCGTACATATATTATATTAAGAACAACTTGTCGCGTGAGAGTAGATTCCGTATATTGAAGTCGTTTGAGAATACTAAATATATGCTCAACGACTCTACTCCATCGCGCTGGGCACAACCTTGGTTTGTGGAAGTTTCGAACGGCTTGTGTTTGTCGAAGTCGCCAAGAGTAAGCCTTATGGACTCTAAGGGATTGGAGACAACAATATCTGTAGGCAAGTGGTTCTCGCCTGTGATAGGTTTGCGACTAACAGGCTCTGCACGTCAGACAACATGGATGAAAGACGTGATGAAGAGCAGCACTGCATATAAACCAGAATATCTTACCAACCGCCATAACATATACTTCGGCGGACGACTGGAGGCGATGTTTAATCCTTTCGGATTTAAGAAAGACTTCGACTGGAACGACAGATTCGGTATGTATATCGTGGGTGGTGGCGAACTGGGATGGATAATAAAGAATAATGAGCAACGACTGAGCTGCCACTCAGAGTCGTATACCGCAGGTGTAAACCTATGGGCACGATTGGGAGAAGGTGTGTCGGCATTCATCGAACCTCGCTATGCTTTTACGGAGTATTATATCCCCTACTCTAACTATGATGCCAACAAGGTGTATTCTGACGACTATTTCACCATCAACATTGGTTTGAGATTGCAAAACCATGGCATAAAGAACTATAAGCCTTCGGGCGAAAGCACAGACTTGGCAGGTAGGCTGTCGGTAGGTGTGGGTGGAGGTATGAACTTCTTTATCACTAAACAAAACAACAACGATAAGGCTAAGATAAACTACAATGGTAGAGCTTTCGTAGACTATAAACTAAACAGCATTTCGTCGGTGGAGGCAGCTTTCGAGTATGTGTCGATATCCAACAGCTTAAGAGGCTACTATTGGGATTGCAACAACGAATATCCTGACAACGACTACTTGAGAGTGAAGAAGAATGGACTTATGGACTATAAGTACAACTATGGCTTCATATCTGCAAACTATGTTGCCAACCTCACAGAATTGCTCTATGGTCCAAGCAAGGAAGGAAGAATGTTTGAATTTGATGCCTTTGCTGGTCCTGCATTCGCACTGGCTATGTCAAGCAACGTGAAGTTGACAGCTGCTGAACGTCTGCAAGAAAACCATTTTATTGAACCTATATCCAAAGGCAACAGCGAATCGTTTGTAACCTTTAATGCTGGTGTGAGACTTAGAGCTAACTTCACTAAGAATATCTCGGCATGGTTTACACCTACATTCTACTGGATGGGAACAAAAGAACTGGAAGGTATAGACTTCATGAAAGTGAAATATGTAGAGACTCTGAACCTTGGTGTGCAATATAATTTTTAAGTTACTATGAACAAGACTAATGTTTTCAAGACTCTGCTAATATCGGCAGCAGCTGTGCTCACATCGATGTGGGCTACTCCTGCCTATGCACAGAAATATTCCAAGGCTGTGGAAACAAAAGCTACGATAGCTGCTGTGGATACTATAATCCGTAAGCACCTTATCGAACGCAAGGGGGTTGTCAACGCTTTTGTGGAAGAAATATGGAACAAGGATAAGAAGAATGCAGAATTGGCTGTAGGCATAGCTAAAGCATATTACCACTACTACAAGATTCCTAATAATCCGTATTGGAACTATTATTCGTTAGATACTCTACACGCATACAAATATATAGAGCGAGCTATTGAGGCTGATCCTAAATATATGCCTGCCTATATTCGTGGCGGAGAGATGCAGATTGTGGACAACGACCCTGAACGCAATGATACGGCAAAGGCACTGCAATGGTATGAGCGTGGAATAAAGGCTAACCCTGCGGCACCTGATTGCTATATTGAATATGCCAAGACTCTGCTCGAACATAGAGACACAGTAAACTCGCTGAATAAACTGAAAGAGATAAACGGCGTGGTTCCTTCCTACCCTGCTAATCTTGCCATGGCAAGAATATGTAAGAAAGTGTATAAGGAATGGACTGACAACGATATTCCATTTGCCGGCGGATATGCTAAATGGTCGGCTTTCCAAAGAAATCTATACGAACAGACTGATGTGCAAAATATGGATAGCATCGACTACTTCGACTTTGCCTTCTCACTATTCGAAAATGGAGAATATGATAGAGCATACGACTTGGCTAAAGGCGGTATGGAGAAATTTCCTAATAACGTCAACATCCTGAAGGTTGCACTTTATTCAAGTACACAGGGTAAGAAATATGATGAAGCTATAGCTTTGGCAAACAAACTGTTTAGCATTAGCGACACCATTCGATTCCACTCGCTCGACTATACTAATGCGGCTACAGCATACCAGAAGAAAAACAATCTGAAGAAGGCTGCAGAGATGTATCATAAGGCTTATGATATATGGGCTGAAAACTTGAAAAACAATGTGCCTGGTACTAAGTTTGGTGAGGGTAACCAATATATGCGTACTATCATCAACATGTATGCCGACGCAGGACTATACGAGGATGCCATAGCTGAGAATAAGAAATGGATAGAAATGGCAAAAGCAGATAATAAGTTGTCGGTGGTGCACTACAACTCTTTGGCTAAGCTATATTCAGATTTCGCTCTTGAAAGCTTTGGCGAAGAAAAGACTAAACTCTTTATGGCTGCCGACTCTGCTTTCGAACAGGTGGGTATAATATCTGAAGAAAACAGAATGTACTCATACTATCAGCGCTGGAAGCTTGCGGTATCGGAACTTGACTCTGTGACAGGAAACAATAATGGATACCTGATGGCAACAAAGATAGAAAATACTTTCGAAAAGTTTGGCGAAGAGGATAAATTTGATGCTGCTAACATGTCGATATATCAAGCAGCTTGCGACTATCTACGTAGCTACTATATCCAAACTGGAGCGAAAGGCAAAAACTATTGTGCTTCTGCTATAGCGAAATGTAAGAGCTATTGTCACAAGATATTGGCTATAAACCCAGAGGATTCTAAATCAAAGAAGCTACTCGAGATATTCAACAAGATGAAGAACCTTGCTCGATGCTGATGATAAACAGATATAAAAAAATGGAGGATGCATTATGATGATAATGCATCCTCCATTTTTTATAATCAATAATTGAACTTTCGCATGTGGCTTAAGTACGGGCTGAAGGCCCAAAAACTCTTAGCCCAGGGCATCGCCCTGGGTATGATGGCAATCAGCAAGGCGCCCTGTAAGGG
>SAMEA104315428__coassemble_1361_pt1 | contig 13642 bp, 8 predicted proteins | sample SAMEA104315428__metabat2_high_PE_032 | metagenome-assembled genome bin SAMEA104315428 (sample SAMEA104315428) | gut metagenome | biome: Monkey gut; feature: monkey-associated habitat; material: faeces | place: China | collected 2013 | reverse complement strand
TATGGTATGCCCATATACATACGAGGGCAACGAAGAAATAATGAAAGCTATTGCCAACCACCTTGTGGTATCGTGCAAGGGTATGATACTAAGCCTTGCTGATGTGCCATGCCAAACTCCTTTTGCTAAAATAATGAAGCTTATCGACGATAACACTATTGAGCGCACAAGTTTCCATGTGCCATTAACGCAGTTTGCCACTCACGAGGAGTATGTGTCGTCGCTACCAAAGAATATTTATAAGAACATCCGCAAGTCGTATAACCATCTTACTACAGATGGCAAGAAGATGGAACTAAAGGTATTCAACCACGACAACATGGCTTCAGATAGCTACCTGCGCTATCTTTGGCATTTCTATTTCAAGCGCAAGATGGCATGGCGCCACAAGAGTTATAATGCTTTCAGCAATATCACCACATACCTAAAGGCTGTATACGAAGTGAAGAGCGGGTGCGCTACAGCAAGCTTAAAGAAGCTGAAGGATGCTCAGCTATACGTATTGGAGATAGACCAAAAGCCTGCTGCATTTATGATTGTTTACCGCCACAACAAACATCTGCTTATGCCACGTCTTGCCATCGACACCTCTTTTAGCCGCTATTCACCAGGTATATTGCTTATCCTTGAAGCCACAAAGCTATGGATGAACGAAGGTATAGTAGACTTCGACATGTGTCGAGGCGACGAGAGATATAAAAAAGAGATGGGTGGCATCAACGAACCACTTTGCCGCATTGAAAAGCGGATATAAAGATAAAATTAATATATTTTCTGTATTAAAGACATTCCACTCGTATTACTTTATAGCAATATATTGAATAAACGCATCAAAGCCCATATATGCATCTGCTTTGTTACTTTTGAAAGTATATAAGGATTAGTCTTTTAAACAACCAATTGGTATAACGTAAACACCATCTTTTCTTTGATATGCATACTTGCCAACACCTATAATAACAGCCATAAATGATGGGGCAGACATTTTGTTAGTATCTATATTCTTAGCTAATGCTAACAAGTTAGCAGCTCCTTCATTAATTCTGTTTTCTCCACCTATCTTGACTTCAAGAAGAGCATAACTACCATTGCGTCGATGAAGTACGGTGTCGCATTCCAAACCACTACTATCCCTGTAATGATAAAGTTCACCATCCAAAGCCTCTGCATATACACGCAAATCCCTTACTACCAAATCTTCGAAGAATAATCCAAATGATTGTAAATCGTTGATTAAGTCTTTGGGACCAAGTCTTAATGCTGCGGTACCAATGCTCGGGTCTACAAAATGACGTGTGTCACTAGTCCTAATAGCTGCCTTACTCCGAATATTTGGATTCCATGCTGCAAGATCTTCAATGACAAATAGTTTTTTCAATGCCTTTACATAATCAGCCACAGTATCCTCGTCTAATGTACTAGCATCGTTTGCGAGCATATCTTTTCGAATAGTGGCATACGATATTTGTTGTGAGATATTTCTTGCATATGAGCGTAATAAAAGTCTTGCTCTATCTGGACTTCGCTTGATTTTATCTACACGTTGGATATCTTTCTGTACAACAGAATCAACATAGTCGAAAGCTTGGTCAAGTGCAACTTCTTTTGGTATTAATGTAGCCCATGGCCAACCTCCACGACAGATGAGATATGCAAGTTCGTCAATATCCATTTCATTTTGCAATACTTCAAAAGACTTGCCTTCAAATAAATCAGAAAGACTGATACTGCCTGTTGATTCGCCAGATTCATATAAACTCATCGTTCTCATCTTGATGTATGCAAATCTACCTGTTCCACTATGAATGGTTTCTTCAGCTTCGGGAAGAACTGACGACCCCGTTAAGATAAATTGTGATGGCTCTCCTCTTCTGTCAACCTCGCTGCGAATGCAGTCCCAAATTGTAGGTAAAGCTTGCCATTCGTCAATAAGTCGTGGAGTTTTTCCTTCTAATAAAGCCTTAGGACTAATTTCTATCAGCTGTGAACTTTGCATAAGAACGGATGAGTCTCCCAAATCAAGGATACTCTTTGAAAGTTGTTTAGCTGTTGTTGTCTTACCACACCACTTAGGACCTTCGATTAGAACAGCTCCCTTTCCTAAAACTTTTCGCTCTAAAATTCTATCAGCTATACGATGTTTATACTTTACCATAACTATATTATTTTAAAGGCAAAAATACAAATAACATTTTAAACTAACAAACATTTTAATAATATTTCGGTTATTTACTGTTTATTCATTCGGTAATTTATGATTATTTCATTCGGTAATTTATGATTATTTCATTCGGTAATTTGTAGAACTTCCCTTTTTAAAAGACGTTATCAAAAAGGTATAAAGACTTATCCAAAAATCTGTCAAGGTAGCCTATCTTGTTGCGTTGACGGCCTCTTGGGTGATGAATGTTTTTGTAGTGACCGATTGTGACTTAACTATTCCGAATGAGTCTACAGCCTCGGTAACTATTCCTGGCGAGAGTAACAAAACAAAGGAATATAAAGCAGGCACTTATACTATCGAAAAATGCGAATAGTCGCGTGAGCTTATGCGACTATTCGCATGAGCAAAGATGAGTAGTCGAATAAGCAAACACCTATAGTCGCATGGCTTCACACGACTATAGGTGTTTTTTTTGTGTCATTTCTTTTGTTATTATATAAGATAGGCTACGCTCGGCAATGTGTGAGCAAGCTCACATTGCCCTCACTTGCACTATCTTTCCACTCGTTTGCATTATCTTTAAATAAGATAAGCTGCACTCGGGAATAAAAAAGAAAACTTCGTATTTCTTTTGTTATTCCACTCGTTTGCATTATCTTTGCAACTAATTACTATTATAATAAGGTATAAAGAAGAAAATGGAATACAATTTCAGAGACATCGAGAAGAAATGGCAACAGAAATGGGTAGAGAATAATACCTACCATGTTGTAGAAGATAAAGATAAGAAGAAATTCTATGTACTCAACATGTTCCCTTATCCATCAGGAGCCGGACTACATGTTGGACATCCATTAGGATATATAGCAAGCGACATATATGCACGCTACAAGCGTCTGCAAGGTTTCAACGTTTTGAACCCTATGGGCTACGACGCTTACGGACTTCCTGCTGAACAGTATGCTATTCAGACTGGTCAGCACCCTGAAAAGACTACAGTTACAAATATCAACCGCTATCGCGAACAGTTGGACAAGATTGGTTTCTCGTTCGATTGGGATCGCGAGGTTCGCACTTGTGCTCCTGACTATTATAAGTGGACACAATGGGCATTCATGAAGATGTTTAACAGCTTCTATTGCTACTCTTGCCAAAAGGCTCAGCCAATAGAGAAACTCATTAAGCGCTTCGAAGAGAAGGGTAGTGCCGACCTGAATATTGCTCAGAGCGAGGAACTATCGTTTACTGCCGAGGAGTGGAAGGCTATGAGCGAAAAGGAACAGCAGCAGGTGTTGATGAACTATCGTATCGCTTACATGGGCGAAACTATGGTTAACTGGTGTCCAGGACTTGGTACTGTGCTTGCCAACGACGAGGTAGTAGACGGAGTGAGCGAGCGTGGTGGATTCCCTGTAATCCAGAAGAAGATGAAGCAATGGTGCTTGCGCGTTAGTGCTTATGCTCAGCGCTTGCTCGATGGTTTGAATACAGTAGATTGGACAGACTCTATAAAGGAAACTCAGCGCAACTGGATTGGCAGAAGCGAGGGTACAGAGATGCAGTTTAAGGTGGCTGACCAGGATATCGACTTCACTATCTTTACCACTCGTGCCGACACCATCTTTGGTGTTACATTCATGGTATTGGCTCCTGAGAGCGAGCTCGTTCAGCAGCTCACAACAGCAGAGCAGAAGGCTGAGGTTGACGAATATTTGGCTTACGTGAAGAAGCGTACTGAGCTCGACCGTATGAGCGACCGCAAGGTTACTGGTGTATTCTCAGGTTCTTACGCTATCAATCCTTTCACAGGCGACAAGATTCCTGTATGGATTTCAGAATATGTACTTGCTGGCTATGGTACAGGTGCTATCATGGCTGTGCCTGCTCACGACTCTCGTGACTATGCTTTTGCCAAGCACTTCGGATTGCCTATCATTCCTCTTATCGAGGGTGCTGATGTTAGCGAAGAGAGCTTCGACGCTAAGGAGGGTACCGTTTGCAACTCGCCAGCTGAGGGCAAGCAGACTCTTGATGGCTTCTCGCTCAACGGCTTGAGCGTAAAGGAGGCTATTGCTGCAACAAAGAAGTTTGTTACAGAACATCAGCTCGGAAGAGTGAAGGTGAACTTCCGTCTTCGCGATGCCATCTTCTCTCGTCAGAGATATTGGGGCGAGCCATTCCCTGTTTACTATAAGGATGGAATGCCATATATGATACCAGAGGAGTGTCTGCCTTTGGAACTTCCTGAAATCGACAAGTATGAGCCAACAGAAACTGGCGAGCCTCCATTGGGCAGAGCTAAGATGTGGGCTTGGGACACTAAGGAAAATAAGGTTGTTGACAAGCAGTTGGTAGACAACGAGACTGTATTCCCATTGGAACTCTTCACTATGCCTGGTTTCGCTGGTAGCTCAGCTTACTATCTGCGCTATATGGATCCTCACAACGACAAGGCTTTGGTTTCTAAGGAAGTTGACGAATACTGGCAGAATGTAGACCTCTACGTAGGTGGTACAGAGCATGCAACAGGTCACTTGATTTATTCTCGCTTCTGGAACAAGTTCTTGTTCGATAATGGAGTGAGCTGCAAGGAAGAACCATTCCAGAAGCTCGTTAACCAGGGTATGATTCAGGGTCGTTCAAACTTTGTATATCGTATCAATAGCGACGACCACTCTAAGGCTCCTGTATTCGTATCGCTTGGTTTGAAAGACCAGTATGATACTACTCCTATCCACGTTGACGTAAACATCGTGCAGAACGATATTCTCGATACAGAGGCTTTCAAGGCTTGGCGTCCTGAATACAACAACGCAGAGTTCATCCTCGAAGATGGTAAATATGTTTGCGGATGGGCAGTAGAAAAGATGTCGAAGTCGATGTTCAACGTTGTAAACCCAGACATGATAGTAGAGAAATATGGTGCCGACACCTTGCGTCTTTACGAAATGTTCCTCGGTCCTGTAGAGCAGTCGAAGCCATGGGATACTAACGGTATCGATGGTTGCCACCGCTTCTTGAAGAAGCTTTGGGGACTCTACTTCGGCAGAGCAGAGGGCGAGATTCTTATCAACGACGATGAGCCATCTAAGGAAAGCCTCAAGAGCTTGCATAAGCTCATCAAGAAGGTAAGCTTGGATATCGAGAACTTCTCATACAACACTTCTATCTCTGCATTTATGATTGCAGTAAGCGAATTGTCGCAGCAGAAGTGTCACAGCCGTGAGGTATTGAAGACTCTCGCCATATTGATAGCTCCATTTGCTCCTCATATGGCAGAAGAACTTTGGGAAACTCTCGGAGGTGAAGGAAGCATCTGTGATGCAGAATGGCCAGTATGCAATGAAAGCTACTTGGTGGAGAACGAAGTACAGCTGACTATAAGCTTCAACGGTAAGGCTCGCTATCAGATGACATTCCCTGCTGACGCTTCAAACGAAGATATACAGAAGACTGTTCTTGCAGACGAGAAAGCTCTTAAGTATATCGATGGCAAGCAGATTGTGAAGGTTATCGTTGTGCCTAAGAAGATTGTGAATATCGTTATCAAATAAGCATAACTTCAGCCCTATTGTCTCCACTATCTTTGGGGACAATAGGGTTTTTAATTTCCATGTATAACTATAATCCTTGACAACTCTTTAAGAGTTGTAGCATAAAAACAAAAAATCACTCCCTATGAAAATGACAAAGCAAGATTTAATATATGAGGTTAGAGACTATTTCAACATCACGTTGGGATTGATGCTCTATACCTTAGGCTTCACAGTATTTCTGTTGCCATACGAGATTGTGACGGGAGGAATAGCCGGTATTGGTGCTATCATATTCTATAGCACGGGATTTCCTGTGCAATACACATTCTTTATCATCAATGCCGCTCTTATCATCCTTGCACTAAAAACGTTGGGATGGAAATTCCTTACCAAAACCATCTATGCCACATTCATGCTCACCTTTATGCTCGAATTGGCTCAAGAGATTGTGGTTCAGCCCGATGGCACATTCTATAAGCTACTGGGCGAAGGCAACGACTTTATGTCGCTGGTGATAGGATGTATCATCACGGGTACGGCGCTGGCAGTAGTATTTCTAAATAATGGTAGTACTGGCGGTACGGATATTGTGGCAGCAGTAGTAAACAAATTCCATAACATATCGCTCGGTAAAGCACTTATCATGGTCGACTTCTGCATCATAGGCAGCTGTTTGTTTATAGATTCTTTTGGAGCTATCGACCTTAGATTCCGCAAAGTGGTATTTGGTTTGTGTACCATGCTTATAGAATGTCTGATGCTCGACTATGTGATGTATTGGCAACGCCAGTCGGTACAATTTATGATATTCTCAAAGAAATATCAAGAGATAGCCTTTGCCATAAGTCGCAAGACCGACCACACGCTAACCATTCTCGATGGTCATGGCTTTTGGACAGGTCGCCCTACCAAGGTGCTTTGCTTGTTGGCAAAGAAGCGCGAGAGTGTGCAGATATTCCGTATAGTAAAACAAATAGACCCTAACGCCTTTGTAAGCCAAAGCTCGGTAATAGGAGTATATGGCGAAGGCTTCGACGAAATGAAAGTAAAAGTAAAGGAAGACGAAAAAATATGAAAATAGTATTTGCTACAAATAATCAGCATAAGTTGCAAGAGATACGCGATATCCTTGGCAGCGAGTTTGAAATAGTATCGTTAAAGGATATTGGTTGCGACGTGGATATTCCTGAAACGGGCAACACCCTTGAAGAGAATGCCATGCAGAAGGCACAATATGTTTACGACCACTACAACCTCAGCTGTTTTGCTGACGATACTGGTCTTGAGGTAGAAGCATTGAATGGTGAGCCTGGTGTACATAGCGCACGATATGCAGAAGGTACCGACCATGATAGCGAAGCCAATATGGCAAAGCTACTTCGCAACCTCGAAGGCAAAGACAACCGTAAGGCTCGTTTCCGCACAGTTATTGCGTTGATACAGAAGCAGGATGTTTGCCCTTGCGGATGCACAAGCATCAAGAAGGTAAACAGATTCGAAGGTATCGTTGACGGTAGCATAGCTACAGAGAAGCATGGTACTGCAGGCTTCGGCTACGATCCTATCTTTGTACCAGAAGGCTACGACAAGAGCTTTGCAGAACTTGGCGAAAGCATCAAGAACGGTATCAGCCATAGAGCAAGAGCCGTGGCTAAGCTTGCAGAATATCTTAAGCAGAAATAATGCTAACATAGCTCATGATAAGCAAACTTTCGATACTTATCCCCACATATAATAAGGTATGTCTTGGGCTTGTAGAATCATTACAAGCCCAAGCTTCATTATTATCTGATTTTCATTACGAGATTATCGTTGCCGACGATGGCTCTACAGACAATTCTACTATAGAAGCTAACAAAGCTATAAACAAACTACCAAACTGCCAATATATAGAGAGAAACATCAATATAGGCAGAGCTGCTATCCGCAATTTCTTGGCTCAAGAGGCTAAATATGCTTGGTTGCTGTATATAGACAGCAATATGAGCGTAGTTAGCGACGATTATATGGCTAAATATCATTCTTGCAAAGAGTACGACGTGATATACGGAGGATATAAGATAGATAGAAATCAGCCACAGCTGAAAGGTAATCTAAGATATATCTTTGAGTGTGCTGCCCAACAAAACGAAGATTATACTCTACGCCAGAATAATCCTTATGCCGACTTCCACACCTCAAACTTCGTCATCAAACGCAACTTAATGCTTACTCATCCTTTCGATGAACGATTCAAGAAGTATGGCTACGAGGATGTGTTGTTTGGTAAAACTCTAAAGGAATACAACATAAAGATTGAGCATATAGATAATGTATTGGGCTACGATAACTTTGCCTCCAACTATTCTTTTATCTGTAAGACTGAGGAAAGTCTGCGAACATTATATCAGTTTAAGGACGAACTACAAGGATATTCGAAGATTATCCGCTATGCAAACCATCTTGAGCGTTGGCATGTAAGCTGTTTATGTAAAAAGCTGTTTCCACTACTAAGTCTTGGCATAAAAGCAAGGCTTACAGGCAATAAACCAAGTATTTTTCTGTTTAATGTATATAAACTAATGTATTATATATCACTCTCATGAAAAAAATAGTTTTAGCATTCATCACCATATTATTATCCACAGTTTCTATGCTTGCTGATGGCGTAGGAACATGGAAAAACTATCTTTCGTACTATGAGCCTACAGAGATAGAGAAGGGTAGTGGCAATATACTATATGTATTGGCTTCCAACGGATTATACACATATAATACCAACGACCAAAGCCTTCAGACCTTTGACAAAACGAATGGTTTGTCGGATTGTACCATCTCGCATATCAAATGGAATAAGAATACTAAGAATCTTATTATAGTCTATGATAATGCCAACATCGACATAATGTATGGCAATAGTAATAGCGATGTTGTAAACATCTCCGACTATTATTCTAAATCGATGACTGAAGACAAGACCGTGAACAACATATATATATATGGTAAGCACGCCTTGTTGGCTACTGCCTTCGGTATCGTTGACGTGAATATGGAGAATTGCGAAATAAGCAATACATATAATATAGGTATCAACGTAGACTATTGCTATATAAATAATAATACCATCTATGCCGCTTCAAAGAGAAATGGCACATATACTTGCAGCATGAGCCAAAACATGCTTGATAAGAACAATTGGAAGCGAACAGCTAACTATACAGCTCAGAAGACAGAAGATAAAACCGAACTATTTAATATAGTAAAGACATTACAACCAGGCGGACCAAAGTTTAATAACTTCGGATGTTTGAAATATAAGTTTGGACAATTGTATACTTGTGGTAGTGCTCTAAATACAAACAACTTAGGTTGCATACAAGTATTGAATAATGATAATTGGATTATATATCAAGATAATATTCAAAATGTTACCAACATAAAATATCTTGCCACAGCCTCTATAGCCATAGACCCAAAAGATAAAAATCATGTTTTTGCTTCAGGAAGAACTGGTATATATGAATTTCAAAATGGTAGCTTCGTACAACATTTTACAGAAGGCAATAGTCCACTAACTGTAGCTTCAACAATTAAACCAACTGACCCTTATAAATTATTATATATACTTGCTCAAACTGTAGAATATGATAAGGAAGGCAACTTATGGACTTTGACAAGTCAGACTGCTACTGACAAGCCTTATATGTTTGAATATACAACAAACAAAGAATGGAACACATGGAGTAATAGTGAGTTGGTTTACAATGATGTAATCCACAACAGAAAATATTCTATGCCTAACATGACTAACTTAACTTTTGATAGTCGTGGGCTAATGTGGTTTGTTAACGACAACTGGCAAACACCTTCAGCATATTGCTATCAACCATCTACAGAAGGTATAAATGGATTTAAAACATTCGTAAACCAAGACGGAACTTCTCTTGTAATAACATACGTTAGATGTGTGGCTGAAGATAAGAATGGCGATATGTGGATAGGCACAAACCAAGGTCCATTATTGCTTGAACAATCAAAGATTACAGAAAAAAATCCTTTGTTTACACAAGTTAAAGTTCCTCGCAACGATGGCACCAACTATGCCGATTATCTTCTCTCTGGCGTTGACATAGCAAGCATCGCTGTTGATGGAGGTAATAGAAAATGGTTTGGCACCTATGGCAATGGCGTATACCTTATTAGCAACGACAATATTCAGCAAATACAGCATTTCACTACAGAAAATAGTAGTCTGCTATCAAATAATGTGTTGGCAATAGCTATCAACGACAATACTGGCGAAGTATACTTCGGTACAGATAAGGGATTATGCTCATATATGAGCGATGCTTCAGAACCTGCCGAGGTAATGAATAAAGATAATGTATATGCATATCCAAATCCTGTACGCCCAGATTATACAGGACTTATCACCGTGGTAGGACTATCTATGAATGCCGACGTAAAAGTGGTTACATCAAGTGGCGCCCTTGTTGCTCAAGGACGTAGCAATGGTGGTAGCTTTACATGGGATGGCAACGACCTCAACGGTAAGCGTGTGGCTTCAGGAATCTATATGGTAGAAGCAGCTACAGAAACAGGCGAGAAAGGTGTAGTATGCAAGATCGCAATAGTAAATTGATATATATGAAAAGAACAATTAAAAGAATAGCTATAGCAAATCCTGTACTCTTTGTTATATTTTTGTCGGCACCTATAGTATTGCTGGCAATAGCACAGATACTTCCAACCTTTGATGATTGGACAACACTCTCTTCACCTAACTACGATAAGGAATATCTAAAGTATTTCCTTCCTTTCGGTACTGTATGGCGCCCAGGCGACGCGCTATTAGGATACATAAATGCTATCAACTACAAAGGATTTCCTATACTCAACCACATATTAATATATATGGCTCATTTAGCGAGCACATTTATAGTATATAGAATAACAAAGGTTGCTGGCTTTAATAAGTTATCCACAAACTTATCAACGCTATTCTTTTATCTTTCTCCATGCGTATGTGGCACCATATATAGTTGTGACGCACTAAACCAAACCTACTCACATCTATGGGGAATAGCAGCTGTGTATTCTTACCTTATATATAATAACAAGAAAAGATACATACTTTGGACTATATTTATATTTCTTGCTGCACTATCCAAAGATAATGGAATAGCATGGAGCATAGTTCCACCAATAGTAGCCATAGGCTTAGGTAAAGAGAACTCTAAAAACCTAATTAAGTCAATAGCTTTTGGACTTGGTATAGCTATTGTTTATGCCATTATTAGATTGTCGCTACCAACAACCATCATCGAAAATGGTTCTCATATAGAGCAAATGATGAGCCTGGGCAGTAAGATAAAAGGATTGGCTATATGGATTGGCTATACATGGTTTGCTGCCGACTATATCTATATAGCTCATGAGAATAGTAGAAACATCATATTATTTCTGATAACATTCTTGCTCTCAGCACCATTCATATTATATTGTTTCTTTAGCAATATCAAAAACTTGGCAAAGCAGTCTACACTATTTTTATTATTAGCAATAGTTATCACCGCTTCACCCAACTTGCTGATAAGTATGAGTGTGATGAATGCTTATTGTACATTAGGATTAGCAGCAATACTTATTGGATATCTTATCAACAATAATGTGGATAAACATAGGATAATAACAATATTAGCTATATTCTATGTATGCACAGCCATATTTACAGACATCCACCATTGGTATAAATCATGGCAAACATCATTGCCATCGAAATCTATATCCGAAGAGATAATAAAGAAGACTGGTAAACCTGTTTCAAAGGCTTATTGTATATTAATAAACAACGAAAAGAAATATTCTTCATTCTGTGTGCCTACCGACGAAACTGTAGGGTGGGGAATAGCTATGATGCATGCCACAGGCTACAAATGGCCACAAGAGGTTAAAGACACTACGCTATCTATAAAAGATGCCACACCTTATTATATTAATAAACTATCAGCAGCTGCTCTTAAAAATGGCTATGAGTGTGTATGGATAGTATACCCAGATAGTACAAGCGTTATTCGATGATAACGATAATAAAAAAATAGATTTTAAGCATATATAAATGAAAATTATATCTATAATAATTCCTTGCCATAATGAGGAAAACAATATCTCTATATTGGCTGAGAATATTGTCTGTATGGCAAGCAAACTTCCACAATATTCATGGCAGGTTATCTTTGTCGACGATGGTAGCAAAGATAATACTGTGGAAAAGATAAGGGAAGTGATTGCTCAGAACAAGATGTTCTCTTATATCTCCTTTTCAAGAAACTTTGGTAAAGAAGAAGCTATCTTAGCTGGTCTTGATAATGCTACTGGTAATTGTGCTATAATTATGGATGCCGACCTGCAACATCCTGTAAACACCATTCCTGATATGATAAAAGAATGGGAGAATGGCTACGAGGATGTTTATGGCAAAAGAATATATCGCGGCAAAGAGAGCTGGCTCAGAAAGAAGCTTTCGTTGAGCTATTATGCTATATTGCAAAAAATGGCAAACATAGATATATTGCCTAATGTTGGCGACTTCCGTCTCCTTGATAGAAAGTGTATAGATGCTCTGAAGCAAATGCGAGAAACGCAAAGATATACCAAGGGACTATATTGCTGGATAGGATTTAAGAAAAAGGAAATATTATTCAATCAAAGCGATAGACAACATGGCAAATCATCATTCAACTTCTTTAAGTTGCTCAATTTTGCCATCGAGGGTATAACATCGTATACTACAACTCCATTGAGGTTATCCACAATATTTGGTATACTCTCATCGCTTTCAGCATTTATGTATATGATCTTCGTCTTTATAAAGACTATATTGTTTGGCGAAGTTATCCAAGGTTTTCCTACTATCATCATTATAATCCTCTTCTTGGGTGGTATTCAACTAATATCTTTGGGCGTTATAGGTGAATATCTGGGAAGAATATTCCACGAAACAAAAAGAAGACCTAATTATATTATAAGAGAAAAAGAAGGTTTTTAGCTTGTCGTTGACAAACTAACACATTAAAAAAAACAGATATACAAACTAACACATTAAAAAATAGAAATGGGGATATGCTATGATAGACATATCCCCATTTCTATTATGTGTTTTCTGTATTATCTTTTAGCTTAGCTCAAGCATTCTCAAGATAGGCTTTACAGCATCCTTTGCAACCTCCTGATCAACTTCTACAGATGGCCATTCATATTTCAAGGTATTGTAAATCTTTTCCAAGGTGTTGAGCTTCATATACTGACATTCATTGCATGAGCATCCTAAGCCGCCTTCGCTAACTTCTGGTGGTACAGGATAGAACTTAGCATCAGGACACGAACGTTGCATCTCGTGCAATATACCAGCCTCTGTAGCCACGATAAACTCCTTTGTAGGATTCTGCTTAGCATAATCAAGCATAGTGGCTGTACTACCTACTATTTCGGCTGCAGCAATAACAGGACCCTTACATTCCAAGTGAGCCATTACGATAGCATCAGGATGTTCCTCCTTGAGCTTTGCTATGGCTGCTACCGAGAAGCGCTCATGAACATGGCAGCCACCATTCCATAGAAGCATATTTCTGCCCGTTACTTCGTTGATATAGCTACCGAGGTTGTAGTCTGGACCAAAGATGTAATTGTCGCCCTCAGGAAGCTTGTCTACCACCTTCTTGGCATTACCACTTGTAACGACAACATCTGTCAACGCCTTTACTGCAGCTGTGGTATTCACATAACTTATCACCTTGTATCCAGGATGCTCTTCCTTAAACTTCTTCAATTCTTCAGCCTTGCATGAGTCGGCAAGCGAACAACCAGCATTAAGGTCTGGACAAAGCACGGTCTTCTCAGGGCTCAAGAGTTTGCAGGTCTCAGCCATGAAGTGTACACCACACATCACCATAACCTTGGCATC
>SAMEA104315428__coassemble_1313_pt1 | contig 14350 bp, 5 predicted proteins | sample SAMEA104315428__metabat2_high_PE_032 | metagenome-assembled genome bin SAMEA104315428 (sample SAMEA104315428) | gut metagenome | biome: Monkey gut; feature: monkey-associated habitat; material: faeces | place: China | collected 2013 | reverse complement strand
GACTGATAGACAGCCTAAAGCAGCTGCGAGATCTTGGCAACACGGTATTGGTGGTAGAACACGACCGCGACATGATGTTGGCTGCCGACTATATCGTCGACATAGGTCCGAAGGCTGGACGCAAGGGTGGCGAAGTGGTGTTCCAAGGCACTCCGCAAGAGATGCTTTGCCAGCACACGCTCACGGCTCAATATCTGAACAACGAGATGAAGATTGAGGTGCCGAAGGAGCGACGCAAGGGCAACGGCAAGAGCATCATCATTCGTGGTGCAAGGGGCAACAACCTAAAGAATATCGACGTGGAATTTCCTCTTGGCAAGCTGATTGTGGTGACTGGAGTTTCGGGCTCGGGCAAATCGACCCTCATCAACGAAACCCTGCAACCTATCCTTAGCCAACATTTCTATCGTTCGCTCAAGAAGCCGATGGCTTACGACAGCATCGAGGGATTGGACAATATAGATAAGGTGGTGAACGTAGACCAAAGTCCGCTCGGCAGAACTCCACGAAGCAATCCTGCCACATATACAGGCGTGTTCTCCGACATTCGCAGCCTCTTCGTAGGTCTGCCCGAAGCTCAGATTCGTGGCTATAAGCCTGGCCGTTTCTCGTTTAATGTGAAGGGCGGACGATGCGAGGCTTGTGGCGGAAATGGATACAAGACCATAGAGATGAACTTTCTGCCCGACGTGATGGTGCCTTGCGAGGTTTGCCAGGGCAAGCGCTACAATCGCGAAACTCTCGAAGTGAGATACAAAGGAAAATCTATTGCCGACGTGCTGGACATGACGATAAATCAGGCGGTAGAGTTTTTCCAGGCTGTACCTGCAATATTGCAGAAGATTTCAGCCCTTCAGCAGGTAGGATTGGGCTACATCAAGCTTGGACAGTCGTCGACTACTCTCTCGGGAGGCGAAAGCCAACGTGTGAAACTGGCTACAGAACTGGCTAAGCGCGACACGGGCAAGACTCTCTACATACTCGACGAGCCAACCACGGGTCTGCACTTCGAAGACATTCGCATTCTGATGGATGTTATTCAGAAGCTCGTTGATAAGGGCAATACCGTTATCATCATCGAGCACAACCTCGACGTAATAAAACTTGCCGACCACATCATCGACATCGGTCCTGAGGGCGGAAGAGGTGGCGGTCAGGTGCTGGCGACTGGAACTCCTGAAGAAGTAGCGCAGTCGAAAAAGGGCTACACGCCACGATTCCTAAAAGAAGAATTGGAAAGGAAATAGGAAGTAAAGAAGTTAAAGAAGTTAAAGAAGTTAGAGAAGTTAGAGAAGTTAGAGAAGTTAGAGAAGTTAGAGAAGTTAGAGAAGTTAAAGCCATATGTCTTATGGATTAATTTCTATCTAAAAACTTCAGCTGAAAACTCCAACAAAAAGGCTAATGGCTTTAACTTCTAGCGACCGCCAGGGAGCGATAACTTCTCTTTAAAAAAAATAATTAACTAACAAATATAATCATGATTAATTACAGAAATCTATTGTCTTTTAGCTTTATGCTGTGTGTTCTAACAGCATGGGCGCAGCCAAATGGCACGGGCAATTATTATCAAGCTGCCAACGGAAAGAAAGGTAAGAGCTTGAAAACAGCCCTGTTTGGAATTATCAAGAGCCCAAATGTAGTATCGTACAAAGGTCTTTGGGATGCTTACAAGAAGACCGACCTTCGCTCAGATGGCAAGATTTGGGACATGTATTCCGACATTACCAACTTCGACCCAGACAAAGGTCATGCAGGCAACTACTCGAAAGAAGGCGACATGTACAATCGTGAGCACTCGTTTCCTAAGAGCTGGTTTAACGATGCTAAGCCTATGTATTCAGATATTGTACATGTGGTTCCTGCCGATGGCTATGTGAATAATCGTCGTAGCAACTTGCCTTATGGCGAAACTGACGGCACCTGGAAATCGCATGGCGGCTTCAGCAAGGTTGGCACTTGTTCGCTTCCTGGATATTCTGGAAAGGTTTTCGAGCCTAACGACGAGTATAAGGGCGACTTTGCCCGAATCTATTTCTACATGGCTACATGCTACGAGGATAAGATTTCGTCGTGGAGTAGCGACATGCTTTCTCACAACTCTTATCCTGCTTACAAGCAATGGGTTATCGACATGTTGCTTCGTTGGGCAAAGAACGACCCTGTAAGCAAGAAGGAGATAGACCGCAATAATGCCGTTCAGCGCGTGCAGGGCAACCGAAATCCTTTTGTCGACTATCCAGGACTTGAGCAGTATATTTGGGGCAACATGACGGATGTGGCTTTCTCGTACGACAACTACGACTACACCATTCCTGACCCAACTCCTGACCCTAAGCCAGATCCTAATCCTGATCCTGATCCTAATCCAGATCCTAACCCGGATCCAAACCCGGACCCAACTCCTACTCCAGAGCCTTCTGAGGGCGAGCAAGTTTACACTCTCGTAGCTTCGGCTGCCGACCTTGCTCCTGACACTTATTATCTGTTGGTTAGAGAGAATGAGAATGGCAACGATGCTAAACTAAAGAGCGTGGCTTTATCTGACATGCTTTCTACAGGCAAGGCTTTCGGCTATGCTAACGTTACGGTAACAAACAATACTATCGTTACAAAGGTGAACGAAGAGAAATGTCCTCACGAACTCTATATCGCAAAGACTGACGATACTTACACCTTGTGCGACGTGAAAATCAAGAAGTATCTCTCGTTGACTTCTTCTGATAATGCGTTGATGGCAAACGAAACCGTTACTGGCGATGGCGAAAAGTGGACTATCACTTTCGACGAGAACAACGCCATTATCGCAAACAAGAAGATTAAGGATCGCACCATCCGCTTCAACGCAGGTAGTCCTCGCTTTGCTTGCTACAAGGGTTCTCAGCAGCCTATACAGCTCTACAAAAAGGTTGCCAGCAACAGCATCAAGAACACCAAGGTTTCTGCCAAGGCCAACAACGTGGTCTACTCTATCGACGGTCGCAGAATCATGAAGATTGGCGATGGCGACAACCCTTACAGAATACTTCCAAAGGGAATGTATATAATAGGTGGACGCAAGGTTGTTGTTGGAAATTAATCCGCATGCAGGAAATTAATCCTGCTTGACAGAAAAAAATCTAAGAAGATAAACAAAGAGTTTAATGTCTAATCACATAAACTTTCGCAAACTATTGGCAATAGGCTTTATAGCACTCTTTTCGTGCTATAAAGCCTTTGGCATGCGTACCGACTCGTTGATGTTGGAACGCATGTTTCGTTATGCGAAAGCCATACAAGACAAACAAAGCTCTATCAACCAAAACTACAACTACACTCGCTTTAGCCTCGACATACAAAAGAAAAACTTCACTCTGCTAACCATTCCTTCGATGTATGCCGTGGCACGAACCGGACAACGCACATTTATCGACGAAACCTACAACCGCATTTCGGGCTACGGAACCGACACCATGCAGACTCACACCATGCTTCGAGCTACCACAATTCCGCATCGAAGCGTAACCATGGAAAATGTGCTGAAATATCTCACCCCGAAGATTTATCAGGAGACGATAATCGAAAACTATCTCATTTCTCCTTTCGCAAGAATAAACAAGCGATTCTATAAATATAGAGTCACTTTCTACAACGGCAACAAGGTGGCTAACGTCACCTTCACTCCTCGACGCAACAACACCCAACTTGTTAGCGGCTACGCCATCGTGGACTACTATACCGGTCGCATTATAAAATGCTATATAGCAGGCGAATACGACATGGTGGACTTCGGAATGAATCTCACCATGGGCGACGAATATCGCAACTCTCTGCTGCCCACAAAGGTTGACCTAACCACACAATTCTCGTTTGTGGGCAACAGGATAAAAGGAAAATATGTTTCCTACTACGACCGACCAAAGAAAGACAGCATCACCAAAGCCGACAATATCGTAAACATGCGCCCCGACCATCTCTCGCCATACGAGCAAGGGATGATAGATTCATATAAAGAAAAGAATAGCAAGCCCGACTCTACGAAACATAAGAGCAGCTCTAAATTTTGGGACGCCATCTCCGACCATACCCTCAACAGAATTAGGCAAAACTTTGGCTCCAAGGGCTACGTCAGGGTAAACCCCATTCTAAACCCTCTTTACCTTGGCTACAGCCAGCGTCGCGGCATTACTTACAAGTTCGACGTCATGGGAAGCTACATGTTTTCGGAAAATAGCGAGCTCTCGGCAAGGGTGAAAGCTGGTTACACATTTAAGCTGAAGCAGCTGCTGATGAATATTCCTATCACGTGGTATTTCGACAAGAACCGTAATGGCTACACTCGTATCGAATTGGGTAATGGCAACCACGTGGGCAACTCAATGCTTGCCAGACACCTGATGGAGATAATGCCCGATTCGGCTATTGTTTCGAAAGGTAACAACTTGAACGATTTCCACAACAACTATATGAAGATGTATGCCAACATCGATTTCAACAAGTATTTCGGACTCATGGGCGGTTTAACGATGCACTATCGCAAGGCTGTGGATGTGGAGTCGTATAAGAAGCTTAACCAACGCTACACTTACCATTCGTCGGCTCCGATGTTGGAACTCAGGTTGCGACCTTTGGCGTGGCAGGGTCCTGTAATCACGGTCGACTACGAGCGAAGCATCAAGGGACTACTCAACTCCAACATCAACTACGAGCGTTGGGAGCTGAATAGCGAGTATATTTATCGACTCAACAAACTGCAGAATTTCCATTTCAAGTTTGGCACGGGCTTCTATACTACCAAAGACAGCAACGGATATTTCCTCGACTTCGAAAACTTCCGCGACAACATCATAGCTGGAGGATGGAACGACGATTGGAGTGGCGAATTTGAATTGCTGCACCAAGAAACCTACAATCAGTCCGACTACTACATTCGCGCCAACATGAGCTACGAGAGTCCGCTATTGATACTCAGCTGGTTGCCGTATGTGGGCAAATATATGGAGATGGAGCGCATCAACGTGAGCACTCTCGACGTCAAGGGCATTCATCCTTATATCGAAGCCGGCTACAGCTTCACCACTCGTTGGTTCTCGTTTGGCATGTTTGCCTCGATGAAGCAATGGGAGTTTGATAGCGTGGGCGTAAAATGGGGATTCGAACTGTTTAGAAAATGGTAACAACATCTTAGAGACTGAAAAACAACATCATGGACAACATATTGACCGTTTACAGCGCAAGTGCTGGTAGTGGCAAGACGTTTACACTTGCCGTGAAATATATAGAGCTGCTGATAGAACAGCCCGAAAACTATAGAAAAATTCTTGCCGTAACTTTCACCAACAAGGCTACCGACGAGATGAAGTTGCGTATTCTGAGCCAACTCTACGGTTTGGCTCATTCCCTACCCGACTCTCAGGCTTATGCCGACAAGATAAAGGAAGACTTCCACGAGGCGAAAAAGCCCATCTCTGACGAGCTGATAAAGCGGAATGCTGGCAAGGCGCTACACTATCTGCTCCACAACTACAATTATTTCCGCATTCAAACCATCGATGCTTTCTTCCAGCAGGTTACTCGCAACATGGCGCGCGAGCTAAACCTCAACGCCAATTTCAAACTCTCGCTCAACGATAGTCAGATTGAGGAGAATGCCGTTGACGAGATGATTGAACAGCTCACACCAAAGAGCAACGTGATGAAGTGGATATTAGACTACATCAACGAAAACATCTCGGAAGACAAAAGCTGGAACGTCATCAACTCGATAAAGAATTTCGGACTAACCATCTTTTCCGACATCTACAAGGCTCACGAAGAGGAGCTAAACGAGGTGTTCCAACAGCCCGATTTCTTCAAGAATTTCGACAGCCTTATGCGTGGCATCATGAAGCAGGCTGAGGAAGAATACAGCAAGGTCTACGACGACTATCAGGCACTTATGGAGGCCAACGGCGTTAGCTTTGCCGACTTCAAGAGTGGCAAGAGTGGTGCTTGCGGATATTTCGAAAAGTTTGCCAACGGCATCAAGGCTATGGCTGGCGTTGACGACGACAAGCATTTCAACAAAACGGCTCAAAAGGCTACCGAAGACATAGGAGCTTGGGTTAAGAAAGGCGACTTGGGAACGAGTCTTGAGCAGGTGGCGATAAAGCTGATGCAGATGCTCAACGAAACCGAGGCTAAGCGCAAGGAATGGATGAACAGCTACAAATCGGCTTCCAACACCATTCGCCACATCAGCAAGTTGCGCCTTCTTGGTTCTATAAAGGATAAGGTTGACGAAGTGAACGCTTTGGCAAACAGATTTCCGCTTAGCGCCACTCAGGCTTTGCTCAACACGATGATTGGCACAAGCGATGCTCCCTTCGTCTACGAGAAGATAGGCACGCAGATAAGCCACATCATGATCGACGAGTTCCAGGACACGAGCCTTGCGCAATGGCACAATTTCAAAGTGCTGTTGGAGGATTGTATGTCGCAAAATTCTGCTTGCCTCATAGTGGGCGACGTTAAGCAGAGCATCTATCGTTGGCGTTCGAGCGACTGGCGACTGCTCAACAACATAAGCCAAGAGTTTCCGGGCTACAACATAAAGCCTACACCCCTCGATACCAACTATCGTTCGGAGGCTAACATCGTGAAGTTCAACAACGCTTTCTTCGAGACTGCTGCCAAAGAGGAGTTCAAGGAGTTTGCCAACAACGCAAGTAACGTAGACAAAATCTACAAGAAGGAGGCTGTGTGCCAAAAGATTCATCCTAAAAAGGCAGACAAGGCTCACAAGGGTTTGGTTCGCGTAACCTTGTTGCCTATCGACGACTACGAGAGCGTGACCATGCTGCTCATAGCCGACCAAATAAACATGCTCTTGCAAAAGGGCGTAAGGCAAAGCGACATCGCCATCCTCACGCGTACCAATAAACACATAGCTTCTATCGGAACTTTCTTGATGGACGAATTGCCTGAGGTTACATTAGTTTCCGACGAGGCTTTCGTTCTCGAGGCTTCGCTTGCTGTCAGAACCATCATCACAGCCATGCGAGTGATGGCTAACGATGCCGACGAACTGTCGAAAGCCACTCTCGCTCGCTATTCGCAACTGCTTAGTGGCAACGCAGATGCTGCTACGGCTATTCTCAACGCTTCTGCCAACTTCGATGCCTTATTGCCTGCCGCATTCAACAAGGAGGCAAGAGCGCTCTTAGCACAGAAGCCTACTTACGAATTGGCTGAAACCATCTGCAACATTTTCCGTCTCGACAAACTGAAAAACGAGACTGCTTATCTTTGCAAATTCTTCGACACTTTGGCTTCGTTTCTTGCCGACACGCCTGCCACAATAGGCGACGTAATCAACGAATGGGACGAGAACATGCACAAGAAGGCTATCGAGAGCGACAAGGTGGAGGGCATTAGATTGCTCACTATTCATAAGAGTAAGGGACTGGAGTTTGACAACGTGATAATCCCGTTCTGCGACTGGAAGATGGAGCAGACAGCTACGCTTTGGGCTTCGCCTAAGGAGAGTCCTTATAATAAGTTGCCGCTTGTGCCGTTGGAGTTTAGCAAAACCAAGCTCTCAGGTACCATCTACGAAGCTGACTACAACGAGGAACACATGCAGAATATGGTCGACAACATGAACTTGCTGTATGTGGCTTTCACTCGTGCCGGAAAGAATCTCTTCGTTTCGTGCAAAGATGCCAACCGCAAGGGCTCACGAACTTCGGGCACTCGTGCCACCATCGTGGCTTCTACGCTCAACGCCCTTGCAAAATCAAACCAGCTCGAGGGATGCTGCATAGAAGAGAACGAAGACGCTACGGTTTTCAACTATGGCGAACTATTCATCAAGGAGCCTAAAGCCAAGGAAGCAACTGCTGAAAGCAACAAGGCTGAAACCAACGTTTTCACGCCCGAAATAACGCCTATATCGTTAAACCTCGACAACTATTCATACAAGCAAGCCGACGTAGACTTCCGACAAAGCAACAAGAGTCGGGAGTTTGTTGCTGCCGACGACGAGGGAACCGACGAGGAGCAAGAGGCTTACATCAAAACGGGCACCATTCTTCATCGCATATTCTCTACCATCGAGACTTCTGCCGACATCGATAAGGCGCTAACCTTGTTGGAGCAAGAGGGCGAACTATACTCTTCTACCACATCCAAGGAGAAGCTCATGGAGATGCTCCACAAACGATTGGAGAGCAAGAAGGTGAAGGAGTGGTTTTCGCCAGGATGGCAGATTTTCAACGAATGTGCAATATTAGACATCGACCCAACCACGGGCAAGGTGATTAATCGTCGCCCAGACCGAGTGATGATGAATGGCAAGGAAACCATCGTTGTCGACTTCAAATTTGCTGCGCCCAACATCGACCACCAACGCCAGGTGGCGCAATACATGCATTTGCTTTCAAGCATGGGCTACTCTAACGTAAAGGGCTATCTATGGTATGTTTACACTAACAAAATTGAGGAGGTCAACGCATAATGACAAACAATAAATCATTCCTTGAGTCTGTGGCTCAAGACATCATAAATCGTTTCGGCACCGAACTTGCCGACGTGGCTGTGGTTTTCCCTAACAAGCGTGCTTCGCTGTTCCTCAACAAGCATTTGGCGCAAATAGCCAAAAAGCCTATTTGGAGCCCTGCCTACATCACTATTAGCGACTTGTTTCGCAAGCATTCTGAGCTCGAGGTGGCTGACAGCATAGAGCTGGTGTGCCGTCTCTACTCCACCTACTGCCAGCATGTGCCTGCAGGGGCTAATGCTGCAGCCAATAGTCTCGACCATTTCTATGGCTGGGGCGAACTGCTGCTTGCCGATTTCGACGATATTGACAAGAATCTTGGTAATGCCGAGAAGATTTTCTCCGACCTTGGCAATTATCAAGACCTGACAACGGCTCCTGCCGACATGCTGAGCGAGGAACAGATGGCTCAGTTAAAGCGACTTTTTGGATATTTTGCCGAGACACAGAGCGAGCTAAAGCGCCGCTTCAACGAGCTTTGGGGCAAGCTGCTCAACATCTATACCGACTATCGCCAACAACTACGCCAAGCAGGCTTGGCTTACGAGGGAATGCTCTATCGCGATGTGGCTGAACAGCCCGTGGTAGACTTCAAATATAAGCACTATATTTTCGTTGGTTTCAACATGATGCAGCTGGTGGAACAGCAGCTCTTCACACGACTGAAAAACGAGGGAAAAGCAACCTTCTATTGGGACTTCGACCACTATTATATAGACGCCAAAAATCATCTGCCTAAGGGCGAAGCTGGCGTGTATATTTCGAAGTATCTAACCGACTTCCCCAATGCTTTAGACAACCTCGACGAGGCTATTTACAGCAATATTTTTAAGCCAAAAGATATTACATTTCTTAGTGCTCAAACCGAGAACATTCAAGCTCGCTACATCAAGCAATGGCTTGCCGAAAACCATCGTGCCGAGGATAGCGAGCGCACAGCCATAGTGTTGGCAGACGAGAAACTGTTGCCTACCGTGGTCAACAATCTGCCGTCGGGCTTGATGATCAACATCACCACGGGCTATCCGCTCTCGCTCTCGCCAGCTGCTTCGATGCTCAACTTGCTGCTCACTCTTCGTGCCGACTTGCTCTCTACTAATGGCAAATCGTTCCGCCTGAAAACGGTCAACAAGCTGCTCGTCCACCCCTACTCGGCTTTCATCAGCCCGAAGGTGTTGGAGCTGAAAGAGCAGTTGATAAAGGACAGAAACTACTTCCCTACAAGTCGCGACTTGTCGGTCGACGATGGTTTGTCGCTTCTCTTTGCTCAGCCTGCCGATGCCTCCGACACAGCCGAAACCATGGAATGGGTGGCTAAGGTTTTGGAGTATACGGGCAAGCATAGTAGCGACTACGAGGATGCTTTCTTCCAGGAATCCTTGTTCAGAACCTACACTTTAGTTAATCGTCTAAACCTTTTGATTACCAAAGATATACTACAAGTACATCTACAAACACTCGAACGACTCGTTGCCCAGATTGTTGGCGCCACGAGTGTGCCTTTCCATGGCGAACCTGCCGAGGGAATACAGGTGATGGGAGTGTTGGAAACAAGAAACTTGGACTTCGACCATGTGCTCTTCCTTTCGTGCAACGAGGGCAACATGCCTAAGGGTGTCAACGACTCGTCGTTCATTCCTTACTCCATTCGCAAGTTTCACGGGCTCTCCACCATCGACAACAAGATAGCCATCTACGCCTATTATTTCTATCGCCTGATGCAAAGGGCTTCCGACATTTCGTTGGCTTACAACACCACAACCGAAGGCACTCACACCTCGGAGATGAGCCGCTTCATGCTTCAGCTCATGGTGGAAAGTGGTCACGACATCAAGCGCCAAAGCATCATGGCGCAGCAGTCGCCAGCCAAAACTTTACAACACGAAGTGGCGAAAGACGACAAGGTGATGGAGAAAATGCTCACGCCAAAAGAGGGCAAAGAGACCATCAGCATCTCGCCTTCGGCTATCGGAGTTTACCTCACCTGTCAGCTGAAATATTATTACATGCACGTGGTGGGTCTTCGCGAAAACGACGAGACCGACGACGACGATATTGATGCTCGAATATTCGGAAATATATTCCATGCTGCAGCCGATTTCCTGTACAAAGATTATAAGGGACGGGTGTTACAAAAGTCTGACTTTGGCAACCTCAGAAAACACATCGACCATTGTGTAGAGAAAGCCTTTGTGAGTGTGCTCTACGAGAAGAATCCTGAGACCACTCGCCTGGGCAAGCTCAACGGTCTGCAGGAGATAAATTCTATGGTTATAAAGAAGTATCTGGGCAAGCTCATCGAGGCGGACGCCAAGCAGGCTCCTATCACCATCATCGACACGGAGAAATGGGTGGAGAAGATGCATGACATCAACGTTGGTGGCAAAACCATCAAATGCAAGGTTGGTGGCATCATCGACCGCATAGACCGCATAGAAAACTCAGACACCATTCGCATCGTGGACTACAAAACGGGTCGTTATCCTGCTTACTGGCCAACATCTGTAGACGATATCTTCGACCCTGCCAAAAACAAGGATATTCCTGCTAACTACTACATCCAAACGATGCTATATTCTACCATCGTCAAGGACAAGGTAGAGGACAAGAAGGTGAGCCCGGCATTGCTGTATATTCAGAAAATGTCGGCCGACGACTACGACCCAATTCTGCAAATCGACAAGGAGCCTATTACTGACATCGCAGATTATCGCGACAAGTATGTGGAGCTACTCGACAATCTCTTTGCCGAAATCTTCGATCCTGCCATTCCTTTCGCCCCTACTGCCGACACCACCCGATGCGAACATTGCGCCTTTGCCAACCTGTGCAAATAAAATTGGCACACACTTTGCACATATATTATAAAAAAAGGTATAACTTTGTACCCGAAACACAACAGAAAATACAAATATATGACAAGTCAGTTTTCGCCCAAAGTATCGGAAATTCTCGTGTTTAGCCGCGAAGAAGCCACACGATTAGCAAGTCGCTCGGTTGGTCCTGAGCATTTGCTACTTGGCATTATGCGCGATAAACAAGGAGACATAAACCATATTTTCAGCAGAATGTCGATAAACATGGATAACATAAAACACGAGCTCGAAGACAAAGTTCGTGAAGACGACATTACTCAACCAATATCAACATCCGAGCTGGTGCTCAACGAACAAGCCAACAAGCTGTTGAAGCTTGCTGTGCTCGAGGCAAGAATGCAACACTCGCAGATTGTTGACGTAAACCACCTGTTGCTCGCCATCCTCCACGACCAAAACAACAACGGAGCTAAAGAGGTGCTGGAGAGCAACAATATCACTTATCAAGACATGTTGGCATACTTACAAAAGCCAAGCAAGCCTGCAGAAGGCATGAACCTCACCAGCGACGACTACGACGACGAGCTCGACGAGGAACCAAGAAGTGCCTCTAACTCAGGCACATCAAGCAGCACCACTACAGCCACAGCCAAGAAGGTGGGTGGCAAAACTCCCGTGATAGATAATTTCTCTACCGACCTCACCAAGGCTGCCCTTGAGGGCAAACTCGACCCTGTGGTAGGAAGAGAGAAAGAGATTTGTCGCGTCACAGAAATATTGTGCCGCCGCAAGAAAAACAACCCTATCCTCATCGGCGAACCAGGTGTGGGCAAGAGTGCAATCGTTGAGGGATTGGCGCAGCTCATTGCTACGCGCAAAACATCGCCTGTGCTCTTTGGCAAACGACTCGTGAGCCTCGACATGACAGCCATGGTGGCAGGAACAAAATATCGCGGACAGTTCGAAGAGCGCATTCGTGCGCTATTGAAAGAGCTGGAGCAAAATCCTGACATCATAGTGTTTATCGACGAGATTCACACCATGATTGGAGCGGGCAACCAGCAAGGAAGCATGGATGCCGCCAACATCATGAAGCCTGCGCTGGCTCGTGGCACAATACAATGCATCGGAGCCACAACGACCGACGAATATCGCACTTCGATAGAGAAGGATGGAGCATTGGAACGCAGATTCCAAAAGGTGCTCGTGGAGCCTACTTCGGCAAGCGAGACCCTCGAGATATTACACAACATCAGAGAGCGCTACGAGGAGCACCACAACGTGACGTACACGGAGGAGGCTCTTGCCGCTTGTGTCAATTTGACAGAACGTTATGTCAACGACCGCTCATTCCCTGACAAAGCCATCGACGCCTTGGACGAGGTGGGCTCGCGCATACGCCTACGTAGCGCACATGTTCCTACTGAAATTACTGAGAAAGAGAAGGAACTGGACATCACAAAGCAGAAGAAGCAGATGGCTATCAACAACCAAAACTTTGAGCTTGCTGCTGGCTTCCGCGACAGACAGACAACGATAGAGCAGGAATTGGCTGAACTAAACCGCAAATGGCAAGCCAACGAATGCACCACTCGATCGGAAGTAAACGAAGCCGACGTGGCAGAGGTAGTTTCGATGATGTCGGGAGTGCCTGTGCAGCGTGTGGCTGCTTCTGAAGGTAGTCAGCTGAAGGGAATGGCTGACAAGCTGAAACACGAGATTATAGCTCAAGATAGCGCCATCGACAAGATTGTAAAGGCCATCCAGCGCAACCGTGTGGGCTTAAAGCCTGCCAACCAGCCTATTGGCGCCTTTATGTTCTTGGGTCCAACGGGTGTTGGCAAAACCTATTTGGCTAAGCGATTGGCAGCCCTGATGTTTGGTCGCGACGACGCCTTGATTCGTATCGACATGAGCGAATATAGCGAGAGCTTCAACACCTCGCGCCTCGTAGGTGCGCCTCCAGGATACGTGGGCTACGAAGAGGGCGGACAACTCACGGAGCGTGTGCGCCGTCATCCATATTCTATAGTATTGCTCGACGAGATAGAGAAGGCTCATGGCAACGTGTTCAACATGTTGCTGCAGGTGCTCGACGAAGGTCGACTCACAGACGGCAACGGTCGTTTGGTAGACTTCCGCAACACCATAATCATCATGACTTCTAATGCCGGAACTCGTCAGCTCAAAGAGTTTGGCAAGGGTGTGGGCTTCACCGCAGGCACAAGTCTTGGCGCAAATCTCGACGAAAAAGACAAGGAATATGCTCGCTCAATCATCCAAAAGAGCCTTAGCAAGCAATTTTCGCCAGAGTTCCTAAACCGTCTCGACGACATCATCACCTTCGATCAGCTCGACCTTGCAGCCATCAAGCGCATCATCGACCTTGAGCTCCACGGTCTGCATACGAAGATGGAGGAGATGGGTTACAAGCTGGAAATCAGCGACAAAGCTAAGGAGTTTGTTGCCACCAAGGGCTACGATGTTCAGTTTGGTGCTCGCCCACTAAAGCGTGCCATCCAGACCTACATAGAGGACGGAATCTGCGAATTGCTCCTCGATGAAACCCTTGCTCCAGGCGACACAATCCTCGTAGATAAGGCCGAAAATAGCGAAAAACTCACTATTGAGCAAAAGAAATAATAAAAATATTAGAGGGAAAATATCGGTTTTCAGCCATATTTTCCCTCTTTTTTGTGTTTATTCCTCCTCTATTTGTGCAGATTTCTTTACTTTTGTGTGTTTCAACATAAGCCGAATCACATCACTTCACCTTCATAATTCAAGCTTAATATATTGAAATACAAGATATTAGCTATAACAAACACAAAATCTTGACAACCTCAGGAAAAGACATTACCCCCTCAAAAAGTGGTCATTAAGTGTCATTAGTCATTATGTCATTTTCAAAAAAATAGTGTGTCAAAACATCTATATAATTATATATTAAAATATATATTATATAGGCTTAATTTCACACTCCAAAATCCTTAATGACCTAATGACATAATGACTTAAT
>SAMEA104315428__coassemble_1272_pt1 | contig 14868 bp, 11 predicted proteins | sample SAMEA104315428__metabat2_high_PE_032 | metagenome-assembled genome bin SAMEA104315428 (sample SAMEA104315428) | gut metagenome | biome: Monkey gut; feature: monkey-associated habitat; material: faeces | place: China | collected 2013 | reverse complement strand
ATTTTCATTTTATACCTTTGCATGCAGAAAACCTAATATTATTCAAAAATATGCTTAAACAAATCCTCCTTTCTGGAGCCTTGGCGTTGCCTATCGTGGCTCTCAACGCAAATGCGCAGCAGAAGCCTGCAAGCGTTTTCATCACAGCCGGACAGTCTAATGCCGACGGCAGAGTTTACAACAGCGAAATAGTAGACTATCTAAAGCCTGGCTACAAGTATCTTAAATATGCTAACGTAACGAGCCAAAGTTCCGGCACCTTCACCACTCGCAACTTCGACAACGCCAAAGAGCGTTGGGCTTTCTGCGATGTAACAAACTATTTCATAGAGCAAGCCTTGCAACAAGACTTCTACGCCATAAAATGCACCTATGGCGGTACTGCTATTGCCACAGGCGTAACCGCCGAGAAACTACCTGTATGGTATGCCGACCCCACATGGATAGCCGAAAACCGCGCATATCGTGGCGACATCACCACAGGCAAATCGCTCACCAAGTCGCTCACCGAGGGCTTCTCCGACCTTGTAGATGGCACTCTCTCAAAACTTGAGCAGGGGTATGATGTCAAAGCCATAATGTGGCATCAGGGCGAGAGCGACCGTAATGCTGCTGGCGCCTACTATACCAACTTCAAAACCATGATTCAATATATGCGCAACGCCATATACCAGAAAACAGGCGACGAAAAAGACAAGACTCTGCCTTTCATCTTCGGCACCATAACAAGCGACAGCAAGCAATATAGCGCCAAGGTGAAAGAGGCGCAGCTGCAAGTGGCTAACGACCTTGAGAATGTCTACGTCATAGATATGGAGGGCGTAACCTTGCGCTCCGACCAGCTCCATTTCGACAAAGCGTCTACCGAATATCTCGGCAAGATGATGTACAACAAGCTCGTAGAACTGGAACTGGTCAACGGTCAGAAGGTGGAGGCTAAGAAGCCTTTGAAACCTACAGGAACAGAAGATGTTGGACAGGTAGAGGCTGAACGCATGTGGAACTTCAAGGATTTGAAGAGCCAAGATACAGAGGCAAATCTAAAGGCTGACACCAAATGGGAGGCCAAAGGCAGCACGGGCTATAGATACAACAGCGCTTTATCCACCTTTTGGGAACCTGTAGCCAACGAAGTAACAATAGAAGAAACTAAGGGCTTATACTTCAAATCGCCAAGTGGCAACCGCCTATACATCAAGCCAGGCAACCACATCTGCCTTTATGCCGACAACCTGAAAATGAATATACCAAAGGTAAAACCTCTGCAATATATCACTATCGTCACAAAGTCTGCCAAAGGTGAACGTGGCATCACCCCTGATGCCGAAAGCAGCAGCGACAGCAAGCTAATGCTTATCAAGGGCGGAAACAAGTCGACCGATATGGTTACTAACTGCTGGCAGGTAAGCGACGAAATAGAAGACGAAGCCGACATCGTGTTCCATTCCAATGGTGGCGCCATCTATTTATATAGTATCATGGTATCCAACGAAGATCCTTCTAATCCCACATCCATCAAGCGCCCCCAAAAAACAAAACGATGATACTGCTTGGGTGAGCCTACAGGGTATCAAAACCGAAAACCCAACAAACGGCATCTATATCCAAAACGGAAAGAAATACTTAGTGAGTAAGTAAAGGGGGAAACTTTCACAAAAGGAAGTGCAAAATAAGTAGAACCACATATTCTACGATGCCAAACCATGGCAAAAGCGTAGAATATGTGGTTTTTTAGTTATCTTTATTATGCGACTATTCGAAAAGCGGCGTGCGACTATTCGAAAAGCATAATGCGACTACTCGAAAAGCGGCATGCGACTACTCGAAAAGCGGCGTGCGACTACTCGCACGAAACATAAAGCTATACGCCAAAGAGATTAATACGGCTAAAACAATCCAAGAATTCTTTTTCTCTTCTTTAATTTTATCTTTTTGCCGATATTCAGAAGTTGTCGGTCTTTATCAATTTTGGCATTTTTCATATTACTAAAGAGTATTATTCCAATTACCAATATAATAATCACCATTAATGTGCGCATTAATGGTGATTATTGTCTTATTCATAGAATTCGAAGTCGACATCGTCGGATGACGATTCTGGCTTTTGGGCAGGCTTAGGCTGCGCCTTTAGGTTGCCATTCTCGTCGAATAGTCCGTAGGTGGTGCGGAGCACGGTGAACTCGGTACGACGATTGAGGGAGTTGCAGATTTCCTCTTTCTCAGGATTCTTGAGAGCCTTGATAAAGTCGGGCGTTAGCTCGTCGTCTACTTTTAGCCAAGGATATTTCTCAGCCACCTTTTTCTTAATCTTTTTTGGTCGCTCTTTGCCATAGCCCATAGGAGTGAGGCGGTCGGCAGCTATGCCGTGGGCGATGAGATAGTTGACTACGCTTTCGGCACGACGTTGCGACAGGCGCTTGTTGTATTCTGCCGAACCTTTATAGTCGCAATGCGAGCTAAGCTCTATGGTGACATGCGGATTTTCGTTGAGCAAAGCCACAAGCTTATCGAGCTCGAGCTCAGAAGCCTTGGTGAGGTCGGCACGGTCGAACTCATAGAAGATATTGTCGATGAGCACAGGGGTGGAGATGGAAGCCAGAGGGAACTGCAGCACATCCTCGTGGCTCTCGTCGGTAGCAGCCACTTTTAGCTCTTCACGATGGTTGAGATAGCCTTGGCAGGTGGCAAGCATAAGATAGCTTACGCCTGGGGTAACAACCTTGGTGAAGGAGCCATCGCTGCGTACGGATAGTTTTTCGTTGGTACCATCGTCGCCAACGATGTATACTTGGGCAGCAGGAAGCTCGTAGCCATCTATTTCGTAGACGTAGCCCTTTATGGTGTTCACAATTTCAGGATTGTCGAAAGAATAGATGTGGTCGCAACCTCTGCCGTCGTTGCGATTGGAGCAGAAGAAGCCACGATTGTATGGTCCCTCGAAGGTCATGCCGAAGTCGTCGGCTTGAGAGTTGAGCGGATAGCCCGGGTGTTCAAGATGATAGCGATGGTCTTTGCCCACACGAGCAATGAAGATATCGTAGCCACCCAAGCCCGGATGTCCGTTGCTTGAGAAATAGAAGTCGCCATTAGGACGGAACGTAGGGAACGCCTCGTCGCCAGGAGTGTTAACGGGTTCGCCAAGATTTTCCACACCTCCTAAGCCTGCCGAAGTGATGCGCACACGCCAAATATCCAAGCCACCCTTGCCACCCGGCATATCGGAGGTGAAATAGAGCCATTCGCCATCGGGCGAGATGGCAGGATGAGCGAAGCTGGAAAGAGTGTCGTTAGAAAGTTTCAGTTCGGTAGCTTTGCCCCAAGAGGCATCGCTACGGTTAGAGGTCATAATCTTGGCATAGCGAGGATAGGAAGGGTCGGTGGAACATTGAGTGAGATACATGGTTCTGCCATCGGGCGAGAAGGCACAAGCGCCCTCGTCGTAGTCGGTATTTACCCCACCCTGCACAACTTCGGGCTTGCTCCATTTTCCCTTATCGTCTTTTTCGCTAAAGAATATGTCGCCAGGTTTAGCGCCTGTAATGCCGCTAAGTTCGTCGCCCTGAGCATCGTTGCGAGTGGAGGTGAAATATAGCAGTTCGCTCTCGTCGCCAAGAAGCATAGGCGAATAGTCGGCACGTCGAGAGTTGAAGATATCCATGCGCTTTACGGTATAGCGGCTGCCGGCATCCTTGAATCCAGGAGCCTTGCGAGCTGCGTCAAGACCATTTTTGGCAAGAGCATTATCGGGCATAGAGTCGAGCACCATCTCGAAGATTTGTGCAGCCTCTTTGTAGCTGCCTGTTTTCAGGAGCAGGCGACCAAGAGCAAGATAATCGGAAGATGAAGCCTGCTTATAGCGCACGGCATTGCGATATGCAGCCACCGCCTTGGCAGTTTGCAAACTCTTGTCGTAGCTTGCAGCCATTTTCAGAGCTATTTGTCCTCTGCGTTCGCGCTCCTTGGCAGGAGTTTTGGTGTAGGCTTGCTTAAACTCTGTGGCAGCATCGAAATATTCGCCAAGAGCAAGATATTTTTCTCCCTTCTTGAAGTTGCGGTCGGCACCACACGATGAGAATAAAGCCAAGGCAATAACGAGCATTGGCAGATGGTGGGCAAACTGGCGTAGAGCTTTATATATAAATAATGTATTATTCATTTCGTTTATTCATTAAAAAGGTGGCAAAAAGATACCACCTCTATGAATAAACGAAAAAAATCGAGAATTATTATTTTACCATCATCTTCTTCCACTTCCAATATCCTGCCACGGCAATAACGACATAAAGACCGTAGAGGGCAGCCTTGAAAGGTATGCCTTTGACAACATAGAGATAACAGCAGATGATGTCGACAATAATCCAGAAGAACCATTGCTCGATATATTTGCGAGCCAAAGCCCAAAGACCTACGAAGCTAAGAGCGTTGGTGAAGGCATCGAGGAGCGGAACTGTGGAGTCGGTAAAGGTGATGAGGACATAATATGTGGCTCCCCATGCCAGGAAGAAGAATATGAAGGTAGGCAAGTACAACCTACGGGGCATGAAGGTGATAGGCATGTCGCCAGCCTGCTGCTGACCATGCTTTTTGCCGAATTTCCATACCACCCAACCATAGATGGCGGCTATGGTATAGTAGACTGCCATACCAGCATCGCCATATAGTCCGTGGCTCCAATAGAGCCATACATCCATGGCAGGCATAATGATGCCAACCAACCATAGTGCTATAGAAGCACGATACTCGAGCAAGATATAAATCAAGCCGAGTATCGTTGTAAAGATGTCGAGCCAATGGGCTGCGAGATATTCCATAAAATATGATTAGAAATCGATTGACATGTGAGCCATGAAGTTGAATGGTGCTGAAACGGCAAAGCCTGCTGCATCAGCATCACGTACGCCCCACTCGTTGACAGCCTTGACGCTATTGCCCGACTTAACGAACTGTGGAGCAGCCCAACCATTATTATCATACTTAGCGCTGAAGATGTTGTAGAAGCTTACGCCTACGTTCATGCTCTTGATGCCTACTGAAGGCAACGAGAAATTGTAGCTAAGGTCGACATTGGTGTTGAAATGCTTCTTGAGCAAGAGAGTTTCGTATGTAGTGTTGCCATTAGCATCCTTGCACTCCATGGTCTTGAAGCCTGTGTTGGTGAGATACTGGTCGCTGATGTACTGGCTCTGCACCATAGCCTTGAATCCCTGGTAAGAGAATGTGAAGATGTTGTTGAAGATGAAATCAGGTGAGAAGCTCAATGGTGTGTCGCCAAGATTGCAGAGGTCGCCATCGTTGTCGGTGATGGTCCAATCCTTAGCACGATTCTTCGACCATGTGGCATTAGCATCCCAACGGAACCAGTCTACAGGCATCCATGCAGCCTCGAGCTCTACGCCCATACGATAGCTGCTACCAACATTCTTGGCAATGGCTTCACCGATGTTGTTGAGCTCGCCTGTGAGCACAAACTGGTCTTTGTAGTCCATATAGTAGAAGTTAGCACCTGCGCTGAAGGTCTTGCTCTGATATTTGTAGCCAACCTCCAAGTCATTCAAACGCTCAGACTTCATCTTAGTGCCGAGGTTGTCTTCGTAGTCGTTACGTGTAGGCTCGCGATGAGCTATAGCGTAAGAGATGTAGAGGCGCTGACCAGGCAAGAAGTCGTAGTTGATACCGAACTTAGGGTTGAAGAAATTGAAGTCGTCGTCGATGATATACTTGCCATCGGCATTTGAGCCGTAGCTATCGGTAGGATCCTGCATGGTATAGTTGACATGGCGATACTGCAAGTCAACGAATGCGCTCATACCCTCCAAGAATTCGTACGAAGCCTTACCATATACATTATAGTCGGTCTTCTTGGCGTTGTTGCGATAGTACTCATAGTTAGGCTTGCCCACAACCTTTCCGAAGTGGTCGCCATCATATTTGTTCCATCCACCACCAAATGTAGCAGAGAGCTTATCGGCAGAATAGTTCAACGAAGCGATAGCGCCATAGAAGTCGTTGCCCATCTTCTTCTGCTCAATCACGTTGCCTTTCTCGTCAGGGTTTGTAGAGAGTCCCCAGTTGATGAGCGACTTGTTGCGCTTATACTGCTCGTAGTAGCCATCGCCACGAGTGTAATGGCCTGTGACGTTGAAATTGAGGGCGCTATTCAAGCGCTGGTTCCATACGAGCTGATAGTTTTGCTGATGATAGTTGTCGGTCTGATTGTCGTAGAACATCATGTTGCCATTATCATCTTTGCCCATATATCCACAAGAGTTGTATGAGCGGCCATACATAGACTGCTCATACTTTGAAGTATAGTTCCAAGCATGATAGGTCTGCTCTTGGTTGTTCCATGTGATGAACTTTACTACGGTATTATCGCCGAAATATCCAGCCTGCAAGAAATAAGAGTTGAGCTTAGTGAAAGCACGGTCGAGATATCCCTTAGAACCGATGTTAGACAAGCGACCCTGAATGCCCCAATGCTCGTTGAGCAAACCGGAGCTGAAGCGTACGGTCTGCTTGTGAGAATAGTAAGAGCCTGCGCTGAGGTCGAGACCTACGTAAGGCTTTGTGCCAATATTCTCGGTAAGCATATTGATGGTAGCACCAAAAGCGCCAGTACCATTGGTAGAAGTACCTACACCACGCTGAATCTGCATGCTCTGAAGGTTTGAGGCAAAGTCTGCCATGTTTACCCAGAAGAGCTGTGAGCTTTCAGCATCACTCTGTGGCACACCATTTGATGTTATGTTGATGCGCGAAGGGTCGGTACCACGCACACGCAAAGTGGTATAGCCGATGCCATTACCAGCATCAGAAGTTGTGGTGATTGAAGGAGTCAGGGAAAGGATATAAGGAATATCCTGTCCGAAGTTAACACTCTTGATTTGGCTTTGATTGAAATTAGAGAAAGCCATTGGTGTGTGCTTGCCAGCACGAGTTGATGTTACCTGAACATCCTGCAGCATCACAGCCTTAGCTGTATCTACAGGCTCTACTGCATAAAGACTTGCTGCAAAAGTAAGTGCAGCGAAAAAGAATACATTTCTTTTCATGTATACCTTAAAATTAAAACTATAAAAAAGAGGTTTTACCTATCCCTGCGTCGGCATTACCCGTATCAGGTTCTGTGGGTATAATCTCAGCCGTATCAACTGATACAGCACCCCTTTAGCTTCCATTTTGGAAACCGTGTGCAAAGTTACTGCAAATGAGTGGAATAACCAAAGCAAATACGAAGTTTTGCATTTGGGTATTCCCGAATGCAGCGTAACTTATCAAAAGTTACTGCAAGTGAGCGGAATAACAAAACAAAATACGAAGTTTTTGTTATTCCGCTCATTTGCAGACTTTCCTACAACGCCATTAACATAAACTGATATGCAGGAATCACTTCTATTTGTACATCCAAATCATTTGATTGTACAATTTCCTCTTGATCGTAGGTAACAATAATACATCTCTGAGGTTTTATGAATTTAGATAGTTTCTGCAAAGCTCCAATTTCTCTATTTCGCGTAGCCTCATCTATCATTCTATAAGATGCTTGTATCAACAAACCATCATTAGGAACACAGAAATCTACCTCCACATTCTTATTATAGTAATACAAGTCGTCACCATATTTATTATATAGCTTTATGGCTACAAGATTTTCCAGCAACTTTGTTTCTGGCAAGAATAGGAAAAGATTTAATATACCATTATCGTAGAAATATCGCTTTTTGATACTCTCTCGTTGCGATATGCTATCTGTAAAGCTGCTAATGCCAAAGGTGAGATATGATTCATGAAGATAGTCAAGATACGAGCCTATAGTGTCGCGAGTTATCTTTGTACCATCACCTTGCAATATGTCTTGCAATCGCTTAATGGCTGTAGGCTGCATAACACTATCTGCCAGTTTTCTTATCAACAAACGCAAACTACGCTCGTTTCTCACTCCCTTGCGCATAACGATGTCGGAATACAGAATCTTTTGATATAGCGACTGAAGCCACGACTTTTTGTCTTGAATATCAAAGACTTCAGACAAACCACCATAATAAAAATAGTCTGAGAATAGTCTAACAACATCAGCACGTATTGGCGATAGCTCCCAATGTTGTAGCAAATGAATATTATGATATTCCAAATACTCGCTAAATGAGAAAGGACGTATCTCTTTGGTTAGATATCTACCGCCAAGAGTAGAGCTAATTTCACGACTCAGCATGTGGGCGTTGCTGCCAGTGATGAACACTCTATATTTCTCGTCAGCCAAACGACGAGCAAAATGCTCCCATCCTTCCACGTTCTGAATCTCGTCAAGGAATATAATAGGCTGGAAAGCAAACAATTCGCGATAAGCTTCAAGGACAAGATACAGGTCTTCTTTACGTATATCAGATATGCGCTCATCTTCAAAGTTAATAAACAGCATCTCTTCTATAGAATGACCATTGGCAACAAGATGCTGTATATGTTGATACAGCATATAAGATTTGCCAGCTCTACGAATGCCAACTAAAACATAATTAGCATTTTCTTCAAAACAAACATTACGACTCTGCAACTTTATTCTACCAATAAAGTCTTGCTGATTAAGAATAATCTGTTTTATAACATTCTTGTCCATAACTATTATGCTTTAATGTGGATTATCTTCTGCAAAGATAATGCAAACGAGCGCAATGTAAGCTTGCTTACAAATTGCCGAGTGCAGCTTATCTTCTGCAAAGATAATGCAAACGAGCGCAATGTAAGCTTGCTTACAAATTGCCGAGTGCAGCTTATCTTCTGCAAAGATAATGCAAAAATCGCAAATTCACTCTATACAAGGCATAAAAATAGCGATTTATGCCTTGTATGGAAGACATAAATCGCTAAAAATATGTATTCTATAGACTTTATTATAGAAAAAAGCAGGGAGATTTATTGCTTTTCTATGAGCTTTTGAGCTGTCGTGGTGAGATATGGTTGGATATCTGCGTAAGGAATGGTGAAGGTAGGCATGCCTGCTGCATAAGGACCTATCTCGTAAGGATTATACACAAACATGATACCATGGTCGGTAAACAAAGGTGGACATTCTGGCAAAGGCAAAGAGTAGATATGGTTGGGATTGAGGAACATATTCTTTAGTTCATCGTCAGACTTCACCTCGAAATACTCACGCAAGCCCTTGCGCATAAGCTTTTGAAAAGGGTCGTTAGCATAATTGCGAACTATCTCCCACCCCATGCGACGCATATCGCTCTTGCGGAAGGTTACGCCCAAGAGGGCACTCATGCCATGAGCGCCACCAAGATAATTGTACATGGTATATTTGTAGGTGAAGAACTTGGAGTTGTCAGCAACCTTAGAAAAGGTGACATCCCACTCCATCTTCACTTCGTCGTCGCCTCTTGCCCGTTTTACTTCCTCATATTCAGTTTTGAGTTCCGACATAAGGTCGGCATGATAGTATTCCATAACAGCCTTTGGCGAAGAATAAGAGCCATCGTATTTTCCGCCAAGCATCTCGCTCATATATTCTGTTATAGCCTGCGAAGTTACGGAAAAAGTATCTACTGGATGCTGCATAGCTATGCCCACATGTCCAAAGTCAGAATTTACCGAGATGCTGTCCTTGACCCATGTTTGCGATATGGAATCGCCAACCACATTGGTGAGGATATTAGGAACATTATCAAGCAACGTGCCCTTTGCAGGTTTTGGGTCGCACGATGATATCATAAAGGGAGCAACAGCAGCTATAGCTGGTAGCAATAATGTCTTTAGATGTTTCATAATCGTAAATATTATATATTCGATGGCAAATATAGCACAAATATCAGAAATAACAAAAATCCGCAACACCAATATATATTAATATCGGCATTGCGGATTATTTTTTTCATTCTAATTATTTATTCTATTTAGGATGCCAGTACATAGAGATTGTCATAGCCTAACATCTCCAATATGGTCGGAATGTACAAATTGAGTTTTACCGTCGCGCAATACCCATCTCCCCTGATGCGAATAATGGTATTTACCTATGACAGTTGACAGAATGAAAGCTATCAATGGTGAGGCTAAAGCCAAAGCCATTAATATCCACATCGAAATCTGAACAACCGTAGCCACAGCCACAACAAAGGTGTGAATAGCTACAAGTACAACTATCGTCATCACGACACCATAAAGGCGTATGCGCAACCCGTTGATAAGCACAGGAATGCCATAGCACACTAATAGAGCAGGCCAAATGCTTCCCATAAAGTGGGCAGAAAGTAACATAGCTGGCCATTGTAGCAGATAGCCTACCACAAGAGGCCATATAAGTAGTGCGTCCTTTGCAAAAATGGTTACAGAGAAGAGGTACAATAGCGTCAACGCCATAAACAGTACCACAGGAATGATGCCTACTATAGCGTGGTTAATGCCAACATAGTCAGGATTACACCACCACAAAGCGTCCCAGTCTATCATCGCTATCATATAAATGCAAATGCCTACGGCAACAAGAAACGGTAACGCAGACAACAATAGAAACCGAGTTTTCAACGCCATCCACACGGCAGCAAACATAAGCAGCAATGCTACAAAGGGCAACATGCCGCTATACAGAAACCGGGTAGAATCAGAATGGATGTCTATACGAGGTAAATCAAGCCAAGATGTAAGCTGATGAAAAAGACGGAAGTCATCAGAAGCAAATCTGTCAGATACAGAAGGTGGATTCTGGTCAGAAAACTTTAGCCAACGCGCTTCTGCGAGATACCGTTTACCGTCGTATTCTATGAGACCCTTAATCTGTCTTACATCTATAGAGTCGCCTGCCTGCCCAAAATGCGAGACAGTCTGACCATCGGTGCCAACAACTATGCGTTCCACCACATCGACGATAGTACCATTACGAATGTAAATTACGTTGCGTGAACCGTCAAAGTCGGTTGGCTTGTCTGCAGCAACAGCTTTGAGCTCAGGACCAACGAGACAATCTACCTCATACTTCTGCGCCTTGGCCAATATGGCCAGGCACAGAAAGAATAGTAGAGACAGGATTCTAAAGATTTTCATATTGGTTTATTTTTAGAACATCCCTATAATGATAAATCTATATTATCAATTACTTCTTGCAAGGCATCCAAGGCTTGAGCTGCTTGAAGAAGTCGTTGCCCTTGTCATCAACGAGGATGAAAGCAGGGAAGTCTTCAACTGTAATCTTCCAGATTGCCTCCATGCCAAGCTCAGGATATTCTACACACTCGATGCTCTTGATAGAGCTCTGTGAGAGAACGGCAGCTACACCACCAATAGTTCCGAGATAGAAACCACCATGCTTCTTGCAAGCCTCGGTAACTACGTCGCTACGGTTGCCCTTAGCAATCATAACGAGCGATGCTCCATGATCCTGGAATTCATCTACGTAAGGGTCCATACGGTTGGCTGTGGTTGGTCCCATAGAGCCACAAGGATATCCCTCTGGAGTCTTAGCAGGTCCTGCATAGAGGATAGGATGATTCTTGAAGTAGTCAGGCATTTCCTCACCTGCATCAAGGCGAGCCTTAAGCTTAGCGTGAGCGATGTCGCGAGCCACGATGATAGTACCCTTGAGGTTTACGCGTGTGCTAACAGGATATTTAGAGAGTTCTGCGCAAACAGCCTCGATACCCTTGTCGAGGTCGATTTCAACACCTGTAGTGCCTTCGCCTGGACGACGATACTCTTCTGGGATAAGTTCTGTAGGATTAGAATCCATCTTCTCGAGCCAGATACCGTCCTTGTTAATCTTACCCTTGATATTGCGGTCGGCAGAGCAAGAAACACCCATACCGATAGGACAAGAAGCACCATGACGTGGAAGACGAACTACACGGATGTCGTGAGCAAAAGCCTTACCGCCAAACTGTGCACCAAGACCAATCTTATGTGCCTCTTCCAAGAGTTTGTTCTCAAGGTCGATATCACGGAAAGCACGACCAGTCTCGTCGCCTGTTGTAGGCAGATTGTCGTAGTACTTGATGCTGGCGAGCTTTACTGTGAGGAGGTTCTTCTCGGCAGAAGTACCACCAATAACGAAAGCAATATGATAAGGAGGGCAAGCAGCTGTACCAAGGCTTTTCATCTTTTCTACGAGGAATGGCAACAAAGTGCCCTCGTTCTGGATGGTAGCCTTTGTCATAGGATAGAAGTAGGTTTTATTAGCAGAGCCACCACCCTTGGCAACCATGATGAAACGATATTCAGCACCCTCTACAGCCTCGATGTCAATCTGTGCAGGAAGGTTGCAACGAGTGTTCACCTCATCATACATGTTGAGAGGAGCATTCTGCGAGTAGCGGAGGTTGTCTTGTGTATAGGTATTGTATACACCAAGCGAGAGAGCCTCTTCGTCTTCAAAGCCTGTCCACACCTGCTGACCCTTCTCACCATGGATGATAGCGGTACCAGTATCCTGGCAGAATGGCAATACTCCCTTAGCAGCAGTCTCGGCATTACGGAGGAACTGGAGAGCTACATACTTGTCGTTTTCGCTTACCTCAGGGTCGGTGAGGATAGCTGCTACCTGCTCGTTGTGAGCACGACGGAGCATAAACTCGCAATCGTGGAAAGCCTGCTGAGCAAGCAAGGTCAAAGCCTCTTTGCTGACTTTCAAAATCTCATGACCTTCGAAGTCTGCTGTGCTGACTCCTTCTTTAGAAAGCAGACGATATTCTGTATCGTCCTTGCCCATCTGAAACATTGGGGCGTACTTAAATTCTGGTGTTTTAGCCATAGTTGTATATATATAATATATTAGTTAAAATCTATTGTTTACTCTTCATAGTCGATTTCATGGTCGAGGTTGTCGATGAAGTTGCGGAACACTTCTTCTTCTACATCGCCCATAGCAAACTCCTTCTCTGCATCCTTTCTGATTTCGGCTATCCACGCACGACGAGCTGTGATATAGTCGACATGTATGCGCTCGGCATCAGCGAGGGTAAGCTCTGTGAGATTATAATAATCGAGAATCATGCGATATGTCCACGCCCATTGATATTCGCGATAATTATTGTTTATTTCCACAAGGCGGTCGTTAATGGCTTGGATATCGCCAAGGGTGCCATCCTTGATATCGTTGATTATACGCTCTTCCTCAGATGCTGGTAGCAGAAGTCCCGAGAGGTCGTGCCAATCGCCTACGCCTACATCCGAAGTTGGAGGAGTGAGCAGAGGATCTTTCTTTAGCACACGTTTTAGCACGGCACCCATATAAATTCTCAAAGCTATGTCATAGTATTTGATGCCCTTGCGCAACGACGAGGCGTTGATGACATATTCGTGATAATTATATGTAGAGACATTATCGCCAGAAGCAGAGCGAAGATTCTCGAGAATCTTCTTACCATTAAGGATTTCGCCTACCGAGAATGGCGATAGCCAATCGAAGTTGACGATGCTCTTCTGCGAACCTATTGGGCGCACATCGCGCTTAGGCCATTTGCGGATATCGCGATATAGACCCACGGTAGTGATATTGCGACCAGGCACTAAGAACATGGTGTCGCCACCTGCTATGAGATATGAGAATGGCAAGTTGCGAGTGTTAGGATGGTGCATCAGTTTGCCGAAGCATACTGAGAAGGTTCCGATGGTGGCAGGCATCAGCAGATAGGCTCCGCTGGCTGTCTTTGAACCACGCTCCAAAACTCCCCAATGCATAGGTCCCATCTTGTAGGCATGGTTGGAGAAGTTGGTGGCAGAACCTGCGTTATAGAACGAGAACATACCGCCAATGAGCAACGAGCTCTTGTGGTGGCTGGCTGTGAATGGTCCACAGAAGGCTGCACATGCCTCACCATTACTCATATAAGAGTTGGCAAAGAACAACGAGGCTGAAGCCGTGAAGCCATTGCTGAGCTGACAAGCTTCGCCCACAAAGCAATCTTGTATCTTCACACTATTGATGATGCTCGAGCCATCTGAGATGATGGAGTTTTCGCATATCACGCCTGTACCTATATATACTGATGCGTTAGGCGATGTGAGGATGGTACAATCGCTAAGGCGTGAGGCGCCATCTATCTCGCAATCATCAAAGACTACAGTATTTGTTATCTCTTTAGTATTTACTATCTTCACTCTATCTCCAATGACGCCTCGCTCGGGAGCAGTATCAGAAATCTGCTGACGAATGAGCTGACGAATCTCGCTCTTTAGTTCCTTGTCGGCAAAATGCTTCACCATGAAAGCTGCCAACTGACTATTTAGATCGCGGAACAAAACTACATTACCATCACCAACCTCGTTGAGAACTGAAATAAGGTTGCCTTCGCCAAAGGTAGCGCCATCTGTGGTCTCGATAGTTGAAACGTTGGCAATATGGCAATCTTCACCAATAGTATAGTTGTTGATATAGTTGCCTATTTTCTCGATCAAGCAGTTGTCGCCAATAACTACGTTTCGCAATGTAGCATCGTTGATGCCAGAATGCTTTACGAAGCCTTTGCTCACCTCTACATTTTTCTCGAAAGCACCAATGCGAATGTCGCCATATAGCATCACTCTGTGCATGAAGTTGGGGCGAAAATCTTCTGCCACCATTACCGAGGTCCAATCCTCCGCCCAACAGTTGTTGGCTTCAAGGATATCTATCTCACGGTCTGTAATGTGTCTGTAGTCGTTCATTTATTCTAAGATTAGTCAATAGGATATAAAAAGTCGTTGTATGGATACTTCTGTACATGAAGCTCGCGAACTCTGGTGTAAAGGGTGTTGCGAAGTTCTTCTACATTCATCTTCTCGCGAGCAGAGATGAAGATGCAGTTGTCGTTGAGCTTAGCCATCCATGTCTTCTCGAGCTCATCGAGTGTGATATTCTCCTTGGTGGCAGGAGTAAGGTCGTCGGGCTCTTTTTCT
>SAMEA104315428__coassemble_1269_pt1 | contig 14927 bp, 10 predicted proteins | sample SAMEA104315428__metabat2_high_PE_032 | metagenome-assembled genome bin SAMEA104315428 (sample SAMEA104315428) | gut metagenome | biome: Monkey gut; feature: monkey-associated habitat; material: faeces | place: China | collected 2013 | reverse complement strand
GTATTCTCCAGAATCTTCCTCACGATGCTATTAAGCTCATCGTTGTTGATGGTGTATTCTCAATGGAGGGCGACTTGGCTAAGCTTCCTGAAATCGTAGAGCTCAAGCACAAGTACAATTGCTCTATCATGGTCGACGAGGCTCACGGTATTGGCGTATTCGGTCGTCAGGGACGTGGTGTTTGCGATCATTTCGGACTTACCGACGAGGTAGACCTTATCATGGGTACTTTCTCTAAGAGCTTGGCTTCTATCGGTGGTTTCATCGCTGGTGATGCAGATACCATTAACTATTTGAAGCACTCTTGCCGTACATTCATCTTTAGTGCATCAGATACTCCTGCAGCTACAGCTGCTGCTTTGGAGGCACTTCATATCATTCAGCAGGAGCCAGAGCGTCTTGAAGCTTTGTGGGATGTTACCCGCTATGCTTTGAAGCGTTTCCGTGAGGAAGGTTTCGAGATTGGCGACACAGAGAGCCCAATCATTCCTCTCTATGTTCACGACACAGAGAAGACATTCCTCGTTACAAAGTTGGCTTTCGAGGCTGGCGTATTCATCAACCCTGTTATTCCTCCAGCATGTGCTCCTCAGGACACTTTGGTACGTTTCGCCCTTATGGCAAACCACACCAAGGAGCAGGTAGAACGTGGCGTGCAGGCTCTCACCAAGATTTTCGTAGAGCAGGGCATCATCAAGAAGTAATATCCATATCGGATTATCTTCATCGAAAACAATACATATTATATGATATTAAGGCTTTCAATCAGCAATGGTTGGAAGCCTTTTTAGTTTTTATAAATGAAAGTGTTAGGGAACTAAACACCCTATGCTGGGCAAGACGCAGATGGCAAGCTCTGCTGAAGGGGGTTATAAGGTTTATGTTAAACATTAACCACTATCTATGAAATAATCCCCTATGTTTGTCGGATGATTCAACTATAGCCGTCTAAAAAACAAAAGACATAAATCTGGAAAAGACTGTTTAGTGAAATTAGAAAAAGACAGTTCCCAATGTCTTTAATTCCAGTATGGCTTTTATGATACTGTCTACAGAAATAGTTTGTTAATCAAAAAGTGTCATAGTGAAATCAAGAAAAAGACAGAAAAAGACATAATACGTGATACTTGGTCAAGTATCACGTATTACTTTACAAAGTATCACGTAATACTTTGCCAAGTATCACGTAATACTTTTTTAGCCCTTTTTTTGAACTGTGAAGTATGCAAACTTCTCTCCAGATATTCTACAAAACATTGAGAATGGAATAGGTTTGCATCTGCAAGACATAGAAGACAAGAACGTAAAGAGAACGGATTCCTTGCTATAGACCTTATTGACTACATCTATGCCGTGCTGCATAGCGTAACATATAGAGATACATATCATGACTTCCTGCAGAATGACTTCCCAACTTCTATGTGTCTGCAATTACCAACATGGAGAGGACATCTTGTGATAGTTTAAAGAAGACGCTTGAAATAGTTAGTTCTGTGAAAAACCGTCGAATTTCGACGAAAGTCACATACTTCCGTCGAAAATTCGTCGAAATAGTTTCAAATTCGTCATAATTCATCGCGGAAGCGACCAATTATAGCGGACACCGTCAAAAAGCAGACCGATTTAGTTGCACTTAAAATGCAAAAGATATGTTATTAGGAAACAAGTAAGGTCTTATCTATGGATAAATAGAATGGGATTGAATTAACTAAAGAAGTAGAAGTTGGGGAGAGAAAACAGTAAAAACGAGGGTGAAAATGACGAAAAATACAAGAAAAAGCGGTTTTTTATTAAAAAAGTTGCAGAAATGTTTGGTGGGTTCGTAGAAATGTACTACCTTTGCAACCGCAAATAAGGAACAACACTTCCTTAATTAAGAAATTAACTTCTTAGTTATTGCAACGGGGTGTAGCGCAGTCCGGTAGCGCGCCTGTTTTGGGAACAGGTGGTCGCAGGTTCGAATCCTGTCGCCCCGACAAAATGAAGAGATTAGGCATCAAGCTTAATCTCTTTTTTGTTTTTATTAAATACTCAACACTTAAACATTATTATCATGGAACTATTAGAATTGAGCAAGCAGAGATTTTCTGCACGTAAGTATACCGACGAGAAGGTTTCTGAGAGCGACTTGGAGTATATCCTTGAGACTGTGAGAATGGCACCTTCGGCTTGCAACAAACAACCTTGGAAGTTTGTTGTTGTGGAATCTGAGGCTGCTAAGCATCAGTTGCAGGAATGCTACAACAGAGAATGGTTTGCTACAGCACCTATTTATATATTATGTCTTAGAAATAAGGAACAGAACTGGGTGCGTAATGACGGCAAGCAACATGGCGATATTGACGTGGCTATTGCTACAGAGCATCTTTGTCTTGCTGCTGCTGAGCGTGGCTTGGGAACTTGCTGGGTGTGCAACTTCGACGTAGAGAAGATGGCGCAGTTTGTTGGCAACGATGAGTTTGAAGCTGTAGCCATAGTTCCGTTAGGACATATTGCTGATGATTGTCCACGAGCAGAAAAGAAGCGTAAGGCTTTAGACGAGATTGTAGAAAGACGATAGGCTGGAGGAGATGAAATATTCTGGTTTGTCGGGCTTAAAGGCTGCGATAGTATCCTTGTCGTTATTCGCAACTACATCTTCTGTCTTTGCATCAACATTTTCTGTCTTTGCTTCAACATCTTCGTCCTTAGCTTCATCATCTGCTACGATACAAGCAGACGACAACGTTACGACAACCCGTCAGCGTTCGTTTGCTAAGACGGTGCCTGCAGGCGACTATAGCGGTATTGCATGGCTTGGTGGCGATAAATATGTGGTTGTTAGCGATAAGTCGGCTAACGAAGGCTTTTATATTTTCACAATCGATATAGATTCCGTTACGGGCAATATACGCAACGTAGTATGTGAAGACTTTGTGGAGTGCGACAAAGGCAACAGCGACTTAGAAGGTATTGCGTGGATGCCTGAGCGTGGATGGATATTGATGTGTGGCGAGAAGGATAATATTATTCGTGCTTATAACCGCAATGGGAAGAGCATAGGCGTGGATATTCCTAAGAATTTTGCACATACGAATTTGCCTGGAAATAGTGGCTTGGAGTCGCTATCGTATAATGCTGCAACAAAGCGACTGTGGACATGCAATGAGACTGCTCCAATCACGCTTGTTGCTTACGATGATGCTTTCAACATTCGTGAGTCGTATTCTTATGCTATGGATGCTCCAAAGAAGAATGGCACAAAGGCGGCAGCCTATGCACATGGTGTTAGCGAAGTTTGCGCTATGGACGATGGTTCGTTATTGGTGTTGGAGCGTGAATTCTATGTGCCAAAGGCTAAGATTGGCTCTTCTGTGGTGTGCAAGCTATACCGCTATAACCCTTCTAAACAACAAAAGTCGTTGGTAGAAGAGTGGAAAACTCGCTTAAACCTCCTTGCTCGTTCGCTTGCCAACTACGAAGGTATGTGTCTTGGACCTCGTCTCGCTGATGGCAGAAGGGTAGTAGTGATGATTGCTGATTCGCAAAGCCAATATAAAGGAATACTGAAAGATTGGCTGCGAACAATATGCATAGAATAATCTCTATCATTATAGGTTTCAATAATCACCCTTTGATAGAATAATGATATAAAAAGGCGAAACCGCCACGACTTTAGTAGTCGCGACGGTTTCGCTTTTTATTATTTCCTGTTTGCGAAGGCTTACTGCCATACTGCGTTGTCTTATTGCTTGTCTGCGATGGCTTACTGCCACGAGTGCGATGGTTGTTGGTGTCGAAGTTAGGGTTGAAGGATTTCTTCTTACCTTCAAACTTATATCCTTCGTAGCCTTTGCCCTCTTGTTTCCATGAGTCTTGTTTCCATGAGTCTTGTTTTCTTGAGCTTTGTCTTCCCTCTTGCTTCCATGAACCTTGCTTTCCGCCTTCGCGCTTCCAACTTTCGCCATTCTTTCCATCCTTCTTCTTGGCTCCATACTTATTGGCGGAGTTAGAATTGTAAGGAGCAGGCGCATGGTCGTAGAGCTGCGGGATAAGGTCGGGGCGACCTATGCGTCTTAGCTCACGCTCTATTCCGGCACGCTCCTCAGGTTTATACCAGAAGAAGAACTGGCGTTGTGCAAGCTTTTCGCGCGGAGTCTTTACGCTTTCTACAGGTTCCAGGGTGTATGGATCATAGCCTGTATACCAAGTCTCGGTGCTTATGGTCATTGGAGTAGGAGTGAAGTCTTGCACCTGTTCAAGGTGGAAGTCAAGCTTCTTGGTCATTACTGCCAACTCTGCCATATCCTCTTCACGACAGCCTGGGTGAGAACTTATGAAGTAAGGAATGATTTGCTGGTTTAGTCCTTCCTCACGATTTATCCTGTCGAAGATTGCCTTGAACTCACCAAACTGGCTAAACGGAGGCTTACGCATAAGGTGGAGCACACGGTCGGAAGTATGCTCTGGAGCCACCTTCAGTCGTCCGCTCACATGGTTCTTAATCAGCTCTCTTGTATATTCGCGAGCTGCCTGATTAGCCTTTTCGTCCTTGCTCTTATGGAGCAACAAGTCGTATCTCACACCACTACCGATGAAGCTCTTCTTGATACCAGGCAAAGCGTCTACCGCACGATATAGGTCGATGAGCTTAGAGTGGTCGGTATCGAGGTTAGGGCATATCTGCGGATGAATGCACGATGGACGCTTACACTTTTCGCAAGCCTTAGGGTTGCGACCATGCATGCCATACATATTGGCTGATGGTCCACCAAGGTCGGAGAGATAGCCTTTGAAGTCAGGCATCTCGATAACCTTCTTAACCTCTTTTATTATGCTCTCCTTAGAACGGCAAGTGATGAATTTGCCTTGGTGAGCAGAGATGGTGCAGAAGGCACAACCGCCAAAGCATCCACGATGGATGTTGACCGAGAACTTAATCATCTCGTAGGCAGGAATGCGTTTTCCTTTGTATTTAGGATGAGGCACACGAGTGTAAGGCAAGTCAAACGACGCATCAAGCTCCTCTGTCGTCATAGGAGGATAAGGCGGATTTACTACGGCACATTTGCCATCCACTTCCTGTATGAGTCGTTGCGCATGCATCTTGTTTGATTCCTCTTCAAGATGGCGCACGTTAGAGGCTTGTGCCTTTTTGTTGCGCAGACATTCTTCGTGCGAGAACAGCACGATATCTTTCTCTTCGTCAATACCTCCCGGAATATCCTCAGCCTTGGTGAGATAAACCGTTTGTGGAATGTCGTGAATGCTGTTGATATCCTTTCCTTCAGCCAGCTGGTTGCTCAATTCTATGATAGGCTTTTCGCCCATACCATATATAATAATGTCGGCACCTGAATCGCATAGGATGCAACGCATCAGCTTGTCTTGCCAATAGTCGTAGTGAGTAATTCTACGCATAGAAGCCTCTATACCGCCAAGAGCCACAGGTACATCAGGATAAATGCTCTTTAGAATCTTGGTGTAGACGATAGTAGGATATTCAGGGCGACAGTCGTGGCGACCGTCAGGGCTGTATGCATCCTCGCTACGCAGACGCTTGTTGGCAGTATACTTATTCACCATAGAGTCCATACAGCCAGGCGCAATACCGAAAAACAAGCGTGGCTTACCCAACTTCTTGAAGTCGCGGAAGTCGCCATGCCAGTCGGGCTGAGGCACAATAGCCACTCTATAGCCCGCAGCCTCAAGCGTGCGACCTATCACGGCAGCACCGAATGAAGGGTGGTCTACATAAGCATCTGCTGAAAAAAGGATTACATCAAGTTCGTCCCATCCACGCAGTTCGCATTCCTTCTTTGTGGTAGGAAGAAAATCAGATAATCTAAGTTGCTTTTCCAAAATTTATTCGTTGGTTACTGTTTCTTCGTTCTCACTCTCTTCGTTTTTGCTCTTCCAGTCGATGTAGAGCAATACGAGCTTATGAAGTCCGAAAGCCTTCATATTGTTGTTGTAGATAACATCGAGACAGAGGTCGAGCAAGTTTTTATCCTTGCCAGCTTCCGATTCGAGTATAGAGCGTACATTAAACTTTAGCTTGTCGAGCACCATTTCGTCGATGATGCCGTTGCTATCTATGAGGTCGCGAAGAAGTGAATACTTTTCGATAGTCTGTAGATGCTGGTCGCTCACTTCGATAGAGCGAGAGCCAGACTGGTTTGCTTGAATTTTATACATAGCGATATTGTTTTTAGTATTATTATTTACTGAAGTTTCGCATGTACGGAAGTTATAGTAGTTAAAGAAGTTATCACTCCCTTCGGTCGTTAGAAGTTATAGCCAATAGCCTTTTTGGTTGTATATTTAGCTATAAAGCATATGGCTTTAACTTCTCTAACTTCTTTAAATTCTTTAACTTCCACATTTGCGAAAGTTGAGTTATTTAGTTTCTTATTCTACTGATGTTCAGCTCCTTATTTTGAATAGAGTTTTTACTCTAAGAATTTCAATATTCCGTTCATAATGCTCAGTCGCTTGTTACGGTCGATGATACATTCGAAAGGAAATGCCATGGTGAAAGTGGCGTTGTCGTTGCCTTTGTAGGCTACACCTGCGCTCATGCCATTGGCATATTGAAGTGGACAGAAAGCCGTGGAAACAGGCATCAGAACATCACATTTCGTAGCTGCATAGTGGGTAGGATTGAGCTGACGATAGAAGTCGAATTCTGTGCCCATGCCCTTGATGCCACTTATGGTGTCGGTATGAATTGCTCCGCCATATGCCACCTTTAATGTGCTTTCGAGCCATACTCTTTCGTCGTCGTGCTGTAGGTCGGAACCAATATAAGCACCACTTGCAATAAGTTTGCCATGTCCGAGCACGTAAGCCGAGAGCTTGTTTCTAAGCATAGATGGTATCGACTTATAGAAAACAGTAGAGTTTTCATCATATTTCTGTAGTCCTAAAGCCAAGTCTACCACATCGTAGTTTATTAAATCTACGATTCCACTCTCCACGGTCTCTGATGTGCAGCTTACAACATTATATTTCTTTGTTGCAGCTATGGCATCGGCATGAGTATAAACATAGTCGAAGGTGTTGCCCATAACGAAGTTTCCAGCCATCTCGTTGCCAGAATATCCGAGTCCGTTAGGCTCTGTGCTGCCCATGGTAGATTTGTTGAAACATTGCTGTTTGCCACTCCATCCAGCCGTCAGTCCATAGCTCACTCCTGCATCCTCCTCGATGTCGAAGCCCTGTTCGTGGATATTATCTCTTACGGCAGGTGCCGAGAGGCGTGAGAAACCATTAATCACCATAGCCGTCTTGGTGGCTCCAGGCTGATAGTAAGCCGAAAGCGTAGATGTAGGGAAGCTTTCGCCACCACGGTTTACTGCCGTTACCTTGAAGCGATACATCACTCCTGGTTCTAATTCCATGGTATACGAAGTGCCCCTAACATTGGTTCCGTTGTCGAAACCGCCAGAGCCTGCTGCCACATATATATTATAAGATGTAGGCACAGCTGTAGGCTCCAGCTCGTCGTCTTGTGCTTTCCACGACAGTTTGACCTTGTTGTCGCCAGTAAGAGTGGCTTTGAAAAGATGAGGCTGCAATGGCTGTACGATGCAAGGACGACGATGCATCTGCGACACATAGCGCAATATCGTTTTATAGATAGAACGAGCCATAGTGAACTTGAAGTTTGGGTCTTGTCCAAGCTTCATGTCGGGGAAGTTCTGATGCGATAGTGTCTCTATGATAGCCGAAGGAACTTCAGGTAGTCTGGTCTCGCTATAGTTGCGATCCCAAAGATAACGCCAATTCCATCTCTTATATTTCTTTGATAAATCTCTCGTAACGTTAGAGCGCAGAGCTTCTATAAAGTCTTGCGATGCAAAGCGTGATATTCCAGAGTTGAGTCTACCATCGTTGAAACTGGTGGTACAGATAGCCAACGAGCCCACAAGGCTCTTGCCATCACGCTCATATCCAGCATCGCTATGCACGGCAAGCGAAAGCTCTATAGGAACCTTCTTTCCCTCTTTGGTAGGCACATATGGCGAACCACCAGCAAGCCAGTTCGTCATCAGCGAACGAGTGTTTATGTCTTCGGCATAATCGTCGGTACCAGTCTTGTTGCCATAAATGGAGTAGGGAGCGCCAGCCCATTGAGCATAATAGCGAGCAGCTTCCAAGCAACGAGGCATGTGACTAATGTCGCCACCACGCTCTATGTTTCCCATACCGCCACCAAATCTCACAGCATCGGCAGTTACCACACCTTTGCGTTTGCTTTGGTTGGTTAGGGCTACACAGTTGAATGGATTTTCGCCCTTGTCAAAATCGAAGGTGCCAAGATACACCCATGTGCCGCCACCCATCTTTTGGTTCACTATGAAATGAGTTTCCTGACCTTTGTGGCGCACAATGTAGTGAGCATCGTCAACGCTTTTTGGCATAGTCTGATAGCTCACGTATACGGCATAACGTCCTTCCTCCTTGAAGTTAGGTTGCCATATTGCAATTGCCTTGTCTTCCTTTTTCGTAGTGCGAATCATGCGGGCAGTACCCATGGTGAAAGGATTCTCGCCATCGCGCAAAATGCCATTGCGGAAACCGAAGCCACGTTCGCCAGTATCTGTCCAAGGTTCTTTTTCGGTATGCTCTCCATACCATGAACCTTCGCCAGACACACCTTTGTCGTTGTCTACGATAATCTCTTTTGTTTGCCAGTCACGTTCGCGTGGAGTGAATACCGTTGCTCCTGCATTTTCGAGCATCGGTATTAGATAAGGCACTACTATGGTTTGTGTAAACAAGTCTTCTGTAGTGCAAAATAGGTTGGGGCGTTGCCATTTCCAGAAGCCCTTCTTTTGGTCGTAATAACGTCCATGACTTGCCCATAGCGCAATATGCCTGTTGCTAAGTCCGAGGCTTATGTTGTTAGGCTTCGAAATGTTAGAAACCCATGGCTTTCCTTTGTAGTCGATGCCATCCCAGTAGCTGTCGTATTCATTATCCGACTTTCTGCCAGGGATGTAATCCTCTATAGGCATGCCATTAGCCATTACTATCAGCTTGTGCTTATTGTATTGGCGTGGCAGGCTTTTCTTAATCTTCTTGTAAGTTTTGTTGACTAACTTTTCTGTGATGTCTTGTTGTGCGAATTCCTCTCCAAGAGTGATGGTCACGGTATGGTTCTTGTTGTCCACCACCTGTTTCCACCCTTCGTTTTGAGCATAAGCACCCATAGTTGCAGCCGCAACCAATGCTGTAGCCGCAATTGTTCTCATGCCATGCTTTGTTAGAGTTACCCTGCTTATGTGACGATGTTTCATCAACTAAACTTCTCCTTTTCTTTTTTTTATGTGTTATAATATATTCTTGTAGCCAAGAATTATATGTATGCTTTTGTACGAGTAGTCGAAAAGCCTTATGCGAATAGTCGAAATGGGTTATGCGACTATTCGAAAAGCTTCATGCGACTATTCGACAATTTCCCGTCTATACTTCGCCTATGGTGAACAGCTCAGGATGTTTGCCTTTGAAGTCTTTATAGTAAAGCTTCAATTCTCTCATTTCGTTGTCGATATCGCCAGTAGGGATGAAGCTCTTAGTGCATACTATTTCGCGCTTCTCGTAGTCCACACCATATAATAAAAGAGGTATCTGCGCTTTGAGAGCGATATAGTAGGCACCCTTTTTCCATTCAGGATTTAGCGAGCGTGTACCCTCAGGAGTGATGCTAAGATGAAAGGTCTCCATCTTCTTAGCCTGTTCGGCGAGGTTGTCTGTCATGCTGCAGTTCTTTGAGCGCCATACAGGAATACCACCCATAGCTTTGAATATAGGTCCAAGAGGCCAGAAGAACCACTCTTTCTTCATTAAGAAATTAGCCTTTATTCCTTCAGCCTTAGCATAGAGCTGACCTATCAGGAAGTCCCAGTTGCTGGTGTGAGGAGCTATACATATAATATATTTATTGGGATGGTCGACAGTTACCGTCTTCTTCCACCCCAACAAATTATAGAGAATATATTTTGAAATCTGTTGTATCATCGATTATTTAATGTTGAATTATGAATGAGCCTCACCCCCGCCCCCTCTCCAAAAGAGAGGGGAGTGATTAGACTTGACAGCTTGCGAATTGTTGGTAATGGGCTTGCTGGTTGTTTGCATGATGATGAGTGGTTAATTAAATAAGTCTATTAGATTCTTCACTCTTCACTCTTCGTTCTTCACTCTTCACTTAAATTCTTCACTCCCTTATCCCAACGCAACAATTTGGTCAACCACCTCTGTAGCCTCCTTGTTGAAGTCGGCTTTAAGCTTATTGAAATAAGTCTTAGGCGTCATGCCCGGCTCTGTGTGAGACACTCGACGAATGAAATCGTCGTGGAATACCAAGATTGCAGTAAGGATGTTGTTTACTGTGTCCTCATTTACATCACTTGAATAAAGCGATGCTGCTATACACTCTGCGAAAAGTTCTCCGCAAACGATGTTAATGTCCTGTTTAAGTTTTCTTCTGTTAGCCATAATATGTCATATTGTAAAATGTACCCTACAAAGATATTACTTTTTTCGGAAAGTTGTAGACTTAGCTATGAAAAAAATGTCAAAAACATGATTTTATTGCTTTTATCTAATCAATATCTCATGAAAAAAATGTAATTTTGCAATCGCAATACGCAGGGTAATGCGAATTATTCAACTATTAATAAATATATTGTAAAAATGAAAAAAAGTCTTTTGCAGAGAGAGAGAGCTGCTTATCAGCCAAAACTGCCAAAGGGTCTTCAGGGTGCCGTTAAGGTAAAAGAAGGCGAGCCAACACAGAGTGTAGGCGATCAGGAAGAAATCAAGAAAATGTTCCCTAACACCTACGGAATGCCTCTTATCGAGTTCGTTCCAGGTGAAGAGACTGTAGGAAAGCAGATGAACGTAGGTGTCATCCTTTCTGGTGGTCAGGCTCCTGGTGGACACAACGTAATCTGTGGTATCTTCGACGCTGTCAAGAAGCTCAACCCAGAGAACAAGGTCTATGGTTTCCTTATGGGTCCTGGTGGTCTTGTTGACCATGACTACAAGGAGCTTACAGCAGAAATCATCGATGAGTATCGCAACACAGGCGGTTTCGATATGATTGGTTCTGGCCGTACAAAGCTTGAGAAGGAAGACCAGTTTGAGAAGGGTCTCGAGATTATCCGCGAACTAAATATCAAGGCAATCGTTATCATCGGTGGCGACGACTCTAACACCAACGCTTGTGTTCTTGCTGAATACTATGCTGCTAAGAACTATGGTGTACAGGTAATCGGTTGTCCTAAGACTATCGATGGCGACTTGAAGAACGATCAGATTGAGACTTCTTTCGGTTTCGATACTGCAACTAAGGTATACTCAGAACTTATCGGTAACATCGAGCGCGACTGTAACTCAGCACGTAAGTACTGGCACTTCGTTAAGCTCATGGGTCGTTCTGCATCTCACATCGCTCTTGAGTGCGCACTCCAGTGCCAGCCTAACGTCTGCATCATCTCTGAGGAGGTTGAGAAGAAGGATATGTCTTTGAACCAGATTGTAGAGCAGATTGCAGGTGTTGTTGCTGATCGTGCATCACGTGGCGACAACTATGGTGTTGTTCTTATCCCTGAGGGACTTATCGAGTTTATTCCTTCTATCGGTCGCTTGATCGATGAGCTCAACGACCTTCTCGCTGCGCACGGAGCTGATTATAAGGACCTCGACAAGGATGCACAGCGTGAGTACATCCTCGCTCATCTTTCTAAGGAAAATGCAGAGACTTTCGCAACATTGCCTTCAGGTGTAGCTCGTCAGCTTTCACTCGATCGCGACCCACACGGAAACGTTCAGGTATCTCTTATCGAGACAGAGAAGCTTCTCTCAGACATGGTTGAGGCTAAGCTCGCTGAATGGAAAGAGGCTGGTAAGTATGCTGGCAAGTTCGCTACTCTCCACCACTTCTTCGGCTACGAGGGTCGTTGTGCAGCTCCTTCTAACTTCGATGCTGACTATTGCTATGCACTCGGTGTAAGTGCTGCTCAGCTTATTGCTAATGGCAAGACTGGCTATATGGCAATCGTTAAGAACACTACAGCTTCTACCGACGAGTGGAAGGCAGGAGGTGTGCCAATCACTATGATGATGAACATGGAACGTCGTAATGGTGAGATGAAGCCAGTTATCCGCAAGGCTCTCGTTGAGCTCGAGGGTGCTCCATTCTTGAAGTTCTGCTCTAAGCGTGATGAGTGGGCTAAGGATACATGCTTCGTTTATCCTGGTCCTATCCAGTATTGGGGTCCTGCTTCAGTTTGCGACCGTACCACACGCACTCTCTGTCTTGAGCAGGGTGGCAAGTAATTCCCTTTTATAATTAAGGAGTAGATATAGAAGGGATAATAAAAATTATCCTTATCCATCTACTCCAATTATAATTAAATATTTAGAATGAGCGCAACTACCAGAAAGACGACACGACGAAATCGAAACACTTCGACATCGAAGCGTCGTCGGCGTAATGGTAGTTCCGCTCATTTTTCTTTTTTCTTACCCCTAATGCACATTCCTCGTTGGACCTGGTGGTTAGGTGGTATTCTTATAGCTGCATTCTATATCTGGGCTTTCTATTATTTCTTTGTCAGTCCCACAGGTTTTCGTTGGCGTGCGCTATATGGCGATGCTAAATATCCTGAAGGCTACGAAATCCATGGCATAGACATCTCTCATTATCAAGGCAATATCGATTGGTCAGAACTTCAAGGTAATGCACTAATAGAAAATTGTCCTTTGAGATTTATTATCATTAAGTCTACCGAAGGCTCTACACGCGTAGACCCCAACTTCAAAGACAATTTCTATCAAGCACGCGAATATGGTTTTATTCGTGGCGCATACCATTTCTGGAGCAACAAGTCTTCGGCAAGAGCACAGGCTTATCATTTCTTAAATAATGTGCATCTTGAAGATGGCGACTTGCCACCAGTACTCGACATCGAGCACATGCCGAAAGATACGCCGGTAGAAGATTTTCAGCGTGATGTGCTGACATGGCTTCACATAGTGGAAGACAAATATCATGTGAAGCCAATTATTTACACATATTATAAATTCAAGGAGCAATATCTTAGTGCGCCAGTCTTTGATGATTATCCTTATTGGATAGCCCACTATTATGTTGACAAGGTGGAATACAAAGGCAAATGGAAGTTTTGGCAGCATACCGATGCAGGCAAACTGCCAGGAATAAAAGGCTATGTAGACTTTAATATTTATAATGGTTCCTATTACGACCTACGGATGCTTACCATAGGAGCCGAAAACGAATAATAGTCGTGGTAACAACAGATGTTTCCACGACTATTATTCGTTTATTAATATGTATTCTAATTGTGGCTTTTTACAGCTATTATTTCTTCAGCACCAAGCAAGTCCACTCGCTGTCGCTCTTAGAGTCAATCTTTGATAGTCCGAGGCTTGATGCTTTTTCTATCAGCAAATCAACATCCGAAGCATAGAAGCCGCTGAGTATCAATAACGAATCGTCTGCCATTACCGAAACAAAGGCAGGCATGTCTGCCAACAATATGTTGCGGTTGATATTTGCCAATACCACATCAAACTTTCCTTCCACACTCTTAAGTACCGAGGCGTCGCCAAGCATCACCTTCATGTTGCCAACACCATTAAGCTCGGCATTATGAATGGCATTCTCAGAGCTCCATTCGTCGATGTCGTAGCCCACAACTTCGCTTGCGCCAAGCTTTGAAGCTGCTATTCCCAAAATGCCAGTACCACATCCGCAGTCCAACACTCGTTTGCCTTTGAGGTCTATATTTAATAATGTAGAAACAATCATTCGTGTGGTTTCGTGAGTACCAGTACCAAAAGCCTGCTTTGTTTCTATTCCGATGCTGATGCCGGAAGCTATTCCGTTGCCATCATCGTGGCGAGCATCATAAATAGTGATGCTGTCGTTGATGTTTATTCTCTCGAATCCAGCTTCTTCCCATTCCTCGTTCCAGTTCTTATATTCTGCCTCTTGGATGTTTGCATTGATTGTAACATCAGGCAACATAAAGTTGCTGATAACATCGTTCATGGCATTTTCGTCAAACAATGATTCCTGCACATAGCCATTTATTCCCTCCTCTGTATCTTCGAAAGTCTCGAATCCAGCCTCGCCCAAAGCGTCTGTTAGCAAGTCGCGAGCAATCTGTATCATGCCATCTTGGCATTCTATTTTAAATTCAGCTACAAGATATTTCATATTGCGTTTATTTTTGTTTCAAATATATAAATAGTTAAATACCTATGCAAAATTATAAAAAATAGGGAAAAACCTACTATGGTTTAGGGTTTTTCCGTATATTTGCATTAAAATAGGTACTAATTTTGTAGAAGATAAGCTGCACTCGGTCAAACGTTCAAGTAAACTTGACGTTTTCCACTCGTTTGCACTATCTTTGTACCAAATAAATTAGAAACAATAAAATAAAGAGAATTTGCGATATGAAAAAGATCATTCTTTTATTAGCACTTTGTGGATTGTCTACACTCTGCATGACAGCCCAAGACGACGACCTCTACTTCACTCCGAAGAAGTCGCACAAGGCTAAAGCTTTTGACGACAACACACCTGCTTACTACGTAGGTTCCAATCGTGCGGTAGACGAATATAACCGTCGAGGGAAGTTTCGCAGTAGCTACCAAAAGATAGATGGCGATTCTATTAGTGATGTAATCGACTTACAGGCTGGCGATGGTCTCTATCCTGATTCTACGTATGTAGATTCCGACTTTGCCGAGACTTTGACAAAGAAGAGAGCACAAGGCTATAGATATGACGACGACGACTTTGAGTACACACGCAGAATGAGTCGTTGGGATGGTTTCTATGGACCTTGGTATGCAGGTTGGCATTCACCTTTCTGGTATGGCAGATATGGATACTACGACCC
>SAMEA104315428__coassemble_1192_pt1 | contig 16359 bp, 8 predicted proteins | sample SAMEA104315428__metabat2_high_PE_032 | metagenome-assembled genome bin SAMEA104315428 (sample SAMEA104315428) | gut metagenome | biome: Monkey gut; feature: monkey-associated habitat; material: faeces | place: China | collected 2013 | reverse complement strand
GCACCCTGAAGCACAGAGATAGTATCGCGATACTTTCTCAGTCCCTCGTCGTATTTCATGCGCTCTTGTCTTGAAAGCGCAGCTACATCGGCTATATCTTCCAGCTTCTTGAATACTGCATTCTGTGCAGCCCAAGGTAGTCTTGTTAATGTTTCCATATTCTTCAATACAAAAATCCAACGTTCAAATTCATTCTCACACTCATCAGCCTCCTTATTAAACAAAGGTAGCTGCATATATGTCATGCGTATCTTGTCAGAAAACTCATCATTTGTTTCTTTATCTTTCAACACGACGTCTGTTCTGAACTTTTGTTTAAAGTCCATAGGACAGAAGTTGAGAAAGGCTACAAGATACACAGCATCTATGCCATAGTTCCATCCCGATCCTCTTTCGCCTTGGCGAGCTATTGCCTCAGAGACATAGTAGATACTGCGGTTCTTGAAATAAGGTTGCGACTTATTTTGCATCTCCACAATAATCTTCTTGCCCTCATCGGTCTCGCAATAGATATCATAGATTAGCGAGCGGTCGTCTTCGTACAGAGCAGGCTGCTCTTTGTCGAGAAAACTAAGGTTCACGATATGTTCCTCGCCTGCCAACAAGTTGTTGAGGAAGTCGAGCAACAGAGGTTTTGATATCTCCTGACCGAAGATTCGCTTAAAGCCAATGTCGGTAAAAGGATTTATGAATTGTGCCATAGCTATGTGGATAAGTTATTCTTTTTGCAAAAATAATCAATTCACGCAACACATCCAAATTCTTTAGATTATTTTTACTAAGCATAATCATAAACTAATTAAATTGATATTATATCGTTATTCTAAATGTAATTATTTTATCTTTTATCTATATTTACCCCATTGTGTGTGGCAATAGATAGGCAGTATTGCTTTGTTTTATATAGTAGTCGTTGTAAGCATTTTCTATTGCAGCCATAATACGAGTTTCGGCATTGTTCTCCCACATTCTGAATTCCACATCCTCCTCATATCCATGAGCAAAAGCTTTTAGCTTATCGATGTTGAAATCAGAGCTCATCACTCCCACCATCTCTCTTTCTGCATCCACAGCATTACATACTTGTTCTACATGGGCAGGGATCATCATGCAAGGTTTGCCCATGTACAGAGCTTCACATACACTCTCAAAGCCGGCAGTAGTAGCATAAGCCTTGCAGCCAGCCATATATTTAAGGAATTTCACATCGTTGATACGATGAAAAGTCAGAGTGTTGTCAATCTTTAGTTCTTCTGGCGCATCTTTCTTATCCCAAAAGAAATGAAGACGAGTGTGTGGATTCTTATAGTGCCAAGCTTTCACATCCTCTGCAAATCCTGCATTTAGAATGTATCCCATAATATAGTCGCCATGATGGCGAACTACAGTCTTTGCCTCTTCGCGAAGCAATGGTGGCACAACCTTTATGCCATGCACAGGTGTGTCACTATTGTCGCGGATAGAGAGAGCCAACTTCGAAGAGGCTCCAATGCAAGTGATTTGAGTAAATAGTTTCAATAGATATTCAGGTAAAGGATATTTCTTCGGCATCTGGAACGATGGGTGAAGAAAAAGGTATTGATGAGCTATGCAAACCTCAGGAATACCAAAATGGAAGAGGGAATAAGTGATTCCACACAACACCTCGTAGAAGTTGATAATGATATCAGCCCCACTTTTCTCGATTTGTTTTCTTATAAAATTGATGCTTGATAGATATGAAGGTATCAACAATGAGTTGTAACCAATAGAACGCAACAGGTTAAACCTGCGATTATCCTTTGATGGTAAGAAGTTTGGACTCAAAAACATCTCTACCGGACTTTCTATCTGAGTCTTGAAAAACTCAGGAATTTCTCTGTTCTTACTCTTTCCTACCAACACCTTTACAACTTCATGCCCTTCGTGCAGCAGCTGCTGCTTCAGAGCCAATGCTTGGGTCAAGTGTCCTCTACCTTCCCCTTGAATTACAAAAATTACCTTCATCTTTTCTACATCTTATATATTGTTATTATTTTGTCCTCCTTCATTTCGTTGCAAAGATATTCTGTCTATGTTGCAAAGCAATGATGATAGGGTGAAGAAAGGATGAAGATAATGATGAATGAAGAAAAGTTATAAAAACAAAGCCACCGAAGACAAAATATCTTCGGTGGCTTTTATAATTATGCTCTTAGATTATGGAAACTACTAATCTTCCCAAAACAAAGAACTTTTTGAGTCAGCTTCTATTATTGTTTCAGTTCCTGTTTCTGTAGCGTCACCTCCTGTTATGCCTTCGAGAAAGTTGTTCTTCTCGTCAGTTGCACTTATAGAACCAGCCAACAACGAACCATCAGCTTCTGTTATTATAACATTTATGATAGGCTTTATATATGTCTTTTTCATTGTTTTTTTGTTATAATTATTATAGTTTGCAATTGTAACTTACTTTATGATAACCTTTTTAACCATTCCGTTTGCCATCTTTACGATGTTTACACCCTTTGTTATGCTATTCAAGCGATTACCTTGTATATCGTAGATGGCAATGGCAGCAGAAGTATTTATATTATCAATAGCTGTAGGCACATCGCTAATGTCGTAGGTTATAGACTTAGCTTGGCTTCCCTCTGGCAATTGCAAATATGCACGCATACCCTTGATAATGTTTTGTCCGCCTGTTGCGTGATAGAACTTATTATTTGATATAAAGAAAGCACCTGTAGGGATATTACCAGCAGTATAAACACCCACGAAATTGATTCCGTTGCCAATCTGTGTAGGAGTCTTTGTGTCAACATCTACATTCTCTACCTCTATCTTATTAACAGCTTCATTCACTCTTATCATATATGGTTTTCCAGCCTCTATACTATTAGCCGTGGCGAAGCGTAAATGTATGTTTCCATTAGCGTCTACTTCTGTATCATCGGTAAGTTCTTTTACCTCCCATCCTGCAGGTATCTCCATGTTGAAAGGCAATACCAATGTGTTCCATTTAGCATCAGCCTTGATGGTGCGGTTTACAGTTACAGATGTATAATAGTCTGTCTGTGCAGTCAACGTATTATCTGTTTCGTTCATGGTGAGTTCGTTGCCGATGAATGTCATATGGAAATCGTCTGCCTTAAACCATTTGCCATTGTCGCTACACAAGGAAATTTCTGCCTTATGGTCTGTTACATTATATTCTCCACTTACCAAAGCCATAGTTCCAGGACCCACAGCAGCAGTCGTTGCTGTTTGTCCGTTTACTGTTAAAGCAATATTGTTTCCTGCCTCCATAGCTACAAGAGCCGAAACCATATACTTACCATTAGGAATATCAGTAACGTTTTGTGTCAATGGTTTTACAGCGTTATCTCCATCCCATGTATTAAAGAGATGAGAACCATCTGCTCCTAAAGTAGTATAAGTTGCATTATCCTGTAATGTCACCTTTGTTTCCCAGCCCGATGTTGCACAAGTCCAACCTGTCATGTCGCCATATTCAAAGTTTGGATTTACTATAGCGAAAGTCATATCAGCATTCTTTGTGCGCTGTTTCTTTACAGCAGCATTTAGCTGTGCATACATCTCTTTCATTTCAGCCTTGCCATCACCGGTATATGAGCCAGCCTCTATACCATTTTCATATTCTGACAAATCAATAGATGCTCCTGCGTTGTCGGTGAGAGTAGCAGCCTTTGTTTTTATATCCTCAGCAGCAAGTTTTATGCGTCCGTTTGCCACGTTGCATATATACTTTACCCTGAAATTATCAGCCTTGAAGAAACAACCTTTAGTATGCATATATTTATCATACTTTTCTCCACTACCACCAACAGCTCCGATGGTAATATTTCCGTCTTCTACCAAGAACTGAAGAGTAGCTTCTGTAAACTTACCTTTATTTTCTGCAACTATTGCTTTGTGGCTATTGTTTCCGATAAGGAATACTGATCTTCCATCAAAAGAAGTTAGCAAAGCCTTCACCTCATATAGTCCGTTCTTAACACCACTTATCGTCTGATATACATAAGGAGCAGTAGTCTCATTATCTCCATTATAAGAGTTGAACAGATGTTCGCCATCGCAGCCTTGTGATGTATATGTATTATTACTATTAGCCTTTACTCCAACATCTTGTTTTGTTAAATCAGAACCCCATCCTGTCATGTCGCCAGTTTCGAAGCTTGGGTTTTCTATCAATGCTGTCATGTCGCCAGAAGGCTCGTTATTCAACGAAGCTATGAGAGCACGCTTATAAGCTGCATCTACCTGTTTGCAGAGTACCTCAACGTCTTCATCCGACTTAATGTTGTTCTCATTGTAGCGATATATAACGCTTGAAATGTCGTAAACTTCCTTACCAGCATCGTTTAGTTGCTGTACCTTAGCCCATGTTTCATTCACACGCTTTGCCACTTTATTCTTGAAGGTTATGTAAGGGTCGATTTCTGTATCGTCACCATCACCATAGTAGTAAAGTTGGAAATCGTCAACGCAAAGCATACCTGTAAAGTCCGAATAGCCAGAACATTTATCTTTATATACTTCTATGGTTGCATTATCTCCATCTTTAAGAGAAGTTGTCAGCGTGAGTTTGTAATCATTAATTGTGTTAAAAACTTCAGAAGCTTTCTTAGGTCCCTCTTGGGCAGACGAGAAATCCATTCCAACAGTTGTATTTTGCTTAATATCGGTAGCTTGATCTGCAAATTTAAATGTTGATTTTACCGTATGGTCTGTTTTTTTAATTGAACCCAACCTTGCTTTTGATCTTGACCTATAAAAAGCTTCAATAGAAGCAGAATAATTACCTTTAGGAAGATTGGTAATAGTCTGTGAAAATTTTATTTCCGTCTTACCATCTGTAGTTCTAAATCCTGCACACCATCGATATGTATCTATGTTGCCATCGCAGAATCCATCGAAAGTAGGAGTTACAGTCGACGACCACCATCTTTGTGCATAAACGTTTCCGTTATTGTTAGGATCGTTCCATCCATCCATTTTGCCAAAGTCGGCACCTTTTACCAAAGGAGTGATATTAAAAGGTTCAGCTGCAGAAGCTTGATGAATCATTATTTCTTTAAGTTTTGCTTCTGTAAGGATAACCCATTTTTGTTTGTCGTTGTTAGCATTGTAAACAACCGACTTTACGAGGTTGTTCTCGCCAGTAGAAGCCAAGGCTCCAGCATCACATCTAATAATATATTGGTATTCTTTGCCTGCCACCTGTTCAAAAGTCCAGGTGTTGTTGTTTCCATTATCCATATAAGGCTCCGCTTCAGCCGATACCGAACCCTTAATAGTATTTATTCTGTATTTTCCATCAACCAAAGTGAGTGTCAATGGCATTGCCGACACAGCTTCTACGGCATGTGTACCCCAATTTGCGCCTGCCTGAAGATACTTCTTTGTGGACAAGTTCATAAGGAAACAAGTTTCGCCCGATGCAGCAACTTCTTCTGCGCTATTGCCAACTATTTCTTGCGCAACTGCTGTTGCCGATTCTGGCAATGTATAGTCGCTATTTGTTGCAGGAGTACCATTAGGATCGGTAATAGTAAAGTTCACAGTCAGAGGATAATGGTCGGAAGCTGTAAACGATGTGTCGTGCAAGAAATTGTTAGCTTTGATTTTTAAAGGCGATTTTGAATTTTCTATCCAGAAAATCTTGTCTACAACTTCTCCCATCTGTGGACCTTTGTCGCCTATCATAATGGCAGGGTCGCCAAGATTTGGATATGCTCCGTTGCGTATCAATTCTATCCATGCGTCATGAATAGTGAAGTTGTCAACGGCATTGATAGGGTCGATAAGTTTTCCCTTAACATTATCGCGAGTATATCGGCAGTTCGTATCACCAAGGATTAGAATGTTGCGTCCATTGTCATGGCTCTTAATATATTCCATCAACTGTGTCAACTGCTTTTCTCGTGCCTGGATGTCTTTTGGGTCATCCTCAGCATCCATATGAAGACAATAGAAATCTAATTCCACGCCTGGAGCTATTGTTATAGTGTAATATCGAAATCCTTTATCAATAAGTCCGTCAGCACCATGGTCTGTTTCTCCATAGTGGTCATTCCATTTCACTCTGGTTTCATTACTAAATTTCCAACCAGTCTTTTTAGTAAGCAATAAGCCCAATCCGTCTGTTGAATTTGAAAGTCCGCTAACTTTACCTCCATGGGTTCCTGCGTAATACAAATCAGAAATAGGAGCAATAAGATAATCATGAAAATTGAAGTCTTCAGACATCGCTACAATATCCCAACCCTTTGTTCGGGTTTCGTTGCCAATAGCCTTAGCTCCTTCTTCTTCCTTGCCATCAGGATTTACATTAATACCTAGAATTTTGTTTGGCAGTCCATCAACATTCAATGTTGTTGCATTGAATGAGTAGCTTCTTTGTGCAAATGAGCTATTTGGTGCCAATAGTGTCATTAATGCAAAAGAAGCAATAAATAGTTTTCTTAACATAAATATTTGTGAATTATATAAATAAAAAGAGTTAGAATCATTTATTGCATACAGCCCTTATGCAGAAGCCGTAGGCGCGGTTGGCACTCCATCTGCCGCTAAAGCCTGTGAAGTTGAGGTTGTAGGCTGCAGAGGAATATTCGTCAGACAAAGAGCTGGTCCAATAATAGCCTGTAGAGCCAACGTTGATAGGAGCGTTGCGCCATTGACCAGCAGCAGGAAGGAATATCTCTTTGCCCGAAGGACCAACTATGCGATATCCGTTTACATCATTCTGTGCAGTCCATGTCCATGTACAGTTCTTTGCCAATTCCTCCACCTCGTTGATATTAGGCATGCGCCATTCTCCTTTCCATATTGCTGTGGCAGCATCATATTCTGTGCCAGTTATATCCTTAGGCAAATCTTTGTATGCGCCCTTCTCTGCATACACGTAGTTTTCTTCCGTATAGCTATCCTTTGTTACTGTCTCGCCCCATGCAAAATAGTTGCCATATTCCTCAGGTGTAGCAGCTCCGACGTTGCATGTAGCCCAAAGCACACTTAGCCCTAAGTCTACATATTCGTGTTCCTCCACAGCATCCTCGAATGTTATGCTGTCGACCGAAGCTACGTCTATGCGCAGAGGAGTTCGTCCGTCGCGGTAAACCACCATCTGCTTTTCTTGTGCCATAGTTGCCAAAGGCAGACACATCAATATAGCTGAAAATAATTTTCTCATATAAAAGAAATAAAACATAGGCTAATCAAGGGTAGGAGAGAATGCCTACCACTTGACTATGCCTATGTTGAAGTTAGGGATTAGAAGTTCTTGTGTGGTTTAGCAAATACGTCAGATCCATCTGCATATTCGTCGCCAGCTATGCCAACGCCGGTACCATTACCTTTAGATGCAGAAACACGTGTGCGTTTTCCAAACACATACTTGTAGTTCTGGTTAAGGATAGCCTTTTGTAGATCTTTACCTCCATAGGTGTTATCTGCACAGAAGTCATAGAACATGATACCTGTCTTGCCAAAAGTATTAGCCAACAAGTTTACAGTTGCAGGATTCATTTTCTTTGCCGCATCCATTGGCTTAGCGAGAGTTCCTGTAATCATACTAACGTAGTTGATGTAGAATTTGTTAGTCAAATCAGCTGCCGACTTATCCAAACAATCTTTTACATTATTTTGTTTTATTGACACGTCACTTTGTGTATAGTTGTCTTGGATGTGTATGCCGCAAACTTGAGCTGCGTTATTCTTATAAATTGTGGCATCAAAAATAGTATTATCTTCCCAATCGCGAATAACTCCTCCATATACTGGCGTTGTAGCACTTTGAGTCTCGCCATAATAGTTGCGAGTAAGGAAAAGTATCTTTCCTCGGCAGTTATTAAGTCGCAAAGGCTGATCTACATTTGTGATGAAATAGTCTTTGCGGCTTCCTGTTATACTTGCGTCAACAGTAGATTGTGCAGTATATGTTCCATCTACGTAATCACGAATAGACTTCTGCCAAGCGCAGCCGTTAGCGTCTTCTGAGTAGTCGAGTTTTTGATTTCCTATAGGTATAATACCTTGTGACTTCTCTTTGTTTACTATTACGATGATAGTCTCTGTAGGATTATTCTTTACATAGCTAACAAGATAATCCATTGCATCTTTGAAGAGTACTTTTGTATCAACCATGCCGTGATAAATAGTAACAGTTTCTGTGGTTGGGGCCTTAGAAAGACCGATGTAAGGTACTCGGATATCGAAAGCGCGAACACCTGCTTCCAACTGCTCATTGATGTTTTTCGACTGGCAGCGAGCTGATGATGAATTTGAAACCGATGATGTTGCAGCATCATGTGCACCAGGAATACTCAAACCATGAAGCCATGTGTTGCCAGGGATGGTTGACATCCAATTGCCCTTATGTGCTGTAGAAGCAGCACCGAAATTCACCTTCTTATAATAAGGTTTGGCAGCAGCACCTGCGAGGTTTTTACCATTAGAGTCTTTCACAGTACCTGTTGTAGAAGCGTTACCAATATCTGTAGAAGTACTCTTGGTATAGAAATTACCATCAATATCTTCAACAGTAACGGTTACACCGCCCTTCAAAACTACAGGTAGTACATAGAAACGAGCTATCTTTGCATCGGCAGCAACATTCTGCATGTTAATCACTTCGCTTCTTGTAGAGTAGCTGTAGTCTGTTGCGTCGTTGGCAGAAACTGTTATTGTATTATTGTCGATGTCGTAGACAATTTTGCCAGCCAAATCCACACCGCTGTTACTTCTCAAAGATACGCTCTTTGGAGTAACTCCAAGGGTGCTCAAGTTTACCTCAACAACAGAACAACAATGGTTAAAGTCGAAGCTAACGTGCTTATCTTCGTTTACCTTTGCTTTTGTTGCCATATATGCACCCATAGCTCCATTGTCTACATTCTCTGTGTAGTCTTGTTGGGCATATACCATAGATGTAACCTTGGCTCCATTCCATCCGCTAACAGCAGCTGCAGGATAGAATACATAAAAGTTCTCGTTGCCTGTAAGGTCTTTATCAAATTGGTTCTTTCCGTCAACAACACCAAATTCGCATCTTGTACCATTGATAGTTGTTGGCTTGTACTTATAAGACAAAGTTCCATCGCTGATACTAACTATATCTGTTGTGCTCCAGCTACTGAACTCACCATTGGTGATGGTGCTTCGTGTGTTGTTAGCCATATCGTCGTCAAATCCTTCTGTATCGAGAACATCAAGTTCGTTGCCGATATTTCCGCTAAAGTCCGATACTATAGTGGCGTCATTTCTTCCACCTTCGTTGCTTGGTGTGAAGTCCTCATTGCTACAAGCAGTTGTCATAATGCCTGCTGCCATGAGATACATATATTTCTTTAAGTTCATATTATTCTAACTCTTTAATAGTTGTAATGCTTATATATATAAAAAATATGTGTACTCAAGATTTCTATTTTTTTATTCCCACATATCGAAAGCCTTGGCAGTCATCTCCTCGCCACCCTCAGGATCTTTTGTAGAAGGTTTGTCAAGTTTGCTTTGTGTTTCTCCACTTACATTCAATAAGCAGTTTTCTAACTCTGTTGCCAAAACACTAATGTTTGGAGTTATATATGTCTTCTTCATGTTTTTCATTATTTCTTTATTTTATTTCTTTATTACTTTCTTACCATTTATAATATAAACACCCTTCTGAGCCTTTGCCACTCTGCGTCCGCAGAGGTCGAAGATTTCAGCCTTTGTGTTTTCGGAAGTGATTTCCTTAATGCCTGTAGCTTCGCCATCGAATACCACCTTGATAGCCTTAACCTTTGCATCTTGAACAGGGATGAAAACACGGAATGGTTTAACGGTTGGCTTCACTTCGCCTACAAGATAGAAAGCTACACCCTGAGTAGCAGGATGGTTCTGCAATACGTATGAACCAACAGGAGCCTCTGTGTTTTGGTAAACACCTGTGAGGTTGCCGTTTGTGTTAATCTGTGATGCTGATGTTTCAGCCACACTAACTGCAGACGCAGTATATTCACCAGCCTTTGTTACCAATACAGGCTTGTTGGCAGCAAGCGATGTTACAGCTGAACCTACAAGCTCGCCATCAATTACATTAAGTTCGCCATCCAAAGCGTATGCCTTGCCATCTGCAGGCAACTGGGCAGCGAATGGAAGAACCAATGTACCAAACTTGCCATCGGCAATAGATGTCATAGTGTATGTAGCCTTTGTTGCCTCAAAGTTCTTTGTAGCAGTAAATGGATAACCATCTGTGAGCACGAGGTTAGCACAAATGCCATCCTTAACAATATTGTTGTCAATACCACTCAAAGAGTTTACGCTATTTGTATATACAAGACCATTCTTGTTGGTAGCCTTTATTGCTACAGTACCATTAATAGTAGCTTTAGTAAGATCCAAAATAGGAGTTTCGTTTGTTAGCTCGCTTGCTACATCGTTAGCTTCCCATTTTCCATAGTAATAATGTACGCCATTCTCTACTTGCTCATAAGTCTGACCAATATAGTACAAGAACATACCACTTGCCTGAGCCTCGTTGCCACGGCTGAAATCATCACTTACTGTAGACAATTGAATAGCAATTTCGGTATTGGTATTATCAGCATCGCACCAGTAGTACAAATTGTTGAAAGTCCATCCATAGCCAGCATTGCCGTTTGCAAGGTTGTTGGTTCCTTCTGTACCATCAATATTTACATTACCACCTGTATTGCCAGTCTTGGTGTTGGTTGAAGATACCACGTCGCCCATCTTGATATTTGCAAAAGCCTTATCTGTGAAGGTACGTACGGCAGTCTTCAGCAGATATTTTCCTGAATAAGGAACTGTAATCGCTTGCTTACGTGCATATTCTCCAGAGTTCTGTACGAATACTGTCTTTTTACCGCCTGACCAATGGTCGGTGATATCTTTGGTCAAACGACCTGAGCCAAGCCATGGACCATTGTCATTAAGTTCTGCTTTAGCAATCACGTTGCTCATCAAATATGGATGCTCAACACTTGCATTCTCCCAAGCATAGTTGTCGTAGTTGGTCTTTAGATAGTTAATAGCCGACAAGATATCTGCCTGTGCAGAAGTTTCTGTCAGACCCTTATATTCATTATACTTGTTTACATATTCGCCACTTGTTGTCCAAGGCGCTGTGTTAGCAATAACATCTGTCAATACTTTGAAGAGATTGTTGGTATTATCTACGAAGGTCAACTTGAAGTCATCAGCCTTATACCACCAATGTCCATTTGGTATTTCCATACCAACAGCTCCAATAGTAGTTGCTGTTTTACCATCGCTTACAAAAGTGAGAGTTTCTTTGTGCATAACTTGTTTGTTGCCATTGCGTGAAACCATACCTGCACTCTTTGCGTCATTAACTGTAAGATAAACAGTGCCCTTGCTGTCAGGGTTATCTCCTGTAGCCAACATTGCGCTCAACTCATATATACCAGCATTTAACTTTCCAATGTTCTGAGTTAAAGCTTTACCATCAGACCATGTGTTAAACAGTTTGTTGCCCTCAGAGCCCTGTGTCTTGTATGTGGCATCTTTAGCATCTTTTACTCCAGTATCGTTGCTTTGCTCGGTTGTCCAATCTGTTAAGTCGCCAGACTCGAAACCTGGGTTCTTAATATAATTGTTAGTTATGTCTGTTCCTGGTAAGTTTGTCTTTTCTTGATAATATGTTAGTTTTGGAGTGCCATACCATATCCAATCTCCACAAACTCCTTTTGATGTGTTGACAATACCATATTTGTAGTTACCAGGTTCTGAAATGTAAACCCATACATCGTTGTTATATTTGCCTTCGTTGAAATCTGCGGTTCCTGTAATTGTTTCGTTTGCATACCATAGAGTGGCATTAGCAGGTTTATTGTAGTTAGCAGTTTCAACGCTCTTTCCCTCTTCACTATAGAGTGAGCGAATTTGTGTCTTTTCATTACCAAAATAAATGTATGCTACGATGTTTTCTGTTTTATTTTGGTGCATATTGTAAGCATGATCAGGCCATGAAACACGTGAGTAAGCAGGGATAGAGAATTTATAAAGTCCGACTTTAGTTATATCTACATTCCCATCACGAGTTCCGCCATTTTGGTAGAATTCCTTTGTTTCGATAGAAGGAATTGTAACATTAGTTTTAATATTCCATTTACTAACCGCTGTTTCAATCTCTTCAGGTGTTGACGCTTTGATGCTTGCAGCTGTTGCTACTTGAGCCGCTTTGGCGTTTTTTAATGTTGTCATGGCAGCAGCATGTTGCTCTGCAGTTTCTATTGTCCATACCGAAGAACTTGTCCCCAGTTTTGCCACAATATAATTACCATCATTGCCTGGAACCAAATATTTTGAGGTTGCTATATTATATAATGTGTAACCTCCATCTACTGCAGTAACTGTCCATTTACTATTTTCATTCTTTGTATCTCCGTCAGTAAAAACAGTACCTTGATCTATTGAAAATAGTGGCTTGTTAGTATCGACAAATAATAATTTGCTAACGTTGTTATCTGTTGTGATATTTACAGCTAAGCCAAATTCGTCAAGAGTGGCTTCCGTATTAAAATTTCCACCACGAGAAATGTACGTGTTGTCTACAGATTTTAAAAAATACACTCCGTTGGGTAGGCTCGTTGCTTTACCAGCACTATTATCTGCCCACGAACTTCCTACACCTGCGACGTACAGCACCGCCAGGGATAATAATCTTTTTAGTTTCATAGAATAATTATATATATGTGTTAAGTTAGATAACTCTAAGGTGTTAATTTCCTCTACAAATAAACTCTTATTTAGGTTTGATAATATAGGTGGTAGAAAACTTGGTGGCAAAGTTAATAAAAAAATAAAACTATCCAGCTTTTTGGGCAAATAATTAGTGTGATATATACTATAAATCGTCTCTTTTTAAGGTCGGGGCGGGGTAAAAAGCATATTTTACTCCTTTTTTCTCTATTTTTCTCCCTTTGTTATACTAAATAAATAGTAAATTTGCACCGAATATCTACGTTCTTGTCGTGATAAAACTTAAATAAAATAATTATATTACTAATTAACTTATACCTGAAATGAAGAAAGTATTACTTATGTCTCTTGCTGCGGCATTCAGCTTTACTGCTTTCGCACAAGAGGAAGATGTGACACATCTTATTACTAACGCAGGTTTCAATGAGGGCTTAACTTTCACAGACGAAGGTAAACCAACTTCTGAAACTACTGCAACAGGCGAAACTGGTGAAGGTGCTCGTGTTCTGTTATCAGCAAATGGTGATTACTATGCCGAACCTACAGATGGTAGTGGTACCAGTGTATCAGGAGACCTCTCTTGGTATGGTTTCCTTGGTGCTCCTAAGGGATGGAATGTTGCTAAGGAATATGCAACAACTAAGCCTTTCTGGAAGTATTTTGGAACTCTTCCTTATAGTTTGAAAGAGGGTTATCTTGGTGCAGGTCGTGGTAAAGATGGCGCCCCTGCTGAATCAATAACTGCTCCATCTAAGCCTGCGGCTGATGATACCGACGATAACACAGGTTTCCTCTATATGCGTGCAGGATGGGGAGGAGCTGTAGCTTATCAACAGACAGTATCTTTGCCATGCGCTAAATATCGCTTGGAATACTGGACTATCAACTTGAACCCAAATGTTGATGAAAGTAAACCTGAATATGTGGCTTCAGACCTTACAAAGGTTATTTGCCGTAAGGATGAATTCTCTGATCCAACAGGTCTTTCTGCAACAGAATGGACAAAGCACGAGTTTGAGTTTACTCCAACTTCAGATTTTACACTCCAGTTTGGTTATAAGTCTGGTAACACAGGCTCAGGCAAAAACCCTTGGGTTATTGTCGACGGTGTTAAGCTTTATAAGGTAGGTGAAGCTTCTATAACGGATATCTATACTTCAGATTTGAGCAATCTCTATGATGAATTGACAGAGTTGTCTGAAAAATATGCTGAATATTCAGGTCTTGTTAATCAGCTTGACAAAGCTAATGAGAATGTTGATAAAGCAATGGGTTCTGGTGATGCTGATTTGATGAAGAAGACTATTGATGAAGTTACAGCACTTAGGGATTCTATCATTAAGACTGCTGATATTGTACCTTCTGTCATTGCTGCATACACCAAGGCTACAGCTGCAGCTGCGAAGGCTTATCCTGGCCTTGCTGCTCTACAGACTGTTCTCGCAAAGTACGACCAGACTGTAAATAATGGTAAGTGGGAAGATATCGTTGCTTACGCTACAGAGCTAAAGCAGGCTTATATTACTTATATGTTGAGCCAGGTTGCTTCTGCTGACGCTCCTGCTGACTATACATTCCTTGTACAAAGCCCATTGTTCGTTAAGGAAGGCTCAGAGCCAACTATCGAGAATGGCGTATTCACATACCCTAACCAGGATACTTTTACAGCAGGTAAGGCACCAGAAATTGCTACATCTGCAGGCTGGACCAAGACAGGTACATGTACTGATGGCGACCAGCGTTTGAACTACGCTCAGGGCCGTGTTTGCTGGAATGCATGGAGGGCTAACGCTAATGGCAAGACTCTTGAAGTTTCTCAGACCATCAAGAATTTGCCTAACGGATACTATAAGGTTAGCGGCGACTTAATCACAGAGGGTGCCTATGTAAACGATCAGCACGTATTCGCAACAAGCTCATTGCAGTCAAGCAACTCAGCATCTTTGACAGAAGGCTTGTGGAATGGCGACACCAACGCTGGAACTTGGACAACCCTTACTTCAGACAAGGTGCTCGTTCACGATGGTGAAATCACTATCGGTGCTTCTGGTACACTTGCTAATAAAAACCAGTCAGGTTGGTTCTGTGCAACAAACTTCCAGCTCCTATACCTCGGTACTGCTACACAGGCTGAAATCGAAGCAGCTCTCGCTGCTAAGGCTGAGAATGCTAAAGCGCTCGTAGCTGCTATGCACTTTGGTGCAGACAAGGCTGCTGCTAACGACAGCATCGCTGAATACACAACTTCAGGCGACATTGTTAAGCTTAACGCAGCTATCAAGCTCGCTCAGAACTCTGAGGCTAAGTACGAGGAAATCAATGCTGAGGGCAAGACTATTCCTACTGTTGCTGTAGGTGTTACAGATGGTACATATGGCGAGGCTACTGAAATTGCTAAGTCTGCTTACGACAACACATTGGCTTACATCAACAATGGTACATACAACAAGGTTGACAGCATCATCACAATCTTGAAGGCTTATGTCAACAACTATGTTCCTGCTTACAACACAGCAGACGAAACATTGAAGACTCTCACTTCAGCTACTGCTAAGGAAGTTCTTTCTTTCACTATGACTGAACAGAAGAAGGGTCTTATGTCTGAACTCAAGGCTGAGGCTTTTGTTAAGGCTGCTATCGTTCAGCTTACTGCTGCTACTGCTACTGCAAAGGCTCAGGAGGCTTACGAGAAGAATCCTAACTCTACCGACTACACAGGCTTTATCATCAACGCTCAGACTGCATCTACCGATGGTTGGAATGTTATCAAGGGAGAAGGCGATGGTCCTGTAAAGAAGGGACAGTACTTCACAGACGATGCTAACCGCACATACTTCGACTCATGGAATGGTACAGCAGGTAAGAACAATATCTACATGGATCAGGCTATCGAAGGTCTTCCAAACGGAACATATACTCTTGCTGCCAACGTACGTACATCTGCAAATGGTGCATTCCTCTTCGCATCTACAGGTGCTGAGGCTGCCGACACTACATGGATGGAAATCCCTGTTCAGACCTACACTTACTTCGATGAGACTGCAGGCAAAGACAGCACTGTCAATGCACTTGACAAGTATGGTAAGCTTTGGGAAGAGGCTAAGGCTAAGATCGATGGTGGTTTGAGCGATACAGATCCTAACTACGCTACATACTCTGCAACATACAGCGCTAATGGTGGTAATGGTCGTGGTTGGATGAACCTTCAGATTCCTAACATCGAGGTTACAAACCACGCTCTTACAATCGGTGTAACTTGCGACTCTACAAAGACCAATAAGCCTTCTAAGGTTACATGGTTCTCTGCAACCGACTTCACCCTCACCCTCACAAAGGCTGGTGACAACGCTGGTTGGAATGGTCCTGCAACAGGTATCACAGAGATTCAGACCGAGGCTCTTAAGGCTGACGCTATCTATAACATCAACGGACAGCGCATCGCTAACATGAGCAAGCAGGGTCTCTACATCGTTGTTCGCAACGGTAAGGCCGTTAAGGTTCTTAAGAAGTAATCGTAGATTTCTTTAATATAATGAAAGGGGAATCGCCGTAAGGTGGTTTCCCTTTTATTTTGATTACTATACATTAATTATTGAACTTTCGCAAGTAAGCCCCACACGCCCTGAAAGGGCAGAAGCTCCTAGCCCA
>SAMEA104315428__coassemble_1105_pt1 | contig 18566 bp, 16 predicted proteins | sample SAMEA104315428__metabat2_high_PE_032 | metagenome-assembled genome bin SAMEA104315428 (sample SAMEA104315428) | gut metagenome | biome: Monkey gut; feature: monkey-associated habitat; material: faeces | place: China | collected 2013 | reverse complement strand
GTTTCTGGCTTTTCTTTCGTATTGATGATACTTATGCTCATGCCATTGTCGGCAAATGCTATCACAAAGCAGAATGCTGACGATGAATATGCAAAGGGCAACTATCAGCAGGCAATAAAGGATTATCAAGAGATATTGAAGACAGGAGTGTCGTCAGAGATTTATTATAATCTCGGAAATGCTTATTATCGCACAGATAATATCACTCAGGCTTTGCTCGCTTATGAGCGTGCTTTGCAACTATCGCCTGGCGACAACGACATTCGTTTCAATCTTCAGTATGCACGATCAAAGACTATTGATAAGATAACACCTGAGACAGAGATGTTCTTTGTGACATGGTATAATTCGCTTGTCAATTTCACAAGCGTAGACCGTTGGGCTAACACAGCTATCGTCTCTATTGTAATGGCTTTGTTGCTAATGTTGGTATTCTTGTTTGCTCCACAGATGTGGGCACGCAAATCGGGATTCTATGGCTCTGCAGTCTTCTTGCTGTTGTTTGCTTTTGCCAATCTCTTTGCATTCCAGCAGAAGCATGAGTTAGAGACAAAGCAAGGAGCAATCGTAATTGCACCAACAGTGAATGTAAAGAAGACTCCTGCTGCTTCGGGTACTGACGTCTTCGTTATCCACGAGGGTACACGTGTAGACATCACAGATAGAGGTATGAAACAATGGAGAGGCATCAAACTTGCCGATGGCAGAGAGGGATGGCTCAAGACTTCGCAAATAGAGGAAATATAATATACCACAGGTATGCAGACATTAATAGATTTTGATTCCCAATTATTCATGATGCTCAATGGTAGCGACTCGTCGTTCGTTGATGGCATCATGATGGTAATCACCAACGGCATTACTTGGATTCCGTTGTATATTGCTCTGTTATTGTTGGTGATTAAAAACAACGAGTCGATGGCGCAGATTGTTATCTTTACATCTTGTGCCATAGGTTGCGTATTGCTTTCCACTATAGCTGCCGACTTCATAGCAAAACCTTTGGTTGAACGCTGGCGACCATCAAGCGACCCTTTGATAAAATATGCAGTAGATGTAGTCGACGATTATCGCCCAGGCAAATATGGTTTCTTCTCTGCTCATGCTGCCAACACCTTCTCATTGGCGTTGTATCTTAGTCTATGGGTAAAGAACAGACTATTCTCTTTTGCCATGATATCATGGTCGTTGCTGAATTGCTATTCGCGAATTTACCTTGGTGCTCACTATCCTTCTGATGTTGTGGTAGGCTTGTTGGTTGGCGCTGTCATTGCAGTATTGTTTTATCTGCTTAGTCGCAAACTGTTTTTTAAGATAAGTTCCAATTTTAATTATGTATCAACTCAATATTCTGCTACTGGTTATAGTGTTACCGATATTGACATGGTGCTCACAGTGATTGGCTTCCTTTATATATTGATTATAATAATTCCGCTGTTATAAACAACCGCAGCAATAAAAGAAATTATGTTATTCTGAAATCATGGAAACAAAACATATTCATATTAGTGATTACAACTACGACTTGCCAGACAGTCGTATAGCAAAATTCCCTGTTTCGCCTCGCGACACAAGTAAGTTGCTTATTTATCGTCATGGCGAAATATCTGACGATATATTCTATAATCTTCCTAAATATCTACCTCAGAAATCACTCATGGTATTCAACAATACCAAGGTGATTCAGGCACGTATGCACTTCCGCAAAGAGACGGGAGCTTTGATAGAGGTGTTCCTTATGGAACCTGCTGCGCCAACAGATTATGAGCTGATGTTCCAAACTCGTGGCGAATGCTCATGGCTGTGTATGGTTGGCAATTTGAAGAAATGGAAGGAAGGTTCGCTCGTGCGCACTTTTGATGTTGCTGGTTCTACCATCAACTTCAAAGCCACAATGCGTAGAGACATCATCGACGCAAAGAGTGGGGGTACAAACTATTGGGTAGACTTTGCATGGGATAATCCTCAGGTGTCGTTTGCCGAGATTCTTGATGCTGTTGGCGAGTTGCCAATTCCTCCTTATTTGAATCGTGAAACTCAAGATAGCGATAAGACGACTTACCAGACTGTTTATTCAAAGATAAAGGGTAGTGTGGCTGCACCTACTGCAGGCTTACATTTCACCGACAAGGTGCTTGCTGCCATTGATGCTGCTGGTGTTCGTCGTGAAGAATTAACTTTGCATGTTGGTGCCGGAACCTTTAAGCCTGTGAAGAGCGAGGAGATTGATGGTCATACCATGCATACAGAATACGTTTGTGTGCGTAGAGACACTCTGCAGACTTTGCTCGACTATGATTGTTGTGCCATTGCTGTTGGCACTACGAGTGTGCGCACCCTTGAGAGCTTGTATTATATGGGTGTGAAATTGGAGGCAAACCCTGATGCTGCAGAGGAAGATTTGCATGTCTGCCAATGGGAGCCATACGAAAAAGCTGATCGTACTCCCGTAGGTGGCAACCTCATTGATGGTATTACTCCTCATAAAGCAATTTCTAACATCATAGCATGGCTCGACAAGAATAATCTCAAGACTCTACATTCAAGTACTCAGATTATCATTGCTCCAGGTTATGAATATAAGATTGTGAAGGTTTTGGTAACAAACTTCCATCAGCCTCAGTCTACGCTTTTGCTTCTCGTGAGCGCATTCCTCAAAGGCGATTGGCATAATGTCTACGACTATGCCCTCTCTCACGATTTCCGCTTTCTCAGCTATGGCGATAGTTCAATCCTCATCCCGTAGTAAGTGAAGAGTGAAGAATCTAAGTGAAGAGTGAAGAACAAAGAGTGGAAAACGAAGAACGAAGAGCTAAGAATAGGGTTTGGTTCGTCGCAGCTCGGCTGCGTCGCTTTCCCTTTCCCTTTTCCTTTCTCTTCCCAATTTTGAAACCTTAAAACAGAAAGAAACATGAAAATAGGAGATAAAGTTAGATTTCTCAGCGAAATGGGAGGCGGCAAAGTTGCTGGCTTCCAAGGTAAAGATATTGTGTTGGTAGAAGACGAAGATGGCTTCGAAATTCCAATGCGCATAAATGATGTTGTTGTGGTACAGAGCGACGATTACAACTCTCGCAATGCTCTCACAGCAAAGATGCAGCAAGCTGAAAGCAAGCAGCAGGCTATGAGCGATGGTCGTTCTATCAAGGCTATGATGCATGCAGGACAGGAAGATGTTGCCAACGAAGCTTCGGCTGCAGAGTTTGATACTGTTGACCTCGACAAGGAGATTACCTATCGTGCGCCTGTAGAAGAGCGCAAAGGTGGCAACTTGCTTACCGCTTGCTTGGCTTTCGTTCCTGTCAACATCAACGAGATGACAACAACTCGTTTTGACCTCTACTTTGTCAATGACTCCAATTATTTCATCAACTATGTAATGCTAACTGCCGATGGTGCCAACTGGTCAGTATTTTCTCAGGGCGAAGTTGAGCCAAACACCAAGGCTTACATAGAGGAAATAGGTAAAGAAGACCTCGACTCATTATCGCGTGTTTGCATCCAAATGTTTGCATATAAGCGCGAAAAGTCGTTTGTCTTAAAGCCTGCTATCGATGTTCAGTTCCGTATTGATGGTGTTAAATTCTATAAGCTTCACACCTTTACTGAAAACATCTATTTCGAGTCGCCAGCTCTTATATATAATATTGTAGAGAATGACCAACCTATTCGTTCGCTCGTTGTTGATGCTAAGAAGTTGAAGCAAGAGATGTATAAGTCGGCAAATGCTGATGCTAACACCAACTCGCAAGCCGCTAATGGCAATAATGATGGCTACGTGCGTCGCTATGACGATGGCAAGAAGCATGGCAACCCTTTCATCGTGAAGCGTCGTGGCGATGAGGATGTGGTTGTTGTCGACCTTCATATCGACTCATTGCTCGATTCTACTACCGGTATGACTTCTGCCGACATTCTTAATTATCAGATGACAAAATTCCGTGAAACGCTTGCTCAATATAAGAATAAGAAGCAACAGCGCATCGTCTTTATCCATGGTAAGGGCGAGGGTGTGCTGCGACGTGCTATTGTCAACGACCTACAATATCGTTACAAGCACTACACCTATCAGGATGCCAGCTTCCAGGAATATGGATATGGTGCCACACAGGTTACGATTAAATAATATAAACTATCAATACTACGCTTTATGCAATACGGATTTATTAAAGTGGCAGCAGCCGTTCCAACCGTCAAGGTTGCTGACTGTCAGTACAACCTAAAGAAAATTGAGTCGCTAATAGCGCAAGCCGAAGGGCAGGGAGTAGAGATTATCACATTCCCTGAACTCTGTCTTACAGGCTACACTTGTCAAGACCTATTCCGTCAAGAACTTCTCTTGCAGGCTTCTGAGACTGCAATCTTTCAGTTGCTTGATTTTACTCGCAAGTTGCGTGTCATCTCTATCGTTGGTTTGCCACTTGCTGTTGGCGACTTGCTTCTGAATTGTGCTGTAGTCATCCAGGCTGGCCAGGTTATGGGTGTTGTGCCAAAGACTTACCTACCTAACTATTCTGAATTCTATGAGAAACGTTGGTTCTCGTCGGCTCAAGACCTTCGTGCTGCTGAGGTTCGTGTTGCAGGCAACAAGATACCTATTTCTTCCGACCCTCTGATATTCTGCACTTCAGATGGCGTGAAGTTTGGCATCGAGATTTGCGAGGATGTTTGGGCTCCAACTCCTCCAAGTAATCATCTTGCTCTCGCAGGAGCTGATATCATCTTCAACCTCTCTGCAAGCAACGAACTTATTGGTAAGCGCCACTATCTTATGAGCCTCTTGAAGCAGCAGAGTGCTCGTACCATTACAGGCTACGTTTATGCTTCTGCAGGATTCGGTGAGAGTACTCAAGACCTTGTTTATGGAGGTCATGCTTTCATTTACGAGAATGGTTCTTTGCTTGCTGAGGGACAGCGTTTCGCAATGGAAGATCAGCTTATCACCACTCAGATTGACGTAGAGCGTCTGCGTGGCGATCGTCGTGCAAATACCACTTACACCAATGCTCAGCGTAGCATGATAGGCACCAACATTCGTCTTGTTGACATGCATTCTGCTTGCCAACGCGACTTTGTTCTCGAGCGTGATGTCGATCCACAGCCTTTCATTCCAAAGGACAGCAATATGCAGGCGTCGTGCCAAGAAATCATCGACATCCAGTCTATGGGTCTTGTTAAGCGTCTTGTGCATACTTCTTGCAAGCGAGTTATCATTGGTATTAGTGGTGGCTTGGATTCTACACTTGCCTTGCTCGTCTGCGTTCGTGCTTTCGACAAGTTGCAACTACCTCGTAAGGGTATCATCGGTGTCACGATGCCAGGCTTCGGCACTACCGACCGTACTCACAATAATGCCGTAGACCTTATGAATTCTCTTGGAGTAACATCCTACGAGATTTCTATTGCCAAGAGTGTAATGCAGCATTTCGAGGATATTGGTCACGATCCTAATATTCATGATATTACCTACGAGAATTCGCAGGCTCGTGAGCGTACGCAGATTCTTATGGACCTCAGCAATAAGTTTGGTGGTATGGTTATTGGTACTGGCGACCTCTCGGAACTTGCTTTGGGCTGGGCTACTTACAATGGCGACCACATGTCGATGTATGGTGTTAATGCAAGTGTGCCAAAGACTCTCATCAAGCATCTCGTATTCACTATTGCCGACGAGCTCGACGAAGCTTCTGCCAAGACGCTCCACGACATCGTCGACACTCCAATCAGTCCTGAACTTATCCCTGCAAACGAAAATGGAGAAATAGAGCAGAAGACCGAAGACCTCGTGGGTCCATACGAACTCCACGACTTCTTCCTTTACTATTTCCTTCGTCATGGTTTCCGTCCAAAGAAAATTCGCATCCTTGCCAACAAGGCATTCGAAGGTAAGTTTACCGACGAGGTTATTCTCCATTGGCTTAAGATATTCTGCCGCCGCTTCTTTGCTCAGCAGTTCAAGCGTAGCTGTCTGCCTGACGGACCAAAGGTAGGTAGCTGTAGCCTTAGCCCTCGTGGCGATTGGCGCATGCCTTCTGATGCAGCAAGTGCTTTGTGGTTACAAGATTTAGAATAAACAACTTAGTTTCAAAATCAAAGTATAAAATAAAAAAACGACCTTGGTGTTTATAATCACAAACATCAAGGTCGCTCTTTTTTACCCTTTACCTTTTTACTTTTTTACCCTTTTATCTTTTTAATAACTTTCGCAGGATTGCCCACCGCAACAACTCCTGATGGCACATCCTTCACCACCACGCTTCCTGCTCCTATTGTCACGTTGTCGCCAATAGTTACACCAGGCAGAATAGTTGTTGACCCACCAATCCAAACATTGTTGCCTATAGTTACAGGTCGTGCCCATTCGTTGCGAGAGTTACGTTCCGTTGGGTCTGTGCTGTGGCAAGCAGTATAGATACTCACGTTAGGACCGATGAAGCAGTCGTCGCCAATAGTTACGTAAGTTTCATCAAGCACCACGAGATTGAAGTTAGCAAAGAATCTTTTGCCTACGCGAATATGCTTGCCATAGTCGCAATAGAATGGTTGGTTTACGAAGGTGTCGTCATCGCTCTTACCAAGAATCTGCTGTATCTTCTCGTTTCGCTCTTTCAACTTCGTTGGGCGTATCTGGTTGTATTCCCAGCAAGCATCCTTACATTCATTAAGCAACACAATTAGTTCATCGTCGGCAGCAAAATATTCTTCGCCAGCGAGCATCTTCTCGTATTCTGTATTCATATATTTGATATAATAACATGAATGCCTAAACCACCATAGCGGCATTAGGCATTCATTATTTGTATCATTTTTATTCTTTTACCAAGCAAGCGTCGAGCATGTCGGTAATGGCTTGCTTATCAAGTTTCTGACCGATAAACACAAGCTTCTGCATGCGGTCGCCGTAGCGCTCATCCCAGTCGCGCACCAATCCTGGTTCGCGCTTCATAAGGTCTGCCAATTCGTCTGCAGGCATTGTCGCATACCATTGTCCTGCATTTGTTAGCTTCACCTGTCGTCCAGCCTGTTCAAACAAATAGCAAGTCTGCTGCTCATCGTTGAAATAGCAGATTCCCTTGCAGCGAATAATGTTCTTTGGCCATAAGCGAGCTACGAAGTCGTCGAATCTGCCAAGATACATTGGCTGTCTACGATAGTATACAAATGTGCCAATACCATACTCCTCAACTTCGCCACCTTCGTGGTCGTGGTCATGATGATGGTGATGATGATGATGATGCTCGTGTTCATCCTCATGGTCGTGATGATGCTCCTCATGCTCATCCTCATCGTGATGCTTCTCAATCTCGCTAATCCATGTTGCTGAAGTCGCTACCGAGTTGAAGTCAAACATATTGGTGTTGATAATCTTGTCGAGGTCTACATCTCCATAGTCGCAATCTATGATTTCAGCCTTTGGCTGCAAACCACGAATAATCTGATGAAGCTTTTCGCGGTCGGCAGGCGAAACCTCACTTGCTTTATTCAGCAGAATCATGTTGCAGAATTCTATCTGTTCTATCAGCAAGTTCTCGATATCGTCTTCCTCAAGATTCTTTTTCAGTAGGTCGTTTCCGCCATCAAATTCGTCGAGCATACGCAGAGCATCCACCACTGTTACTATGCAGTCGAGCTTCGCAATGCCATGCTGTATGAATTCAGGTCCCATCGAAGGGTACGAGCAAATGGTCTGTGCAATAGGTGAAGGCTCGCAGATTCCGCTTGCCTCGATAACTATGTAGTCGAAACGCTCCATATTGGTGATGTCGCGAAGCTGACCCACGAGGTCCATCTTCAGCGTACAGCAAATGCAGCCATTCTGCAGAGCCATCAGCGAGTCGTCTTTTTGGTCTACTACGCCACCTTTCTGAATCAAGTCGGCATCAATATTCACTTCGCCGATATCGTTGACGATAACAGCAAACTTAATACCGCGTTTGTTTGTTAGAATCCTGTTTACCAAAGTAGTTTTGCCGCTGCCAAGATATCCTGTGAGCAGCAGCACTGGTGTTGTTTTCATAATGCTATTCTTTTTTATGCCCTTTCCGACAGTTCGAGCCAGCGCATTGTCTTCTCGTCGAGCTCATCCTGCAGTTTAGGCAGTCGTATACTTTTTTCTGTTATTTCTTCTACGCTTATCGTTCCCGAGCTTAGAGCCTCTTCTATGGCTTTCTTCTCTGTTTCCAGCTGTTCGATGTCTTTTTCCAGTTGCTCAAACTCTCTCTTCTCCTTAAACGACAGCTTCTTGCGCTCTGTGGTGTTATTGCTGTTTGTTGGCTTCTTAGCCACCTTAGCCTCAGCCTTTGGTGCCTTTTCTGCCTCTTCTTTAGTCTGCAACTTCTGCCATTCGCGATATTGTGTGTAGTTGCCAGGGAAATCTTTAATCTCGCCTTCGCCCTTGAAAACCAACAAATGGTCTACCACCTTATCCATGAAATAGCGGTCGTGGCTCACCACGATTACGCAGCCTGGGAAATCCTGCAAATATTCTTCCAACACCTGCAGAGTCTGAATGTCAAGGTCGTTGGTTGGCTCATCGAGCACAAGGAAGTTTGGATTCTTCATCAACACCGTACACAGATACAGCTTTCTTCGTTCGCCACCGCTGAGCTTATACACATAGTTCTGCTGTTGCTGAGGTGTGAACATGAAATATTGCAGAAATTGTGCTGCCGTCATGTGTCTGCCCGACCCAAGGTCGATGTATTCCGCAATATCCTTTATCACATCGATAACCTTCTGTTGGTCGTCAAACTTCAATCCCTCTTGCGAGAAATATCCAAACCTCACGGTGTCACCGATGTCGAATCGTCCACTATCCGGAGCCACCTGTCCAAGCAGCATTTTTATAAAAGTCGACTTTCCCGTACCGTTGTTACCTACGATACCCATCTTCTCAAATCGTGCGAAGTTGTAATAGAAATCCTTCAGTATCACCACCTCGTGGTCGCTATCGTTGAATGATTTCGACACATATTGGCATTCAAAAATCTTAGAGCCAATATACACATTGCTTGCCTTCAGTCGAATCTGTCGTTCCTCGATGCGCTGTTTTGCCACACGCTCCAAGTCGTAGAAAGCTTCCTCACGATATCTTGCCTTATGTCCGCGAGCCTGTGGCATACGTCGCATCCACTCCAGCTCTGTGCGATAAAGGTTGTTTGCTCTTGCAATCTCAGCTCTGCGGTTGTCTATACGCTCCTGTCGTTTTTCCAGATAGTAAGCATAGTTGCCACGATATTGATAAATCGTGCGATCATCGAGTTCCAAGATGATATTGCACACACGGTCTAAGAAGAATCGGTCGTGAGTAACCATAAGCAACGTCTTGTTGCCACGATTCAGAAAGCCCTCCAACCATTCTATCATGTCGAGGTCAAGGTGGTTGGTAGGCTCATCCAGGATTATGAAGTCGGGCTCTGTGATTAGCACATTCGCTAATGCCACACGCTTCTGCTGTCCGCCTGATAGCTGTCCCATAGGTTGCTCCAGGTCTCTAATCTTCAGCTGTGTCAACACCTGCTTAGCCTTCAACACCTTTTCTGGGTCGCCATGATGATTAAAGCAAGCATCCAGCACTGACTCGTTGGGGTCGAACTTTGGTGTTTGCTCTAAGTATCCTATCTTTATGTCGTTGCGATAAATAATGTCGCCGCTATCGTGACCTTCTTTTCCTGTCAATACAGAGAGTAGGGTAGTCTTGCCCGTACCGTTTTTGGCTACAAGACCAACCTTCTGTCCTTCAGCTATAGAAAAAGAAATGTCGTCGAATAGCACATCTGCACCAAAACTCTTGGTCAGATGTTGCACGTCGAGAAATGGAGTTTGTGTTGCCATGATTCTTATTCCAGCGTTTTATTTATGCTTTCTACATAATCCAACACTTCGTCGCGTCCAATAGCTTTCTCGCTCGAAGTAATAAAATAAGGTGGAAGCTCCTCCCAAGTGTCCTTCAGTGCATCCATCCATTTCTTGGCATTCTCCTTTGCCTTAGGCATGCTCACCTTGTCGGCTTTGGTAAAGATGATAGAGAAAGGCACACCGCTTTCGCCCAACCAGTCTATAAATTCGCGGTCTATCTTCTGTTGGTCGTGGCGCACGTCAATAAGCACAAACAGGTTTATCAGCTGTTCGCGTTGCAAAATGTATCCCGAAATCATCTGCTCCAATTTCTTCTGCACACTCTTTGAGCGCTTAGCATATCCGTAGCCTGGCAGGTCCACCAAATACCATTGGTTGTTTATGATGAAATGGTTTATCAGAAGAGTCTTTCCTGGAGTTGCTGATGTCTTAGCCAATCCTTTATGGCGACACAGCATGTTTATCAAACTTGATTTTCCTACGTTCGAACGGCCTATGAAAGCATACTCAGGCTTAGTGTCCTTAGGGCACATATTCACGTTAGGGGCGGAGATTACGTATTCCGACTTTGTTATTTCCATATTTAATATTGTGTATTTTCTGCAAAGTTAATAAAAAAAACATATTTGGATAGATAAATGAATAGTTTTTTGTAATTTTGTGGACAAATAAAATGTAAGTATGAAACAGATAAATTGGGGATTTATAGGATGTGGCGATGTTACAGAGAAAAAGTCTGGCCCTGCTTTCAATAGTATCGAAGGCTCGCAGGTAGTAGCCGTGATGAGTCGTTCGGAGCAAAAGGCTCGCTCGTATGCTGAGCGCCATCACATCCGCAAATGGTATAAGGATGCTCAGTCGCTCATCGACGATCCTGATGTAAATGCCATTTATATTGCCACTCCTCCTTCAAGCCATGCCACCTTTGCTATTATGGCTATGAGAGCTGGCAAACCTGTGTATGTAGAAAAACCTTTGGCGGCAAGCTATGAAGACTGCATCCGCATCAACCGTATCTCTGAGCAAACGGGAGTGCCTTGTTTCGTGGCCTACTATCGTCGCTATCTGCCATATTTCCAGCGTGTAAAACATATTATCGACGAGGGCGAAATCGGTAAGGTCATAAATGTGCAGGTGCGCTTCTCTGTGCCTCCTCGCGATCTCGACTATAATACCCCCGACAAGCTACCTTGGCGATTGCAGCCCGATATTGCCGGAGGTGGTTATTTCTACGATCTTGCTCCTCATCAGCTCGACCTCTTGCAACATATCTTTGGCGTTATCACTCGCGCTCATGGCTATTATGCCAACCGTGCCAATCTGTATAAAGCCGAAGACACTATCTCTGCAGCTTTCATGTTCCAAAACGGGTTGCCTGGCTCTGGCAGCTGGTGTTTTGTTGGTCATGATAGCGCCAAGGAAGACCGCATCGAGGTCATTGGCGAAAAGGGTATGGTGTCGTTTTCTGTGTTCAACTACGACCCAATCCATCTCGTCACAAGCAAGGGCGACAGGCGTATCACGGTGCCAAATCCTCCTTATGTTCAGCTACCAATAATCACCGAGGTTACTCGCCATCTTCAGGGCATTGGCGTTTGTGAGTGTACCAGCGTTAGTGCTACTCCTGTAAATTGGGTAATGGACAGAATATTAGGCAAATACTAATTATTGATGAAGAAATACTCCATCCTTCTTTGTTTGCTATCCTTGTTGGTGTGCTTCCCATATTCAGTCTTTGCACACCATGATTTAGGCAATGCTATAGACAGCGTTGCAACTATCTCTATTGTAGATAGTTTGCCAACGCCGACAGAAATCTTGCCTATGCCTGCGGTGAAAAAGAAGAAGGGGTTTCTGCGTCGTCTGCATGATAAGCTGAAGGATTTTTCGCGTGTTGATACTAATTATATTGAGAAGCAGAAGTATAATTTCACCGCTATGCTTCAAAACACCAACACCTTCGAGCGCTACGAACTTATTAGCAAGAGCGGACAAACTATCGATTTCGCTCCCGAACCATCTTATAAGATTGGTCCTTATATTGGCTGGCAATGGATATTCCTTGGCTACACCGTCGACTTCACCCACCTTCGCGGTAGCGACAATCGTCAGGATTTCGACCTCTCGCTCTATAGTAATCAGATAGGCGTCGACTTGTTCTATCGTAAAACTGGAGATAACTACAAAATTCGCTCCATGCGTCTTGGCGACGATATCGACACTCGTGCCATGGAGGGAGTAAACTTCGATGGATTCAAAGCAAGTATTAAGGGCTTTAATCTTTACTATATCTTTAATCACAAAAAGTTCTCATATCCAGCTGCTTATAGTCAGAGCACCATTCAGCGTCGCTCAGCTGGCAGTCCGCTCGTTGGCATAGGCTACACCAAACATTCCATCGACATCGATTGGAACAAACTCCAGCGTCTTGCCGAAGACAAACTGGGCACCGAAATAGCTACCACAAAGATTGATTCTGCCCTCATGTTCGATAAGGCAGAATTCCTCGATTATTCCATTTCGGGCGGCTATGCTTACAACTGGGTGTTTGCTCGCAACTGGCTCTTTGATGCCTCGCTCTCGCTGGCTCTGAGCTACAAGCGAGCCAAAGCTGATGTTGCCAATAGTGGCACATTCCTTCGCGATTTCGATTTCAAGAATATTAATCTTGATGGTGTCGCACGCTTCGGACTTGTGTGGAACAATATGCGCTGGTATTATGGTGCAAGTGCCATATTCCATACTTATAACTATAAGAAAAAACAGTTCCGTACCAACACCATTTTTGGTAGCGTGAATGTTTATATAGGATTTAATTTTTGGTAATTACAATGACTCGTATCTATTCTTTTTTATTTTTCTTTTTTCTGCTTTCCGCTCCTAAGGCTTATTCCTTCACCAAGGTCTCTCCAAAGGCTTATTCTTATTCCTTGGCTGATGTCGATTATAGTAAAGCAGACTCAACAAAGGTTGTCAAACTTTTGCGCGAAGCTTCAAGCCTAAAATCTTCCACCAATTGGATGACCTATTTTGGCAAGCAGTTCTGTGGTGTGCCCTATGTGGCTAAAACTCTCGAGCGCAACAAGACCGAACGCTTAATCGTCAACCTCCGTCAGCTCGACTGCACCACCTTTGTTGAAACCACTCTTGCACTTACTCTCTGCGCCAAGAATGGCAAAACGTCCTTTGCCGACTATTGCCACTATCTTCGCCTTGTGCGCTATCGTCAGGGTCGAGTATCTTACCCCTCTCGCCTGCATTATTTCACCCAATGGATAGACGACAATTCTTCGCTTGGCTTTGTCAAAGAGGTCACCTCGGCTTCCAAACCTTTCACGGCTCTACAAACCCTCAACATCGATTTTATGACCACCCATGTCAATCTTTATCCGATACTCAAGGGTAACATGTCTGCCATTGCCGAGGTCAGAGCAGGCGAAAAAGCTCTCAACGGTCGCAAGTTTCGCTACATCCCAAAACGCTCCATCGACAACTCCTCGTTGCTCCGTCGCACCATCCACGATGGCGACATCCTCGTTATGCTCACCAGTAAGAAGGGGTTAGATACCAGCCATATAGGAATCGCCGTTTGGCATAAAGACGGACTCCATCTTCTCAATGCCTCTCAGCTTCGCCATAAGGTTGTGGTCGAATCAAAACTATTCCGCGATTACATGCTTTCTCAGAAATCGCAGACAGGCATTAGAGTGGTTAGAGTGATGTAAATACGCAAAAATCAACTGATTAGTTTTGATATGTCGTGTTTTTTGTATAATTTTGTACCAAATTTATAGTATATGGGAATATTTGGCTTATTTAACAAGAAAAAGAAGGAGACTCTCGATCAGGGTCTTGAGAAGACCAAGCAGAGTGTTTTTTCTAAGTTGACACGTGCTATTGCTGGTAAGTCTAAAGTCGACGACGATGTGCTCGACAACCTCGAAGAAGTCCTTATCACCAGCGATGTCGGCGTTGATACCACCTTGAAAATCATTGAGCGTATCGAGGAGCGTGTGGCTCGCGATAAGTATGTTTCTACTTCCGAGCTCAATGGCATTCTTCGCGACGAGATTGCGTCTCTTTTGAGCGAAAACCATACTGAGGATAACGATAATTGGGATCTCCCTGCCGACCATAAACCTTACGTTATACTCGTTGTGGGTGTAAATGGTGTTGGCAAAACCACTACCATCGGCAAACTTGCTTATCAGTTCAAGAATGCTGGCAAAAAGGTTTATCTCGGTGCTGCCGATACCTTCCGCGCAGCTGCTGTTGAGCAACTTTGCATTTGGGGCGAAAGGGTAGGAGTGCCTGTTGTTAAGCAGCAGATGGGTTCCGACCCTGCTTCCGTTGCTTTCGACACTCTGCAGAGTGCTAAAGCCAATGGTGCCGACGTGGTATTGATTGATACTGCCGGTCGTTTGCACAATAAGGTTGGACTCATGAACGAGCTTAAGAAGATTAAGGATGTTATGAAAAAGGTTCTTCCTGAGGCTCCTGATGAGGTTATGCTCGTGCTCGATGGCTCTACTGGTCAGAATGCTTTCGAACAGGCTAAGCAGTTTGCTGCCGTCACTCAGATCACATCTCTCGCCATCACCAAGCTCGATGGCACAGCCAAGGGTGGAGTAGTGGTTGGCATCAGCGATCAGCTCAAAGTGCCTGTTAAATACATTGGTCTTGGCGAAAAAATGGAAGACCTCCAGCTTTTCAATAAGCGCGAGTTCGTAGATTCGCTCTTTAACAACTAAACTTTGCAATGAAGAAAAATCAGATAGACTTTATTACTCTTGGATGCTCTAAGAATCTCGTCGATAGCGAGCTGCTCATGAAGCAGTTCGAAGCCAACGGCTATCATTGCGTCCACGATTCTAATCGTCCACAGGGCGAAATCGCTGTCATCAACACGTGCGGATTCATTGGCGACGCTAAAGAAGAGAGCATCAACACCATCCTTGAGTTTGCTCAGCGTAAAACCGAAGGCAAACTTAATAAGCTCTACGTCATGGGTTGTCTCTCGCAGCGATACAAAGCCGAGCTCGAAGCCGAAATCCCTGAGGTCGACAAATACTATGGCAAATTCAACTATAAGCAGTTGCTCACAGAATTGGGTAAAGCCGAGGTGCCTTCGTGCAATGGCGTCCGCCATCTCACCACACCACGCCATTATGCCTACCTCAAAATCAGTGAGGGCTGCGACCGCCATTGTGCTTATTGCGCCATTCCTCTTATCACAGGCAAACACATCAGCCGACCAAAGCAAGAGATTCTTGCCGAAGTAGAACGCATGGTTGCCGAGGGCGTGAAAGAATTCCAGGTCATTGCCCAAGAGCTCACATATTACGGTGTCGACATCGATGGCAAGCGTCATATTGCCGACCTTATTTCCGACATGGCAGATATCAAGGGTGTCAAGTGGATTCGTCTCCATTATGCTTACCCTAACCAGTTCCCTATGGAACTCCTCGATGTTATGAAGCAAAAGAAGAATGTCTGCAAATACATCGATATTGCACTTCAGCACATCTCCGACCACATGCTCACAGCCATGCATCGCCACGTCAGCAAGCAAGATACCATGGATCTCATTGCTGCCATGCGCAAAGCTGTTCCTGGCATCCATATTCGCACCACTTTGCTCGTTGGCTTCTCTGGCGAAACAGAAGAAGACTTCCAAGAGCTTGTCGACTTCGTCAAGTGGGCACGATTCGAACGTATGGGAGCCTTCGCTTATTCTGCCGAAGAGGGCACTTATAGCGCCGACCATCTCGTCGACGATGTTCCTGATGAGGTAAAGCAGGCACGCTTGAGCAAGCTCATGGCTATCCAGCAGCGTATCAGCGCAGAAATCGAGGCTGAAAAGGTGGGCAAGGTTCTGAAAGTCATCATCGACCGCAAAGAGGGCGACTACTATATAGGACGCACCGAGTTCTGCTCGCCAGAGGTTGACCCAGAGGTGCTCATCAAGGCCGACGACAAAACTCTCCGCACCGGTTGTTTCTACGATGTAGAAATCACCTCCAGCGAGGAGTTCGACCTCTATGGAAGAGTAGTATAATCGCCCCTTTACACCCCTTTACGCCCCTTGCGCCCTCCGCGCCCCCTCCCTCCCTCCTTGCGCTTCCATCTTTCGCCCCTCGAGCCCCTCCGTCCTCGTCCGATGTCGTTTCTACGACATCGCTCATCCCTCTCTCACCCCTCATTCTTTAATCTCTTTATATTAAATATGAATAATAAGGAACTAATTGCTGAACTAGCACAACAGACAGGATATTCTCAGACCGACACTCAGAAGCTTGTCCGCACATTGGTAGATGAAATGGGAATCCGTTTCACCGAAGGCGATAGTGTTTACCTCAACAACTTCGGCACCTTCGAAGTTAAGAAACGCATGGAAAGGGTCGTGGTAAACCCTGGCACCCAGCAGCGCATGCTTGTGCCGCCAAAGCTCGTTCTCAACTTCAAGCCCATAGCTTCTATCAAAGAAAACTTAAAGAATGGAGGATTGCAGGATGAGTAAAGTATCAATCACTGAACTCGCCTCTAAGCTTATGGAGAAACACGGCCTTAAGCGTACCGAGGCAGAATTGTTTATCCGCCAGTTTGTTGGTGTTATCAACGACGGACTAAAAAATGATAAATCAGTAAAGGTAAAAGGTCTTGGCACATTCAAGGTCCAAGCCGTTAGCGCCCGTAAGAGCGTGGATGTCAATACAGGCGAAGCCATCGTCATCGAGGGTAGAGACAAAATCTCGTTCACAGCAGAGGCTGTTATGCGCGACCTCGTAAATGCTCCTTTCGCTCAGTTCGAGACCGTCATCGTCAACGATGGTGTCGACTTCTCTGAAATCGACGCTAAACACGAAGCTGATAATACAGAAGCCAAAGAACCTACACCTGCTGTTGAGCCTGCTCCAGCAGTAGAGCCTGAGCCAACAGTAGAGCCCGCTCCAGTAGTAGAGCCTGAGCCAACAGTAGAGCCTGCTCCAGCAGCAGAGCCTGAGCCAACAGTAGAGTCAGCTCCAGTAGCAGAGCCTGAGCCAGCAGTAGAGCCCGCTCCAGTAGTAGAGCCAGCTCCAGTAGCAGAGCCTGAGCAAACAGTCGTTGAGCCTACTCCAGTAGCAGAGCCTGGGCCTGCAGTCGTTGAGCCAGCTCCAGTAGTCGAGCCTACTCCAGCAGTCGAAGATTCAGACACAGATACCGTCGAGCTTGAAGCTAAATCAAAGTCATACAAGAATACAATCATTGTTCTTGCATCCTCGTTAGCTTGCGTAGTCATTCTTGCTGTAGTAGGCTTCGTTTACATGTTCTCGCAGATTGAAAAGCGCGACAATCGCATCGCACACCTCGAAACCCAAACAGCAACTCTTGCTGACCGCATGATGAAGACTCACATGTCGCCAGCTCCCGCAGCCAATCAGCCTGCCGCTAATGATGAGGCAGACAACATCTTGGCAACCAACGAGCAGAAAATAGAGGCAGCCCAAAAAGCCGACAAGGAAAATAATCTCAAAACTGCAGAAGCAAAGCCCGAACCTAAGGCGAAACCAAAGGCTGCAACCAAGCCAACAGCAGAAGCCAAGGCTCATGCTGCTAAGTCTTCACCTTCTATCCTTTCGCAGTCAGCCTACGACAAAGATCCTCGTGTTCGCACAGGTGCCTATGTCATCACAGGCATTGCCAACACCGTTACGGTCAAAGCTGGTCAAACCATGTCTTCTCTCAGCAAGACCTACCTCGGTCCAGGTATGGAATGCTACCTTGAAGCTGTCAATGGTGGCAATCGCGAACTTAAAGCTGGAGAAAAAATCAAAATACCTGCTCTTAAAACCAAAAAGAGCTTGAAGAAATAAAAAAATCAAAACAGCCTCACTCCCAAGAAGTAGGGAGTGAGGCTGATTCTTTATACATCATTATCCATGCTTTATTATCCATGCTTTCTCGAGAAAATGCTCAAGTTGTCCGATGGCTTAAACACCACTTTGCTATGCGCTTCGATAGTTATCTTCTCCTTTGTCTGTGGATTCATACCCTGGCGTGCTGGCACTTCCTTAACAAAAAATCTACCGAAGTCAGGAATCGAAACCTCGCCATCACCTTCGCATATATTATCAGCTATTGCGCCTAACACCATGTTCACATAAGTTGCAGCATCAGCCTTCGAGATGCCTGCCTTCTCTGCCACAGCGGCAGCAAGTTGAGTTTTGTTCATTTTGTTTATTTTTAGAGATTATGGTTACAAAAGTAACAATAATTATCTAAAATCCATCCTCATCTCCCTATATTTTTACTACCTTTGCACCGTATAATTTATTTTAATAGCATTATTACTCACACTTATGCATTTAGCAGAATTATTATTCTTTGGTTGCTTTACAATATTTATCATCGCAATCCTACTTCTCGACACCCTCGTCATTGATAAGAAAGCCCACGAAGTTTCTATGAAAGAAGCAGGAATCTGGACAGCCGTTTGGATTATCCTTGCCCTCTTGTTCTCCGTCTTCCTATGGTTTCATGGCGACTTAGTCCATGGCATCAACAATTTCAGCGACCTGCAAGCCGTCACCACGAAATACGCATCACACATCAAACTCAATCCCGACGACTTCGAGTGGAGCCTACAGCAATATCGCCACCACATGACCATATCCTACATCTCTGGCTATCTGCTCGAGAAAACACTCTCTGTCGACAATCTCTTCGTT
>SAMEA104315428__coassemble_916_pt1 | contig 27217 bp, 23 predicted proteins | sample SAMEA104315428__metabat2_high_PE_032 | metagenome-assembled genome bin SAMEA104315428 (sample SAMEA104315428) | gut metagenome | biome: Monkey gut; feature: monkey-associated habitat; material: faeces | place: China | collected 2013 | reverse complement strand
TACCAAGCAAGACCTCAGGGTTCTTCTTGTTGGCTTTAAAAATAGCCTTAATAGCCTCGCCATCACCATGAGTCTTAATGAGCTTGCTTACTTCTTCAATAACGGCATTGTTGTTCTGTGCCATTGCAGGAGCACCGAATCCTATCATCATGGCTCCTAAAACGAAATATTTAATTGCTTTCATAATATCTAATTAATTATAGTTAGACATGCATTAGTGGGTCAAAATAAGACTCCATCTATTTGAATAAACGAACAAACTTCGATAAAGTTATCGTTATTCACCTACTTTAACATCTCTTATAGTAATGTTACCATATACTGGCAATAAACCCGACTTCAAGATAATGAGCTGTCCCTTAGGCGAAGCTATAAAGCTTGCAAAGCCCCAAGGCAATCCGTTGATAGGATCGTTGATAAGAGCATAGACTGTACGAATTAGTGGGTAATTACCATTTAATAAGTAATATTGGTATGGTTTCCAACTATTGGCAGGAGTAGCTTTCGGTGCTTTACTTACAGCCATCAGCCTAATGTTGGAATTAAAGGTAAGGTTGGTTGTATCTCTTTTATCATTGAGCCAGTTGCTACCGATGATTCCGATGGCACTTGGCGTTTTTTCTACATATTTAATTACTTCAGCTGAAGTATTAGCTGCCACAACATTCTTACTCTTAATAGCCTTGCCACCAAGAATAGAATCTTCTGCAAAGTGAACAGCACTCGACTTAGGATTGTCGAACACAAGGGTAATCTCTCCCCTCTTAGACCCTGGATAGATATCCTTCCAGTCATTAGCATCTCCATTCAAGATACGCTTGATATCATTAACAGAGATACAAGTGTCAGTATTTGACTTATGTACGATAAGAGCTAATCCATCGTAAGCAATCTTTTGAGCCTTTGGCAAGAAGTTTCTATCCTTCAAGCCCTGAAGCTCTGCGTCTTTAAAATTACGCGCTGTGATAACAAGCCAAGTATTCTTAGCCTTTAAGAGATTGGTTATACCCTCACTCTCGTTAGTATAGATAGGCTTAATCTTGGCATCTCTATAAATCGATTCGAAGACCTCACGCTCTTCTTCGACTATTGGTTGAAAACTTTCGTCAGAGGTGATCGAAATCACCCCTGACGAATATGTATCTGTACGGCTGTTCTTGTTTTTCTTTTCATTACAAGAAGAAAAGACACATGCCGCAAGTGTTAATCCTACTAATATGTAAGATGCGTTCTTTTTCATTTAGTTGTTTATTACTGTAATCTGAATGCTACAGGCACATTGTACTTAACGCGCACTGCAGAACCGTTCTGCTTACCAGGAATCCAACGAGGCATAGCTCTAACTACGCGAGAAGCTTCCTTGTCAAGTGATGGGTCAACACCACGAACAACCTTAACATCGGTGATAGAACCGTCACGCTCTACGACGAACGATACTACAACACGACCCTGTACACCATTCTCCTGAGCTACTACAGGATACTTAACGTTGTTGCTAAGCCATTCCATGAGGGCTGATGGACCACCAGGGAAAGAAGGCATCTGCTCTACTACGTCGAATACCTTTTCAACTTCAGGTTTTGGTTCTGGCTGAGCAACGGCCTCCTTGATTTTGAGCACCTCACCATTTGCATCATCGTTACCCTTAACGTCAAGGGCACCGATAGCGGTCTTGGTGTTCATCAATTCGTCCTGTGTCTTAAGCTCATCCTCAGGCTTAACCTCATCGTCCTTCTTGATGACAGGTGCGGTAAACTTAACAGAGCTCTTAACACGCTCAACAACTTTCTCAGGCTGCTCAAGCTTAACCTTCTGCTGCTGCTTAACCTCTGCCTTTTTCTTAGGCTGATTAAGAGCAGAGAGCTCAGCAACGCTTGTCTGAGCAACGGTCTTGGTACGTGATTCCACAAACTTAACAAGTGAAATACCACCCCAGATAGCCAATGCAGCAATAAAGATAGTGATTAGAGAGTATAGGTTTCGCTTTCCGGCATTCTTACGAAGTCTGTAGGCTCCGTATTCCTTGTTCCTTCCTTCGAAGACCATCTCGGTCCAATCACGAGAAATCAAATCTATTTTTGCCATTTGTTCTTCTTTTTAATATAGTTAGCAATATATCGACTTACTCGACTCCCTTTTCTTTGAGAAGTTTCTCATCGTCAGGATTAATCTTGTCGATAACATACTTACCAATGCTGCATATCTGCATTTCGTCGAGAGCATCCACAAGGTTCTTGTACTTAGACTTGTCGGTAGCCTTGATGATGACTGTCATAGTCTGAATCTTCTCACCATTAATGTTACCAGCCTTAATCTTAGACAATTCCTTTTGGTAAACAGAATCAGGCATTGAGTTGGTAAGATCAGCAGCCTTCTTTTCATCGAGCTTAGCCTTTGCCAACATAACCTGCTGAACAGGCTGTGTGCCATCCTCTGTTACGTGTGTAATCAGGACTTTACGAATACCATCCTTACCCCAAGTTGTTTCCTTAAGGCATGAAGGGTCATCATATTTAGGAAGTCCTGCAACATAATAAATCTTGTCATTGGCACCTACATAGATAGTTACAGTGTAAGAAGCCTTTGTTACAGACTTATCTTCATCTTCCATGTTCTTATCATTACTTGGCATACTCAATTCCATTGTCTGTGGCTTTGCCAAAGAGGTACAGAGCATGAAGAAGGTGATAAGAAGCATCATCATGTCCACCATAGGGGTGAAGTCTACGCGGACATTAATCTTCTTTTGTCTACTTTCTTTCTTTTTAGCCATTTGTTAGTCCTCCTTTGCCAATGTAGTGATAAGATAATAACGGTTCTCATTCATGTCCTGAAGTTCAGACATGATCTTTTTCACGATGCTGTATGGAGTAGCCTCATCAGCCTTGATAGCGATCTTAATGTCTGGATTAACGTCACGAGCCTGACGTACCCAAAGCTGGAATTCGCTATCCTTACCGTCGATAGAGTCGGTAGGAATACCAAGACCAGGAAGCTGTTCAGACATGTCCTGAGTGCTCAAAGAAAGATATGCTTCAAGCTTATCCATAGGCGCACCCCACATAGGGTCGTTCTGGAACTTCTTAACCTGAGCCTTAGTAAGACTAATGCCATACTGACCAGTCATACCTGAAAGAACGTCAACGACGTCGTTCTGATTGTCCAAGCTCATGAATATCTTACCTGTCTTGTCGACAAGGATATTGAGCACGCTCTTTTCAGGCACCTTAATCTCCGATACCGAACCTGGAGAGTTCACCTTTACTGGTTCCTGCTTAACGAATGTAGATGTAAGCATGAAGAAACACAGCAAAAGTGTCATCACGTCCGACATAGGAGTCATATCTATCCAGACGTCGCTTTTCTTAATTTTTACTTTACCCATAGCGATAAAATTTTAAAGGGTTAGTAGAAAATTAAGCTTCTTCTGTATGGTTTGCTTCGTATGTCTGAGCGATAGTGTAACCAACCTCGTCAAGTGCGTATGTCAGCTTATCAATCTTGTTAGTGTATGTGTTGTAAGCAACTACAGCCACCCAAGAAGTAGCGATACCTGATGCGGTATTAACCAAGGCCTCTGAAATACCCAAAGAAAGAGCCATAGAGTCACCACCACCACCAGCAGCAAGAGCCTGGAACGAACCGATCATACCGAGCACAGTACCGAACAAAGCGGTAAGAGTACCGAGGGTAACGATTGTAGCGATGATAGGGAGGTTCATCTGAAGAGTTGGCATCTCGAGCTGAGTAGCCTCTTCGTGAGCCTGCTGGATCTTAGCAACCTTCTGTGCCTTCTTGATACCAGAAGTATTCTCCATCTCGCAGTAAGCGTTAACTGAAGCGAGTACAACGTTAGCTACAGAACCCTGCTGCTTGTTGCAAAGAGTGCGAGCCTTGTCGAAATCGTTAGCCCTAACAGCAGCCTTAACTTCCTGAACAAACTTAGTAAGAGAAGCCTTACCGAAAGCTGTACGGAGAGCGAAGTAACGCTCGATACTCAAAGCTACAACGGTAAACATCAAAGTAAAGATAAGACCTACTACGTAACCACCATGGTATACGGTTCCCATCAAGTTCAATGGACGACCCTCGTGTGTACCACCTGCGAAGTTGTCAGGGTTACCGAGTACGAAGTACCAGAAGCCATAACCAAGGCATAAGCATATTGCCATTACCCAAATAGCTGATTTAATACCTGTGAAGCCCGAGCTTTTCTTAGGGCTTGCTGCATTTGTTTTTGTTGCCATAATGTAAGTGTTAATTTTTAGTTATTAATAAAATTAATTATAATTTTCTTTTTATAGATTTTTATCGATTGGTCAGGCCGATGAGGGTTAGTTATTTTCCCTTTGGGGTAATAGAATCTATTAGTAGTCACGCTATTACACGACAAAACGAAAGACCATGTTATTATATTTCATTCAAAATAATAAAGTCTTCGTCTATATCTACTAACATTTTCCACGCAAAGATAACAATTAAACGGTAATTACAAATATAATTAAGAAGTTTTAACGGAATATTTTTCACATGCCTTCTTTAGTGTAGTTGTACACCAAAGTTCAATTGTTATATTTGCACGGTCAAACCTTGATAACATTTATCGTCTTACTTCAACTTAGCCAAAGTTTCCTTGATTCTCTTCATAGCCTCGCGGATGTTGTCATCGCTTGTAGCATAGCTCATACGGAAGCACTCAGGGTCGCCGAAAGCATCACCACCAACTGTTGCCACATGACCTTCTTCGAGAAGGAACATAGCGAGATCGGTAGAGTTGTTGATAACCTTGTCTCCACAAGCCTTTCCATAGAAGCTGCTGCACTTAGGGAAGAGATAGAATGCTCCTTCTGGTACATTAACCTCAAGACCAGGAATATCCTTTGCGAGTTCTACGATGAGGTCTCTTCTGCGCTGGAATGCCTGACGCATAGTCTCTACACAAGTCTGATCCATAGTATATGCAGCCTCAGCAGCCTTCTGGCTTACAGAGCAAGGACCGCTTGTATACTGTCCCTGAAGCTTATTGCATCCCTTAACAATCCACTCAGGAGCTGCGATATAACCAATACGCCATCCAGTCATAGCATAAGCCTTAGAGACACCATTTACGATAATAGTGCGCTCTCTCATGCCTTCAGCCTTAGCGATACTTGCATGCTTGCCTACGTAGTTGATGTGCTCATAAATCTCGTCAGCCAAAACGTACAACTCCTCATGGCTAAGGATAACTTTAGCAAGAGCGTCGAGCTCTTCCTGAGAATATACGCTACCAGTAGGATTGCTTGGTGAACAAAGGATGAGCATACGAGTCTTTGGAGTGATAGCAGCCTCAAGCTGTTCTGGAGTCATCTTGAAGTTCTGCTCAAAACCTGCATTCACGATAACAGGCTCTGCTCCTGCGAGCTTTGCCATCTGAGGATAGCTAACCCAGTAAGGTGCTGGGATTATCACCTCGTCGCCATCATTGCACAATGCCATCACGGTGTTACAAACACTCTGCTTGGCACCATTAGAAACGAGAATCTCGTTTATGCCATATTCAAGTCCGTTCTCATTCTTTAGTTTAGCAACGATAGCCTTTCTAAGATCAGGATATCCAGGAACTGGTGAATACCTTGAATAATTCTCGTCGATAGCCTTCTTTGCAGCCTCCTTGATATGATCAGGAGTATTAAAGTCAGGTTCTCCTACACTCATGTTGATAACATCGATACCCTGCGCCTTCATTTCGCTACTCTTTTGCGACATCGCCAAAGTAGCAGATGGTGCGAGTCGATTGAGTCTATTAGATAATTGTGCCATGATATAAATATATGTTTGTATTATGCAAAATTACGTATTTTTTGTTTATCCCGAAAAAATGAAATAACTTTTTCACATATTAATCTATGTGAAGAGTATGTCCCATTCTATCACGTTTTGTCTTAAGATATTTGTAGTCGTATTTATTTGGTTCTATCTCAATTGGAACATTCTCTACGATTTCGAGTCCATAGCCTTCCAAGCCTACGCGCTTGGTAGGATTGTTTGTCATTAGTCGCATTTTGTGGATGCCAAGATATCTTAGCATCTGTGCGCCACAACCATAGTCTCTCTCGTCTGGTTCAAAGCCGAGGTGTATATTAGCCTCAACGGTATCAAGTCCTTCTTCCTGTAGCTTATAAGCAGCTATCTTATTCATGAGTCCGATACCTCTACCCTCTTGCTGCATGTAGATAAGCACGCCTTTGCCTTCTTTCTCTATCATCTGCATAGCTTTGTGTAGCTGTTCGCCACAATCGCAACGCTGACTACCGAGGATGTCGCCAGTAGCACACGAAGAGTGAACTCTAACGAGTACCGATTCATTCTCGTTCCATTCGCCCTTAACCAATGCCATATGCTCCAAGCCATTACTCTGCTGACGGAAAGGAATGAGCATAAAGTCGCCATAGCGTGTAGGCATATGTACTTTCTCGCCTACTTCGATGCTTGTTTCCTTCTGCAATCGGTAAGCGATGAGGTCTTTGATGGTGATAATCTTCATATCCCACTCTTTGGCAAGAACCTGCAACTCTGGCATACGAGCCATAGTACCATCCTCGTTCATGATTTCCATCAAAGCGCCAGCAGGATACAATCCTGCCAACTTACAAAGGTCAACAGCAGCCTCTGTATGACCAGAACGGCTCAACACTCCATTATCTTGAGCATAGAGAGGGTTTACATGTCCTGGGCGTCCGAAAGTAGAAGGCTTTGAGTTTGGGTCTGCCAACGCCTTAAGGGTTTCTGCTCTATCGTGCGCAGAAACACCAGTTGTACATCCTTCCAATTTATCTACGGTAACGGTAAAAGGAGTACCCAAGACAGATGTATTCTCTATCACCTGCTTTGGCAAATCGAGTTCCTCGCATCTGCTCAAGGTGATAGGAGCACAAAGCACACCACGCGCATTCTTAAGCATGAAGTTCACCTTTTCGTCGGTAACTTTCTCAGCTGCTATAATAAGGTCGCCTTCATTCTCACGGTCTTCGTCATCTACAACGATAACAAACTTACCTTCCTTGAAGTCCTTTATAGCCTCTTCTATACTATTGACTTTGAAATCCATATTTATAGTTTTGTTCTTATACATTATTATATATAGGGGACATAAGCAGAATCATAAGAGAATAATAAAAAGAATTTAGAATACTTAAAACTATTTGATTCTTCACTCTTCACTCTTCACTCTTCACTCTTCACTCTTCACTTAATATCTCTCATTCTAACGATGATAGCCTGATTGGTTTGGCGAATCTGTCTGAGGTCGCGATACAGACGCAGACGGAAGGTCCACATTCTGATATACAGCACCGCACCCACAGGCACCAACACACCAGCAATAATATTCAACCACTTATATTCGAAAGGTCGGGTGTGAGCCTTCGTTGCAAGTATTGGATATTTGTTCATCTCGTGGAGCAATATCTTATCCTTGGTATTTGCCAAGTCTTCTATTACCGATTCCAAGACTTCGCTTATGCGCTCAATCTCATTATCCTTCTTATACTTGAAGAATACGTCTATGATATTCGGAGCAGAAACCAATCGATGTTCCTTAGAATAAGCATCGATATCGGCATTCATCTGCTTCAGCACTATTGTATCATTTGCATAATCAGGATCGTTGATGATAACCTCCTTTGCAAATACATGGCGTTTGAGTCGCAAGCCCAATAGTCGCATAAAGAACTCCTTATAGAGGTCTGCGTTGAACACCATAGAGTCTTTGTTTGCCTTATATGTTACGAATATCGCTATAGGCGTAAGCACTACTGGTGCCAGTCCTTTACCAAACCATACTGCCCACATTCCTCCACGTGCCATACGGTAGCCTGAATTGTCGAGGATATAATAGACAATGAACACCAATACCGATATAAGGATAGGATATCCAAGTCCACCCTTACGGATGATAGCTCCGAGTGGTGCTCCGATAAAGAAGAAGAGCAGACATTGCAACGCAAGCGTAAACTTATTGATAGCTTCTATCTCGTGCATTCTGAGCAGTCGGTCGCCATCACTTGTTATCATACTCCTGAACTCAAGGTCTGAGACTCGTCCCTGTACGCAATTCAAAGCATCGTTTACAGCATTTTTCTGAACATCCACAGATTTCTTTCCGAACAAGCTATCGAAGTTTGTCTTATCAGCCTTTGCCATCTTCACAGCATTCAGCGAGTCGGCTTTATTCAAAGACACGTTATAGAAAAACATACGCTTGGCATCGTCATAATACGAGCGTCCGATGCTGTCGTAGACTTGGTTGATAGAGTCCATATCGTGGAATATCTGTCGCAGTCCCTTACCCTTAGCATTGTTAGCCAATGATGCTGCATCTTGCATATTGAAGTCGCCATCAAAGTCAAGCACTATCTGCTTTGCCACAAACGACTCTCTACGATATGGCACCGATGCGCTATTACCAAACTCCGACGACTGCATATTCTCAAACCATTCTCCGCTCCATAATGTCAGCAACAGGTGTTTCTTCTCTGCTGTAGTCTGCATCATTCCTGAGTCGGCAAGGATTATGGCTTGATCTTCGTAGCTGCCTGTCATTCGGTAAATCATCATACCATAGAGTTTACCTGTCTCTACATCCTTCTTCTGCACATAGATGTTGCAATTTGGTATTCCATCATAGAATATCCCCTCTGGAATCATAAGCTCCGGACTCTTCTGCTTCATAGAAATGAGCAACTGCGAGAGCTTCATGACCAATATTGTTTTGAAAGTAGAACGACACTCCACATATCACCAGCGTAATGGCGATGAGTGAACGAAACGACTGCATGAGAGAGATACCTGCCGACTTTATGGCTGTAAGCTCATAACTTTCGCCCAGGTTACCAAACGTGATGAGCGACGACAGCAGGATAGCCAAAGGCAAAGCCTGTGGCACCAGCATCAACGCCATATTCCAAAAGAACTGTGCCAAGATTTCCACGGACAATCCTTTTCCTATAAGCTCGTCGACATATCTCCATACGAACTGCATCATCAGCACGAATTGGCAGATGAAGAATGTTCCTACGAAAAGTAGACCGAACTGCTTGGCTATAAATATATCTAATTTCTTTATTCGAAATGTCATTACCTTCTAAATTTGCACATTGTGCACATATCAAGGTGCAAAATTAGCACAAAAAACTCAAATTCTCACCTATTTTGTTTTTTTTATAATATTATAAGGCTACATAATGTTTATTGAGCGGTTTTATGCGGCTATTCGAATTGGGCTATGCGGCTATTCGAATTGGGCTATGCGGCTATTCGAATTGGGCTATGCGGCTACTCGCATAGACCATAACGAGTATTCGCATCCGCCAAATGGAATATTCCTCTGAGCGAATGCGAATTCTCTTATTTTTCTATAACTATAGTTTCTTTGGAGTATAGATGGCGTTCCACCATGAGTCGTCGTTCTTCAGATATTTCTGAAACCATGCCATGATAGAGTTTATCCATTTGGTGCGTTTTGCAGGATCCATAATGCCATGGTTCTCGCCTTCTACTTCTATAAAGGCTGTTGGCACGCCTAATATTCTCAAGGCGTTGTACATCTGTATCGACTCTCCTATAGGCACATTGGTGTCGGCTGTGCCATGGGTGAATAGGATTGGCTTCTTTATCTTGTCGGCATTATACAGAGGCGAACGCTCCACATAGAGGTCTTTGCGTGTCCAAGGGAAGCTGTTGGCTGCCGAGGTTTCGCTATACGAATATCCCCAATATCCTTCGCCCCAATAGCTGGTGTGGCTTGATATTCCGGCATGCGACACTCCGCAAGCGAAAGGATTATCCTTTGTCATCATATACTGAGTCATAAAACCTCCGTAGGATGCTGATATGCAACCGATATGGTCGGCATCGCATTGTGGCACATCCTTTACAAACTGTCTTGTGGCATCGATGATGTCTTGTGCTGGGCCTTCGCCCATGGTGTTTACATGGCGTGAAGCCCACTCCTGACCAAAGCCTGATGCTCCTGAAGGGTTTACTACGAAGGTGATGTAGCCCAAAGCATTCCAATAGTGAGCAGGATAGTGGGAGCCATTGCCAAAGCGTCGCGATGTTGGCGAGCAACCTCCATAATAGTGTACGATAACTGGATATTTCTTCTGAGGGTCGAAGTCGGCAGGCAGGGTGTAGAATCCTGTCACCTTATAGCCACGTGTGGTCTGCATGCTCCACGACTTCTCTGTGCCAAACGGCATATCGGCATAGTCGTCCTTGTTGGGTGCCAACACCAAGGTGGTCTTAGCATTCTTGGCTGGCGACGCGATGTTGAAAACCTCGTAAGGTACACACATCGAAGAACCAGCAACAACGATGTTGCCGCCATTGCTTGCTATGCTGAAATCAGAGATTACTTCTAATGGCATGCGCACCATCTTCGACTTCCATGTCTTTGTGTCAAGACGGAACAGGCTTACGCTATCTCTATTCTGAGCAGTATAATATAAGCAGTTGTCTGCCTTCGACCATTCCATATCTTCGACACTTGTCTCGTCGTCGGCAGTAAGTGGAGTTACCTTCAAGGTGTTGGTATCCATCACGTACAGATGATAGTCGAAGGTGTTTGGAGTTCTGCCTTCTGGCACTCTGTTGCCTATTCCATCAAAAGCCTCTGTGCCTGCCTTAAACACCACGCGGTCTGTGCCTCCTGCATACAAGGCTCCACCTATGAAGCCGTCCTTATCCACGAGTTTACGGGTGGTCATGGTAGCAAGGTCGAGGTCGTAATATGTTGCCCGAGTAGTAGGACGCTGAGTTATAGAGTCGGAAGCCACACCAAAGAGGATGTGCTTACCATCGGGAGCAATGTCAGAAAGCCATACGCCATGATAGCTATATGTTAGCTGTTGCACCATGCCTGTCTTGAAATCATATCGAGCCAACGATGTTCTGTTGCGCCAATTAGGCTGACGATCGTCGGGATGTACTATCTCGAACACTCCTTCTTCCTTCTTTGGACCATCTGTAGAGTGCATTAGGATGGCGTAATCTTCTGTTGGCGATATCACGAAGTAATCGTCGGGCATGTCTTCTGCCAATATCTCTACCTTATTATTTAGTGGGTCTACAGTCTTGAGAAGGTTTTTACCTCCAACTTTTTCGGTATAATAATATTTGTCAGAAGTTGGCATCCATGTCATCGAGCCGTCAACGAAGCGCTTGCTGCCAGTCTTCAAGTCGGCAAGGATATACTTATATTGTATCTTGTTCTTCTCGTCATACCATCTATAGCCCATCAAAGCCCAACGACCTGACGGCGAGAGTGATGGTGCTGTGGTAATCTTTGTGCCAAGCACATCGCGCATCGTAAAACTACGCTTTCCTGTTTCTACAAACGACAGAGCATCGTCGGGCAACGATAGAGCCAAGCCTGTGCTGTCGGCAACAAACTTCATCATGATAGAATGTTGACCTGGCTGCAGGGTCATACCGGCAGTCTGCTCTACTCCATCGGCATAAACCTTATATTTCTTTGCACCCTTCACCGAGAGTTTCAAATCTTTCAAGTATTTCGATGCCATCACATCAAACTTCACAAGATGAAGTTGGGCTGTATCTAACTTTAATGCTGCAATATTTTCCAAAGGCTTCTTATCGGCAATGGTTAGCGACAAACGAGTATCGAGCAGGTTGTCTGCCTTAAACTTATTCTGACCATTGTCGATGCTGTCAAAGACTATTGGCGCCACCACCTTGAATGGTCCTGCATGTCTAACATGCGCAACATTGATGTCGGCAGCATTAATTGTTGTGGCCATAGCCAAACAAAGTGTGGCTAAAGATAATTTCTTCATAATTATATTATTATGTATGATTATTCTTCAAACGTACGCTTTAGGCTCTCCCAACTTTGGAAGCCTGCCAACAAAGCCAACTTATCCAACGTTTCTTTAGTTGGCTTCTCCTTACCCATAAGTATTGCTGATAACTTACGCCAAGCGTTAGCATCAAGTTTTATTTCGTGCTTAGTGAGAAAATCCGATAGTTTTCTAAATTCCCGTATCATATTTCTATAACATATTATCGTGCTGCAAAGTTAGTGCAAGTGAGTGGAATGACAAAAGAAAATACGAAGTTTTTCTTTTTCATTCCCGAACGCAGCCTAACTTATTAAAAGTTAGTGCAAGTGAGCGAAATGACAAAAGAAAACACGAAGTTTTGTATTGATAAGGGTAAATATCATTATACGACGAGTAAATATTGTTATTTTTATATCTATTTTTATTTTTTAGATAATCATAGGAAAATTATTCGTATATTTGCCAGCATTAACAGAACTATACTAACTATTATTTAACGAAAGAACCTAAAAGCATGAGAAAAACTTTGTTTACTTGTTTGTTGGCATTTGGTGCGTTAGCATCATATGCTCAAGTAGATCTCTCGAAGTATTTGCTACAAAACTATGGTTTTGACCAAGACTTCGACTATAAAGCGTCACAGTCGAATGAAGTTACGCAAGAAATTAAGGATGTGAAGGGATGGACAGCCAACCTTTCTGCCAACTACACCATCGTGGGAACCTACGAGTATGGATTCAAAGGAACTTTTAATACAGCCACCGTGCCTGCAAAAGGCTACAACGGAGAAGCTGGTGGCGGACTTGCCATTTCTACAGGCTGGGAACAGACTTTCTTGTTTAGCCAAGAGGTAACATTGCCTGCAGGCACATATACTATCAATGCACCTACTTATAATGGTAGCAATGTTACTGCTGCCACTTCGCAGTTGGCATGGATTCCAAATGCTGGCACATCTAAGAAGTCGACAGTTACCTCTTATACTGCCAACACCTGGACTTTGGACAAGATCACCTTTACCCTCAACACTACTACCAAGGGCAAGATACAATTTGGTATGAAGGCGGCAGCAGGTGGTTCTGCCAATACTGCCAAGTTGGTGGTTGACTATGTGCAGATTCTCGGTGAGAATGTTGCTGCCGACAAGTCGCAGCTAAATGCTACCATCACTTCTGCCAACAAATATTATGGCAACGGAAATGGAAATGGTGCAGCAGATTTAAAGTCAGCGATAACTGCAGCCCAGACTATTGCCGACAAAGCTGATGCAGACATTATTACAATCTACGAGGCAACGAGTGCTCTTGAAGAGGCTATCAGCGCATACCGCAATCTGAACATTAGCGAGGATAATCCTATTGACAAGACGGAGTATATCCTAAACAACAGCTTTGAGGATGGTACAAAAAATTGGACTATAGATGGTTTTGTATCGCAGGGCAACTCATCGTTCACAAAGAAAGAGGGTAGCAAATATATCGAGAAATGGGTAGGACAAGGCAATAAGGTTGGCAACGCAAGCGTGAGCCAAACTATCACCTTACCTAATGGTATATATATGCTTACCGTGGCTGCACAAAACTTGAACCAAGCCTCAACTTCTCAGAAATGTGAGGGTGCAAAGATTTATGCAGATGGCAACGAAACTACTGTTTATACCCCTGCCAACTATAGCGTAAAGTTTACTAACCTCACGGGCAAGGCAACAATTGGTTTCGAGGCTGTTGATGCTACAGGCAACTGGCTTGCTGTAGACAACTTCCGCCTTGGTCTTATCGGAGAGATTACAAGCGATATTATCATTAGCGAAGTACAGCGCTTAGTTTCTGAAGGCGAAAGCTTGCAGACTCAGATGATGTATAAGGCTGAAGCTCAGAATCTCGCTACAGCCATTGAGCAAGCAAAGAAGATTACTGCAACTTCTACCGAGGCTGATGTAGCTTCAGCAGTAGAAGCTATCAACAAGGCTATCAAGGCTGCCATGGTTGCCATCGCCGACTATCAGGCATTGCAATCTGCTATCGACAACGCACAGGGTCAATATGATGCTGCAAAGAATGACGCCGACAAATTGATGGAAGAAATCAACAAGGCGCAAGAGTTGATGAAGAATGCAGAGGCTGCAAAGACTGATATCGACAACGAAATCATTGCATTGGAGAAGGCGTTGTTAGCATTCAATCTCGCTAACGCAGCTCCAGGTTCTGGCACAGCACCCAAGGTTACTATGACCAACAAATATGTGGCTACTGGTGCTACACAGGCATTGGTAAGAGCTACTGTGACAGGTTCAAACATCCTTGAACGTGGTGTATGTTGGAGCACAGAACACAATCCTACTGTTCTCGACAATCGCACTACTAAGTCGTTCTCTCTAAACGGCACCATCTTCCACATCAAGGGCATGAAGCCTTCTACAGTATATTATATTCGCCCATACGTGATGAACAAAACTTATACCGTGGCTTATGGCGACGAGGTAAAGATTGTAACTCATCCTGCTGGCGGATGTACATGGTCGTGGAACGAGGGTGCTCCTGACGATGCTGCTAATACCCGTTGCCGTAATGCCATAAAGGAGACTATCGACTACTTCAACGAATGGACTGGTATCAAGGGATTCCATCTTACTGGCAACTATGGTTCGGGCACTCCTACTGCCGACTGTAGTTATGGTGGATGGATGCGCATTGGACCTAATGCTGCTTATCAGGCTATCGGAACCGTTCTTCACGAAACTGGCCATGGCGTAGGTGTGGGTACTCATTGGATATGGTACAACTGTTCTGATACTCGTCAGAATACAAGTAGCGGCAAATGGCTCGGTAGAGCTGCTACTGAGGTTTATCAGTTCCTTGAGAACAAATATACTGACGATTACTACTTCCAAGGCGACAAAACTCACGGTTGGGGTCGCAATGCCACATATGATTGGCTCGTAAATGGAGCCGACAAAGATAAGCACTCTGAATTGCAGTATGCTGGTGGTATGTGTATCATGTATGGTTTGTTCCTCGATGGTCTATGTCCTACAAGCAATCACCCAAATGGTATCGCAGGCTACACATACAACTTCGACGACTCTAAGAAGTATTATATAATGTGTAAGGATTCTGAGCGTGGTCTTGGCGATGGTCTTCTATTCCAACGTAACACCATCGCAGCATGGAAACCTTATTTCAACACCACTACCGAGGTCAACGACTCTGCTGCATGGTATTTGGAGTTTAACCCTCTCAACGGCTACTATTCATTCAAGAATGCTGTAAGTGGTAAATATCTAACTCGTTCTACTACAACATCTGGAATGTCTGTAAAGCAGACTTCTGTACCTTCTACCGCAGAGCAATTCCAACTTATGCCTGACCGCACAAACGTTACTCTTGGTGCTGGTAAGAATAAGGTTACTACTCATGGATATTGGTTTACATGGTACAACGATGGCAACAAGGCTATGAGTGCTAACGCATTGGGCAAACGTTCTGGTTATGGAACATTGGAACAGACTGCATTCAACTTCAGCAACTCTGCAACAAAACAGCAATGGATTATCATCAGCGAAGACGAGTTGGAGGAATTTCGCCAAGCTGCTATAGCGACAAGTATCAAGGATATCAATACAGATACAGCAACCAACAACTCGCAAACTATCATCGGTATCTATAACGTTGATGGTTCAAAGAAGAATGACATCTCACGTGGTTTGAACATCATTAAATACAACGATGGTTCTACCAAGAAGGTATACATAAAATAAAAATGCATAAATAAAATTAGGAGCTAAACGAGAATCAGATTCCGTTTAGCTTTTTTTTATATTTATGCTTATACTTGTTTTTTATTATGTGTAGCAGATTTTCTTAATAACCACAACAAAATACCTATTTTAAATCAGAAATTGTTGATTACAGGTGCGGTGGTATAGTAAGTAGCTTTCATTCAATAATTTAGCCAACTTCATTCGCTATCGATGTTACGTTCTATCAATCTATGCTTTCTATCAAATGTATCTTTGCTTACTATCAAATCTATTTTTGCTTACTATCAAATGTCAACATGATTGCTATCAAATGTAATTTAATATATAGATAAATATATGTCAAAGTTAATCTAATTTATAACCAAACAAGCATTTTGGTACGAAATTTAATAAACAGACAATATTTTTCTTTGCCTTATCATGTTTTTGCAGTATATTTGCAAAAAGTTTGGTCGATACGCGATGGTAAATCTAATTTAGTTTGATATATATAGGAATAAAAATCAATAGAGGCTAAACCACGAGGTTTTATCTAATAAAATAACATTTGTATATTTCTATGAATATAAAAAGAAACTATAGAGAATGGCTAATTTTAATCATTTTCTCTTTTTCCTCTTGTGTACCTATACTTCACACTAAAGAACTTGTCGTATTCAACAATTGTACGACAGACACTGTGTATATTGGTGTATCGTATTATGACGATATAGACAGTGTGTACGAACAGGCATATCCACACTATGATTTCACTGCAAACAATAGAGCTGACACAACAGGAATTTCTTTATGGGAAAGAATCAATTTTAACAGCAGCTGCTATATATTGCCAGATTCTGCTTATTCGATAAATGCGGATTTATTATTAAAAGATGCGGATACATTATATTTCTTTATGGTAAGAGTAAAGGATGCTAAGAGATACTCGTGGAAAAAAATTCGCACGAAGTTTATATATCACAAATGGACTGCAAAAAGAAACAAAAACGGAAAATTTGTGAACGATGCATTGCTAAAATAGCTGGCGACTATATTGGTTCTTTTTATGGTTTAAGAATTGGGTTTTCTATTGGAATAGGTATAGGTTCATCCGCACTACCACTTTGGATATAAACGGCTACCTATCTTCAAAATGTTTGAACTATAATTTAGTAGAGTAATGAAATTCAAAAATAAGAACAGACTGTGTTTTTTTCTATTGATATTTGTGTTAAATTCTTGTATCATAGATTCGAAACCTTTAGGCTATAGTGTTAAGAATTGCTCAAAAGACACACTATTTATAGATTTAACAATTTCTGATACATTACCTGATGATATCTATTGGGGTACATATCCTGAGGACACGATATGTGTAGATGAAAATGACACAACAATATTATATATTCATGGAGAAAAGATAACATTACATAATTTTTATCGTGTACTACCTGATTCTACCTCTATAGGTGTATATCCCATAAACAAAGATACCTGTTACATATACATTATAAGAGAACAAACTCTCAAACGTCATACGTTAAAAGATATTCGAAAGAAAAAACTCTATAAACGTCGAGTAATAAGAAAAGAAGATTTCAATAACCATTTGTTTGAATACAGATGAGCATACAATTTTTTAAGCAGCAGTAGAATGAATGGTATAAGCACCAGTTGGACGATAGCATTATAAAATATACAAAATGTTTTGTCTTTTCGCCCATTTGCAGTAACTTTAAATAACTTACGCGGCATTCGGAAATGCAAAAGAAAGCAATTTCTTTTGCCATTTCGCTCATTTGCAGTAACTTTAAATAACTTACGCGGCATTCGGAAATGCAAAAGAAAGCAATTTCTTTTGCCATTTCGCTCATTTGCAGTAACTTTGCACCAAGATTCACAAAACAAACAACAATAACAATTCGACATCTATGAAAGAATTAGCTCTTAAGTATGGATGCAACCCTAACCAAAAGCCATCAAGGATTTTTATGGAAGAGGGTGAGCTTCCTATCGAGGTTATCAACGGTAGACCAGGATACATCAACTTCCTGGATGCGCTAAATAGTTGGCAACTTGTTAAGGAACTGAAAGCTGCTACTGGCATTCCTGCCGCTGCAAGTTTCAAACATGTTAGTCCTGCGGGTGCTGCTATAGGCTTGCCTCTTAGCGACACTCTAAAGAAAATCTATTTCGTTGACGACGTAAAGATAGAACTATCACCTTTGGCTTGTGCCTATGCAAGAGCAAGAGGTGCCGACCGTATGTGCTCATACGGAGATTTCGTTGCTCTTAGCGATGTTTGCGATGCTGCTACTGCAACTCTCATCAAGCGCGAGGTTAGCGATGGTGTTATTGCTCCTGGATATACCGACGAGGCGCTCGAAATATTGAAGGATAAGCGCAAGGGTACATACAACGTTATCAAAATCGACCCTAACTATGTGCCACAGCCTATAGAGCGCAAGCAGGTGTTCGGTATCACTTTCGAACAGGGACGCAACGAGATTAAGCTCGACGATCCTGCTTTGTTCGAGAATATCCCTACTCAGAACAAGACTTTCACCGACGAGGCTAAACGCGACCTTATCATCGCTCTCATCACATTGAAATATACTCAGAGCAACTCTGTATGCTACGTTAAGGACGGACAGGCTATCGGTATCGGTGCTGGTCAGCAGAGCCGTATCCACTGTACTCGCCTTGCTGGTCAGAAGGCTGACACATGGTGGTTGCGCCAATGTCCAAAGGTTATGAACCTTCCTTTCAAGCCAGGCATCCGTCGTGCTGATCGCGACAATACCATCGACGTTTACATCAGCGAGGAGCATGACGATGTATTGAGAGATGGCACATGGGAGATGTTCTTCACAGAAAAGCCAGAAGTTTTGACAATGGAGGAAAAGAAGGCTTGGATTGCTCAGAACACTAAGGTTGCTCTAGGTTCAGATGCTTTCTTCCCATTTGGCGACAACATCGAGCGTGCACACAAGAGTGGTGTTGAATATATAGCACAAGCAGGCGGTAGCATCCGTGACGATAATGTTATTGAGACTTGCGACAAGTATGGCATCGCAATGGCATTCACAGGTGTTAGATTGTTCCACCATTAATTCATAACATAAACCCCATTTATAGCATGTCAGACAATTTCACCGACATCTTAGAAGGTGGCATCGTCTTCAAGAAGAGTTCTTCTGGAAATAAGGAATCGGACAAAGTGAAGACTAAGGCCAAGAAAAAGAAATACATCACTGGTGCCCACGGCAGCGGTTCGGCTAAACAAAAGGCTAAATACCGCGAACAAAGAGCCAACAGACATAAGTAATGTATACAAACAATAATAGCGGCAAGAGAAATGCACATAGGCATATCCTCTTGCCGCTATTTTTATTTCTTCTTTACGTTAGCTTTTACTTTCTTATACCTCCACTCTTTGTCAACGTTATGGTGGCATCATGGAGTTTGCGGTTGCCATGGTCGAACATCAAGGCTGGATTGAAGCGAGTGCCACGAAACTTAGTTTCGAAATGTAGGTGCTCTGTAGTTGCACGACCTGTGCGACCAGTAAGTCCTATCACTTGACCTGCTTTCACTTTATCGCCTGCCTTAACAAGGTTCTTCGACTGATGGCTATACAATGTCTCAAAACCATAGGCATGCTTTATGCGTATGCAATTGCCATAGCCAGCAAAAGGACCAGAGGATATTACTACGCCATCGAAAGCTGCAAGTATCTCGTCATTTGGCTTTGTTTTTAGGTCTACTCCCGAATGAACTCGTCTGCCTCCGTAAGGACTGATAACCTTTGCTCCTGGTAGAGGATAAGACCAATGTTTCTTTTCTATCTTTCTGAGGTCGAGCTTGAATGTAGTATTCTTCTTAAATGGGTCGTCATCAAGATTTGCCATCAGCCTCTTCGACTTTTCGTCGGCAACAACATTTATGCTAATTCTGCCACCCACTTTTTTGCATTGCACCATCTGCTTTCTCAGCTTATGACTCGACAAAGAGATAATGGTTTCTGGATTAATCTTCGAACCATTTATCATGATATTGAAGTCAAGGAATTCTCTATTGGAATCTCCACCCACAATAGCGATGGTATGTCCTGCCTTTACTTCCTGCCCAACTTTCACAAGGTTCTGTGCATTATGAGCATAAACGGTCTCAAGACCATTATGATGGCGAACAACAATCACATTGCCATGACCAGAGATATAGGTAGACAAACGAACGGTTCCGTCAAACATAGCTTTCACAGCATCGCCCTTCTTGGTTTCAATCTCAAGGTCGTTGCCTTTCAATATAGCTTTACCTACTGGCAACGGAAACGAATATTCTTTATCTGGAAGTTGAGTAAAATCAATGTTTATGATATTACTCTTGGCAAAGAGACCTGGTGTTGGCACACTTATCTGCTGCTGTTCGGCGGCAGTAAATTTCTCACTTGTGGCAGACATTATCGTCAGCGACATCATCAATGCCACAACATAAATAGTTAGCTTAGATAGATTCTTTTTAATCATTTGGTTTCCTCCATAATTATTGCTGTATATATTCTGCCCGAGTTAATGCCTTGACGACGGGCAGAGAAAAAATCGTTAGAAGTATAGGTATCAATTCCTGATACCATTATGTTTTCTGCAGGTATTCCTGCTGCAACCAACTCTCTGCGGTTGCACTCTGGTAAATCGATATGCCATTTACCCATTTGCTTCGCTATGCCATTCATATCGATGCCTGCAGAGGCAAACTGGTCGTAGACTTCCTGTCCAACCTCAAAGCTCTTTAATGATATGCCAGGACCTATCACAGCCTTCAACTTCTCGGCATTAGAATGATAGGTTGTTTGCATCTCTGCTACTGCCTTCGAAGCTATGCGCTTTACAGTTCCACGCCAGCCGGCATGTATAGCGCAGGCAGCATGATGCTCAGGATCGTATATTATAATAGGTATGCAGTCGGCAGTAGAAACGCCTATGCATACTCCACTCATCGATGTGAATATACCGTCCACTCCTTCTATCACCTTAGCTCTCTCTTCCTCAGACAATGCCATAAAGTCGGGAGCTATGATGCAGAAGTCTGCTCCATGCACCTGATGTGGCAACAATATCTTTGCTGGCTCTATGCCTAATGTCTCGGCAAGTAATGCTTTATTGGCTGCGATATTCTCTTGCGAATCGCCACAATAGCTATTGATATTAAAGCTACAATATGCGCCCTCGCCTACTCCACCATGACGCATGGTAGAGAAAGCACGCACACCTGGGGCTATATCGTATGATAGAAGCTGTGGACTATTCTTCATCATACTCATATTCAAAGTCGTCGAGGTCATCAACATCCTCAACGTCGTCTTCGTCTATATATTCAATATCTTCGTCTTCGCCTTCTTGAGCAAGCTCCATAGCAAAGCGCGACATGTCTTTATCCCTATGCACAAGGGTATCCTCGGCTGTGATATCTTGCAACTTATTGCTCTCGCTATTGAGTTCTTTCCATAGCACATCCTTCAAATCTGAGAGTCCGTAGCCTGTTACTGATGAGATGAATACTACTGGCAAATCTTCTGGCAGATGCTCACGGAGCATATCCATCAATTCCTCGTCCAAGAGGTCGCTCTTGGTAACTGCCAACACTCTGTGCTTGCTGAGCATTTCAGGATTAAACTGCTCAAGCTCATTCAATAACACTTCATATTCGCGCTTAATATCATCGGTATCGCCAGGAACCATAAAGAGCAACAACGAGTTGCGCTCAATATGACGCAAAAAGCGAAGTCCTAAACCTTTACCCTCGCTGGCTCCCTCGATGATACCAGGGATATCAGCCATCACAAACGACTTATGGTCTCTATATTCTACGATTCCAAGACTTGGCTCAAGGGTTGTAAAAGGATAGTTGGCAATCTTCGGACGTGCACTCGACAAGGCGGAAAGCAATGTAGACTTTCCTGCATTAGGGAATCCTACCAAACCAACATCGGCAAGCAACTTCAACTCCATTATCACCGTACGCTCCTGCATAGGCTCGCCTGGCTGTGCAAAACGTGGAGCCTGATTGGTAGCAGTACGGAATTGGAAATTACCCAAACCGCCTCGTCCACCTTTCAATAGCATCACTTCCTGACCATCGTAGGTTACATCGCAGATATATTTTCCGGTCTCAGCATCATATACAACTGTTCCGCATGGCACATCGATATACATATCCTTACCGTCTGTACCATGACACTTGTCGCGTCCTCCGTTGCCTCCATGTTCAGCAAACACGTGGCGCTGATATTTCAGGTGCAACAAGGTCCAATAGTTATGATTGCCACGAAGGATAATGCTTCCGCCGCGACCGCCGTCACCACCATCAGGACCACCATTAGGATTGTATTTCACATGCCTAAGGTGCATAGAGCCCTTACCGCCCTTTCCTGAGCGGCAATATATCTTTACATAGTCTACGAAATTGGAATCTGCCATTTAAGTGAAGAATTAAAAGTGAAGAAAAAAAACGAAGAGTGAAGAGTGAAGAACGAAGAATCCAATACCATTAAGGCTATATGATTCTTCACTCTTCACTCTTCACTCTTCCCTAAACTATTCGGCAATGCCGTCGATAACCTTGCAGATGTCTGCAAAGATTACCTCAAGCTGACCATCACCCTTTACGTGGTGATGCAAGCCTTCGCCATCATACCAGCCGATGAGAGGAGCTGTCTGGTTGTGATAAACGCCAAGACGCTTCTTGATTGTCTCCTCGTTATCATCTGAACGACCGCTCTCGATACCACGCTTGATAAGACGCTCCATCAAAACATTCTCTGGAACATCCAATTCTATCATAGCTGCAATCTTATGACCACGCTCTGCGAGCATTTTCTTCAAAGCCTCAGCTTGTGGGATAGTACGTGGGAAACCATCAAAGATTACGCCCTTGTGCTCCTTGCCAAAGCTGTCGTAAACACTTGCAAGGATATCTATCATGAGCTCATCAGGAATAAGCTGACCGTTGTCAATATATCCCTTGGCTGTCTTGCCGAGTTCTGTACCATTCTTGATTTCTGCGCGAAGCACGTCACCTGTAGAAATATGACCGAAACCATACTTCTTAATCATCAGATCGCTCTGAGTACCCTTTCCTGAACCTGGGGCACCGAAAATAACAATGTTCTTCATTTTTACTTTTTTGACTAAATCTATTGTGTTGTCTATATTATTCTACGATTGTATAAATTTCTTTCAGGTTTCTGCCCTGCTGGTCGTAATCAAGACCATAGCCAACGATGAAGTCGTTAGGAATCTCCATTGCTGCATACTCGATGTTCAATGGCACCTGTAGCTTACCTGGCTTAAGGAGTAGGGTGCAGATATGTATAGACTCAGGGTTGCGTGTTCCCAACTGCTCTACCATACGCTTCATAGTGAAACCTGTATCTACGATATCTTCCAAAATAACAACAGTACGTCCTGCTATGTCTTCGTTCAAGCCAATAACTTCTTTTATCTTACCTGTCGAGGTGGTACCTTGATAAGAAGCAAGCTTCACAAAAGAGATTTCACATGGAATAGTGATATTGCGAATCAAATCGGCAGCAAAAACAAAAGAGCCATTGAGCACGGCTATAAAAAGTGGGTTCTTGTCTGCCAAATCGTTATTGATTTTTTCTGCAACAGCCTTCACACGCTGCTGTATCTCTTCCTCGGGGATAAACGTTCTGAACGTTTTATCCTTAATAGTTACTGTGCTCATTGTATGTAGGATTATGGATAATTTGGGGCAAAGTTACTTTAAAATGACGGAATAACAAAAGAAAAGAATTGATTTTTGGCATATTCCACAACAATAGGTATGAAATAAACAAAAAAAAGCTAACTATTGGGCTTTTATTAGTATTAATTTTGTATTTTTGCTGTCGATATGAAAATTTTCACTTCTGCTCAGATTCACGAGCTTGACAAATACACCATAGATAATGAGCCCATCGCGTCGACCGACTTGATGGAAAGGGCTGCTAACGCCATTACCAAAGCCATAATCGACGAATGGACCGAGTATACACCAATAGTAGTTTTTGCTGGTCCTGGCAACAATGGCGGTGATGCACTTGCTGTGTCAAGACTATTGGCAGAACGTGGATACGAAGTCCACACATATCTGTTCAATATCCACAACAAGCTTTCTGTTGATTGCCAAACCAACAAAAAGCGTCTTGAGGAATGCAGCAAAATAAAATCTTTCACTGAGATTACTGTCAACTTCGACCCTCCTCAGCTCACAGAGAACACATTGGTCATTGATGGTCTTTTCGGCTCAGGCATCAACAAACCTCTCTCTGGCGGTTTCGCATCGCTGGTTAAATATATCAACCAGTCGCCATGCAAGGTGGTTAGTATCGACGTGCCATCGGGATTGATGTGCGAAGACAATACTTTCAACATACGTGCTAACATCATTCGTGCCAACATGACGCTGACTCTTCAGCAAAAGAAATTGGCTATGATGCTCCCTGACAACCAGCTGTATATTGGCAAGTTGAAGGTGTTGGATATAATGCTGAGCCATGAGTATATTGAGAATACCGACTCTAAATATTATATCACTGAAGAAAAGGATATAAGAAACATGTTGCGCCCTCGCTACGACTTTGCTCATAAGGGTAATATGGGCACAGCGCTCATTGTGGCTGGCAGCTATGGCATGGCTGGCGCTGCGATATTGTCTACAAAGGCTTGTCTGCGTAGTGGTATCGGAAAGGTGTGCGTACGAACTCCAATGCTCAACTATCAGATAATGCAAATAAGCGTTCCTGAGGCTGTATTGCTTATAGACAACGACGAAAGGGTTTTCTCTGAATCTACTGATGCTAACGACTACGAGGCTGTTGCCATTGGTCCTGGTCTTGGTCAAGCTGAAAACACCGCTGTTGCCTTGATGGCTCAGCTCAAGCGCACACAATGTCCGATCGTTGCCGATGCTGATGCTCTAAATATCTTGTCGTCGCATCAGGCATGGATGCAGCAATTGCCACGACATATCATCATGACTCCACATCTTAAAGAGATGGACCGCCTTATAGGCAATGCTTGCAATGGCGACTATGAGCGTTTGACTAAGGCTTGCGAAATGGCTGCTCGCCATGAGGCTTATATTATTCTGAAAGGTCACCATACTGCTATCTGCACTCCTGAAGGAAGGGTTTTCTTCAATAATACAGGCAACAGTGGCATGGCAACAGCTGGTAGCGGCGATGTGCTAACGGGTATCATCACAGGTTTGCTGGGAAGAGGATATTCAGAACAAGAGGCTTGCATCCTCGGTGTCTATCTCCACGGTCTTGCTGGCGACATTGCTGTTCGCGAACTTGGCAAAGAGAGCCTCATCGCATCTGATATCATCGATTATCTGCCAAAGGCTTTCAAGCTTCTGGAAGAATAACAAATCGTAAAAACCTAAACACAAGAATATAAACATGAAAAATATTATTTCCACCCTTCTGCTTTCTGCTGCAGCCTCTCTTTCGGGCTACGCTCAGCAGGCTAACGAGGCAATATCTTACTATTTGCCTACTACGGCAGTTCATGTAAATGTGATAATAGAGAAGACCAATTATACTCCTGGTCTGTTGGCTGAATATGCACAGAGATACATGCGCTTAGACAATGTAAGTCTTGATGCTTATACCACGTATAGAATCATCGCTACAAATATGTATACTACTGCTGAGCCTGACACAGCAAAGCTTTTCACATTGGAAATCGACAAAAACCATTTCATCAATAACGTGTCGAAGACTGAGAAGGGGCTCTTGCTTGCTATCAATGGCGAGGGCAAAGACAACACCGTGATTCCTACGTTCACTCCGTCTAAGCCTCAACCTGTTTTGAATCCTAAGGATTTCATGTCGCAAGATATCCTCTCGGCTACAAGCTCGGCTAAGATGGCTGAACTTACAGCCAACGAGATATTCGAAATCAGAGATAGTCGCACTCAGCTTGCTCGTGGCGAGGCTGACTTCATGCCTAAGGATGGCACACAGCTAAAACTTATGATGTCGCAACTCGACACTCAGGAGAAGGCTCTCATGCAGGTATTCTCTGGTGTAACAACCAAAGACACTACAATGACCACAATCACCTACCTCCCTACCTCTGAGGTCGAAAAGCAACCTTTGTTCCGCTTCTCTAAGTATTATGGCATTGTAGACAACGACGACCTCTCTGGCTCTCCTTATTATATTAAGGTTGCCAAGAAGAAGACTTTCAACGATGAGCCTGCTGTTGCAGATGATAAAAAGGGTAAAAAGGAAAAGAAGGATAAAAACGACATCGGACTTAGAGTAAACATCCCTGCTAAGATGGATATCACCATATTCAATGGCACAGGCAACACATTGGCTAAAGAGCAATTCCAAGCTCCACAGTTCGGTAAGCTCGAGAATCTTAGCGGTGAACTATTCGGAAAGAAACAGAGCAGCCGTCTAATCCTAAACCCGCTGACTGGTGCCATCTCTAAGATTGAAGCGCTAAACATTGCGAAATAAAAGAAAACTGCAAAGAGATTTATTCTAAAAAGTATATAACTAAAAAGGGTGATACCGCTTGGTATCACCCTTTAATATTTTATGCTCTAATCAGATTAGCACTGAGCGAGCTTACCGTCTGAACCGAGTACGTTCACAATCTTGTGGATGTACATTTTCTTCATGTTCTCGCGAGCTGGCTTCAAATACTGACGTGGGTCGAAGTGATCTGGATGCTCAGCGAAGTGCTGACGGATAGCAGCAGTCATAGCAAGACGTGAGTCTGAGTCGATATTGATCTTGCAAACTGCTGACTTAGCAGCCTGACGGAGCTGATCCTCAGGAATACCGATAGCAGCCTTCAAGTCGCCACCGTACTTGTTGATGGTGTTAACCTCGTCCATAGGAACTGATGAAGATCCGTGGAGTACGATTGGGAATCCAGGAAGCTTCTTCTCGATTTCAGCAAGGATATCGAAAGCCAATGGAGGTGGAACCAATACACCGTTTACCAATGTGCACTGCTCTGGAGTGAACTTGTGTGCACCGTGTGATGTACCGATAGAGATAGCCAAAGAGTCGCAACCTGTGCGTGTAGCAAAGTCGATAACTTCCTCTGGCTTTGTATAGTGAGACTCTGCTGCGCTAACCTCGTCCTCAACACCTGCGAGAACACCAAGCTCAGCCTCAACAGTTACATCAAACTGATGTGCATATTCTACAACCTTTCTTGTCAAGGCGATGTTCTCCTCATATGGAAGTGAAGAACCGTCGATCATTACTGAAGAGAAACCATTGTCGATGCAATCCTTGCAAAGCTCGAATGAATCTCCGTGGTCGAGGTGGAGAACAATCTCTGGATGCTCGCAGCCGAGTTCCTTAGCATACTGTACAGCACCCTCTGCCATGTAGCGAAGGATAGTACCGTTAGCATAGTTACGTGCGCCCTTAGAAACCTGCATGATAACAGGAGACTTTGTCTCTACTGCAGCCTGTACAATTGCCTGCATCTGCTCCATTGTGTTGAAGTTGAAAGCAGGAATAGCATAACCGCCTGATACCGCTCTCTTGAACATCTCACGGGTGTTCACGAGACCCAAATCTTTGTAATTTACC
>SAMEA104315428__coassemble_852_pt1 | contig 33102 bp, 28 predicted proteins | sample SAMEA104315428__metabat2_high_PE_032 | metagenome-assembled genome bin SAMEA104315428 (sample SAMEA104315428) | gut metagenome | biome: Monkey gut; feature: monkey-associated habitat; material: faeces | place: China | collected 2013 | reverse complement strand
AGCATAACCTTTTTATAAGATTCATATATGCGATTAATTTTGAACACCTACTTATAGTAAGTAAGCAAGTGAAAAAGTCAACAAGAAAATAAAGCCGAGAAAAGCATCTAATGATACTTTGGCAAGTATCACGTAATACTTTTTTGCCCCTCTTTTTGTAAAAATGCGAGGATATATAAAGCAAAAAAGGAACTTACCATTTAGTAAGTTCCTCTTTGTTGGGATACCCGGATTCGAACCAGGAAAGGCAGGACCAGAATCTGCAGTGTTACCATTACACCATATCCCAATGTTTATCAGATGTGTATTTCTGAATTGCGATGCAAAGATACTGCTTTTTACTTAATCACCAAAACTTTTCCTCTCTTTTTTATCTTTTAAGCCTCATTTTTTCTACTTTTCATACAATTTGTATGCAGAAAATAGTGTTTAGTGTTTAATGTTTAGTGTTTAGTGTTTAATGTTTAGTGTTTAGTGTTTAATGTTTAATGTTTAGTGTTTAGTGTTTAGAGATTAGGCAAAGAAAAACCGCATTCTATAAAGTGTGAACTTTTAGAATGCGGTGTTATGTGTATCTATGATATTTGTCTTTTGTTTAGATACAGACTACCTTTTACTGCTCTTTGTTTTCAGCATCGATAGCCTTGATTTTCTCTCTTACGAGCTGAGCATCATCCTTGAGCTTCTGTACCTTGCGGTTCATTTCGTCGATGAGGCTGTTGCCCTTCTTGCTACTTGCATTGAGGAAACCGAGGTTGTTCTCGTAGGTCTGTATTTCCTGCTTTAGCTGCTCGTAGCGACGCATCAAGCGACCACGCTCGCTATCCAAAGCATCCTCGCCACGCTTTGCTACATTCTTCAAGTTCGACTTGAAGTTGTCAAGACGACGACGAGCATTTGAAATATGGAATTCCTTATATAGCTTGTCTACAATCTCGTGGAATTCAGTATATACCTTATCTTTCTCCTTGAAAGGCACATGACCTACAGCGTTGTATTCAGCGATGAGCTGCTGCACCTTTTCCTGCAAGTTGTCGCCAGCTTCCTCAGCCAAAGCCTTGAGCTGTTCGATGATGCCACGCTTCTTAGCAAGATTAGCATGCTCCTCGTTGCGTGTGCCTGTGTTAGCAGCATTGCGTGCCTCGAAGAACTTGTTGCAAGCTGTCAAGAAGTCGTTCCAAAGTTGGTCGCCAATCTTCTTCTGAGTAGTACCGATAGTCTTCCATTCCTTCTGCAAAGCAATGAGCTTATCAGAAGTAGACTTCCATTCGGTGCTATCGCAAAGCGCCTGAGCCTTTTCTACGAGAGCTTTCTTCTTAGCAGCATTCTCTGCAAGACGCTCTTTGAGTTGCTTGAAGAATTCTGCCTTGCGGTTGAAGAAGTCGTCGCAAGCTGCACGGAAACGCTCGAATATCTTCACGTTCATCTTCTGTGGAGCAAAACCGATGGTCTTCCATTCAGTCTGGATTTCCATGATTTCCTTTGTGCGCTTCTCCCAGTCGTTAGCTGTATTGTTTTCTTCTTTGCCTATAGCTTCCACCTTTTCGCAGAGTTCTGTCTTACGAGCCAAGTTTGTTTCTTCCTGCTGGCGCAAAGATTCAAAGTGCTGTTGGTGCTTCTTGTTGATAACAGTAGAAGCTGCCTTAAAGCGTGCCCAAATCTCTTCGCGCAGCTCCTTAGCTACAGGACCAATCTCGCGATACTGCTGGTGCAACTCCTGCAACTGATGGAAGGCACTGATTACGTCTGGCTCTTCATCAAGTTTCTCTGCTGCTTCGCAAAGCTTAGTCTTGAGATCAAGATTCTTCTTGAAGTCATATTCGCGAGCCTCGCGGTTAAGGTTCAACAAATCGTAGAACTGCTCCACATAGAGCTGATAGTTGCGCCAAAGTTCGTTAGCCTTTTCTGCTGGAACAGCCTTAATCTCTTTCCATTCCTGCTGCAGAGCCTTGAACTCCTGGTATGATTTGTTAGCTTCATCTGGCGATGTAGCCATAGCCTTTATCTTGTCGATAATCTCAAGCTTGTGCTTAAGGTTCTCTTGCTTTTCAGCCTCTTGCTCCATGAAAACCTTGGCTCTCTTTTCTCTGATGATAGCCATTTCTGCCTTGAAGGCTTTCTCGTCTTCATCTGGCAATAGCTGGTATTTCTCTGGGTCGCCACCTTCTTCGAGGTATTTCTTCTGTGCTTCTTCGCGCTCTGCAAAGTGAAGCTTGTAGAATACAGTCTTCAAAAAGTCTACCTCGTCTTTGCTTGGTACCTCTTCGCAATGAGCCAATTCCTTTACTCTTTCAAGCACTTCTTGTTTGTTCTTGAAAGTTGGTCGTACAGGAGCAGCCTTGCTTTCGGTTTCTTCTGTGGCAACGTTTTCTGTGTTTTCTACCTCTGCTGCGACAACAGTCTCCTGCTGTTCTTCAGCCTGCAAACCCTGTTTAAGGGTATTTTCTTGAGAGTCCATCATGTAACTGATTTGAGTTTCTGATTCGGTTTATGGTTAGCACCTCCCATCTATCCGATGGTCGATGCTCAGAATAATATGTTTACGAGTTGCAAACTTAAATAAAAAAAACGTAAAATCCTAATAAATAGGGATTTTTTTTTGTTTTTACATTATAAGAGACGCTTATGGCGTAAAATTCCCCACGATAATCCTGTTACAAGGAATGAAATCACTATGGCAATCACAAATCCATACGGATTATTCTCCATGCCATTGATTAGGTTCATACCCAGGAGTGATGCTATTAGGGTAGGGAACATCATTATAATCGTCACGGCAGTAAGCGTACGCATCACGGTATTCATATTGTTGTTAATGATGCTCGAGTAAGTGTCCATCGTCGACTCTAAGATGTCGGAGTAGATGTTGGTAGTTTCTCGTGCCTGCGTCATCTCAATGTTTACGTCCTCGATAAGGTCGGCATCCAATTCGTCTACCTGCAACTTAAACTTCAGCTTAGCCAGCAAGTTTTCGTTGCCACGAATAGAAGTCACGAAATATGTCAATGAGTCTTGCAGGCGACTTAGTCCGATAAGGCTCTCGTTGTTCACCTCATGATCGAGGTTGTGCTTAGCCTTTTCTATCAAGGTGTTTATCTGCTTTAGTCGTTTCAGATACCACACAGAACTTGATAGGAACAAGCGGAAAATCATGTCTACATAGTCAGTGAATCCCTCTCCGCGTTTCTGCTGATAGCTCACAAAATCAATCATCATATTGGTCTCGTAGTAGCAAACAGTTATTGTTACGTCGCGCTTGTGGATGATACCAAGTGGAACTGTGGTATATGGCGTGCGTGAGCGCACCTCCTTGACGTATGGTATACGCAAGATGATGAGCATCCATCCGTCGTCGTACTCATAGCGGGCACGCTCGTCGGTATCGGAAATGTCGGAAAGAAAATAATCAGGGATATTAAATCTTTCTTCAAGTTCTTTCTGGTCCTCTTCTGTAGGGCATGTAACTTGAATCCAGCAGTTTGGTTGCCACTCAGGAATGGCTTTGAGGGTGTTTTCGATGTTCCAGTATGTTTTCATTGTGCTAATCCTCGTTTCTTTTAGGAAAAATGAGTTGTTGGCGAAGATTAGCTTACTATACTTTTGCTTATCTTCGTCTTACAATTTCTGGTTTTCCGCGTGATAGTCGTCCATGTAAGAAAAATGATTTGGTTATTTCGCCTGCAAAATTACTAATTTAGATTAAATAAATAAAGCGTTGCAACGAAAAAAATCTTCGATGCAACGCTTTTTTAATAATATAGCTTGATATAAGCTTTATTTCTCCTGAAAAATGTCTTATTTCTCGCCAATTCTTTGCATTGTTTCCTTAAGCAACTCCCAGAATGGAGCCACGGTGTCGATAAGGCAACGCTCATTTGTGGTGTGAGGGCTACGGAGGGTTGGACCGAGCGCAACATCCATGTTAGGATATTTGCCCAATATCACAGAGCATTCCAAACCAGCATGGTCTACCTGCACCAATGCGTCCTCATTATTCTGCTCCTTGTAGATAGTCTTCAAGAGGTGCAATATCTCGCTGTCTGGGTTTGGATCCCAACCGCCATACTGTCCGCTGTGTACCACTCTCATGCCTGCCATGTTGAAGCAGCTTTCGAGCATTGTAGCTACATAGTCTCTCATATCTTCGCGTGATGAGCGAGCCAATATCTTAATATAAGCAGCGCCACCTTCAATGTCGATGATTGCGAGGTTGCTTGATGTCTCTACTACGTTAGGATAAGCAGGAATCATACGAATCACACCGTCGTGGCATGCATAGATAGCATCAACGAGGTTGTCTTGTATTTCTTCTGGCACCTCAGTCTTAGGAGTCTCTACATCTTCTGCAAAGAATTCTACGCCATTCTCAATGTTCTTGTATTCGTCGTTGAAGTCTGCCTTCCACTCTTCTACAAGTTCCTTCACTGCCTCTACATTCTCCTTTGGCAATGTCAATACCACCTTGCACTCAAAAGGAATAGCGTTGCGCATACTTCCGCCATGCCATGAAGCCAAGCGAGCCTCGTAGTCCTTGATAGCTTCGCGAACGAATCTCACCATCAGCTTATTGGCATTGGCTCTGCCTTCGTGAATCTCCAAACCAGAGTGTCCACCCTTCAATCCCTTTACTGTGACCTGCAATGCTGCATCGTTGGCGTCGGTTTCCACTTCTTTGTATTCCAAATCAGCAGTAACGTCTACACCACCTGCACTACCGATAACAAACTTACCCCAAGTCTCAGAGTCGAGGTTAAGCAATACGTCAGAGTTGAGAGTGTTTGTAGGAAGACCTTCTGCACCAAACATACCTGTCTCTTCATCTGCTGTGATAAGAGCCTCGATAGGACCATGCTTCAAAGTTTTGTCTTCCATAACTGCCATGATAGCTGCTACTCCGATACCGTCGTCGGCACCAAGAGTTGTACCCTTAGCTTTCACCCATTCGCCATCGATATAGGTCTGGATAGGGTCTGTCTCAAAATTGTGGGTGCTGTCCACAGCCTTCTGTGGCACCATATCCATATGAGCCTGCAGCAAGATAGTCTTGCGGTTCTCCATTCCTGGAGTAGCAGGCTTCTTCATTACAATGTTTTCAGCCTCGTCTTTGAATACTTCAACACCTACCTTCTTACCGAAGTCGAGCAAGAACTGTTGTACTTTTTCAAGGTGTCCTGATGGACGTGGCACCTGGGTCAGCGCATCAAAGTTGCGCCAAATGCACTCAGGTTTTAGGTTTTTGATTTCAGCCATAATTATAGTTTTTAATGGTTAATGTTTAATGTTTAATGTTTAGTGTTTAATGTCTTTTTCACTCTTCATTCTTCACTCTTCCCTCTTCACTTTCTTAGTGAACGCAAGGGCAATCCAGGCATATATGCCGAGAAGCACAACGAGTAGCGTTTGCACAGAGTGAACTATCAGCACAAAGAACAAAGCATCCGTCGACTGTATACCATACAATATAAGCATAGTCTTTACTGCAAAATGCCATGGTCCTGCACCATTTGGTGTTGGCACTATCACCGCTATGCTACCAACAATGAATGTCACCAGTCCGCAAGTCAAACTCAAGTGGCTTGTCGACTCAAAACATTGGAATGTCAAGTAGTAGTGTAAGAAGTAGCTAAGCCATATGCCGAGGGTGAAAGCTATGAACAAAGGAACATTCTTCACACCCTTCAGCGATATCACTCCCTGCCATAGTCCACATAGCGTAGCCTTTACCTTATTATATATAGCGAGCTTCTTTAGCAACACATGCAGCAATATCAATACTGCAATACCACATATTATCGTCACTATGTACCCTGTAGCCGTAAACTGATGCAACAATCCATCGATGCTTGTGCCTGTCTCGTTGAAGAAGTGTAGGAACACAGGTATCTGCATCAGAAATACAATGCCTGTGATGATAAGTACCAATAGCGAGTCGATGACACGTTCTGTAACCACAGTTCCCAACGCTTTTGGAAACGACACTCCGTCCCATCTTTTCAACACTCCGCAGCGAGCAAACTCGCCTACGCGTGGCACTACCAAGCTCAATGCATACGACAAGAATATGGAGTTTATGCTCACACTCGAGCGAAGCTTCTCTCCTATAGGCTCAAGCGACTGTCGCCATCTCCATCCACGAAACATCTGTGCCAATATTCCGAAGGGAAACGACAACAGCATCCAAGTCCAATTCATCTTGTGCATCACCACCTCTTTTATCTGTTCGAAGTCGAATCCTCGATACATCCAATAGAGTATGGCGCTGCCCAATATGAGCGATGTGCTCACCTTGAATATGTTGTTTATAGCCTTTCTTGTATCCATAATTTCTGCAAAGTTACTTTTTTTTATTCAGCAATGAGCATAAATAGGATGTTTTTAGTAAATTTTGCATAAACTTTAGGTACACAAGCTCATACCTTGGCTATTCTGTTATTAATGAAGTGTATTGGAGTTTGCTCCGTGTGTTGTTAACATTCTGTATGATGAAGGTGGATTTTTTTAACATATACCTAATAAAATCGGGCGCTTGGCTATGTTGTTATAGAAAAAATTATTATTTTTGCAACATGAAAGCTGTAAAACCAAAGAAAAATCTCGGTCAGCATTTCTTGACCGACCTCAACATAGCCAAGCGCATTGCCGATACCGTGGATGCCTGTCCTGATATTCCTGTTTTAGAGATAGGACCTGGAATGGGTGTGCTCACTCAGTATCTTATTCAGAAACCTCGTCTTGTTAAAGCCATAGAGATAGACTCTGAGTCGGTGGCTTATCTCAACGAGGCGTTCCCTGCTTTGCGCGAAAACATCATTGGCGACGACTTCTTGCGTATGGATCTCAGAGAACTCTTCGGCGGTAATCAGTTTGTGCTTACTGGCAATTATCCTTACGACATCTCTTCGCAGATATTCTTCAAAATGCTCGACTATCGCGACCTCATACCTTGTTGCACGGGTATGATCCAGCGCGAGGTGGCACAGCGCATTGCTTCGGCTCCTGGCACTAAGGCTTATGGTATATTGTCGGTGATGATTCAGGCATGGTATGATGTGGAATATCTCTTCACTGTCGATGAGAATGTGTTTAATCCGCCTCCAAAGGTGAAGAGTGCCGTAATCAGAATGACTCGCAACGATACTCGCACTCTTGGTTGCGACGAGCAACTGTTTAAGCGTGTGGTAAAGACGGTGTTTAATCAGCGTCGCAAGATGTTACGTGTTAGCCTTCGCCAGATTATAGATGCAGCAAATGTGCCTGCCGACTTCTTCGAACATGAGCTTATGACAAAGCGCCCTGAGCAACTTGCGTTGCAGCAGTTTGTTGAGCTCACCAACTATGTGGCTGAATATATCAAGTAAATAGTCATATATATAATAATGTGGAGGAACAATATATGGATGCTACCTATTTAGATCTTACCATTCGTTTGTCAATGGCATTGGCTTTAGGAGGTGCAATAGGCATAGAACGAGAATACAGAGCCAAGGAGGCGGGATTTCGCACTCATTTCCTTGTTGCTTTGGGTAGTGCCTTGTTCTGTATAGTGTCGCAATATGGCTTTGGCTTCGATCTCAAAGATTCCTCTCGTGTGGCAGCACAGGTGGTATCGGGAATAGGATTCCTCGGTGCTGGCACCATTATCTTCCAAAAGAATGTTGTGCGTGGACTCACCACGGCTGCAGGCTTATGGGTAACGGCAGCCATCGGTTTGGCTTGTGGCACAGGTATGTATGTCGCAGCCTTAGCCACCACCCTCATGGTGCTGCTTGGACTCGAAGTGCTTAACTATCTCATCCCGCAGTTCGTCACTACCAACATCGAACTATCATTCTCTGCTCCTTCGCGCGACAGCGTGAAGGAACTTATCAAGCGCATAAAACTCGATGGCATGGAGGTTCACTCCTACGAGATTAAAGATCGTCGCACATCAAAGGGCGAATACCTTGAGGCTAACATCGAGGTGAAAGCAAAGCGTGGCAACTACACCCTAAAGCTCTTCGACTATATGAACGAGTTTACTGATGTTACTATTTCTACGGTAGAATAGCGGTTAAAAGAACACGAAATCTCTTGCTATTTTTAAAGAACACGAATTTCTCGAATCTACCGAATGTAGATTAAACATTAAGCAAGAAACGCAAGCTAAAGAGCCCACATGGCTCAAAAATCCGTGTTGTCGGTGCTATCCGTGTGCGATATAATGAAAGACAAAGGCAAATACTTCCCTAACTGGTTGTAATCAATATTTCCCAATGTCTATCGAGTAATCCTTTCTATTGTCGTAAGTAGTGTCTCATTAATGATTATTAATGTTATATTCTAAGATTATTATCAAAAATCTAAGGTGAAAAAACGAATATCTAAGCTATCGATAAAGATTACTGATTGAAAAATTACAAAAAATCTTAGAAATATTTGGGTGGTATTATAATAAGTATTATCTTTGCACAAATTTTTAAGAAAACAAACAATCAAACACAGGCAGAAACATTCTGCCAAACAAACTACGAGGTAAGCGAAACTTGCAAACCCAAACTAAATGAGGAAGGAATAACCTGTCTAACAACCAAATTGCTGGATTTATATCCGCGAAACTATCCAATGGTGGATATAATCTGCCAAACCTAACTCATAGGTGGGGGAGCCTGCCAACAAACTATACGAATCATTTTTAAACTAATATTTATTATAATCTACTAAAAACAAAAATTATGAAAAAACAATTGGTTAAATTAACAATGTTGCTCCTTGCCATTGTGCTGGGAGGTAGTAACGCATGGGCACAAAAAGTTATCTTTGAAAGAGCTAAAGCTTCTTCTTGGACAGCAGATGATGCAACAGGTACAGGAGCTGTAGCTGACAATTCAAATGGACTTTTTTTATCATGCAGTTCTGCTGGAAAAGAAGCAGAAACTATTTCTGCAAAGAAAAGCTTTGAGTTTACTTCAGGATCAAAGGTTACTCTTGTTACCGAAATCAAGATGGGTAACGATTGTGGTAATGCAACTTCCTATGATTATTTTACTTTTGGTGGTTTGACATTAAAAGTATATAGAAAAAAAGATCCAACAGTTGATGCTTTTAAGTTTTCTGTAGATGGTGGTGAAGAACAAGTATTGCCAGCAGGAACTCCACAGAGCGCTACATATAAAATAACATTTGTAATTGACCAAGCAACAGGTGTAGCATCGTATGCTCTTAATATAAATGATGACGTAAAAGCCTGTGGAACAACAACTACAACTACAGCTTTGTCTGCTGTAGAATTTGGTCATGTCTTTAATAAAGCGAAAAAGTCAGCAAAAGTTTCTTTAAAATCCTTGAAAATTGTAGAAGAAACAGCTCCTGCTTCAATTAATCTTACTCTCAATACTTCAGAAGATTATACATATTCTACATTCTCACCAGAATGGGATCTTGACTTTAGCTCTATAACAGACGTTGAGGCTTACAAGGCTACTGTTAGTGGTGAAAATGTAGTTACAGAAAGAATCACTGGTAAGGTTAGAGCTTATGAAGGTCTCTTGATAAAGAATGTAAACCATGTAGCTTCTGTTTCAATACCTACAACAACAGAAGCTACTGCACTTGAGGGTAACAATCTCGTAGGTGTTACAGCTCCTTTGTCTGCTTCTAATTTCACAGGCAAGACTGCTTACATCTTGACAAGCGACACTGAATTCCAACTTATTACTGACGCTTCTACTAACAAACTTGCTAAGGGTAAAGCATATCTCGAACTTCCAGCAGAAGCAGCTGCAAAGCCATCAAGTTTGTTCTTCGGTGAGGCTACAGGTATCAATGGCGTAGCTGTAGAGAAGAAGGCAGACAATGCTATCTACAACTTGCAGGGTATGCGCGTAAAGACTCCTACTAAGGGACTTTATATCGTCAACGGAAAGAAATATCGATTCTAATCATTTCAATAAATAAACACACAATAATTAAAAAGAATATAATCATGAAGAAATCATATATTGCACCAGAAATAAAGACAGTGGTAGTTGAAAATGCTATTATGCAAGCAACAAGTGGTCCTGGTTTGAGTGATACGCCTGCTGGAAGCTTAACATCAGCTCGCAGCCGCTACTCTTCATCTTGGGATGATAACGAAGGTGACGATTTGGCTTGGGACTAAATCCCAACCCCAAAAGAGATAAAGCCTCACCCCCAACCCCTCCCCAAAAGGGAGGGGAGTAATTAGACTTAGTGGGGATGTTTTAGCTTGAGATTCGCATATCAGATAAGACTGCATGATATACGGATGGCCTTAAAATGATGATACCCATGGCACTTTTGAATGCCATGGGGTATTTTCGCTCTTATATAGTCTTTGATAGTCTGTATTGGCGTTATCTCAAAAACATCTGTCATGACTTAATACAGATTTACTTCATTTCCTATCAAAAAAAGTATCCTAAGATACTTTGCAAAGTAATATAGGATACTTGGCCAAGTATCCTATATTACTTTTTTATAGCAGTCATTCGTTAGATTCGAGTTATTCGTGTTCTAAAAAAAACATAGCTCAGAGTGCGAACTCTGAGCTATGTCGTTGATATGTATAAACTATAAAGAGTATATAAGATGAGATTAATGCTTATAGCATCACCTTCTTTGTCTTACCATCCTTGGTGCGGATGATGTTCAAGCCCTTCTGCATGGTCTGCAAGTGGTGGCCCTGTAGGTTGTAGATAGCAGGAACGTCTGCTTCTGTAGCATTGTTGTTGATGTTGCGGATGCCTGTAGTCTCATAGCCTGTAACCTTTGCCTTAGCGCCATTCATGATTTCGCCCTTTTCGTTGAGTAGCAGAGCTACGATGCGCAAGTTCTTTGAATCTTGGATAACAGGGAAACCTGACTTATTCTTGATGCTGTCTACATTAGCAATCTCGCCTTCGATGCTGAAAGCTTTCTCTTCTTCAACCTTTGCAGGCAACTTGATAAGACCATTGAGTAAACGAGTTGTTGCTACTACCACATCGTTGTAGTGAATATTGCTTACAGAAGATTTGCCCTGCAAGAATGGTTCTGCCTCAGGGAAAGGAAACTCGTCCTTGGCTCCTTGGTCAAGAGTATTCTCTTGCTCCCATGCTTGACCTTCGCCATGCAAACCATCTGTTACGAGCACAAACTCTACGCTATACTTGTCGGCATCGTTGGCAGCCTCAGGGAATTCCAATATGGCTTTAGCCTTGATATTCTTGCCATCAGGAGTAAATGCAGCCTCTGTCTCCAAAGATGCGGGAGCCAATATTTCAGCTTGCTTTTTCCATAGTTCCTCAATACCAAAAGCTGTAAGGCCTTCACCGTAGTAAGGGTCTATTTCATTGTATATACGGTCGATGTTTGCCATAGGGAAGGCATTGCCAAAGCCTAAGAAGTCTTTAGAATTTATAACCTCCATAACGTCGCCAGAGTGGTAAGACAAACCGATGAAATCAGGATGCAAACGTGCCATAACTTCCAAAGCAATCCAACCACGAGGACAATTCTGACACCATGTACCAGTAAACTCCTCCATCACAGGGCGATGCTTAGGCAACTTGTTGTATATTGCCATTGAGCTGTTGGCAGTAGCAGTTACGCTGTTAGCTTCTCCGTTCACCTTGTCTATAGAGAATGTTACAGGATATTTACCCTTGGTTTCTATAGCAGGCAATGTGACAGTAAACTCGGTAGAAGCATTGAGGTATGCTGGGATAGGAACATCAAGAGTTAAACGGTCGCTACCTTTCATATCGCCTACGCTGTAGCTATAGTCTATCGACTTTATGCCATTGTAGCCACGATTCAAGAGGGTAAGCTTAATTGGTGTAGCTATGTTCACCTGATTATAATAATCCTTGAAACCCTCGAAGTAGGCATCGTCGGCATTAAATCCAGATAGCTCTACCTGCATAGCTGAGCATCCGTAAGTAGACTTGTCCATCCATGAACGATATGTGCGGTTTGAGTGTGTCCACAATCCTTGTACACCCTTTTCATTAATCAAGGAAATAGGAAGTTGTGTTTTGTCTGTCAGTTCGACAACATCAAACGAATAGCCAATGTATAGCGTGTCGCTATCGATGGTGTATGGAGTCGCGAGCTTTAAAATAGCTGTAGAGTCGTCCATCGTGGCATCAAGACTCATCACGTCAGGCACATTCTTTTTGTTCACAAGAGTAAGCTTTTTTGTCAGCCAAATCTTGACATTGCCTATTTCTGCATCCTTAGGGAATGGCACTTTGATGGTTTCAATCTTTTTGCCCTTGGCATATTTGTCGGCAAGCAACATGGCGACATCGAAAGACTCCTTCTTGTTTGTTCCGAAGTATTTCACTTCTTTTGTGCCATTATTTGCACTATATGTTATCAATCCATTGTCGGCATAGCTATCAGAACTATAACCAGCAAAAGCGGCAGCCATAATAAAGGCACCGAGGAAATGTTTTTTCTGTATCATGGTCTTATTTCTTAACGTATTTAATAGTCTTCTGAGAGCCGTCAGCAAATCTCATGGTCTTCATATAGATACCCTTGTTAGGCTTGCTGATGGTGCGACCGCTGAGGTCGGTATAGCTTACGCTCTTTACTGCAGAACCGAAGTCGTTGGCTGTTGCATTCTTGATACCAGCTACAGGTTCGCCATCCTTGTCGAATACGAATTTAGCCATATCTGATTTGTATACCTTGTCGCCATCCTTGTAAAGGAGTTGTATGCCAAAGCTCTTGAAACCAGTGAGGTAGAAGTATACGATGCGTGAGTTGTTGTAAGCCATAAGGTCTACGTTGTTGTTGTAGGTCAATGGAATGTCAGTAACCTCTTCGGCATCTCCTGGTAAACCATTCTTGTATTCGTCAGAATAGAATGTGAACAACTCGTCGTCGAAGTAGATGTTGTAGTACATCTTGTTAGGGTCGAGGTATACGCCATCAGTAGATGTGTATTCAACATCGAATTGCATACCGCCCTTACCGAAGCTATCCTTGAATGGAATGTAGTCGTAGAGTACAGGCTTTTTAGGTGTGCCAGGCTTCTCTGTCCAAGGTGTCATGCTGCAGTTGTAGAACTTGGTGAGAGAATAAATATCGTTCTTACCTATATTAATAAGGAACAAGCTATCGGCCTTCAAAGACTTTGTCTCTTTGTTGATGTCGAAAGTAATCTCGTCTTTTAGGTAAACGCTATCTACTGTATAGTCGAACTCCTCGTAGTAAACCTTGGAAGAACCTGCTGGTGTGAAATATGTGTGATAAGATGTACCTGCATCAATACCAGCTTCTACGCCAAGATAGTTCATACCTCTGAATGTAGCTTTGCCATCTTTAACTTCACCCTTTACCCAACCGTTAGGGTTGCCATCGGTAAGGTTGCCAAGATAAATATCGTTGCCATCGAAAGCTACATTTACGATACGTGTGTCTGCATGATTATTAGCATCGTAGAAATAGTCTGCTTGATACTTTTCAGGCTTTGCGTTAGCTGGAAGTACTGCTGCCACGTCTTTACACTTTGTCCATGTGCTACGGAAGTCGTTGTAGCCCACCCATTCACCATCTTCGGTAGCGAGGCTAAGATAGATGCCTTGCTTGTAGTCGTCGACACGAATCAATGAGTCGTCGCGCAAAACATATTTAATAGTCTGTGATGTAGAGTCTGGAACGAATGAGTCGCGAGCATCGTTTAGCACTGTGCGCCATAGATAATAGTATTCCATTCCGTCAATAGGGTTGCCATTGTCGTCGGTTGCTTCCTGTGTGAAGTATTTCTGTGGGAAGTTGAATACTATGGTGTCGCCTTCTGCCTTGTGACCCTTAATCCAGTTGCCCTGGCGCAATGTTGCCATAGCATCCTGAAGATATACGTCGCCATTGTCTGCAACTACGAAGTTCTCGGCAGGACCATCAATCTCGGTAGAGAACACCTGGTTCCAGAAAATCTCATAACCAGCTTCTTCACCATAATAGTTGGCATGAAGTGTACCTGCTGGTTGCTCAGTAATAAGAGGTGTGTCTACTGCGTTGTTCTTAACACGCTTAGCTAACGACTTGGTTGTTTTTTTAGCAAAGTTTGGAAGACGGAAGTTTGTCTTCTTGGCTCCAAAAGGAAGCACTTTTGCTTGCTGCTTGATAGGGCACGTGGTAACTGTACCAACGGTATTTGCCTCAAGGAGCGACTGAGTTTTTACTGTTGATTGTGCAAATGATGTTGTAGCAACCATTGCTGCCAACATCGTAGTGTAGAAATGTCTCATACGCAACTATTAATATAATTATAAAATGTTCAATAAGCGGTGTCAGTTGTTCTATTTCTCTAATAACATCGCAAAAGTAGCAAGTTAATTTCAATATACCAAATATTTTCTTACTTTTCTTGCATAATGTTGCAAATACACTTATTCTTGATTACAGATTGTAACCTGTGCGGGCTAAATAGTGATAGAAAACTCAAACAGCAAGGTATGTTTGGACAAAAAGTAAGAAAACTAAGCTAAGCCATACAAAAGCAGAGACAAAACAGAAAACTCTTAGCCCTTATTTCGATTATTTCCACCTATTATTATACAAAAATATAATCAAACTATTGGCTATTTCGAAATTAATGCCTATTTTTGTGCAAAATATCGAAAATCATTAATTTAATTATTATGTTAGACGTAAAAGAAACACTTACCGACGCCGAAGAGCGTATGGATATGGCTGCCATGTACTTGGAAGAGCAGTTGGCACGCATTAGAGCAGGACGTGCAAATGTTGCAATCCTCGATGGTGTTAGAGTTAGCTCATACGGATCGATGGTGCCATTAAACCAGGTGGCATCAGTATCTGTGCCTGACGCACGTACCATAGCTATTAAGCCTTGGGACCGTAAGGCTATCAAGGATATCGAAAAGGGTATCATGGATAGCGATGTAGGTATCACTCCAGAGAATAATGGCGAAGTTATCCGCCTTGCTATTCCTCAGCCTACTGAGGAGCGTCGTCGCGACTTGGTGAAGCAGTGCAACAAGATTGGTGAAAAGACTAAGGTAGAGGTGCGCAACGTACGTGGCGAAATCAAGGATAAGCTGAAGAAGGCTATCAAGGACGGACTCTCTGAAGACCTTGAGAAGGATGCTGAGAACGACTTGCAGAAGCTTCACGATAAGTACATCAAGAAGATTGACGACCTGCTTGCTGAGAAGCAGAAGGAAATCATGACTGTGTAATCCTGCGCATGAAAGGATTAGTAATAAAGAATACTGGTAGTTGGTATACCGTCAAAACCGACGATGGACAACTCATAGAGAGCAAGATAAAGGGTAACTTTCGACTGAAAGGTATCCGAAGCACTAACCCTGTGGCCGTTGGCGACAGGGTTACTTTGGTTACTAACCAAGAGGGTACAGCCTTTATCTCGGCTATCGAAGACAGAAAGAACTATATAATCAGAAAGTCGCAGAACCTTTCGAAGCAAAGCCATATTCTCGCTGCTAATGTTGATTTGGCTATGCTCATCGTTACTGTGGCTCATCCGCAGACTTCCACCACCTTCATCGATCGCTTTTTGGCTTCGGCTGAGGCTTATAATGTGCCTGTGGTGTTGGTATTCAACAAAACTGATATCCTAACAGAAGATGAGGCTCGATATCAGAAGATGATGGTGAACCTTTATACCACCATCGGCTACGAATGCTTGGAGGTATCGGCAGAAACAGGCGAGGGTGTAGAGGCGATAATGCCGCACTTGCAGGGCAAAGTGACTTTGCTAAGCGGAAATAGTGGAGTGGGAAAGTCTACTCTTATCAATCGCATTGTGCCTGGCGCTCAGCAGCGTACTGCCGAGATTAGCTATGCTCACGATACGGGTATGCACACCACGACATTCAGCGAAATGCTCCTATTGCCATGTGGTGGCTACGTCATCGATACTCCTGGCATAAAAGGCTTCGGCACCTTCGATATGGAGCCTGAAGAGATAACGAGCTATTTCAAAGAGATATTCCATTTCTCGCAGCATTGCCGTTTCAACAACTGTACTCACACTCACGAGCCTGGTTGTGCTGTACTCAAGGCTGTGGAAGACCACTATATCTCTGCCAGCCGCTACCAAAGCTACCTCTCTATGCTCGAAGATAAAGAAGAAGGAAAGTATAGAGAGAGCCAGTAGGAAGAGCCTCACCCCCAACCCCTCTCCAAAAGAGAGGGGAGTGATTAGATTTTAAGGAATAAAAGACTCGTTTTTTAGAACACGAATTTCTCTCTAAGCGAATATATAGATGTAAACATAAGCAAGAAACGCAAATAGCAGAGCCCAAAGGGCTCATTCGCGTTATTCGAGAAATTCGTGTTCTTTTCTCCTTAGAATTTCGTCATAAACTCAATGACGATTTTATCTTTCTCGGATGGTTTGGCTATGCTATTCTTGGCATAGAAGTATTTTTCGAAGTTTATTCTTACGTCGCTGATGAAAGGCTTGGCGAAGCTTAGCGTGATACCGCTGGTGATACGACTGCGCTTGTAGTCGTTGACCTTGAGCACACTCTCGCCATTGCTATTTTCATAACGCTTACCATCGCTATGATTGCTCATGAAATCATAACGGGCAAGGGCTGAAATTTTCTGCAGCGGACCCTTCTTCAACAAGAAATCATAGTTGATGAAACCATCAAAGGCATGCACTCCCTCGAAGGCATCCTTAGAATATTGCTTATATAGATATTCTGCCTCTATCAAGAGTTGCTTGTGGTGGAATGTGAGTCCGCCATCGTACATAGTAACGGTAACATCCGATGGTTTCACTTTCTGTATGCTACCCACTACGTTGAGTCCGCATGGCAACAGGAATTGAGCCTTTGCAGAATAGTTTGTTCCCTTGGTCCAATAGTCCTTCTGGTTTGTTAGTCCTGAGCCATTGAAGAGTCCTGCTTCGAGGATGATAGGAAAACCAACATTAACATTATATCCTACGGCAGCACCAACGTCTCTCACATTGCCCACTTGTTTGGCAATGAACGAACGGTTGGCGAAATACTGCTGATGTGGAGAGCGGTGGGCATCGATGGTGAAAGGCACACGCATCTGCCCAATTGTAAACTGCCAATCCTTCGATGGCTTCAATCTTGTATATGCATCGAGCATCTTTATTGTGCCCTCATCGCAGAGGTCTATCTCTGCCTTGTATGATACTATAGGAGTAACCTTGCCTGTGATATTAATTCTCGCATTTCTAACCTCGAAGCGACCTTCGCCCTCTTCGGTCTGGTATTCGTATTTGCTTCGAATGGTACCTCCTATCTTTGGAGTTAAGTCTACATCTTGTGCCATGGCGCTCATGGCGGCGCAAGCCATAACGGCTGCAACAATCAAATTCTTTTTCATCGTTTTATTGTTGTTGTACTTTTCACGATGCAAAGGTCTATAAAAGATGTTGCTGCAGCGTTGCACTAATGTTGCGATAATGTTACGATGAAAGGTAAAAGAGTAAAAAGGTAAAAGAGTAAAAAGGGGTAAAAAAGTAAAAGGGATGAAAAAGTAAAAGGGGGAATATTCTCTATATAGATATTTTTTTGTACTTTTGCGCCCATACATTATTATATATATAGAAAAATGAACTATTTTATCGTAGACAACGGACAGCAAGCAGGACCATACACCATCGACGAGCTTGTGAAAAGAGGTCTTAACTCTGATACCCTGGTATGGGCTGAAGGAATGACAGACTGGACTCCTGCATGGCAGGTGGAAGAACTCAAAAACTATCTCTATGCACAACAGACTCCTCCGCCACCTCCTACAAATCCAGCTCCACAATCTGCATATGTACAGCCAGAATATGAGTCTGCACCAGAACCAACACCTGAGAAACCAAAGAAGAAGGGAAAAGGTTGTGGAACAACTATGCTGTGGATAGGATTGGCTATAATCCTCTTTGCTGCAATATTGTTGGGTACCACATGTCCTGACCGTAATAAACATCAGGAGGTGATACAAGAGAATATCACTTCGACTCTCACACAAACTGTCAACGACGCACTACCTTTGCCTAAGCAAATACGACAGATGACGGGTGCTCTTGGTGGTTCGATGATAGCCAACCTCGTTGAGCCTCTGCTCAATAGTGTGCTTGTTTACCATAACTATATCTTCTTCTCTACCACCACGATAGAATTCCGTGGTGAGGAGCATACTGCATCGGTAGGTTTACTTGGCAAGGTTTTTACCGTTGGCGAGGCTGACCTTGCTAAGTCTATTAGCGAAGGCTTCGGCAAACCATCGAAGACTAAGTCGAACAACGATTGGCTCTCTACTTCGCCTAATGATAGCGATTCGGATGAAGCAAATACTGATAATACCAATGATGATTCCGCAAATAATGAAGACGAGGAGATAGTCAACGATGTTAAGGACGTGGTGAAGAAGCATGTCAAAAAGAAAATGGACCCTGATGGCGACAAAGGCGTAAGCGATGCTATTGACAAGTTGATAGACATGATTTAGTAATAGGTTTTACGATTGTTAACTAAAAGGACTATTATTTAGCAAAATGAAAGTTTAATATACAAAAAGTATTTTAACCCAAAGAGGGGCAACAGAGCAAAAATATTAACTTTGTCGAAGTTTAAGGTGTGCTATACGAGCACCACGTATTAATGACTTGACAAATGAGTAGTAATATTTTGGGCTTTCTGTTGCCCCTCTTTATTATAATATGGTGTAGTGAGGTGAAAGCCCAAAGAGTGATAGTGGTATGCGACTTGGAAACGCATACGCCATTGCGAGATGTGCATGTAGTTACCAAAACCAACTATCGCGACACTACCGACTATACAGGCACTCTACATCTGCCCGTAGCCTTCGAAGAGGCTACTTTTATGCGGTATGGCTATTTGGCATATACTGTGAAACAAGAGAATCTTACTGATACCATTATGTTGTTGCCATCGATGAATACTCTGCGCGAAGTGCAAGTGTGGGGAAAGGATCTTCGTGTGGAGGGACTATCGTGTATGCTCAAGGGTATGCAACAGGCTATCTCTGCTATTCCACGCTCTAAAACAGGTGCATCCTTTGATGCTGCCACTCTCTTCGATCGTCGTGGTGCACGCGACAAGCGACACCTGGAAAAAGCAAAGGAAGTGCTGAAAGAGTGGGATAAAAAGTAAGGAGTGAATATTGATGAAAATCAAAGATAATTTGTGAGTTTGAAGCACTCTAATAACTTAATAAAGAAATGAAACGAAAAGAACTTTTGAAAATGCTCTTTGTTAAGTTGGATAATAATTATTTTGCATTTATAATTGTAATTATTACAACACATATAGACCTTTTGCTGAAAATGATGTAAAAAGCTTAGTTTTATGTGCTCAATAAAAATTATATGAGGATAAAGATAGAATAGCTTGATATGTAGTTTTCTTTTAGGCTGCTATTTGTGCTAATACTTGTTTTTTTGTATTTGTAGTAGATTTTCTTAATAATCGCAATAAAAAAACTATCTTAAGGCAGAAAATGATGATTATAGGTGTGATAGTGTAGTAAGTAGCTTTCATTCAATGATTTAACAGATATCATTTGCTGTCGAAGTTATGCTTCGGGTAATCTATGCTTTCTATCAAATGTATCTTTGCTTTCTATCAAATGTGTTTTTGCTTACTATCAAATGTTAATATGATTGCTGTCAAATGTAATCAAAAATCTTACTTCATAATAAAAAATGCGAATGCCACTTATATAGCATTCGCATCTTTTATGGTTTATAGCGTTATCTCACCGCTACCATAGCATTTGTGGTGGTCTTCATCGTATACAACACAGAACTGACCAGGGGCAACGCCATGTATCTTCTCATCAGAATGGATGATGTATGCACCTTCGGCAGTCTTCTCTACTGTTGCATGATGATATTCTGGAGTATGGCGAATCTTAAATGTAACGCGAGGTTCGTTGACTTCTGTTGTGAGGAAATGGAAATCATGAATCTTGAAGTCTTGCTTGTAAGCAGTCTCTGGGTCATAGCCGTGGCTGACATACAATATATTAGCCTCTACATCCTTCTTTACAACAAACCAAGGGCCACCACCAAAGCCAAGACCTTTGCGCTGACCGATAGTGTGGAACCATAGACCTCGATGTTCGCCTATCACCTTGCCTGTTTCAAGTTCTATTACCTTTCCAGGCATTTCGCCAAGATATCGACGGATATATTCGTTGTAGTTGATTTGTCCAAGAAAGCAGATGCCTTGGCTGTCGCGACGCTTTGCGTTTACCAAATGTTCACGCTCAGCAATCTCTCTTACTTCGCCCTTTTGATAGTGACCAATAGGGAAGATGGCTTTTTTGAGTTGCCAATCGTATATCTGTGCAAGGAAGTCGGTCTGGTCTTTCACTGGGTCAGGACTAGTGGTAAGCCATTTCTTTCCATCTATCCATTCCGTCTGTGCATAGTGACCTGTAGCAATGAGGTCGTAGTTGTGTCCCATCTTTTCGTTGAAGGCACCAAACTTAACCAAGCGGTTGCACATAACATCAGGGTTAGGAGTGAATCCTGCCTTCACCTTCTCCATGGTGTAGCGAGTAACCTGAGTCCAATATTCCTTATGGCAATCTACAACCTGTAGTTTGCAACCATATTTGTGAGCTACGGCAGTTGCCATCTCAAGATCCTCCTCACTTGAGCAGTCCCATTCCTCCTGTTCTTCAGGACCTATCTTTATATAGAAACAATCGGGATGCAAGCCCAACGAGGCAAACTCGTGAACTACCACACTGCTGTCTACACCTCCAGACAACAGCACAGCTATCTTCTTATCTTTAATTTCTGCTAAATCCATGTTGCAAAGTTAAATAAAAGAATTGATATAAGAAATGAAAGCCATGTTTTTTACAATAATTCTATATTTCATTCGTTATTAAGTAGGTGTTCATAATTAATCGCATATATGAATCTTATAAAAAGGTTATGCTTTCAAATGCCTTTACGCCCTCTTTTAGCCCGTATGCCCAGCTCTCATCGGTCATGTAGCCCGCTACACTCCCTCTTCGGAGCTGAACATACGGACCAAAATATGGCATAAAATCATTTAAATTAATTTTGAACACCTACTTATCAGATAGATATAACTATTATCATTTATCATTATGGAAAATAAAGTTGTTGATGATGAAGCAAAGACGCGTGAGCGTAAAATATATCGCGTAACATTAATGGGAAGTGCTATCAACGTGGTGTTGTTGGTGCTTAAGTTTGCAGCAGGTATTCTTGGTAATTCTGCCGCAATGATAGCAGATGCCGTACATTCGCTATCCGACTTTCTTACAGATATCATCGTTATGGTGTTTGTGCATATCGGCAACAAACCCGAAGACAAAGACCACGACTATGGACATGGCAAATACGAAACCTTAGCATCAGCCATTATTGGTATGGCTTTGTTGATGGTGGGAGTGATGATTTGCTATGATGGAGTGGTGAAGACCTATCATGCCATCCAAGGAATAGCATTGCCAAAGCCAGGATGGATAGCGTTGATAGCAGCCTTGGCAAGTATTGTGCTCAAGGAGTGGGCTTATCAGTTTACTGCCGCAATAGGTAAGAAAGTTGGCTCGCAAGCTGTAGTTGCCAACGCATGGCATCATCGTTCTGACGCCTTGTCGTCAATAGGTACAGCCTTGGGTATTGGTGGAGCAATATTGCTTGGTGCAAAGTGGACGGTGCTCGATCCTATAGCAGCCATCATAGTGAGCTTCTTTATTATAGGTGCCTCATTGCGACTGCTCAAGCAAACTGTGGACGAACTTATGGAACGTAGTCTGCCTGATGATATAGAAGAAGAGATAATCAGAATTGCTGAAGAAGAACCTTGTGTGAGCAGTATTCATCATCTGCGCACCCGTCGTATTGGCAACAATATAGCCCTTACTATGCACCTTCGTTTGCCAGGCAATATATCCCTTTATCATGCCCATGAACATGCTTCTAACATAGAGCACCGACTACGCGAACGCTTCGGTAAAGATACCTATATCGGACTGCATCTTGAGCCAACAAAGGTGGATGGCAAATATGTTGAGCCCGAATAATAAAATTTGTGAAACACGCATCGAATTCGGATAATTATATTAACTTTGCCCAACTAAAATAGAATTAATAACAGGAATGGGCAAAAAACTAAATATTATCTGGAACATGATATCTCACTATAAATATGTTATAGTGATAGTGTTAGGTATTGTGGTAGTAGGTTTTGTCGATGACAATAGCTTTGTGCAGCGTGTGAAATACGACTTGCAGATAAGCGATCTTAAAGACCAGATAAAGGCTTATGACGAAACCCATGCCAAGAACGCAGAGGCTCTGCACGAACTGAAGCGTGACCCAAAGACAATAGAAAAGATAGCAAGAGAAAAATACTTCATGAAGACCGACGATGAGGACGTCTTTGTGTTGAGTGATGACGTGCAATTTACAAAAGATGATGAAACAACTGAATAAGATACAGTCTGTAATATTCCTGTTGGGTGGTGCACTCATGGTGATAGGTGCAGGATGCTATGTAGCAATGTGGCTTCGTGGTATAGTGTGCTGGGTGTTCCTCATAGGAGCCGTGATGTTCAGCCTTATGCAGACAATGCAGATATATACAGGAACAGATACAACATTAAAACGCCTAAAAAACATTCAAGGCTTGGCAAGCGTATTCTTTGTTGTGGCAGGAGTGCTGATGGCAGATAGTCATTATCATTTCTTTCAACCAATGTTTAGCAACTATGCCGACTATATCGAGATTCTGTACAACAAATGGGTGGTACTACTGTTGATAGCAGCGGTTATAGAGGTATATACCACACATCGTATAGATCACGAACTATCCAAAAAAAATATAAAAGAATAGCTTGTTGTTATAAATAGCGCAAATTTATTTCCCCACATCCTTCAAACATACTATCTTTGCATGCACAAAATGCAATTTTCTCGTTTGCGAGATGTGAAGCATGTGAAGATAATCAACGATATGAATAAGATAATTTATGTAGTGATGGCCGTTCTCGGTCTATCGTCGTGTGCCAATAGTTTCAATATTGATGGCACATCAAGCATTTCTAACCTCGATGGACAAAAACTTTATCTTAAGGTGTTTACCGACACTACCTTTAAGGACCTCGACTCGTGCGATGTTCTTCATGGTAAGTTTAAGTTTAGTGGTACCATCGATTCTGTACGTGTGGCAAACGTCTTCATGAATGGCGTGCCAACATTGCCCGTTGTGCTTGAGGATGGCGACATCACCATAAAGATAGATAATCTGCAGCAGACCGTTACAGGCACTCCGCTCAACGATGAGCTTACAGAATTTATCAAAGAATATCAGAAGTTGGCTAATGCAAGTGCCGAATTGGTACACAAGCACGACCAAGCTATCATGGATGGCAAGGATATGGAGCCTGTTATCAGACAGCTACAGGCTGAGGACGAGGCGCTAAACGAGAAGATGGATAAGCTCGTTACTAAGTTTGTTGAGGATAATATGGACAATATCCTCGGACCTTGGGTGTTCCTAAACACATGCACCAGCAAGTATGAATTCCCTATGCTTGATGCGTGGATAGATGATATCATGACCAAGGCCACCGACAAATTCAAGAACGACCCTATGGTGAAGGAATATTATGAGAAGGCACAGGAAAACCAGCAGATAATGAATGGTATGAAGGAAGCTCCTGTACAGCAGCCTGTGGCTCCAGTGCCTAACGCTCCAACACCTAACGAACTGGCTAAACCTGCAGAATAACCCTTATCAGAATAAATAAGGAAAACTCTTTGGAAGCCAAATCTATAGAGAATAAAAGATAATGATATTATGACCAAGACTTTGATACAGAATGGCCGTATTGTCAACGAAGGAAAAACCTTCGATGGCTATATCGTGATTGATAACGGCTTGATAGATAGTATAGGTCAAGGCGAAGCACCCTGTGGAAACTACTCGGAAACAGTAGACGCCACAGGGTGTTTCGTTTTGCCTGGCATTATAGACGATCATGTTCACTTCCGTGAGCCAGGACTGACACAAAAGGCTGATATCAACAGCGAATCGAAGGCTGCTGCGGCAGGTGGTGTGACATCATACCTTGAGATGCCTAACACCATTCCGCAAACAACAACCCTTGAGGCTCTGAGCCAAAAGGAAGAGTTGGCACGACAGAAGAGTCATGTGAACTATGCTTTCTTCATCGGTGCTACAAACGATAATGTAGGCATAATGGATAGTGTAGACTGGCATCATGTGCCAGGAATAAAACTCTTTATGGGTTCTAGCACAGGCAATATGCTTGTTGATAAGTATGGCTCGCTATTGAAAATATTCCAGAAGGCAGCAGAACTCAATGTGCCTCTGATGTCGCATTGCGAAGATACTGATATCATAAATCGCAACATGGAGCAGATGAAGAAAGCTTATGGCGACGACCCTGATGTGATGTTGCATCCGCTGATTCGCTCAGAGGAAGCATGCTATGAGTCGGCAGCCTTGGCTGCAGGTTTGGCTCGCCAGTTTGGCACACGTCTGCATATTGCCCATGTGAGTACAGAGAAAGAATTGGATTTGGCTACCGACAACATCAGCCTTGAGGCTACCGTAGCACATCTCTTCTTCTCGTCTGCCGACTATGCCACAAAGCGTGCATTGATAAAGTGCAATCCTGCTATAAAGCGTCCTGAAGATAGAGATGCTCTGAGAAAAGCTATTGCCGATGGCAGAATATCTGTTGTTGGTACCGACCATGCTCCTCATCTCTTGGCAGACAAGCAGGGTGGAGCTGCAAAGGCCACTTCGGGAATGCCTATGGTACAGTTCTCGTTGGTGACAATGCTCGAACTGATGGATCAAGGCATCATTTCTATCGAACGACTTGTTGAATTGATGTGTCATAATCCTGCCAAACTGTTTGCTATCAATAAGCGTGGCTACCTGCGCCCTGGCTATCATGCTGATATAGCGATTGTTGCTCAGGGACAGCCATGGACTGTTACTAAGGAGTGTATACAGAGCAAGTGTGGATGGAGCCCTATGGAGGAACATGAATATAATTGGCATGTGAAGCAGACTATCTGCAATGGTCATACCGTTTATGCTGATGGTAAGGTAGATGCAGAATATATCGGACAGCAATTGGAATTCAGATAGAGCATGGTGATAGATTATCGAATCTCGGATATTGTGCCATATATCAACTGGATATACTTCTTCCATGCTTGGGGATTATCAGGAAAACCCGAAAGCGAACAAGAAAAGCAGAAGCAAGAAGCATTGCGAATGCTTGAAGAATGGGAAGATAGATACCAGACGCATGCTGTTGTTGAGATAGTGGATGCTAATTCTGATGGCGACGATATCATAGCTGCAGGCACACGCATTCCATTCCTCAGACAGCAGAAGCCAACAGCAGAAGGAATGCCAAACCTATGTCTTGCCGACTTTATCCGACCATTGTCGTCGGGTATTACCGACAAACTTGGCATCTTTGCAGCAACTGTAGATGCGCCTGCTGTGAGTCGCAATAGCTCTGACTGCTATCAGACTATGCTTGCGCAAACCCTTGCCGACAGATTGGCTGAGGCTACAGCCGAGCGCTTACACCAAGAGGTGAGAACCAAGATATGGGGCTACGCTCCAGACGAACAGGCTTCTATCGACGACCTGCTAAATTGTAGATATGTTGGCATACGACCAGCCGTTGGTTATCCATCAATTCCTGATGCGAGTATCAACTTCATGATAGACAATATCATCAACATTAGGCAGATTGGCATCCGATTAACAGAAAGCGGAATGATGACTCCGCATGCTTCGGTATCAGGATTGATGTTTGCACATCCGCAAGCTAAATATTTCAGCATAGGCGATATAGGTGAGGACCAAATGGACGACTATGCTCGTCGACGTGGGCTACCTATGGAGATGATGAAGAAATTCTTGAAAATAAAGAATCAATAATGATAGCACGTATCATAATACCAATATTGTTGGCAATAGTATTGCCTGATATCTATATCGATATGCACTATTGGCGACACTACAAAGGCTACACATGGTGGCGTAGGTTACTTTGGTGGTTGCCCTCGGTGTTGATGGTGGCATACAGCATTGCAATAGCATCCACACGCAATTTTGTGCCAGATGAGATGATGTTCATCAATGTCTACATGATGCTTGTGGGTTTGGTGGTGATGCCAAAGATGCTGTTTGCATTATGCTCTGGTATTGGCTATCTGGTGTGCAAATATACCCATCGTCGTCGCAATTATGGTAATTTCATCTGGTTGCCATTTGCCGCAGGTGCCATATATATAATAATGTATGGTTTCATAGTAGGCTTTGGCAAGTTGGAGGTTAAGCATCTCGATTTGTATTTCGATGATTTGCCCGAAGCTTTCGAAGGCTATCGCATAGTGCATTTCTCCGATGCTCATGTGGGTAGCTTTCAGTATGATAAGAAGTCTATATTGCAGCGAGATATAGATAGCATAAATGCTCAAAAGGCTGATATGGTGGTGTTTACAGGCGATATTCAGAATATGCAACCAGATGAATTGCTTCCTGTGATGCCATTGCTCAGTAAGGTGAAAGCCAAAGATGGAGTATACTCTGTGTTAGGAAATCACGACTACAGCATATATATAGATGCTACAGAAGATGTGAAGAAAGCCAACATCAAGGCTACTGTCGACAGAGAGCAGCAAATGGGATGGACGGTGTTGAGAAACGACAATCGTGTGATAAGGCTCGATGCCGACTCGCTGGTGATAGCAGGCGAAGAGAATGGAGGACGTAAACCTTCGCCAAAGCTTGCTGACTTAGAGAAGAGTTTGCATGGTGTAGGCAAAGGTGCATTCATAGTGATGCTACAGCACGACCCTAATGTGTGGCAAGAGAAAATTGTGCCAGATGGTAGAGTGCAGTTGACATTAAGCGGACATACTCATGCCGGTCAGGTTTCTGTCTTCGGACTACGCTTCACTCAGCTCACAGCTCACAACGATTATGGACTATACAACCAAGGTCGACAACAACTATATGTAACATCTGGACTTGGGGGTGTGGTGGCAATGCGATTCGGTGCTACTGCCGAGATTGCAGTAATAACATTACATAAAACGAAATAAAAACCTTAAAACATGAAATACTTATATCGACTTTATCAGCTTGTAGTGGCATTGCCGCTATTCTTGTTGACATCAATATTGGTGTCGCTGTTAACTGTTGTAGGAAGCATTATAGGCAACGGACATTTCTGGGGATATTATCCAGGCAAGCTATGGGCGTGGTTAACCGTGCGTCTGTTTCTTTTGCCAGTAACCGTGAAGGGACGCGAGAATCTTAAGCCAGGACAATCGTACGTCTTTGTGAGCAACCATCAGGGTGCTTTCGATATATTCTTGATTTATGGTTTCTTGAACCGTAACTTCAAATGGATGATGAAGCATCAGCTTAGAAAAGTTCCTTTCATAGGCATTGCTTGCGAATATTCACATCAGATATTTGTTGACAAACGCGGACCAAGAAAGATTAAGGAAACCTACGACAAGGCACGAGAAACCTTGCAGGGCGGTATGTCGGTGGTGGTATTCCCAGAAGGCGCACGTAGCTTTACTGGCCACATGGGAGTATTCAAGCGTGGCGCATTTATGCTTGCCGACGAGTTGCAGTTGCCTGTGGTGCCACTAACCATCAATGGCTCATTCGATGTGATGCCACGTATGCGTGATATGCATTGGGTCACTTGGTCGCCACTTTCATTGACTATCCACGAACCTATATACCCTATTGGCCAGGGCAAAGACAATGTTGCCAACATAGAGCAGAAAAGCTACGAGGCTGTGATGTCGGCAATAGAAGAAAAATATCAAGGCTTCGTAGAAAACCCAGACCAGTAATATAATAAAGCATAAAAATGCTTGGAGGTATTATATATTTTATGTACATTTGCAAAAAACTAACAAACCGATCATGCGAGAAAGTGATTCTATAGTTATTATACCAACCTACAACGAGATGGAGAATATCGAAAAGATTATTCGTGCCGTCTTCGGGTTAGAGAAGAGTTTTCATATCCTTGTCATTGATGATGGTAGTCCTGACCATACTGGCGACAAGGTAGAGGAACTTATTGAGAAAGAATTCAAGGGTAGCTTGTTCTGTCTGCACAGAAAGGGCAAGCTCGGACTTGGCACAGCATATATCACTGGCTTTAAGTGGGCTTTGGAACATGGATATGAGTATATCTTTGAGATGGATGCCGACTTTAGTCACGACCCTAATGACTTGCCACGTCTGTATGCTGCATGCCACGACGAAGGCTACGATGTAGCTATCGGTAGCCGATATGTGAGTGGTGTGAATGTTGTAAATTGGCCTATCGGTCGTGTGCTGATGAGCTATTTTGCTTCGCAGTATGTACGCCTTGTCACAGGTTTTAAGGTTCACGATACCACAGCAGGATTTAAGTGCTATAAGCGTCGTGTGCTTGAGACAATACCTTTGGATCAAGTTCGCTTCAAGGGCTATGGCTTCCAGATTGAGATGAAGTTTACTGCTTACAAGATAGGCTTTAAGATAAAGGAGGTGCCTGTGATATTCGTCAACCGTCGTGAAGGCGTGAGCAAGATGAGTGGTGGTATCTTTGGTGAAGCATTCTTCGGAGTGATGAGACTTCGCTGGGATGGATGGTTCCGCAAGTATCCTAAATTGCCTGCATAATAAAAGGCTTTTAGGAAGTTGACTCCATAACTTCTTATGAAAATATGAATATAAACGATATGGCGGCACTCTATGGTAAATTGCCTCAGAGTGCCGCTTTTCTTAAACTTGTTGCCGACAAGAATATAGGCAACATATCAGCTCAGGGACTGGTGGCTTCGGCAGCCCCTGTATTCTTTGCATCATTGTTTGAACGCTTGAATCGAACAGTACTCTTTGTATTAAATGATGCCGACGAGGCTGGATATTTCTACAACGATATGGCGCAGATGTTGGGACAGCAAAAGGTGTTGTTCTTCCCATCGTCGTATAAAAGGGCTGTGAAATACGGACAACGAGATGCTGCCAACGAGATATTGCGTACCGAGGTGCTTGCTCGCTTGTCGTCAGGCGATAATGCTTATATCGTTACTTGTCCTGAAGCTTTGTCGGAGCTTGTTGCTCGTAGAAAGGTTGTCGACGAGAGAATGATAACTCTTAGCGTTGGTCAGGAAGTAGGAATAACAAATATCGTACATTCACTTCGCGACTTTGGCTTTGCTGAGGTAGATTATGTATACGAGCCTGGGCAGTTTGCTGTGCGTGGTAGCATCATCGATGTTTATTCCTATTCTTGCGAATATCCTTACCGTATCGACTTCTTTGGCGACGAGATTGATACCATTCGTACCTTCGATGTGCAAGATCAGCTATCTAAGGAACAAAAGCAGAAGATAGAGATAGTGCCAGAGCTATCAAAGGTTGATACCGAGAAGATACCATTCACGGAATATATGCCTAAGGATGCGCTGTTGGTGGTAAAGGATTTGCTGTATATTCGCGATACAATAGAGCGTATATGGAACGAGGGATTCTCGCAACAGGCATATACCGACCGACTGGCAGTTGCTACAGAGATGGAGCAACTGGAGATAATGCGCGAGATGAATAAGCAATTGTCGCTGCTTAGTGCTTCGGCTTTTGTAGAATCGGTGGCAGGACTGAAAAGGGTTACATTATCAACATCGGTTGACGACACCAAGGATGTGCAGGCAAAGATAGTCTTCAATACTTCGCCACAACCTTTGTTTCATAAGAATTTTGAGATGCTTCGCCAAACCTTCACTCAGTATACTGAGGTTGGTTTCAAGATATTCATCCTCGCAGATAGCAAGAAGCAGCAACAGCGACTTCGTGATATCTTCGACGATATGGGTGGCGATATAGAGCGCTCTTCGCATAATCAACAACGCTCGTCTATCGACTTCGAGCCTGTAGACTCTACTCTCCACGAAGGCTTTGTTGATAATACTCTGCGTATCTGTTTCTTTACCGATCATCAGATATTCGACCGTTTCCATAAGTATAGCCTAAAGAGCGACTCGGCACGTGCAGGCAAGATGGCGCTGACTATGAAGGAACTACAAGAAATGGAACCTGGCGACTTCATTGTGCATGTAGACCTTGGCGTGGGTAAGTTTGGTGGATTGGTAAGGGTACCATCGGGCGATGGATACCAAGAGGTGATACGTATCATATATCAGAATAATGATAAGGTGGATGTCTCTATCCACTCTCTATATAAAATATCGAAATATAGACGTAGCGATACTGGCGAACCTCCTCGTCTTAGCACTCTCGGCACTGGTGCTTGGGAGCGCTTAAAGCAGAAGGCAAAGAAGCGTATCAAGGATATCGCACGCGACTTGATAAAGCTATATGCTAAGCGTCGACATGAAAAGGGCTTCGCTTATAGTGCTGATAGCTTTATGCAACATGAGCTTGAGGCAAGCTTCCTATATGAAGATACTCCCGACCAACTTAAGGCTACACAGGATGTGAAGGCTGACATGGAGAAGGCGGCACCTATGGATAGACTTGTGTGTGGTGATGTAGGCTTTGGCAAGACTGAGGTGGCGATACGTGCAGCCTTTAAGGCTGCTTGCGATTCTAAACAGGTGGCGGTATTGGTACCTACAACGGTGTTGGCATTACAACACTATCAGAACTTCCGCGACCGTCTGCGTGATTTCCCTGTGCGTGTAGACTATCTCTCGCGAGCTCGCACAGCAAAGCAGACAAAGCAAGTGCTTGAAGACCTGGAGCAGGGACGCATAGATATCCTTGTGGGTACGCATAAGCTGATAGGAAAGAATGTGAAATGGCATGACCTGGGACTTCTCATCATCGATGAGGAGCAGAAGTTTGGTGTTTCTACAAAGGAGAAACTGCGCAAACTGAAGACTAACGTAGATACTCTCACCATGTCGGCAACACCAATTCCTCGTACTCTGCAGTTCTCGTTGATGGGTGCTCGAGATATGAGTATCATGCGCACTCCACCTCCAAACCGTCATCCTATCTCTACTCAGCTGGCTTCTTACAACCATGAGGTGATAGCTGATGCTATAAACTTCGAGATGAGTCGCAATGGTCAGGTGTTCTTCGTTAACGATCGCATAGCGCAGCTCACGGAGATAGAGAAGCTGATAACGAAGTATGTTCCCGATTGCCGTGTTGCTATCGGACATGGTCAGATGTCGCCAGAGGAACTGGAGAAGATAATCCTTGGTTTCGTAAATCATGATTTCGATGTGTTGCTATCTACTACCATCGTAGAGAATGGTATCGACATACCAAATGCTAACACCATAATTATCAATGATGCTCATCGCTTCGGATTGTCTGACCTTCATCAGATGCGTGGACGTGTGGGACGTGGCAACCGCAAGGCTTTCTGCTATCTGCTTGCTCCGCCTAAGAGTGTGCTCTCGCCTGAGGCACGCAGAAGATTGGAGGCTTTGGAGACATTCTCCGACCTTGGTAGCGGTTTCAATCTTGCCATGCAAGACCTCGATATTCGCGGTGCTGGCAACCTGTTAGGTGCTGAACAGAGTGGCTTTATGGAAGATCTTGGATATGAAACATACCAAAAGATACTTAACCAAGCCGTTACTGAGCTCAAGAATGATGAGTTCCAAGATCTATATGCTGAGGAAATGGCTCAAGGTAAGGTGTTCACAGGCGAGGATTTCGTAGAAGATTGCGCTATAGAGAGCGACTTGGAGATGTATTTCCCTGATACCTATGTTCCAGGTAGCTCGGAGCGTATGCTTCTATATCGTGAGCTTGATAACATAGTAGAAGACCGCGACCTTGATGTATACCGTCAGCGATTGATAGACCGCTTTGGTCCTGTGCCTGCTGAGGGTGAGGAGCTTATGCAAGTGGTACTGCTACGTAGGCTTGGCAAGCGCCTTGGCGTTGAAAAGATAATCCTCAAGCAAGGTATGATGAATATGCAGTTCGTTTCCAATAACGACAGTCCGTTCTTCCAAAGCCAGCTCTTCGATAAGTTCATAAATTATGCCACAGCAAACCTTCGTCGCTGCGAACTCAAGGAGGTTCGCGGTCGCCGCCTGCTGCATGTAAAGAATGTTGCTAAGGTTGCCGAGGCGGTGAATATATTGCGAGCTATAGATAAAGGGTAGGGGAAAGAAGGAAAAGAGAAGGCTTGGGTGGGCTTGGGTGGCTCAAGCTTAAACTAAGGTTAAGCGGTGCAGCCGAGCTGCACCGAACCCAACCCCAAGGCGCAAGCTTTCCCTGTTTCTTTCCCTTTCCTTTTCCTTCTCTTTCTTTTCCTCTTTTCTTCCTTCTTCTCTCTTTTTGTTTTCTCCTTGGGGTTGGGTTCGGCGCTGCTTGGCAGCGTCGCTTTCTTTGCTTTCTTTGCTTTCAGTTTCCGCTTTCTTTGCTTTCAGCTTTCGCTTTCTCTTTGCCCTTTGTTTTCTGCTTCAGCCTCTGGTTCCTCTATATATTCTCCTCTTTTCAGCCTTACCTCCATTTCTTCTGTCCATGGCTCGGTGCTTACATTGGCAGCCATGGCGTTTAGCTGTAGGCATTGGGTGCGGGTTATGGTGCGCCTCTCCATATGGTAGGGCCAAGGGGCGAGCATAAGGAGCAGACCATCAGCGCAAGCAGTGAAGTATTTACCTGGTGGCTTATATAAAGGAGCGAAGCCATTTTCGAGTATCACTATCAGCGGCTGGTGGGCATCAAGAGCAGCGCGTGCTATCTCCCTTTCTCCTGCCGAAATGCAAGGACTCACCACAACTCCTCCATTTGTGCCTCGCATCAAGAAGTATTCCTTTTGCTTCGATATTATCAGTTGGTTTTCGGAGGATGTGTTGTTATGGCATTTCACCTGCATCCTAATAGGCTTATTTAGCAACCAGCGGTTGCCTATGGCTGCGAATGTTGTACCGTTTATGGTTAGCGAATGCACCACCTTAAACATCTCTGGATTCTCTCTTTTGGTAAGAGCACGCAGAGGGTTATCGCTAACATAGCGTATCATAGCTTCCAGCTGTCCTTTACCATATAATACGGTATCTTGAAAGTT
>SAMEA104315428__coassemble_807_pt1 | contig 43527 bp, 35 predicted proteins | sample SAMEA104315428__metabat2_high_PE_032 | metagenome-assembled genome bin SAMEA104315428 (sample SAMEA104315428) | gut metagenome | biome: Monkey gut; feature: monkey-associated habitat; material: faeces | place: China | collected 2013 | reverse complement strand
GCTCTTGTACTACTTCTCTGTCTATGTAAACCTTTCAAAGATCTCTATCTTTTGCCATCTCCTAAACAACCACCGTGGCGGTGTTCTCGAAAGCGGATGCAAAAGTACTACGAATATTCCATTCCACCAAATATTCCTGAAAGTTTTTTGCGAAAAATATGCATTTTTAGTTTATCTTTGATATATATCAATCAGATGGTAAACAAAAGAGAAATCAAGAGGGGTTATTCGATCAAATAGGAGAAAAGAAGGAGGAAGAAGAGCAAAGAACTTATATACCTTATTATATATATAGGCATCAAAAGTTCACTATTTATGTCCTCTCACTACCTCCAACACTTTTCCTAAAGAGAATGTTATCAAACCATCTTTGTAGGTTGTATCCAAGACTTGCACCACAGCACTATCTCTATTAGAATGGTAGCCCACATAAAAACGGATAGCATCGAAACGTTTTAGATAGCGTTTGCCATCAGCCTCATCTACATAGGTATATTTATTTAGAGTTGTTTGCTTCAATGCACGATACTCCTCAGTCTTCTGTCCTGTGATGATACTCTCGAAATACACTTTCTCAAGAATAAGGGTTAACACCTTCATTCCTGAAAGATCCAACTTAGATTGCGGCTTCTGTACTATTTGCTCTAGGCATTGTAACTCTTTATTGTAAGAGAAATATACGATAGTACCATTCATTATCTTTTGTATGATGCTATCTATAATTGTCAATGGTGCAACATACCATTCTGTTGCTTCATGCATTTCGCCTTTATCATCAGCCACCTTGAAGCGGAAGTTTACATGACTAAGCACTTGATGCACCAAATCTTCAAACTTCTGCGAATTCATATTCACAATTTTATATGTGCTTACTATTTCCACGGGTGCCATCAGATAAGTAGGCTCATGCTCAGCATTAGCCACACGCTCCTCTACTCTATTAGTAGAAAATCCTATTTTATAAAGATTCTCTATATTTCTAACCTCAGGATTCTCCGACTTTGAACGAAGTACATATATATAACCTGTAACCTTGTCCTCTTGTTTTACATCATCCGAAGAGAAGAAACCACTCTGTGTTTCCTCACTTGTTTCGGTTATACCATATCCATTTGCCACAACATTCTTACGAAGAGTTTGCAGATAAATGTCCGACTCAGTACCATTTTCATATATACATCGAGTTCTGCCATCAGGCATACCATTAGAACTTTTTTTCTTATCAAGTACAGCCTGAAGCAATAATATTTGTCCATCAACAACATAATAATGACCTTCAGTAAGGCTCGTTGTCTTCGACACACGTTTAAGCTGACGTTTGCCAGTTTTCAAATCGCTATTCACTTGTTCAAACAGAGGTTTAAACTGTGCGAAGTCATCACATAGTTTTCTCTGCGCCACATAGTCAGGCTTTTCTTTCTTCAAAGCTATCACTCCTTTCATATCAGTAGGGATATCAAAAAGTTTAGCTTCTTTATAAGAAACATCCATCAAAGGGTCGTTGAATATATCTTCAAGTTCTTTATCTATATCCATAGTGCTATATACATTTATAATAGGTGATACTCATCATATTGGCGAAGGCTGTCATTAGCCTTATCTCTCAAAATCTTGAGCGATCGTGCAAGTAGCTTTTCCTTCAAAGGTCCATCAGCTTGCGGCTCTCTACCATTGGAAGCATACCAAGCGTTTATATCGAGCAGTTTCTGAGCCAAACGGTCATCTGGTGTTGGAGTCTTAGGCTTAGGTCGCACATCTGCCATCAAAGGGTCATCAAAAATTTCTAATAATTCTTTTGGCCATTCCATCGTTTTATTATTAAAATGAATTACGAAGTCTATGTCTTAAAGCATAATAATTCTTCAATCTTCACTAAAACTATTCACTTTTTACTTATCTTCCGGTTCATATTCCAAACCTGTCATCTTACGAAGTTTCAAGTTCTTAAGCTTTTGATAAGCAGCAGCGAGTTCCCTTACCTTTGGGTTAGGGTCTTTTATATCAGGTCGTTTACCGCCATGAGTTTCCACCCATTCCTTATAAGGTCCATGAAATAGCGTTATAGCCTGTTCCAAAGTCATATCAAACTTCAGTTCCGCCATAGTGTCTTGAATAATCTTCAATGTCGGTGCATCCACCTGTTTTGATAAAACCTCGTAAGCACGTTGGAAAGGATTTATAGTATCAATGAGGTTGATACTCAGATTATCGATATTTATCATGCGATTAGCAAGTTTCAACAATCTGTTGCCTTCCGATTCTTTTTCCTCACCATTTGAGCTATCATAATCTATAGGATCTCCCTTATCGTCAACAATATCATTACCCTTAATCAGCGTATCAAGCAGCAGGCGTTGACGCACCTCCTCAACCTCTCCATCTGTCAAATCTGGATATTTCTCTCTAATAACCTTTGGTATCAAAGTCTGAGTGATAGTTTCAGCCGTAGTACTTCCGCTAATAGCCTTCACTACAAGTTCGTCTTGCAATACCGAAGCCTTAAGATCATCGAGTTGTTCTTCAACTATCATCTTAGTTTTCTCGCTTGATAAAGGTTTCAATCCCTTTATTACCAAAGTTCGCGGATCCATAGGACTTGTAGCATCATCGTCAACATCCTTCACGGTTTTGAAACTCCAACTTGGTGCCATCACCTGTTCCATCAATAGTGATGCAGTGATAGCTTTCAAAAAGTCATTTACCGCCACCTTCACTTCTGGCTGTTTTGCATCAGGCATTCCTATCATATTTACGAACTTTGCCATAGTTTTGCCTTCGCAATCTCTTGTGCAACGACCTATTATCTGCACAACTTCTGTCAACGAGCCACGCACACCTATAGTTAGACATTCCTCACACCATTGCCAGTCGAAGCCTTCCTTTGCCGTGCCTAAGGCTATGATAATATCCATATCCTCAGGTTTCTTCATGCGCTGCAAATATCCTTGCACCAAGTTGCGAGTCTCAGCATCATCTTCCACCAAGTCTGCCACCTTTAGGAGTCTGCCATCCTTTGTTCTAACATGATATATACCACCATTATTATAGTCACGTTCCTCTACCGTTCCTATCACCTTTATTATTTCGTCGGTCTCGGTATATTTTCCCAATCCGCTTGATGCTCGAGAGTTGACACTAGGAATATGGATGATAGTTTTCTTCTTTGTATCCAGCACCTCAGCAATATGGTCGAGATAGCTACCATGATAGAAATGGTAACCCAGCACCAAGTTTTTGAGATATCGATAACCATTTAGTTGCTGATAATAATTGTAGGTAACGGGGAAGAAGCGAGCCTCATCATCAGCTCTAAGCACAGGCACACCATCGCCACGGAAATAACTGCCAGTCATAGCAACAATATGACCGGTGGAATTATTCATAACTCGACGCACAATATCGCCCAAGCCACTATTCACATCAGCACTGGTATGATGAAACTCATCGATAGCCAACAAGCAATCGTTTAATTCCTCATCCTGCAGTTCTTTCATACCATTACGAAGTGTGGCATGAGCGCAAACCAATATTTTCACATTGTTTTGCTTGAAGAATTCTACAAATCGCTTACACTTATCGCTTTCGTTACTAGTGTCACAAAGATTAAAGTAAGGAGCCACACGCCAGTCGGCAAAGAAGCCAAACTTTTTAAGTTCTGTATTCTGAAACGAGCGTCCGATACTCTTCTCAGGTACAGCCACCACAACTTTCTTCAATCCTTGATTCTCCAACTTATCCAAAGCTATAAACATCAGAGCACGGCTTTTGCCGGAAGCTGGTGGTGCCTTAATAAGCAGAAAGCGATGGTTGCGGGCTTCATACGCCTTAGCTTGCATTTCGCGCATACCTAATTCGTTGGTATTGCTTGATGTTCCTTTACATTGATATTTTATATCAACGATATTATCATTTATCTTGTCCATAAGCCATTCAATTTATTACTTGTTAGCTGTCATTTTCTCATAGAGTTTAAAGAGGCATTCCAATCGAGCCTCGTCATTTGGGAACGGAGCGCCGGGATAACAACTTTCTACGATAGCATCCAGTTCCTCATGTGCTTCACGCAAATCCTCCGGCATCTTTTCCGGGTCGTAAAGATCAGCAAGCGTCTTCTCTGGATAGTTTTCACGAGCCAGAAGCACATTCGTTGCCGCCTCTTCTATCTCAGACTTCTTTGTGTCGGAGATGAATGGGAAGGGGAATGTGTTGTAACAGAGACCTGCGGAATATCTATAACGAGTCTCTAATCGACCTCCTACAGTTCGAACCCACACCATATGCATCTCGCTGGTAAGAATGCCAAAGAGCCATAGTGATGCGTCATAGATAGCGAAAGCAGAATCTGAAATAACAGTTCCTTTGTCCAAAAATCCCATAGGAATGTACCTTCGCCTTTCAGACGATACACGAGGAATGATAATCTTGTCTCTATCTAATATCGGATGCTCTCTAAACTGATAAGGTTTTTCTGCCAATTTCAAACAAGCAACATCAGTACTATCCAACCGAAGTTCTTTAGTTCTTTCTACACGCCTAGCAATCTCTTCATTTTTCAATGCCTCATCAGAATCCTGTTCGTCTATCCACAAACAGTATCTAGGCTTCCCATTTATAAATTCTTCAGAACCATACATCATTCGCAAATACTTAGAGAATGATGAATATTTGGCTATAAAATCTTCATATTCAACTTTGTTGAACAACAAGTTACCATTATCATAAGGCATGCAGCCAAAGCATAATTTCGGATAGCCATCAGGTGTATGAACATCCTTATGTACTATCGTTTCTGTTCCTACAGATAAATAAGGATTTATCACAGAAGATTCTATTTGTTTGTCGGAGGTAAACAATAGTTTCTTATTATTACTCTTATTGAACACTCCAACAATCACAACAGTAACACCTGCATTATATTTTGCATTATTGGTCCATTTGAAAGAAGTATATGCAAAAGCTATTTCTTCATTCATTTTCAAGATTTGAGGCCAAAGCACAGAAACCTGTTCCCCTTGGCATATTGAGTTTGTACTCACATAAGCGTACTTGGCTTTGGATTCATGAATATATTTTGCTCCCAAATAGAACCAAATTGAGATATAATCCAGTATCTTACTATTCTTTAATTTACCAAAGACATAACTTATATCTTCTTTCTGCTCCTTGGTTTGTAATTTACTCCCCAAATATGGTGGATTTCCAAAAACAAACACTTCTTCATAATCTTTATGTGGGCATACATTGTTCCAATCAACCCTACAAGCATTACCACATTTTATCTGGTCGATATTATGCAAAGGCAAGGCGGCAACATTCACACCGAAATCGGCATGAAACTTGTTGTTCATCTGATGCTCGGCAAGCCAAAGGGAAAGCATGGCTACTTCATGAGGAAAGTCGAGAATTTCTATACCATAGAATTGATCAAGACGAATGCAGGAGCCATCTATAAAGTCTATCATCTGTTCTGGTATACACTTCTTACGAAGATGCAGGATATCCATTTCGAGCAAACGTAGTTGCTTATATGTGATAATCAAGAAGTTGCCACTTCCGCAAGCAGGGTCAAAGAACTTCATCTTACTCATGCGCAACATCAAGCGATTGCAATCCTTAGCGATAGGCTTACACTCAGCCACAAACTGGTTTATAGACAGTACGCTCATATCATATAAGTTTCGCTTTTGGTTGTACGCCTCTACAAGTTTCTTATATTCTGCTCGCAAATCGTCCATAAACAAAGGATTAATAACCTTCATGATGTTAGGCACGCTGGTATAGTGCATACCTTCTTTAGCTCTCACATCAGGGTTTACCACAGCCTGAATCATACTACCGAAAATATCTGGATTGATATCTTTCCAATTCAGCTCACCACTCTCGATAATTATCTTTCTTGCCTTGTATCCCATTTTTGGTATTGGAATATCATGGGCAAACAATCCGCCATTAACGTATGGAAAATCGTTGATTTCTTTAGTGATATCTGCCGAGCGTTCGTTCATAGGCACATTCATCACACAGAATGCCTGCTCCAACATCTCGCAGAGGTCAGAGCCGTCATCCTTAGTAAAACGACGAATAAAATTAGTAAAGAGGTTTTCTTCAAATATGCCTGTGTCTTCGGCAAAAAAGCAAAAGAGCAAACGAGAGATAAAGATATTGAGGTCGTGAAGGTCGTCGTCGCTATTATATTCATTGTATGCACGAATCTCGTCGTGCAACTTAGCAAGTTTCTCAGCAGCCTTCACGTCGGCAGGACTTTCATCAATGCTGTGCACACGCTCTACATTCATCAAAGGATAGAAGAATCCAAAGTCGCTATGCATTTTAGCAAGTTGCTGCTCGTAGGTATCATTTTCTCGAGTATCGTATGCCAAAACCGTAGTGCCATCGCTAACGGCAATAATCTTTGGTGCAGCCTTAATCACTTGTGAATCTTTTTTCAGAGTCTCCAATAGTTCAGTAAGATGGTATTTATCGGTATGCTTATAGCAAAACAAGCCTTTGATAAGCAAACCAGCAAATGTTTTGAGCACACCCTTGCCTTCTTTATATCGCTCTATATCTCTCGCACTCTTTCCAAAAGCCATCAGTATCTCATAGCCTACCTCACTGACAGGCACAGTTTTAGTCTTTAGAGACGCCAGTTGCGATTCTATATCTTTATAGCTCAATTGTAGTTTCTTTGCCATAACACTAAGTACCGATGGAAGCATAGCAATATCTTGCAAAACTATTACTCCACCGATTCCTTGAGCAGAAACCACCATTAATTTGATTAGAATGTTTTTAGATTATTAGTACGTTAGCCAACCACTATCCCGCATAGTTTACAAAGCTATAAATGAACCACCAAAAGAAAAGGCGCAGGAATCATGCTACTTACATTATCCTTGTCAATTGAGGTCCTCGGACGACCTTGGGAACAAGAATAAGAAGCAACAGAAGCCTACGCCAATTCAGTATATATATAATAGCACAGGATGCACCTTCTCCACGAAAGGAGAAGGCACACCTATGCCATGTGTATATACACAGTGGGTAGACGCCCACCGCTGTCTTCATCTGCTTCCCTTTTGAAATTTCCGAGGTTTCAATTGAACAGAAGAAAACGTAGAGAACGTCTTTCTTAATATGATAGTGCCGAATCATGGACTAACATAGGCATCGCTAATGCCTATATCCTATGATAAGACTCGACAAAATTAAATAAAAGTTATTGAAATACCAAGAAAACTTAAACATTTTATAATTGATACTTTTATAAACTTAAGAATTCGCATCAATTGAAATAGAAAGCTTACCTATTGATGTAAGAAACATAATATATAGCTAACCTTAATATTAAATTATATTTGGTTGCAATCATATTGACATTTGAGAGAAAGCAAAAATACGTTTGCCAGAAAGCATAGATTCGTTTGATAGAAAGCATAGATTGCTCGAAGCATAGATTCGACAACGAACCAAGTCTGTTAAATCACTGGATGAAAGCGACTTACTACAGAGAAGAAAGCATAATTATCAAATTGGGATATAGTTTAGTATTTTTCTTGCGATTATTAAGAAAATACCATACAGATTATAACAAACAAAAGGCACGACTATGATGAAAAGATAACTTTTACATCATAATCGTGCCATATTTTTGTTATAGCTTTGCTAAAAAGCTTAGCTTAAGGATTAAATATCCAAATCTGGAGCTTTTTCAGAACCTTCTGCAGCCTCGAACTTGCTCATCTTTTCGAAGCCGAAGATGCCTGCAACAAGCACATTAGGCATGGTGCGGACAGACTGGTTGTATTTCTGAACGGCAGCATTATATTTCTGACGCGCCTCGTTGATACGGTTTTCAGTACCCTCAAGTTGCACCTGCAAGTCTTTGAAGTTTTCGCTTGCTTTCAGCTCTGGATAGTTTTCAGCAATAGCCATGAGTCGACCGAAAGCAGCAGCAACATCGCCCTGTGCCTTTTGGAAGGCAGCAAGTTTTTCAGGAGTCAACGACTCTGCATCGAGTTTTATCTGAGTAGCCTCAGTTCTTGCCTTAGTAACAGCCTCGAAAGTTTCCTTTTCATGTTTGGCGTATGCCTTAACGGTTTTTGTAAGGTTAGGAAGCAAGTCTGCACGGCGCTGATATGTTGCCTGCACATTAGCAAGAGCAGTTGTTGCCGACTCCTGTTTACCTACCATTCCATTATAGGCAGATACAGCCCATAATATAGCCACGACGATAACGCCAATGACTATCATTGTTGATTTCTTCATAATAAAATAAATATGTTTTAGTTGTTAATAATTCTACCAGCCACCACTTGAGCCTCCACCTCCGAAGCTTCCTCCACCGAAGCTTCCTCCGATAGAGCCGCCACCAGAATGTGAACCTCCACCACCTCCGAAGAAGATGAATGGTGGGAAGTTGTCATCTTTGTTGTTTCTACGATTATTATTCTTCGGTTTCTTAAACCACGGTTTCTTGATGATATGCAGGGATAAGAGTATCCACTCAAGAAGATATGCAAACGGGATGCCAAAAATTACGATTAGCATCACGGCTATCAAGAACCAGTCTTCTGCTGTCATATCTTCGCCCTCAGTATCTTCCTGTAGTGTTAGCTTTCCAGTCTTTATCTTCGTTAGCAATCCTTGCGAAGTCTGCACCACAGCCAAATCGGTGTTTCCGCTTTTCATATTTGGAATGATGAAAGCTTGTGCGATATGGTTGCAATCAACATCAGTAAGTTCGCCTTCGAGACCTTGACCAGGAGCTATGGTATAGCGTTTGTCATCGACTGCGATGACAACCACCAGTCCACGTCGGGTATCCTTGTCGCCCACTCCATATTTATTTCCCAAGTCTTGAGCCATACGATAAGTATCGCCATTCTCCACTCGGCGAGCTACCACAAATGCCACCTGCACCTTGCATCCACGTCGCAGAGAATCGAGAAATCTGTCAGCCTGACTTATAGCTTCAGCCGACAGTATGCCATCAGGGTCGCAGACATACTTGGTGCGGTCTTGCAGGTGCACCATCTTAATATTGTCAGCCGACCAAACCGTAGCCTTTGCTGAGCAGACAAAGACCAGCAACATCGACAATATAAAAAGTATTTTCTTTATACGCATAAGTTATTAAAGAGTAAATAAAGGGAAGTTTCCAACTGTTTACTTCACCACAGTAGCCTTGATGATACGTACATCGTTGATAGGACGGCTATAGTCGTCGGTATCCACATAGTTGATATCGCGAACAACATTCATTCCTTCTACCACCTCACCAAATACGGTATACTGTCCGTCGAGATGAGGAGCGCCACCATATTTACGATAATAGTCGCGGATGTCGTCGGTGAGTTTCACCTTGCCATCGGTAGCAGCATCAATACGCTCTTGAATGCGGTTAAGCGTTAGTTCGCTATAGTTGGTGCCATATACGATATAGAATTGTGCCGACGACGAAGCGCGCTCCGGATTATCAGCGTCAGCCTCGCGAGCAGCAGCCAAAGCGCCACGCTTGTGGAAGTATTGTGGATATACTATCTCTGCAGGAATAGTATAGTCTGGCTGATGTTGTCCGACAGTATCACCAGGCTTAGCATGACGAGTGGTAGAGTCGCCTGTCTGAATCATGAAGTCAGCAATGACACGATGAAACAGATTGCCGTCATAGTAGCCTTCCTTCACTAATTTCAAGAAGTTATCCCTATGGCGTGGTGTTTCGTTGTATAACACCACACGAATGTTACCCTTGTTAGTTTCCAACAACACCTCATGTCTAACGGTGTCTTGTTGAGCTAAAGCAGCAAGCGGTAATACCAAAGCTGCAAAGAGAGAAAATAAAAACGATTTCATCATTATATCATATATTGTTATTTTCTTAATATGCTTCGCCACGCGATATCTCGTCGTGATCGAGTTTCTTCTTGTCGATACATCTCCAAGCATAAACGATATATGCAAGGACAAATGGTATGAGCAAAGATACTACCGCCATTGTATGCAACGTGAACTCGCTACTGCAACTATTGGCGATTGTGAGCGAACTCTGAAGATTAGCTATAGATGGATAGTAAGCCGTATTGTTCCAGCCTGCGCAAAGGAGCAACGATAATACTACCATTACTACACCTATACCAGCAAACCATATGCCAAAAATATACACCTTATTATATATAGTACGCACGATGCCATATAGAACCAGCACTACTCCAACTACAAGAGTCAAGGCAACATACCACATATCGATAAGATTATTGAGATATTTCTGAGGTTCGATAAAGATGTCGCCAGTAGAAGGATTATAAGCAAAGCCATCCTTAAACAAGGTGCGAACGAGGAACAACAGGAAGAATACGAGGAAGCAGGCAGCCTCGATAATGAGTCGGCGAGATATTCGCAGAGAAAGCACTTCGTCGTTGATATTATTCTTGGTATACAACAAGCCAAGCACTCTCGACAAGAAGAATACAGCTAATCCTAATACCACATTCCAAGGGTCGGCAACAGCATCCAAGCCACCCGAAGCATTTGCCCAATGGCTGATGACAGGCTGCGAGAATACCGTAAGGTTCATCTTGTCGACCACGAAGTTGGCACCATTAAAGAATGTGGCTACAGCCATGCCAAGGAGCAACGGACCAACTACGCCATTGATAACGAGCATAGTCTGGAAGGTTCGTGCACCAAGCAGATTGCCCAACTTATTTTGAAATTCATAGCTCACAGCTTGAGCCACAAACGAGAACAATATTATCATCCAAACCCAATAAGCTCCACCAAAACTTGTACTATAGAACAAAGGGAAAGAAGCGAAGAAGGCTCCACCAAATGTTACCAATGTGGTGAAGGTAAACTCCCACTTGCGACCTGTGGAGTTGACAAGCAGACGGCGCTCAGCCTCTGTGCGTCCAAGCGAGAGCAACATAGAGTTAGCTCCTTGAACAAACATCAAGAATACCAACAATGCTCCAAGTATCGATACTAAGAACCACCAATAATGTTGCAAAAACGAATATGTCATAATCTTCTGTTTTCAATAAGTTAAACCATAAAATACCTACTTAAAGCATACCTCTCTTTATCTGCTTGAGCATGATTGAAATCTCTACAGCAAAGAGCACGGTAAAGAGCACAAGAAAGATAAAGAATGTAGTGGCTACGCTTGCAGAACTGATATCAGAAACAGCTGCCCATGTAGGAAGCATGTCCTGAATAGTCCAAGGCTGGCGTCCCATCTCTGCCACTATCCATCCACACTCGCTTGCTATATATGCCATTGGCAATAGAGCTATAGCAATAAGGTGTATCCACTTAAACTTGCGAATATCGTTGTGGTAAAGGATATGAAGAATCAAAAGGAAGAAAAGAATGAAGGCACATCCTAATCCCACCATGACACGGAAAGCCCAGAAGCAGAGAGGAACAGAAGGTACCACCTGGTCGGCAGACTTCAGATAGCCATAGCCGAAGTAAGGCATATTAGCTTTCAGAGTGGCAAGATGCTGCGCAGCAGTTTCTTCCGACTTAGCTTTCTTGGCGTTGCGATACGACATCAAAGCATAAACAGCTGTGCGTCCACGCTTCATCTTTTCCTCTACCGACAGCTCCTTGGTTCCGTCGATACGAGTATATCCATTCATTATATCCTGTATGCCAGGAACATAGCCGTGCATATCGCGAGTGGCAAGAACTGACAAGCCGTAAGGAATAGCCAAACGATATGGAGGTTCTTGCTCGTTCATATAGTCAGGTTGTTCGAATGGCGATACCCAAGCTACGGCTGTAATACCTTGGTCTGTACCTCCCTTATATAAAGCCTCCATAGCAGCAAGCTTCATAGGCTGAGATTGTGCAACCTTGTAGGCAGAGCCATCGCCCGTGAAAGCTGCGAGCAACGAGGCAACAAGACCTACACATGCACCAATCTTGATACTCTCTACAGCCAACTTATGTTCACGATCCTTGTATAGATACCAACAGCTAACAGCCACGACAAACACAGCACCAACTATCCACGACGAGGTGACAGTATGACAGAATTTGTCTACAGCAAATGGCGACAAGGCAACATCGGCAAACGACACCATCTCGTTGCGCATAGTATCAGCATTAAACTCGCAGCCCACAGGACATTGCATCCAAGCATTTGCCACAAGAATCCACCATGCCGAGATTGTTGCGCCCAAGCCTGTGAGCCATGTAGAAGCAAGATGGAATCCTGCCGACACCTTATTCCATCCAAAGAACATCACAGCAACAAAGGTAGACTCCATAAAGAAAGCCACTATACCCTCGATGGCCAAAGGAGCTCCGAAGATGTCGCCAACAAACCATGAATAGTTGCTCCAGTTAGTACCAAACTCAAATTCAAGAATGATACCTGTAGCCACACCCATGGCAAAGTTAACACCAAAGAGACGTTGCCAAAACTTAGCAGCATCTTTCCAAAAACGTTTGCGAGTGCGATAATAGCATGTCTCCATAATGCCCATTATTAGCGCTAAGCCTAATGTGAGCGGAACAAACAACCAATGATAGATAGCGGTAAGAGCAAACTGTGCTCTTGCCCAATCAATGGTTCCGGTAGTAATGTCAAGTAATAGGTTGTGCATCATATAATGTTTAGTGTTTAATGTTTAATGTTTAGTGTGACTATCGCCGGCAACTCTCTGTTGCAATTGAGTGGAAACGAAATCAGGTTCTTCGCCCTTGTTTGTGTTGTCGCCAATATAATCATGAAAGAAAAATAACTTCAACACCAAGAATATCAACACCAGCTTTATGATGATGATTGTCCATAGGGTTTTACCGACTGTCATATTCCTAAAACCGTCGGCATACAACCTATATATGTTTAAAATTAGTTTTCTCATTGTCTATCATATAAAATAAGACGCCTCAAATATACAAAATATTATTTAATATTGTTCCTTTTATCCACAAAAATGCTAAAATTTAATATATTAAAGACTTGAACAACTTAAAAACTTTGCTAATTAAGATAAAAACTATAATTTTGCATAGATTTTTATACCCTATTTTTATATAAAACGAAAATAATAAAAAAGAAAGATATATGAACAAGAAAGTTTTGATTCCAATTATCATTGTTGGATTACTATTGGTAGGCGGTATTGCATATCTTGCTTATAGCCTCAACATGCAGAAAGAAGAGAACAAAGCCATGCAGGAACTTGCCGAATTGGACAAGAAGGAAATGGAAAATGAATATCAGCAGTTTGCTATGCAATATAGCGAGATGAAGACTCAGATCAACAACGACTCTATCGTTGCACAGCTTACTGCCGAGCAAGAGAAGACCCAACAGCTTCTCGAAGAATTGAAGCGCACAAAGAGCAACGACGCTCGAGAGATTTCTCGTTTGAAGAAGGAGTTGGCAACAGTTAGAGCCGTATTGCGTAGCTATGTGCTCGAGATAGACTCGCTTAACAGACTGAACCAAAACCTTACAGATGAGAACAACCGCATGAAGGGACAGTATGCCGAGGCTACTCGCCAGATAGAAGGCTTGAACACAGAAAAGGCTTCATTGTCAGAGAAGGTTGCAATCGCAGCTCAGCTCGACGCCATTGGCATCAACCTCCAAATGAAGGATAAACGCTCTAAGACCACAGAGAAATTGAAGAAAGCTAAGACTCTTCAGCTCAACTTCTCTATCGCAAGAAATGTTACTGCACAAAGCGGCATGAAGACTGTCTATGTACGCATCACTTCTCCTACAGGTGCCACCCTCGCTGGTGGTGGTAGCTTCAGCTATGAGAACCGCAACTTGGAATGCTCTATGAAGAGAACATTTGAATATAATGGCAACGAGACTCCTATCACCCTTTATTGGAATATAAACCAGGCTATGGTACAGGGCAACTATAAGGTTAGCATCTTTGCAGATGGCAACATGATAGGTAGCAAGAGTTTTAATCTATAATCGACTATGAAGATAAGAAATAGCGAAATATCAGCCAAAGAGAGAGGCATGGCAATTGTGCTGTGCCTTCTCTGTTGTATGCTGTCGGCTAATGCACAATCGGTGCTCAACCTTGATAGCTGCAGAAATCTGGCTCTACGAAATAATAAGCAACTGAACATTTCAAAACTGAAAAAGGAAGTTGCAACAAACACCCGCAAGGCTGCACATACCAAGTATTTGCCAAAAGTGAGCGCTAATGGTATGTATCAGTTTACATCAAGAGAGATTTCTATTCTTAATAATGAGGACAAGAATACACTGAGCAACCTCGGTACTACCACCAGCGGACAGATTGGCAATAGCGCATCAAATGTGATTGGTCAGCTGACACAGCAAGGCGTTATCAGCGGTGAGCAAGCTCAGCTATTTGGCAAGATTCTTAATCAAGCAGGTTCTACCATCGGTTCTTCGCTCAACCAGATAGGTCAGCACATTCGCGATGCTTTCGATACCGATACTCGCAATCTGTTTACTGCCGACATCCTTATCACACAACCAATCTTTATGGGTGGAGCTATCACAGCAGCCAACAGAATGGCTAAGATAAGCGAGCAGTTGGCAGACAACAGCATAGAGAATAGCCGCCAAAGCACAATCTATGAAACAGACAAAGCCTACTGGCTCGTAGTATCGCTAAAGCAGAAACAGCGTCTTGCCGATAGCTATCTCGACCTTGTAAAGAAGCTACATTCTGATGTAGAGAAGATGGTGAACGACGGTATTGCTACAAAAGCCGACGGACTGAAAGTGGCAGTGAAAGTGAACGAGGCAGAGATGGCAAAGCAGAAGGTTGACGACGGACTGACTCTCGCAAAGATGTTGTTATGCCAGATTTGCGGTATCGACATCAATGGCGATATCACCCTTGCCGACGAAGACAATGAGGACATTGCTGCAACAACAGCTGTTAGCAATATCAACAAGGAGGAAGCTTTTGAGAATCGTACAGAACTGAAGATGCTCCAAAACACTATCGACATTAGCAAGGAGAATACAAAGCTCGTACGTGCAGCCTACTTGCCAAAAGTTGCAGCTATGGGTGGATATATGATGTCGAACCCTTGTCTGTATAATGGCTTCGAAAGGAAATTCTCTGGTATGTTCCATGTAGGAGTAGTAGTACAGGTGCCTGTTTGGTCATGGTTTGAGGGACGCTATAAGATGAATGCCACAAAGGCAGCCACCAATATAGCACAGATGGAACTCAACGATGCTCAGGAAAAGATAGAATTACAAATCAACCAAACATCATTCCAAACTCGCGAAGCTCGTAAGCGCCTATCAATGGCAGAAAAGAATATAGAGAGCGCAAAGGAAAACTTAAGATGTGCGAACATCGGTTTCAAAGAAGGAATAATGAGCACTACAGACGTGATGACTGCACAGACAGCCTGGCTTGAGGCACAGTCGCGCAAGATTGACGCAGAAATAGATGTTGCACTTTCAAATACCAATATGAAGAAGGTGATGGGAACTCTCCAATAACAATTACAGAAGATACACAATAAATACACGAACTATAAACACGACAAAATCATGTCAGAGAAAACACAACATAAGAACATACTACTTGCCATATCGGCTTTCACTATAGTAGTAATCGTCGTTGCCGTAATAGGCTTCGTCTGCTTCGGCAACAATGACGACAACGTTATTCAGGGCGAAGTAGAGGTTAGCGAATACCGAGTTTCGAGCAAACTCCCTGGTCGTATAGCTGAAATATGCGTTACCGAGGGCGACTTCGTTCACAAGGGCGACACTCTTGCCATCCTCGATGTGCCAGAGGTAGAAGCTCAGAAGCGTGCTGCCGAAGCTACACAAGATGCTGCTAAGGCTGTTAGCGATATGGCAGACAATGGTGCTCGCAAAGAGCAGATTCAGGCTGCTTATCAGCTATGGCAACAGGCTGTAGCAGCAAGCGATATCGCAGAAAAGACATATAAGCGTTTGCAGAACCTATACAACGAGGGTGTGATAAGTGCTCAGAAGCGCGACGAGGCTTTTGCTGCTTACAAGGCTACTCAGGCACAGGTGTTGGCTGCAAAGAGCCAGTATGATATGGCTAAGAGTGGTGCACGCAACGAGGAACGCAAAGCTGCTTCTGATCAGGCTAATGCTGCAAAGAATGCTACCGACGTAGTGAAGTCACTTCTTAGAGAGACTGTTCAGATTGCTACTGCCGATGGCGAAGTGAGCGAGATATTCCCTAAGGTTGGCGAGCTTGTTGGTTTGGGATCTCCTATCATGAGCATCTCAGAGATGAACGATATGTGGGGAACTTTCAACATTCGCGAAGACCAGCTCAATGGTATGAAGGTTGGCGACACCTTCAAGGCTTATTGTCCTGCTTTCGACAAGGAGATAGAGATGAAGGTTTACCATATCAAAGACCAAGGCTCGTTTGCAGTATGGAAGGCTACCAAGACCAACGGTCAGTATGATATCAAGACTTTCGAGGTTAAGGCTCGTCCAAGCAAGCCTGTAGAGGGATTGCGTCCAGGCATGACTCTCATTATCCGCAAATAATAAGATGTTTAAGCAAATTATAGATGCTTACAAAGATATTTAATATTTCACGACGAGAGATAGGGTTGATAATCCACAATCCCATCTATTGGTTTTGCATGATTTTGTTTCCTATCCTCGTCACAGTTTTCTTCACATCCCTTATGGATGCCGGTCAGCCACAAGAGATGCCTATTGGTGTTGTCGACCTTGACAACACTACAACCACTCGCACATTGGTTCGTCGCCTTGATGCTTTCCAAACATCAAAGGTGAAGAAACACTATGCCAGCTTTGAAGAGGCACGAAAGGCTATGCAATCTAACGAGATATATGCCTTCATATATTTCCCAAAGAATACCACAGCCGACCTCATGGCATCCAAGCAACCAAAGATATCGTTCTATTACAGCAATGCTTGTATCACTTCAGGCTCGCTAATCTTCAAAGACTTGAAGACAATATCTACGCTTGGCTCAGCAGCCGTGGGCATGGCAAAACTATCGGCAATAGGCAAAACATCTGACGAGATAAAGACATTCCTACAGCCTATCACCATCGATATGCACACTATAGGCAATCCTACAATAAACTATAATGTTTATCTGTCTACTTCGATGGTGCCAGCATGTATCACTCTGTTTATATTCCTTATCACAGCATATTCTGTGGGAACAGAGATGAAGTTTGGTCGTCAGAAGGAATGGCTCGCCATGGCAGACAACAACATCTTTGTTGCTATCGTAGGCAAGATGTTGCCACAATTCATCATCTTCTTTGTGATGATGTCGCTATACCTTATATATATATATGGTTATCTCGGCTTCCCCCACTCTGCAGGCTTTGCCAAGATTTTCGCATTGGCTTTCCTCACAGTATTGGCATCACAAGGACTGGGACTTACCGCCTTTGGTTTGACACCATCATTACGTATGTCGATGAGTATGTGTAGTCTGTGGGCAGCGCTCAGCTTCTCAATAATGGGCTCTACATTCCCTGTAACAGCCATGTCGCCAGCCATACAATCATTGTCGGCACTCTTCCCTATGCGCCACTATTTCGTTATCTACCAAACGAGCATCTTTGGTGGCTACCCATTCTCTATGGTATGGGGACATATATGGGCATTGATAATATTTGCATCATTGCCTATAGCTTTTATGCCACGCATAAAGAAGGCTATGAACGAATGGGTGTATATGCCATAAGGCGAGATATATAAAGAAAGAAAAATGATAAAACAGATAATACAAGACACTTGCAAGGTATGCGTAAAGGAATTTAGGCATACGTTCAAGGATGAGGGAATGCTGATGTTCTTCATCCTTGTACCGCTGTTCTATCCTTTGCTCTACGCCTGGATATACAGCACACAATATGCAAGAGAAGTGCCTGTAGCTGTTGTCGACAACTGCAACAGCAACGAAAGCCGAAAACTAATTCGCATGCTTGATGCTTCGTCGGATGTAAAAGTTGCAAGCCGTTGCATCAATATGGAGGATGCCAAAGAGATGATAGGCAGACAGGAGGCATGGGGAATAGTTTATATACCTTCTGACTTCAGCAAAAACATAATGCGCAATGAGCAGTCTACGGTTTCTTTGTTCTGCGATATGAGCATCATGTTGCACTATAAAGCGATATTCCAAGCCCTGACAGCTGTTACGAGCGATATGAATACTCATATCCAACTCGAGGGTTCCAAGAATTTCACTAAACGCGACGAAGAGATAAGCACCAAACCTCTCGACTTTGACGAAGTGGCTATATTCAATCCTTCGGGAGGCTATGCCGACTTCATTATTCCTGGTGTGCTAATACTTATCTTGCATCAAACATTGTTGCTTGGTATAGGACTTAGCGCAGGAACAGAGCGAGAAAAGCGTATGCAGAATGTTATGCAGCATCTGTCGTCATATGCCAATGGTACCGTACGCATTGTCATAGGCAAGGCTATGTGCTTCTTCATAATATACCTCTTCATGGCATCTTATGTCACCATGTTTGTGCCAGAACTCTTTGGCATAGTGCAGCTTGTTCATTTCGGAGAGCTAATGGCATTCTTAATACCATTCCTTTTGGCATCGATATTCTTTGCAATGATGCTGTCGTGCTTGGTTCGCTATCGTGAGAATGTGATGCTGTTGGTAGTGTTCACATCAGTACCTCTGCTCTTCCTTTCCGGTATTTCATGGCCACAGAGTGCTATGCCTGGTGCATGGCAAGGTGTAGCGATGCTCTTCCCTTCAACCTTCGGTGTGCGTGGATTTGTGCGCATGAATACTATGGGAGCAACTCTCAACGATATAAAGCCTGAATACATAGCTCTTTGGATACAGGCATTCGTATATTTCGTAGGCACTTGCATCATAAAGAGAATAAAGAGAAAAGAAACAGAATAACCATAAAATAGAAAGTTCTCCAAGTTTGCAGAAGATAGCTATGACAAACATTCTTCGCAGACTTGAAGAATTCTGAATTTACACGTGGGGAAAAACATCACCTTTTGCTAATATCACAGTCCTCCACACTTTTCAAGCTCACCGTTGTGTTTTGATGATAAAAACAATTTCATTTCTGATTGAATATTATCCGTTGTTGCAGAATGCACTTTTATAGGATAGTCTACAATAATTTTTGCGAGTTCGTCACATCTTGTGAAGTTATTACAAAGCCGACAAGTTATATATTCTTCGTATAATGGAACCAATCTTGATGGACACATATAATGTGCATTCTCGAACATAAGAATTGCATTTTTAAATTGTCCAATATCTCTGTATATATATCCTATCAACAAATTCAAATTGTAATCCGAAAGAAAATGTGAACATTCAAGTGCAACTTTCAAAGCATCTTTCTTACGATTAATGCTATATAGCACATACGAGTAATCATATAAAAAGCGATAATCTTCCTTTTTCTTTTCATACAATTGGCGGTATCTTAATACAGCTATGCTGATATTTCCGTTTTCGAAACAAGTTTGCGCATTATGCCATCTTATATTTGAGAAAGATTTTTCAACAATTAGGACTATACAGCAAACAGATAAACATCCAGCAATTTTATACAACATTTTACTTTCCAATATATGCCTTGGAACAATGCTTATATAAGCATATACTAAAACTACCCAAGTAAAAGGATAACGTAAAGGATATGACAATACAAAACATATAGCAAAAACTAATAATAATGATATAAATGTTTGAATACGTTCTATCTTCTTTTTCTGAAGCTGAAAAAGAAGATAGAAAAAAAGAAACATACAAAATGCCAAACCTATAAATCCAAATTCATATAAAATCAAGAGTGCATCACTTATCGGATGATGGATATTATCAGCCAAAAAAGCATATTCACTTGTAGGATTTTCTACAAAATAAGAAGCTTGTTTTGCCATGTAATCTTTTACAAAACTACCTTTACCGTGTCCAGCAATTGGTCTTTCCTTAACAATCTCTAAAGTTTGCATTGCTATAAACCAGCGTCCTTTACTCGAATCTGTTTTCATTAAAGTACTCAAAGGTATACATACTACAAAAATACATATCAAATTACACAAGATCTGTTTACAAATAGGCATTTTAAGAGATATGAAGATATATTGAAAGCCTATAACGAATATACACATCATACCAATTCGCGACTCTATATAAACAATTGCTGAAACACATAAAATTTTACTTAAGATGATTAGAACTTTTATAACTCGTTTTTTACATAACATCTTTCGCAACCCAAATGGAAGAGTCAAGCAAATAAAGCTTACAAAACCAGCAACACTGTCGAAACTACCCAACACGTAATTTTTAGGCTTAGCTATCCATTCAAACTCCTGCAAAAACATCAATATGCATTCAAATACAGAGATTAATATCACGCAGATTTCGAAATGCTTAAAGTTCAACGCTTTCTTGTTGTTGACAGAATAAAGATAAACTATAAGCAACAAACAGGAAGCTATGATTGTCAAAAACCATTTTGGATACAAGACCTCATCTGTAAAAAAAGGACAACATAACATTGTAGACCCTATAACAATGAGAAATACTAAAAAATCTCCAATAATTTCAGTACAATTTAATGTTCTCATATTTCTTTATTCATAATAATACAATTGTCCATTCTTATCGGCTCCACATACAGAGATTGCCATTTTGCATGAATGAGAATTTCCGAAAAAAGTATCCGTAAAAGTCCCATCATCGCTGATTTCAGCATTTGGATTCCAATATAAAGTCCGTCGATAGTCATTTGGAACTTTCGGAACAGATTGGGAATAATCTGGATGATAAAATTCCATAGGGTAATTATAACCTTGGTAAATGTATCTCCTATCCCTATATATGTATCTGCTTCCATCATCAGGAATCGGGATTAGCTCGAATGTTACGTCTGCATCTCCGTCACGCTCTAAATTTGTATCTTTTCGCTTATCAAAATCTGTATATATACGAAAACTTTCTGTGTGTTTAAATTTTGTCACTTTCTCCAAATAACTATTAGTTACAAATCTATTATATAAATAAGGATTCATGTCGAAATTTCTCATATATGTTGAGCCGTTTACAATAGCATGTATCTTTGGATCATTTGTCATGTTCATATATCCGAATAAAAATATAGAAGCTTGTAGAGGAAAACTTTGTGGATTATATATCCCTTGACATAAACCATAATCTACGACTTCATTGAACAGGCAATACGCATCCCATACAAGTGCAGGCTTGTCCTTTTTCAGACTACGTTTATGTCTGCGTTTCTTTTTGACAACAACTGTAGGCAAAATCTGTGTATCATTTAAACTGATACCAAAGTGTTCATCTCTTTTATACAACGAGTCTAAAGGGTCAGGGGTATTAACTTGGTACCAAGAGAACGGATTTGAGAACTGTGGAAAGAAAACATCTCGTTTAATGTAGAATTCCGGATATCCTCCACGCATAAATGTAACATCATTTTTTGCAGCAAGACTTTTCTTGATAGAGTCTTTCTTGTTGTATGCTGTAAGAAATAAAATGCCCTTCCCATAGAACTCCGGTAAGTTAAATCTAAAATAACCTTTGTTTTGCAAAGTGCAAGTTTGACCAAATACCTCGGAACCTATTACCAATTCCGCTTCTATCACTATGTTGGATTTTATATTCTTTTTGTGTAGATATTGGGCGTCTTCATCAATATTTTTATAATACCTTTTTTTATCAGAAATTGAACTTTTATCCATCTCACCAAATGTTTCATCATATTTCTTTTCAATAAATTCATTTGTTTCTTCTTGTATTTGAGTGCCTTCATAATTAACATTTTCACTTTTTATATCATCATTTGCAGATTCGAAGACAAACTCATAAGGTTCACTATCGTCAGATATGTTCATGTCTATAGGAAGTACTTGCCCCTCATAAGTAAGCGATTTCTCTGGTGCATAGCGACCTTTATCTATACGTTTGTATTTTCTCCACCCCTGTACTAACATCAAAAGATCCAGTTCCTTTGGATGTTGTATTTCATTATTCTTGAAATAATAATCAGGAGATGCCACAAAACCCTTTAAATCCCCACACAAGAGCAAATCTGTAAGTATATTGTAGCTGTTATATGTAGATTCTTCATATGACATATCTTTAATTGAGACACTTACTGTTTTTAAAGAATTAGTAGTATCTGTATTTATTTCAAATTTAGACAGTTCGTAAGCTTGTATGTCTTGCGAAACGCTAACATCCAGTTTCTTGCCAATGTCTTTATTGTTGACAAATATTTGGCGTGTTGCAATAGGAATAGCTAAAGTATCATATAGCACGATGTCATTAACACCTGTCCTTAGTGGTATTTCTGACAACTGTAGACCTGTAGGATTTTCAGAAAACCGCTTAAAAAATGTACATACACCTCGACAGCTGATAGATATTGCTCCAAGTGGAATATTTGTTCCTATCTTTATTTCGTTATTTGTGTTATCATAATTAAGAACAGCCCCTTTTACTTCAGCTTTTGGCAAATTGAAACTATAAGTTTTCCCCATATAGTTAAATATAGCCATTGCCTTTTCATTGGTTGGTGTATATAGAAACGAACCTCGCCCCATGTATTCAGTCTTGATACTATCTCCATTTGTTAACACCCCTTCCAAACTAACTGCTTTACCTTCTTCGTTTGTCGCTTCAAAAGCCACTCTACTATTTATTCCAGAAACAAGTTGTCCTCCTTCTGGGAAAAAGCAGACATTTAATTTTGTTCTGTCTGTATAAATTCGTTGCTTTGGACGCTGTTGCATCCATTTATTTTCATAGTTTTCTGAATTCTTATTCTTTTCATATATGGGAATGACACGTGAATATAGCCCATTAAACAATCTAAAATAATCTTTTTCACATTGCTTGTTGTAAAAATGATGATGGTAGAAAAAATTGTGTTTTTTTTCTGTCACATTAAAATTAAGCATCCATTTTGTGTAGGCACGAAGTTCATAATACCCAGAATACAAACTGTCCCTTATAACAAACTGTCCGTATGCTGTACTGTTCTCGTCAAGAGCCAATTGTTGTCTCTCTACAAGATAACCATCAGAAGTTAATAGTTCAACGTATAGTATACGGCTAATGTTTGTCGGTTTAAAATTGTCACTTCTCATAACATATGCCTTATACCACAATGTGTCACCAAGAAAATACCCTGTATTATCTATATGCATATATACACTTTCCTGTATTTGTGGCTTGTTGCATAAGATTTGTTCTAAGGAATCCAACTTGTCATGTTTTTCTACATAAGCGTATTCTGAAGATATTTTAGGCTCTCCTGATATGCATATTTGTGAGATATCCATATATGGTTCCATGTGTCTGCTAACATGCAAATTTGAACTTTCTGCGCAAAAAATAACTAATAATGAGAAAAATAACAATACTATATCTCGTTTCATTGAATAATTCTGTTCCATCATACTTAGTGTTAACTGAATTAATAAATTGCCAAGGAAACAAAGCTGTGGACTCTATACTTAGCATGACATCTGTACATAAATTGAGACAAAAATCGAAAAGGACAAGACAAAGCTCCCTAAGGAACTTCATCACGTTCTTGACAGAGTTGCACATCGCTGATATGGTAGAGCGAATAAGTTTTGGCCTTTCTTCTTGCGCTTAACAAGTTCTAGGTAGAAACTACTTGCATCAATATAACAACTCCAAAACTTCTTGATATGAAGACCTTTGCAGATTTTCTTGATGTAACGGTCTGCTATCTTACATCCGTCATGGATAATGTCGGTGTCAACAGAATACTAATAAATTAAGCATGTCATGCTACCATGGTCATAAACACATGTAATATCCCATGTTCCCATAATATCTTCATCTGTACATGAAATTTTCGCTTCATAGTTAAAACCGTATGTTCCCGAAAAATAAAAAGATTCATTAGACACTTCAGCATCTATATCTTCTTCATAAGGTCCATCTTCGCCATCTTTTTTTATATGAAAAGTTGCAGATGTGCATTCTACATAACAACTTTCAGTCTCTGAATATGAAAAATTTAGCTCTATATTAAATTCACATGCGCTATTTATATCTTCTCTAGCACTTGCAGTTCCGTTCCATGCTTCTGGAGACCAAGTTGGAATTCGTTTGATATTCTTTTTAGCCTTGTTCAAACTAACTTTCCCATTAGAATCACATTTTCCCAAATATGTGCCTGGTATAGTCGATAGATTACGTATAACTTTTTCAATATTTTCATCTGTCATATCAAGATGTTTTTTCAACAAGTTATCATTTACAGATACATTTATCCCATATTCTGTCGCAAAACGATAAATTCTTGATTTAAGGTTATTAAGCCTATCTGTATCACTATCTTGAGAATAAAATTCTGAAACACAAGAATTTAATCCAAAAAGACAAAAAAATGATAATAAACAAACAAAAAGTCCTGTAGTTTTTAGAAAATGTCTCATAATAATTTATTTTTAATACCAAGTTAATGTTAGATCTTCATTTATAGAAAAGAAACGCTCTTCTGTCCCTTCGAAAACATCATGTAGAATAAGCAATGCATTATTGGGTATTCCTGATATGTAAATATCGTCGCTTTCAGCTTTTACTACTTTTATTGGTTTGAGTTTGCCCCCACATAAGAAGTCAAGTCGATACAGGTGACCTTTTTCAATATGGTTTCCATCATTGCGTGGGGTAAATGTTATACAATCAACATTTTGAGCTTTTCGAAAATCTGCCCCTATCCACGCATTACGATTATGCACACTTTCGTAATAAGTAAGCATATTTTTATCACCAACATTTTTTATTTTTTTAAAATTTCTAATACTATCATCACATATTTTAGAATAATTCTGTAAAATCTTATTTTTAAACATATATGTCAATTCTGCAATTTCACACTTACTTCCTATTGGAGCAACAAAACGATAATACCTGTATCCGCTATCCAAATGGAACTCGCATCTATTTTTCCACAAGTGTGGTACAACATCTATAGAGTAAACTTTTGTTGCATTTTTAAAATTTCTATTATTAGAAGCTTCAATTTTTCCTCCAAGCAATTTCTTTGCTACGTCATAACTTGTACCTAATAACGGATATTTGCGTTGTAATGCATAAGAGACTGTCTTTGATGTATCTGGGACAAAATGTCTAAGACTTCCATTTTCCCTTACAAAAAAAGGTTCACCACAAGGAATGCTACCATGCTCTGTCCAAAAAACGGGCATGTAGAGTATTCCTTTTCCTATATTTTTGAATTTTGCAGTTCCGCTATTATCTATAATTGCAAAATCTACAGGTTGCCAACATTGATTGTCAAAAACGGCAAGATATACGATATGTTTTCTGACAAAGTTTTGTCTGTCTACATGAATAGTTACGTTAACACCGTCTTGATACAAAGTTGTCACATCTTTAATAAAAGGTGTGTTAAAAACTTGCGGTATTGGCTCATTATATTTTTTCCCAAATACATATGCACTATTTGGTTGGTAGACGTAAGTATACCTAAACACTTTAGGCATACGGTTACCAAAATGTCCTTGCTGACCTGGATAAACGTCACTCCCAAGAAATGGAATACATTTGTTGTTGTCTGCCAACAAACAATTCCATATATGACTACCAGATCTGTTACCCCATTGTGGAGTAAAATCTAAACTTACAGGAATTCCACATGCTTTCATTATATGACAAGTTAGTTTTGCTAATTGGTAACATGCGCCCATATTCATATCATAAATACAACTGATAGGCAATTCTATATTTGTATGAGGCAATGCTTTATCATTTAAGTGAAAATTCATTTTCTTTATACCATCGCAAAGATTTTTGGCAGCCCAAAAAGTAGAATTAGATCTATCATCGGCTTTCAATGTTTCTGATGCATATTTAAAAAAAAGTTTCTTAAATAAAGTTCTATTAAACTCAAGTTTTTCATTAGCAATTCTATACGGTAAAAGATATTCGCAAAACTGGTCAAATGACAGATGTTGTGCCCATTTGCCGTATTTCCATTCAACAATTGCGGCATCAATATCGTTAATTATTTCATTCTCACTTAAAGCCTCATAATCGTAGATTTTTTTTATGCCTTCAGACAAATTTCCAAATTGGTCGTTATTTTTTTTATATTCACTTATACATACCGGATACTTATATTTTTTGGATATACATTTTACATTTTCATAATAGTTCTCTAACTTTTCACTTGCGAAAAAATAATGGTATTTCATATTATCAAAAAGGAAAGAAGCCGTTTTCTCTCCTAAAGTGTCATTGTTATTTCTGTAATACTTCAATACATAATTTTTCTTTAGTTCATAAGTATTTGAACTATAAGAATAAGAACTACAACATATCAGCAAAACAAGTACTTGTAAAACATAATTCATAAATAGGCTCTGTAATTTGATATTTTGATATAATGTTATATTTTTCTTTATTGATTTTGAACTCCTTCCCTCATTGTGGTAGTTTCGATAGGCATCATATTCTATCTCTACATTAGATTCTGCGAGAATAACTCTCTTCGGCAGTCTAAACTTGATGCATTTTATGTTCAACCTCTTTCTTGCCACATCGATTCATAATAGGTTCTTATGTAGAGTATGCTCTTTGTCCCCTCATCAATGTTATCAGCATGATACAGGTCGTCGGTACTCATTTCCACCTGAAGACCGTTGAGTTTTACCATTTTCTTGATATAAGTAAAAAGGGAAATAGAGTCGATCTTCAGATGTATTAGTCCACCGTCTACAAGGATTTTGCGGTATCTCTCCATAAAATATATAAAAGAGAGTCGTTTACTCTCATTCTTCAACTGTTGGGCGCTGAATTTGAGCCATATTTCCTGTACCTCGCCATCTATGAAGAAGCAATTAATAATCCCGAAAATTATTCTAAGGAAAGCTACGTTAGGCAATTCCTCTTCCATAGCAACCTTGATACCAATCCACATGCGTGTACCCTTAACATCAACTCCTATGAAGTTTATATTGGGAAACATTCGTGCCATGCATACAACATATTCACCCTTGCCGCAGCCAAGCTCAAGCTCAAGCTCAAGAACGACAGGATTGTCATTCTTAAAGAATTGCTCATGCCAATGTCCTTTCATCTTTAATAGCACATTGTCTACCACAGAATATGAATATTTGAATACGTTACTGAACGTTTCCATCTCTGCATAATTTGCTATATTTCCCTTTTCCATATTGCAAAGGTAGTAGAAACGAGTGGAATATCAAAACAAAATATCAAAATTTTGTTTCTAATTTCAGCAGATACCCACTATACACATTATTTTACAGAAAAAACGTTTTAAACAAATAAAGTTGTCTTCTCCATAAATATCTGTCATGTAGCATTAAATATGGTTTAGAAAAACCATATACATGCCATCACCATCCAAAGACACACAATTGTCCATGGCCTCATTAAGTCCACCTTGCCACATCATCTTATATGGATAGACATTCCATTTAAAGCCGTTTCCTGCCAAGCGTGAGCATGTAAGATTGAAAATACTCACCTGTTGACCTGGCGAAGTTTCAAACATTTGCTTACCTTCCGCCACAACAAAGTATCCGTAGTCTGTAACAAGAGTTGGGATAATATCAAATTCTTCCTTATAGAATGGCAATAGAGATATATTTCCAAGCGTATGGTCTTCACGTTTGCCCGTAGCTCCTATATATGCAATACGTCGGGCTGTAGGTATAGTTGCCAATACGTATCGCGTGGCTTTAGTAAGGTCATTGTAGTCTTGTTCGCTCACATAATGAAACTTGTCGCCAAGCATAGACTTCATATCCTTAGGAAGCGAATCGCCATCGCCAACTACGGCCATCGGCATAATACCATGCTCTATAGCCTTAGCCCCTGCCCCATCGCAACAAACCAGATAGTTTGCTTTATTGAGGATGCCAAGCGGAATGGCATTTGTTGGGAAGTCGCCATCGGCAAGTATCACAGCATCGAAGGTTGTATCTTTAGTTATGTTTCTAATCATTTCCATGATTTCATAGAATATAGAAAATCATTATTCAAACGGCACCTTGAATGTGCAACCATTCTTCCAATTGCTACATCCGTAGGCTGTTCTTCCTTTTATGATAACGCCCTTGCCGCATACAGGGCATGGTTTGCCTATAAGCTCATCAGAAGGCTTCAAGCTTGAAGCAGCATTTCCACTATTTTGCGTAGCAGCATTAGCAGCCTTAGTCTTTCTTGGTGCACGCTTCTTTGCAGGTTCCTTAGCTTTATCGCCCTTTGCAGTACCACTCTTTGCGGTAGCACCCTTTGTCGTTGCAGGTTTTCTGTCGTCAACAATAGTGAAATGGCGAGGCGAATTATCACGCAATACATCCATCACAATATCATTAATCTGAGTCTTCAGCTCTGCCACAAACTGTGCAGGGTCGTAGGTGCCATGCTCAATATCGCGGAGTTTCTTCTCCCAGATACCTGTAAGTTCGCAACTCTTCAATAGTTCTTCGCGAATGGTATCGATGAGTTCTATACCAGTAGGAGTAGCCACAAGATTCTTGCGTTCACGACGAATGTAATGACGTTTGAACAACGTTTCTATGATGCCCGCACGCGAAGAAGGACGACCAATACCATTCTCCTTCAAAGCCGCACGAAGTTCGTCGTCGTCGACAAACTTTCCTGCCGTTTCCATAGCTCTAAGCAATGTAGCCTCAGTATAGTATTTAGGAGGAGTAGTCTTCTTTTCAGTAAGCGTAGGCTCATGCGGACCGCTCTCGCCCTTAGTGAAAGTAGGCAACGTGCGCTCCTCATCCTGCTTCTTAGCATCTTCTTCATCCATCACCTGCGCCTGTGCATCTTTATCATACACCTTGCGCCATCCTGGCTCAAGAATCTCCTTACCGCTAACCTTAAAGCAAACATCCTCTACACGTCCCATAACGGTAGTTGTAGAGAATTTGCAATCAGGATAGAATACGGCAATGAAGCGACGAGCCACGAGGTCGAAGACATTCTTCTCAATATCGGTAAGTCCACGTGCAGGCACTCCTGTAGGAATGATAGCATGGTGGTCGGTTACTTTAGAAGTATCGAAAACCTTTTTGCTCTTTGGTAGACTCTTTCCGCCAAGAGGTTTCACAAGCTGTGCATACACTTGCTGACCATCTATCACAGACTGGTAAACACCATTCAATATCTGTGGACACTTAGGGTAGATATCATCAGAAAGATACTGAGTATCTACACGAGGATATGTTGTTATCTTCTTTTCGTAGAGCGACTGAACAATGTTAAGAGTCATCTCTGCCGAATATCCGAATTTCTTGTTGCAGTCTACCTGCAATGATGTAAGGTCGTAGAGTCTTGGAGGAGCCTCTGTGCCTTTTTTCTTCTGCACATCTGTCACCTCGAAAGGTTTGCCAGCAATAGTGGCAAAAGCTTTCTCACCCTCTTCCTTGGTGGTAAACTTACCCTGTGTTGCAGTAAACACCACATCACGATATATTGTTGCCAACACCCAATAAGGTTCTGGCACAAAAGAGTCTATTTCCTTTTGTCTGTTTACGATGAGCGCCAACGTAGGAGTCTGCACTCTGCCTATAGAGAGCACCTGACGATTTTGACCATATTTCAAAGTGTATAGTCGTGTGGCATTCATTCCGAGAATCCAGTCGCCAATAGCTCGTGACAATCCTGCAAGATAAAGAGTTTGATACTGCTGCTGGTCTTTCAAATTCTGAAAACCTTCACGAATAGCCTCATCCGTCATCGACGATATCCACAATCTCTTGACAGGACATTTCACGTTGGCTTTCTGCATCACCCAACGCTGTATCAATTCACCTTCTTGTCCGGCGTCACCACAGTTTATAATCTCATCGGCTTGGCTGTATAGTCGTTCGATGGTAGCAAATTGCTCCTTGATACCCTTGTCTTCTATCAGCTTTATACCAAAGCGAGGAGGAATCATAGGCAGAGCAGCAAGGCTCCAGCGATGCCAGTTAGGGGTATAGTCGTCAGGCTCCTTCAGACAACAAAGGTGTCCGAAGGTCCATGTCACCTGGTAGCCATTGCCTTCCATGTATGTTCGTTTGTCGGTTGTTGCTCCAAGGATTCTGGCTATATCTTTTGCCACACTTGGTTTCTCGGCTATGCAAACTATCATCGTCTTTATAATTTTATGGCAAAAGTAATTAAAAAATCCGAGAATAAGGTGTAAAAAGGAGGTAAAAAGCTATCGAGAGCACATATTAACCGCCTTTGCCACCCACTCTACTTCTTCGTCGGTCATGGCTTGATGGCATGGCAGACTGAGCTCTTGCTGATGGATAAGGTCTGTTATTGGCAGTTGCAAATGAGCAAACTGTGGATAACATTTTTGGCGATGTGGAGGTATAGGATAATGTATCATCGTGGCTACGCCTTCGGCTAAAAGATGTTGCTGAAGAGTGTCACGATGTGGAGAGAGGATTGGGAAGATATGGCGCACATTGTCAGTATCATCTTCCTTCATCATTCTCACTTCGGGATTATTGATGTTATTAATATAATAATGTGCAATCTGCTTGCGTCGATTGTTATCTTCGTCAAGATACTTTAGCTTTACACTCAGCACAGCAGCATGAATCTCATCCATTCGTGAGTTTAAGCCTTGATAGTCGAAGACATACTTCTTTGCCGAACCATAATTGGCTATGGCACGCACAATGGCTGCAAGCTCGTCATCATCAGTTGTTACAGCTCCTGCATCGCCCAATGCTCCAAGATTCTTTCCTGGATAAAAGCTATGGGCGGCAGCATTGCCAAGCGAGCCTGTATGGCAACCTTGGAATGTGCAACCATGAGCTTGCGCATTATCTTCAAACAACAATAGATTATGGCGACGACAGATGTCGGCAATACGTTCTGTCATAGCGCAACGACCATAGAGATGAACGATCATCACAGCCCTGGTGCGCTCAGAGATATACTGTTCGATAAGCGAATCGTCGATTTGCAAGGTGTCGATATTTGGCTCTACCAATACAGGAACCAAACGACAATCGGTGATAGCAAGAATTGTTGCTATATAGGTGTTGGCAGGAACAATAACTTCGTCGCCCTCTTTCAGTTTGCCAAGTTCTATATATCCACGAAGCATGAGGCGAAGGGCATCAAGACCATTGCCACACGACACACAATGGCGTGTACCAATATATTCTGCATACTGCTCTTCGAACGCCTTTACCGATGCTCCCTGCAGATACCATCCGCTACAAACAACGGCATCAACGGCACGACGAATTTCTTCGCCATGCATATCTGTTATTCGCTTTAGTTCAAGATATTTTATATTCATAGCTCCCATTGATACCAATCGTAACATACACCTCTACCTCCAAAGCCTTCCTTTTGGAATATCAGAGGTTCGTTGAGATATGCTCCACCCTGCTCGGTAGACTTACCGAAATCGAAATAGCGGCAGTTGGCATACACCTTATTTATAATATAGTCGAACAGCAGGTCTAAGGCTCCATGCTTCTTGCCTTCTACAGATGCTGAGATATACTGAGTATGCACTACTTGGGGTGTGACATAAATAAGGGTTCCACCCACAATCTCGCCATTCATCTTTGCAACATATAGTTTGATGTTGTTTGGAAAACGCGACATCAAGAGTTTCATCTCGTTGGCTGTATGCACAGGTTTAGCATTATAGCGATTACCGAGGTTATCCTCCAGTACATGCCAAAAACCATCTACATCATTGCTCTCGCCAACTTCGATATTTAGCGAAAGAGCCTTGCGTATGCCCGACTTTCGAGATTCAGCAAACTTTAGTTTATTATCAATAACTATAGTTGAAGCAATATTGCGAGATATTAGTTGCGCTTTGCACTTCCAAGTCAAAGCATAGAGGTCTTCCTCAGATGGATATTGTTGGTATATCCATGGCAAAGCCTTATATACAACTTTAGATATACCATTTTCGCGAAGCCAAGAGTTCAGACTATCAAAGCATTCCAAGACATCTTCTACGGTAGCCTTTTTATCAAGCAATAGTCCACCATAGGTTAGTCCCTGATGCGAATAGAGAGTATCGCCAGCTACATTAGCAGGCAACACCGCCTTGAGTTTACCTTTATGATAAAACATAAAGGAGTTGTCATCGAAGCGGTCGGCATGATAGTCCATGTAGTTGCGATCAAAGAGGAAGGTGGCATTGCGAGCTCTGCTCACAAAGGAGTTCCATAGTTCCTTATCTTCTCGTCTATATCTTCTGATTTCCATTCTGTATTCTTAAGCCTCAGTTATTGCTATTTGTTTAGCGATTCTTCACCCATTGCTTGAAGTCATCGTAGTTGCGAATATAGTCATTCTCGTCGTAATGGTCGTCGCAAAGCACCAAACAAACAGCACCTGGCGAGAAATAGTCTTCCGAGCTCCATTCGCCAGCTTCTACAAGCAATCCCTTGTAAGGATTGTCTAACAAGAAAGATTTATTCTCTATTCCGTCGTCTATATTTACCGTAAAACTACCACCTATGGCAATAAGCAACTGGCGAAGCTGCTTATGGGCATGAGCTCCACGCGACTTTCCATCTGGCACATTATAGTTCCAGAACACACGCTTCACCTCAAAAGGAATATCCTTCATCGCTTCAACCACAGAGAGGTCACCACGATGGTCGCCGAAATGCGGAATATCAATAAATCTTGTTTTCATATTATAATAATAAGGGTGTGTCAAAACGACGCAAATATCACGTCTTTTCTGACACACCCTCTTTGTTATAGATTATTATTTCTTCATATAAGGGTCGGTGCCGAGAACTGTTGCGGCAAGACGCTTAGCCTTTTCGCGTAGCTGGTCTGTACCATCAGCCACTTCGCCATAGCATAATACTACGCCCATACGACGACCTACATGTGCTTCTTCCTTTCCGAAGATGCGGATGCGTGTGCGGTCTTCCTTCAAAGCGTCAACAAAATTGTATGGCAAAGGTTCGTTGGTTTCTGATGGCGACAAGATTACAGCACTTGCTCCTGCATGCTCAAGATGGATGCCAGCGATAGGTAATCCCATAACAGCACGGAAATGCAACTCAAACTCTGAGAGGTTTGTGGTGTGACCAAGAGTTACCATACCTGTGTCGTGTGGACGTGGTGAAAGTTCGCTGAATATCACCTCGCCTTGCTTAGACAAGAAGAATTCTACACCCCACAAGCCTGCACCTGTCAATGCCTTTGTAACCTCAGCTGCTATATGCTGTGCCTTAGACAAAGCCTCATCAGAGATAGCAAATGGTTGCCAGCTCTCGCGATAGTCGCCACCCTTTTGTACATGTCCTATTGGAGGACAGAAGAGTGTAGGACCATCCTTTTGGGTAATAGTGAGAAGAGTGAACTCAGAATCGAAATCGATAAACTCCTCGATTATAACCTCTTTCACATCGCCACGGCTACCTTCCATAGCATCCTTGAAAGCTTGCTGTAGTTCATCATCATTATGAACATAGCTCTGACCATGACCCGACGACGACATCAAAGGCTTAACGACACATGGGAAGCCAATCTCGTCGGCAGCAGTCTTAAACTCTTCGAAAGTCTTAGCATAGAAATATTTTGCTGTGCGAAGTCCTAATTCCTTAGCTGCAAGGTCGCGGATGGCACGACGGTTCATAGTGTAGTTTACCGCCTTGGCACTTGGCACCACCTGTATGCCCTGTGCTTCATAGTCGAACAATCGCTCGGTGCGGATAGCTTCTATCTCTGGTACGATGATATCAGGATTGTGCTTAGCCACAACTCTATCGAGTGCATCTCCATCGAGCATAGAGAATACTTCTCTCTCGTCAGCCACCTGCATGGCTGGTGCATTGTCGTAGCGGTCGCAAGCTATCACATACTGACCGGCACGCTTTGCGGCAATGACAAACTCTTTGCCCAGTTCTCCTGAGCCTAACAACAATATCTTTTTCATGATTTATCGTTTAGAATACATGTTATCGTAATATTTCTGATAGTCGCCAGAGGTAACATTATCGAGCCATTCCTGGTTGTCGAGATACCAACGTACTGTTTTCTCTATACCCTCTTCAAACTGCAAAGATGGCTCCCAGCCAAGTTCACGCTGAAGCTTTGTAGAGTCGATAGCATAGCGAGCATCGTGACCCAAGCGGTCGGTAACGTATGTGATAAGATCCATATCCTCGCCTTCCTTTCTGCCAAGCAGACGGTCTACAGTCTTTATCACAACCTTGATGATATCGATGTTCTTCCACTCATTGAAACCGCCAATATTATATGTCTCAGCAATCTTGCCTTTGTGGAAGATAAGGTCGATAGCTCTTGCATGGTCTTCTACGAAGAGCCAGTCTCTCACGTTCTCACCCTTGCCGTATACTGGCAATGGCTTGCGATGGCGAATGTTGTTGATAAACAAAGGTATCAACTTCTCAGGGAACTGGTAAGGACCATAGTTGTTAGAGCAGTTGGTAACGATGGTAGGCATGCCATAGGTATCGTGGAAAGCACGTACGAAGTGGTCGCTACCAGCCTTTGATGCAGAATATGGTGAATGTGGATTATATTTTGTTGTCTCAAGGAAGAAGTCTTCACCATAAGCCTCATGGTGTTCTGCCGAAGAAGCCTTAGTGGTGAAAGGAGGCTTGATGCCTTCTGGATGAGTCATAGTCAATGCGCCATACACCTCATCGGTAGAGATATGATAGAATCTTTTGCCTTCATACTTCTCAGGCAACGACTCCCAATACAACTTAGCAGCCTGGAGCAAGGTGAGAGTTCCCATCACGTTTGTTTTAGCAAATGTGAAAGGATCCTTGATACTACGGTCTACATGGCTCTCGGCAGCAAGGTGGATGATACCATCAACCTTTTCGTCTTGCATAAGTTTGTAGAAGGCATCGAAGTCGCAGATATCCATCTTCACGAATTTATAATTTGGCTTATCCTCAATATCCTTGAGGTTAGCAAGGTTTCCTGCATAGGTAAGTTTATCAAGGTTGATAATTCTGTACTCAGGATACTTGTTTACAAAGAGGCGTACTACATGGCTGCCTATAAAGCCAGCGCCACCTGTAATGACGATAGTTTTCATTGCTATATGTTTTAATTCGAGTTTATAATCATTTTTATGTTTACGGCAGACAAATATTTTTGATATTTGATTTAAATATTATGTCCACCTAATGTAATAACTTCACAATCAGTAAATTTATTGCCTTCGATGGTAAGTCTTACCAAAGTTCTTTCCTTATGCCACCCCTGCATGCCTGCAGCACCAGGGTTTATATGTAGCAAATTTAGAGTTTTGTCAAACTTCACCTTCAAGATGTGTGAATGACCAGAGATGAAGAGTTGTGGTGGCGAAGCGTATATTTGACCGACTATGCTACGGTCGTAGTTGCCTGGATATCCTCCGATATGTTTCATCAACACTTCTACATCCTCACACTTCCATCGCAGAGTTTCGGTAAACACTCTTCTCAAGTCACCACCATCGCAGTTGCCATACACGGCTCTCAATGGTGCTATTTCTCTAAGCTTATCAGCAATCTCCATAGAGCCTATGTCTCCAGCATGCCATATCTCATCGCAGTCTTTGAAATAGTGAGCATACTTGTCGTCCCAATAGCTATGGGTGTCGCTAATTATTCCTATACGCTTCATGGTGCGGAATTATTTTGCAGCTTTGATGAAGTTGGCTATAAACTCTGCCGTTTGCTCTATGCCAAGTATCGACGAGTCTACACAGAGGTCGTAGCTCGAAGCATGTCCCCACTTCTTGCCTGTATAGTAGTTATAGTATTTAGAGCGCTCATCTTCTTTGTCTTCGATAAATTTGCGAGCCGCATTCTTATCTATACCCATACGCTTGCTAACATTCTCTATACGGCTTTCAATATCTGCAGTAATAAATATGCTTATGGCATTTGGTTCGTCGCGCAATATATAGTCGGCAGCACGACCAACGAATACACACGAGCCTTCGCTTGCTGCCTTCTTTATAGCCTCACTCTGAAACAAGAAGAGGTTTTCTTCTGAGAAGTTGTTGCGATACATATTGCTGTCGCCAACCAATGGTGCGTGCATATGGAAGAGCGACTTCAAGAAGCCTCGCTGTTCATCGTTTTGCTCAAAGAATTTCTCCGAGAACCCACTTTCCTTAGCAGCAAGGTTCAGCAACTCTTTATCCAAGAGTCGGCAACCAAACTTGTCGGCAAGGATGCGGGCTATTTCTCCTCCGCCACTTCCTATCTGTCTGCCGACGTTTATTATAATTTTATTCTTGTCTTCCATATTGATTCTCCTTATGTTGAAGTTTGAACTTATGCATATATACTATCATTATCCATGCCGTTACCACAGATGCTATGAAGTCGGATACTGGTTGTGCCAACCATACTCCGTCAAGTCCAAACCAAATTGGTAGCAATGCCAAGGCTGGCAACAGGAATAACAACTGGCGCGACAACGACAGGAAGATGCTTATCTTCACCTTGCCGATACATTGGAAGAAATTGGTTATCACCATCTGATAGCCAACTATCGGCAACATCAGCATCATTCTGCGCATGCCATGAACGGTGGTATCAATGAGATGTTTGTCGGTAGTGAAAAGGCTTACACATTGGCGTGGAGCCAACATTGCCAAAAACCATCCTAATATCATTATCACAGTAGCAGCAATTATAGAGAGCTTCACCACCTGCATCATTCTGTCCAACTTCTGTGCGCCATAGTTGTAGCCAGCTATAGGCTGCATACCTTGGTTGATACCCATCACAAACATGACGAAGATAAACACTATGCGGTTGGCAATACCAAAGGCTCCCACCGACATATCGCCACCAAATCTCACCAACTGGTTGTTGATGAATATCACCACCATACAGGCACACACGTTCATTGAGAATGGCGAAATACCTATACCTATGATATTCTTCATCAAGTCGCCACGTAGGGAATATATTCCTCGTTTCAAGTGGATTAACTCTTTAGGATTTGAGAATATCCAGAACTGCCATATCAGAGCCAAAAACTGCGACAATACTGTAGCATAGGCGGCTCCACGTATGCCAAGACCGAATGTCCAAATGAACAATGGGTCGAGAATGGTGTTAAGCACCACGGTAAACATGGTAGCATACATGGCATGGCGTGGTTTGCTGGCTGAGCGCAACACGGCATTCATACCGAAGTATAGATGGGTGATGGCATTGCCAAGCAATATTATCTCCATATAGTCGCGAGCATATACTATCGTCTGATCGCTTGCTCCAAAGAAACGAAGTATGGGATCGAGAAACATCAAGCAGATAGCACCAAACGTTACTCCTATTATTATATTCAGCGTAATGGTGTTGCCCAATATGTTCTCTGCCGTGCGATAGTCTTTCTGTCCTAATTTCACAGACATCAATGTCGAAGCACCTACTCCAATAGCTGCTCCGAAAGCTGCCGAAAGGTTCATAAACGGGAATGTTATTGCCAATCCCGATATCGCCATAGCTCCCACTCCCTGTCCTATGAAGATGGAGTCTACCATATTATACAGCGACGATGCCGTCATAGCAATGATTGCAGGAATAGCATACTGCATGAGCAGTTTTCCGACGGGCTTCGTCCCTAATTCCAATGTTGCTTGCCTGTTATCCATTTCTTTTTTCTGCAAAGTTACGAAAAAAACGACAAAACAGCAGTAATATTCCATATTTTATAATGTATAATTCCACATTTTACAATGTATATTTGGTAATTATCCTTTTTAACATTAAATTTGCAGTAGATAAGATAAAACAAAATATGCCTATATCTTCTACATCAAATCTAATCACACACCCCAACCATATACTTACCAAGATTTTCATCATCCTTGGCATGCTGATATTGTTTTGCCTCACGCCTGCGGTTGCTCATATCGTTGGAGACAATGGCGCTACCAATATCCAAAGCGACAAGATGATAGCATATCCTGGCGGCAAGGCTTTCTTTTTCCGCTTGTATCTTTCTGATAAGCATAATACACCCTACTCTCTCGACAATCCAAGCGAATTTCTTTCGCCTAAAGCCATCACTCGCCGCAATCGTCAGCAACTATGCATCGATTCTACAGATATTCCTGTAGTAAAACCATATATCGATGCCATAGCTAATAGCGGACTTCAGGTTGTAGGCACAAGCCGATGGCACAACACGGTTTTGGTTCGCACCAAGGATGCCGATATACAGTCTATCACAGCTTCCTTGCCCTTCATTACAAAATCAGAGCTTGTATTCACCACTCCTGATTCCATACTGCCTACTCATCGTAAAACATATCATGAGAGCCTATTGCCTACTCCTCTTGTAAATAACAAGAGTACTTTCTATGGTGCTGCTGACATGCAGATTTCAGCCATTAATGGTAAGCAACTGCATGCTAAAGGCTTCCGCGGAAAAGGAATGACGATAGCCATCCTGGATGGTGGTTTCATGAATGTCGACCGCATACCATCACTAAAGAATGCCAACATCATCTGCAAACGCAACTTCGTGGCTGATGGTTGCAAGGATGTTTGCAATGAAATAGATCATGGCACCAAGGTGCTGTCAACCATGGCTACCTGCGAGCCAAACATCTTCGTAGGCACCGCTCCCGCTGCTCGCTATTTACTGCTACGAAGTGAAGACTATAACACCGAGTCGCGTGTGGAAGAAGACTATTGGACTATGGCTGCCGAATATGCCGACTCTATGGGTGTCGACATCATCAACTCCTCGCTGGGCTACCATCACTACGACAACGACACTCCGTCTACTGCCTATCGCTATAGTCAACTTGATGGCAAGACTATTTTCATCTCGCAGTCGGCATCTATGTTAGCTCGTAAGGGCATCATTCTTGTAAATAGTGCTGGCAATGAGGGCATAGGCACATGGAAGAAGATTAATTTCCCTGCCGATGCCACAGACATCATTTCGGTAGGTGCCATACGTCCTGACAGCGTGAATGCAGCCTTTAGTTCTATCGGTAATACTGTCGATGGAAGAATTAAACCTGATGTCATGGCTCCTGGTGCTCCAGCTGCAGTTATCACAGGCAAGGGTTCTATATCTGAAGAGATGGGCACATCCTTTGCTGCCCCTATCGTCTGCGGCATGGTAGCATGCCTATGGCAAGCCTACCCCACAAAAACCGCTACCGAGATTATCTCCATAGTCCGCAATTCCGCCTCGCAATCAGCCTCTCCCGACAATATCTTCGGCTATGGCATTGCCAACTTTGGAATAAAGAAAAAATAGAACCCGAAGCTTAAGGCTATAATAAAGTCCGAAGCTTAAGGCTAAAATAAACCCCAAAAACTTAAGGCTAAAATAAAACCCGAAACATAAGGCTAAATATATAGCCAAGCGTTTTGCTCTGCGGGGTTGCGTTCGGTGCAGCTCGGCTGCATCGCTTTCGCTTCCATCCGCCCCTACACTACCCCCAAATAAAAAAAAAGAAATATGAAATACGAAGAAGCCATAAAGAACCTTGAGTCCATAGTCTCGATGATGGAATCAGGCAAGCTGGACCTCGACCAGCTTGAAGAAAAGCTAAAAGAGGCGCAGCAGCTCATCAAGCTCTGCCGCGACAAGTTAACAAAAACCGACGAGGAAATAAGCAAACTGCTACAGCAATGAGCACCTTCTCTCTTTTCTCGCAACCTGCCGACATAGAGCCTACCACCCCAAGCAACCTTTCTGCCGACACAAGCGACCTCGTTTCTCATTCCCCCATCTTGTCGCTCTTTAAGCTCAACAATATGGTGCGTGATACCCTCGAATGTTCCATGCCAGACTCTTACTGGGTGCAGGCAGAAATCTCCGAGGCTCGCGAAGTGCGCGGTCATTGCTATATGGAGCTTATCGAAAAAGATGAAGGCTCTGCTACTCCTATTGCTCGTGCTTCGGCAAAATGCTGGAGTTCTAAATGGCAACGCATAAAAGCTGCTTTCATAAAAGCCACAGGCGAAATGCCACATCCTGGCATGAAGGTATTGCTCTCTGTTTCTGCCAACTTCCACGAGGCTTACGGCTTTTCGTGGATTGTCGACGACATAGATCCTTCATACACCCTTGGCGACATGGCACGCAAACGTCTTGCTATCATCAATGAGCTTAAGGCGCAAGGGGTGTTCGATATGCAACGCCAACTCTCGTTGCCTATGTTTGCTATGCGCATAGCTGTTATCTCAAGTGCCAACGCTGCAGGCTATGGCGACTTCTGCAATCAGCTTGCCGACAATGAATTTGGTTTCAAATTCCGCACCCAGCTATTTCCTGCCATCATGCAGGGCGAGCAGGTAGAGGCTTCGGTGATAGAAGCTCTCAACAAGATAAATGATAAGGCTGATAGTTTCGATGTCGTTGTCATCATTCGTGGCGGTGGTGCCACAGCCGACCTTAGTGGCTTCGACACCTTGCGCTTAGCTGAGAATGTAGCCAACTTCCCATTACCTATCATCACAGGTATTGGTCACGAGCGCGACGAGAGTGTGCTCGACCTCGTAGCTCATCACAACGTGAAGACTCCTACTGCCGCTGCGGCATTCTTGATAGACCATCTTGCTTTGGTTGCCAACTATCTCGACCAAGCATCTCTGCGCATCAGTAATATCATAACCTATCGCCTACAAACCGAGCGCATGCGCACTCAGCGACTTGCCGAGCGTATACCATTGCTCTTCTCAACCGTCAAGGTCAACCGCGAGGCATATATCGCCACGCTATACTCACGACTTGAGAATTCGCTGCGCAACTATTTCACAAACCAAGCCCACAGGCTCGACATGCTGGAACAGCGCACTAAGCCTCTCGACCCTATGCTCATGCTACAACGTGGCTACACCATAACAACCCACAATGGGCATATCATCAGAGATTTAAAGGATATAGAACCAGGCGACGAGATTGTAACCACAACAGCAAGCGGAAGTATCAAATCGACAGTAAAAGAATAAAATTTAGCATTATTTGTTGCATAGCATAATAATATTTGCTACTTTTGCAAAAATAATAATAACATAACATCATCTAAATATAATATTATTATGAAGAATTTGGATTGGGAAAAGTTGTCATTTGGCTATATGCCAACCGACTACAACGTACGTTGCTACTATCGTGATGGCAAATGGGGCGAAATAGAAGTTTGCTCCGACGAGTACATCAAACTGCACATGGCTGCCACCTCGCTCCACTATGGTCAGGAGGCTTTCGAGGGTCTTAAGGCATACCGTTGTCCAGACGGCAAAGTACGTGTGTTCCGTATGGAAGAGAATGCTGCACGTTTGCAGAGCACCTGCCGTGGCATCATGATGCCTGAGGTTCCTACAGAACTTTTCTGCGAAATGGTAAAGAAAGTGGTACGTCTCAACCAGGAGTACATCCCTACTTATGAGAGCGGAGCTACACTATATGTTCGTCCATTGCTTATTGGTACAAGCGCACAGGTAGGCGTTCACCCAGCTAACGAATATCTATTCCTCATCTTCGTAACTCCAGTAGGTCCTTACTTCAAGGGTGGTTTCTCAAGCAATCCTTATGTCATCATCCGCGACTTCGACCGTGCCGCTCCTCTTGGCACCGGTACCTACAAGGTAGGTGGTAACTATGCTGCGAGCCTCAAGGCAAACTCTATAGCTCACGCTAAGGGTTATGCAAGTGAGTTCTACCTCGACTCTAAGGAAAAGAAATACGTCGACGAGTGTGGTGCTGCCAACTTCTTCGGTATCAAGAACAACACTTACGTTACTCCAAAGTCTACCTCTATCCTTCCTTCTATCACCAATAAGAGCCTTATGCAGATTGCAGAAGACCTCGGCATGAAGGTTGAGCGTCGCCCTGTTCCTGAAGAGGAACTCGATACATTCGAGGAGGCTGGAGCATGTGGTACAGCTGCTGTTATCTCGCCAATTTCACACCTCGACGATATGGATACCGGCAAGGTCTATAACTTTGGCGACAAGCCAGGTCCTTGGTCAACCAAGCTCTACGAAACTCTCCGTGGCATCCAGTATGGCACAGTAGAAGACAAGCATGGTTGGACTACCGTAGTCATCGAATAATCAATAGGTTTTCTACAATAACTAACAAAGCCACCAAGCATAATTGCAAGGTGGCTTTGTTTCTTTTTACTGATACCTGAGTATAGTCCTTTTTAGAAGTTTTGATAAACTTTTAAAAGTAAGGAGTCAGATTCAACGCTCTTATCATTCGAAACGTTCATGACGTTTGAAACTTTTCCTACTCTTACGCTATCATCTTTAGCAGATGGAGCTATAATAGAGCATGTGAGCATTATTAAAAGCGCAAGTAATACTTTATTCATATCTTTACTGAACCCATTTAATAACGATTTGCAGGCGCAAAGATATAGCTTATTTTATTACCAAACAAGTCCATAATAGTTCAATTGTAAAAATATTTAGTTACAACATCATTACAGTCTATTATCCATGCGTATAATAAGCCTACACAACTTTTCTTTTAAAATATTTGTCGAAGAAGAAATAAAGGTGTAACTTTGCCGACCACAAGAGATTTACACCTTATCTATATATTTTATTGCATGGGAAAAGGAAAATTAGCTAAATTCGCAGAGATGGAAACGTTCAACAACGTGTTCCAATATCCATATTCAGTTATAGACAACGTGCCTTTCGAAATGAAAGGTAAATGGCGTGAGGAATTCTTCAAAAACGATAATCCTATAGTTCTTGAGCTTGGCTGCGGAAAGGGAGAATATGCTGTAGGCATGGCACGAATGTTTCCTAATATCAACTTCATCGGAGTAGATATCAAGGGCGCACGCATGTGGACAGGTGCCAAGGCTGCTATCGAAGAGGGATTGCCTAATGTGGCTTTCCTCAGAACAAATATCGAGATTATTGATCGCTTCTTCGCAGATGGCGAGGTGCAGGAAATATGGCTCACATTCAGCGACCCACAGATGAAGAACGAGCGCAAACGTCTTACTTCCACTTACTTTATGGAGAGATACAGACGATTCTTGGTAGATGGTGGTTTGATACACCTAAAGACTGACTCTAACTTCTTGTTCACCTACACCACGGAAATGGTGAAAGAGAATAAGCTGGAAGTAGAAATGTGTACCGACGACCTTTATCATGCCACCGACCTCGACGAGGGTACAAAGAGCATATTGGGTATCAGAACCTACTACGAGTCTATGTGGCTTGAGCGTGGCTTAAACATCAAATACATAAAGTTCAAACTCCCTAAGGAAGGCACTCTAACAGAGCCTGACGTAGAAATTGAATATGACGACTATCGTAGCTATCATCGTGAAGGCCGTAGCGGAAAGATTAAGAAGAATCAGGAACCTAAAACAAAGAAAATACAGCTATAACATAAAAGAGAGCATCCTATCACGGATGCTCTCTTTTATGTTTTATACTTTAAGTAAAGTCGAAATTAGGCATCTAATGATACTTTCCAAAGTAATACGTGATACTTTGCAAAGTATCACGTAATACT